>Ga0335074_10010465_pt1 | contig 12988 bp, 13 predicted proteins | sample Lox_Sample_23_FD_206715 | JGI IMG/M metagenome (GOLD analysis project Ga0335074, IMG submission 206715) | Soil microbial communities from Loxahatchee National Wildlife Refuge, Florida, United States - Lox_Sample_2.3 | ecosystem: Environmental > Terrestrial > Soil > Wetlands | place: USA...
TTCACCGAAGGGCTCGCCCGCTGGCTGGACCAGTCCGTGCCGCTTCCTGTCGGCATCGCAGCGGACGGTGCCGCGCCTGCCCCGGGGGCCTGGATCGCGCCCGAGGGCGCGCACCTGAAGCTCGCCCGCAGCGGACGGCTGCTCCTTGACCGGTGCACCGTCGCCGGGCACCACCGGCCGTCGGGTGACGTCCTGTTCGAGAGCATCGCCGCGGTCACCGGTGAGACCGGCGTGGCCATAGTGCTGTCCGGCATGGGCAGCGACGGCGCCAGCGGTGCGGCCGCGGTCCGCAGGCGCGGCGGGCTGGCGATCGCGCAGGACAGGGAATCCTCGGCGATCTACGGGATGCCGAAGGCTGCCATCGCGTTCGGAACCGACCTGGTGCTGTCTCCCGGTGAGATCGTCACCCAGCTGATGGGACTGCGCTACGAGCCGGTCCGGGTGGCGTGACGATGTCGCTGGCCGAGGTGGCGGAGCTCATCCGCAGGGAGACCGGCATCACGCCGGCGGTCACCAGGGATAACGTGCTGCGGGCGGCGCTGCGCCGGGCCGCGCCCGACCTCGAGCCCGGCGCCTTCGTCCGCGCGGCCGCCGATCCGGTCCGCGGCAGGGACCTGATGCAACGGCTCATCGACGAGGTTACGGTACAGGAGACTACCTTCGTCAGGGATCGTGCCCAGCTCGACAGCATCCCCTGGTCCGGCCTGCTGCGCAGTGCGCAAGCGGCCGGATCCGCCGCCATCAGGGTGTGGAGCGCCGGCTGCGCGACCGGGGAGGAGCCCTATACGCTGGCGCTGCTCGCGGCCGAGGCCTTCGCCCCCGCGCCTCCGCCTGTCGACGTGCTCGGCACCGACATCTCGAGCCGCGCCCTCGCCGCCGCGCAGGCCGGGCGGTACCGCGAGCGCGCGGTCCGGGCGCTGGACGACGGCCTGCGCCGGCGCTACCTGCACCAGCAGGAGGACGGCACGTACCTGGTCGGAGACGGCCTGCGCAAGCTGGTCAGGTATCGCCGTCACAACCTCGCCCGCGACCCGCTGCCGCCGCCGGGTGAGGCCGGCTTCGACGTCATCACCTGCCGGAACGTGCTGATCTACTTCGAGGAGCCGGCCGCGGAGCGGGTGCTGGAACGGCTGGACCACTCGTTGCGGCCCGGCGGCAAGCTGCTGCTCGGCGCCGCGGACGCGCTGCGGCGCACGGTGCGGATCGCCGCCTCCCACCGGGCCGGCGAGCGGCCCTCGCTGTCCCGGCACCGCCGCCACCATCCCGGCGTCCCGCTCAGCCGCCGGCCGCAGCCGCCCGGCGAGCCGGCCGACCAGCGGCTCGCCGCGGCGCTGGAGGCGGCCGGGCAGGGCGACCGTGACCGGGCCGTCGCGGAGCTCGAGTCGCTGCTGAGGCAGGATCCGCTGCACGCGCACGCGCAGTTCGCGTACGGGCTGATGGTGCTCGAGGCCGGCCAGCCCGCCCGCGCGGCCGCCGCCTTCCGCCGTGCGCTGTACGCGGACCCGGGATTCGCCCTGGCCGCGTTCACGCTCGGCTGCGCGCACGACGCGCTCGGCGACAAGGCAGCCGCGCGGCGCGCCTACGAGCAGGCGCTGCGGACGCTGGATCCGGCCGACGAGCGGCGCGAGCCGCTGCTCCAGCAGATCCATATCGGGGACATCGCGATGGCGTGCCAGCTGCGGCTGCGCTGGCATCAGGGAGCGTAGGCGCGAGATGTCGGTGTTCCTCGCCGTGCTCAGCTGGCTCCTGGTCTTCCTCGTGCTGCTCGGAGCCGTCCCGCTGCTCGCCGCCTGTTATGAGTACCTGCTGATCGGGGTGCATTTCCGGTACACCCATTACGACCTGTGCCGGCCCTGGTTCCCGCGCACCGCCGTCTTGATCGCGGCCTGGAACGAGGCGGCCGTCATCGGCACCACGGTGGACCGGCTGATGCAGATGGACTACCCGCGCGATTCGCTGCGAGTGGTCATCGTCGACGATGCGAGCACCGACGAGACCCCGCAGGTACTCGCGGCCAAGGTCGCCGAGTACCCGGGCAACGTGTTCCACCTGCGCCGGGTCAAGGGCGGCGAGGGCAAGGCGGCCGCACTCAACCACGGCCTGGCGCTCATCCTCGGCGACGCCTGGATGGAGGCGCTGCTGATCGCGGACGCCGATCCCATCTTCCAGCCGACGGCGCTGCGCCGGATGACGCGGCACCTGTCCGATCCGGATGTCGGGGCGGTCACCGCCTATATCAAGGAGGGCGCGCCGACCAATTACCTGACCCGGTTCATCGCGTATGAGTACATCACCGGCCAGGCGGTGGCCCGGCGCAGCCAGAACGTGCTCGGCGCGATCCAGTGCCTGGCAGGCGGGGCGCAACTGCACTCGCGCGTCAACATCGAGGCGCTCGGCGGGAAGATCGATAACAGCACGCTCGCCGAGGACACGGTCACCACGATCGAGACCCAGCGGGCGGGACGGCGGGTCGTCTTCGAGCCGCACGCCGTCGTGCTGGCGGAGGAGCCCGGCAGCATCGTCGGCTTGTGGAAGCAGCGGCTGCGCTGGGCCCGCGGGAACGTGCAGATAACCCTGCGGTACCGGCGCATGTGGTTCCGCCCCCAGCCGTCCTGCGGGCTGGGCAGCGTGACGTTCGGCGTGCTGTGGTTCAGCCTGCTGCTGCAGCCGTTCTTCATGATCGGCGACTCGGCGTGCCTGCTCGCGCTGTACATGGTCAACGGCGCGGTGGCCTGGAAGGCCTTCGGCATCCTGTGGCTGGCGAACGCGATGAGCTTCGTGTTCATCACCGTCCTGACCCTGCTGATCGACCCGGCGACCGGCCGGCGGACGTGGGCGGAGGGCTTCATGTTCTCCGGGGCGGTGAACCTGATCGTGATGGTCGCGGCGGTGCTGACCGCGCCCATGTACCGGCTGACGGCGGAGGTGCTGTCCCTGGCCGGCCTCCGGGTGACCCATGGCTGGGCGGTCGGCGCCGTCATGTTCATCTACGCCTGGCAGGCGGGCTCGATGGCGCTGGCCTACCTGGCCAAGCTGATCGAGCCGGCCCCGCTCGGCGGGGTGCTCGGCCGGGTCCTGCTGTACACCGCGGGCTACGGCCCGCTGATGTGCGCCGTCACGCTGGCCTCGATCGTCAGGGAACTGCAAGGGGCCGAGGCCAAGTGGGACAAGACGGAGAAGACCGGGAAGGTGGCGGTCCCGGCATGACCGCAGCCCGCCCGAGGTGCCCCCAGTCCGAGCGGGCCTACAGGACTGAGATCCGCCGGGAGCTGCGCTATGAGAAGGGCCTGGCCGTCAAGACCGCCATCGCCATCGTGCTTGTCGCAGCCCTGCTGCTGGTGCACTTCTATCTTTTCAGGTGATTACGCCCGCCTGGCCGCAGGAGAGGTTTACGCAGGCCGCAGACGGTAATTGAGCCTGTGGCACATCTAATCACTCCAACAACAGAAAGCTAAAAAATCACATGAGTACCTCCGATCTGGAATGGCGCACGAGCCGGCACTCGGGTGCCCACAGTCACTGCGTCCAGATCGCCGTCGGCGAGGTCGGTATGGGTGACAACCGGCTGCTGCTGATGCGCGACTCGAAGGACACCGAGGGCCCGGCGCTCGCCGTCTCCCCGGCGGAATGGACGACGTTCACCCGCCGGATCAAGGACGGCCGCCTCCGCCTGTAGCGATCAGGGCGTCCAGCATCACAACCGGCCGAGCCGTGCCGGGTGCGCCTGTGAAATGGGCGCCGCGCAGGTCAGGGGCTATCGGGTACCGCGCAGGTCAGGGGCTTTCAGGTACCGTCTAGCGTCTCGAGCTGGCTGAGCGCCTGGCCGTAGGCCTGCGAGATCAGCTTGACGACGTTCCCGTGGGCACCGAGCGGCGCGGCGCACTTGGCGCCTACGGCCGCCGCGGCGGTCTCGATGGCCGCCGGGCCGACCTCCGGCCCGACCACGCACGGGGCGATTGCGATCCTTGTCACGCCCATCGCCTCGAGCCGGGCCGCCGCATCCTCGATCGTGGGGGTGCCGCCGTCGAGCGATGCGGCGAAAACCGGCAGCGCGAGCCGGGCCGCGAGCAAGATGGCGGTGACGTTGGCGAAGCCGACCGCCTCCTCGCCGCCGACGGTCGCCACGATGATGCCGTCGGCGGACGTGGTGATGCTGAACATCCGCACCCGGTCGGCCCGGGCCAGCCCGGCGTCGGCGAGCCTGATATGCAGCGCCTCGGCCAGCAGGGCGTTGGTGTTGAATACCTCGGCGATGGTCGCGTTGGCATCGCTGGCCCCGATGGCCTCCCGCAGCACCCGGACCGTCGCCAGGTGCGGCGTGACAAGCTGCGGGACCACGACCGCGGACAGCGCGCCGGCCGGGCGCCTGGCCGCGGCGTCGTCGAGTACCGCCCTGATCCCGCACGGGTCGCCGCGGCCGCCGTGATCGATCCGCGCCGTGCGCACGTCGAGCGCTGGGTTGTCGACCCGGAGTATGGTGGCGATCTCGGCGGTAGCGCCGGACAGGCCGTCCTCGCCCGCGCTCGGCACCGCCAGGATCAGCGCCGGCGCTCCCTCGGGCAGGCTGGCGGGTACCGGCCGCCGGTGGCGGCCGCCCGGCTGCACCAGCCGCGCGGTGGGCGTCCGGACCGGGAATCCGCTCGCGGACTGCCGGATTGCCGGTGCCGACGCCTCCGCGCCCGGCCGCCGCGCGGGCAGCCCGGTGTCGGAATCGCGAACGTCGGTCACACAAGGGAAGCGTAGTCGCCAATGATCAACAATATGTGAAAATCAATAAAATCCGGATATACGGCTCAATGGTGGCTCGCATCGTTTTTGGCCCCTCCGAACCGGCGTTCCCGGCAGGCGCGAACAGGCCCCGCTCGCCAGGTAAGTTACTAGCGGGTAGCATAGAGGTCCTGGACCCCTGGGAAGGGCGGACGCCGGAGGCGGAGCAGCAGATGAGCCACTACAAGAGCAACCTGCGGGACATCGAGTTCAACCTCTTCGAGGTGCTGCGACGGCAGGACCTGCTGGGCGCGGAGCCGTACACGGAACTGGACGAGGAGACCGTCCGCGGCATCCTGGGCGAGCTGGAGCGGATGGCGACCGGGCCGCTGGCCGAGTCGTTCGCCGACGCCGACAGGAACCCGCCTGAGTACGACCGGGCCACCACCTCGGTGCGGGTGCCCGAGTCGCTGCGCAAGTCATTCCGGGTCTATATGGACGCCGAGTGGTACCGCCTTTCGCTGCCCACCGAACTCGGCGGGACGCTGGCGCCGCGGACGCTCAACTGGGCGCTGGCGGAAATGATCCTCGGCTCTAACCCCGCGATCTGGATGTACTCCAGCGGCCACACGATGGCGCGGGTGCTGTGGGAGCTCGGCACGCCGGAGCAGAAGCGGTTCGCCGACCTGGCCATCCAGCGTGAGTGGGGCGCCACCATGGTGCTGACCGAGCCGGACGCCGGCTCCGACGTCGGGGCCGGGCGGACCAAGGCGACCCGGCAGCCGGACGGCAGCTGGCACATCGAGGGCGTCAAGCGGTTCATCACGAGCGCCGAGCACGACCTCGCGGACAACATCTTCCACCTGGTGCTCGCCCGGCCCGAGGGCGCCGGCCCGGGCACCAAGGGCCTGTCGATGTTCCTGGTGCCCAAGTACCTCGTCAACGAGGACGGCACGCTCGGCGAGCGCAACGGCGTCTACGCGACCAACGTCGAGCACAAGATGGGCCTGAAGGCCTCGACCACCTGCGAGCTGACCTTCGGCGCCGATCGTCCCGCGGTCGGCACGCTGGTCGGCGGCGTGCACGACGGCATCAGGCAGATGTTCAAGGTCATCGAGGACGCCCGGATGATGGTCGGCACGAAGGCCATCGCCACCTTGTCCACCGGGTACCTGAACGCGCTGGACTTCGCCCGCAGCCGGGTGCAGGGCGCCGACCTGACCCAGATGACCGACAAGACGGCGCCGCGGGTGACGATCATCCACCACCCCGACGTCCGGCGCATGCTGATGCTGCAGAAGTCGTACGCCGAGGGCATGCGCGCGCTGGTCATGTACACCGCCGCGCTGCAGGACGCGATCCAGGTCGCTGCCGCGCAGGGCCAGGACGACGAGGTCGCGGCCGGGCTGAACGACCTGCTGCTGCCGGTCGTCAAGGGCGTCGGCTCGGAGCGCTCCTACGAGATGCTCACGCTGTCCCTGCAGACCCTCGGCGGGTCCGGCTTCCTCCAGGACTACCCGATCGAGCAGTACATAAGGGACGCGAAGATCGACAGCCTGTACGAGGGCACCACCGGGATCCAGAGCCAGGACCTGTTCTTCCGCAAGATCGTCAGGGACCGCGGCCAGGCGTTCGGCACGCTGCTCGGCCGGATCAAGGACTTCGCCGCCAACCATGACGGCGGCGGCCTGAAGTCCGAGCGCGCAGCGCTCGCGGCGGCGGCCGGGCACGTCGAGGCCATGACGGCCGCCATGACCGGCTTCCTGATCGCCTCCGCGGAGCAGCCCGCCGAGATCTACAAGGTCGGCCTCAACGCCACCCGGCTGCTGATGGCGCTCGGCGACCTGGTGATCGGCTGGCTGCTGCTCACCCACGCCGAGATCGCCCAGCACAAGCTGGACGAGGACGCCCCGGACCGAGACTTCTACCTGGGCAAGGTGGCCGCGGCCCGGTTCTTCGCCGCCACCGTCCTGCCCCGCCTGGCCGCCGACCGCGCCATCACCGAGCAGACCACCCTCGACCTCATGCACCTCCCCGAGGGGAGCTTCTGAAGGGCCGTTCATGATCATGGGTCAAAGTGGGCCCCATTTGGCCAAAACGACCCATGATCATGAAAGCCGCCGTGGGGCGGTTAGTACTCGTACTGGACGGCGGCGCGGTTGGCGGTGATCGGGCGGATGTGCTCGGCGATGATCGCCCGGTGCTCCGGGTTGTCACGGTAGGCGAGGTAGCCGTCGGTGTCGTCGAAGTCGGCGACCGCCGCGAACTCGTAGTTGCCCTCGTTCAGGCCCAGGTCATGGCCGAGGCGGTAGGCCCGCAGCGAGGGCACGATCGAGGGCAGCCTGCTCAGCTCGGCCGCGACCCGCTCCTTCTGCTCCCGGGTGGCCTCGTCGGTCCAGGTGAACATCACCACGTGCCTGATCATGGGCCGACGCTATCTCAGCTCCAGGCGAGCATCCGTACCGGGTCCGACAGCATCGCGCCGACATCGCGCAGCACCGCGGAGCCGAGTTCGCCGTCCACGACGCGGTGGTCGAAGGACAGCGACAGGGTGCAGGCAGCGCGCACCGCGAGCTGCCCGTCCACCACCCATGGCACGTCCCTGACCTGGCCGAACGCCAGGATTGCCGCCTCGCCGGGGGTGAGGATGGGAGTCCCGCCGTCCACCCCGAACACGCCCACGTTGGTGATCGTGATCGTGCCGCCGGACAGGTCCGCCGGGGTGGCCTTGCCGGAGCGGGCGGTCTCGGCCAGGTCCTGCAGGCCGCGCGCCAGTTCGGGCAGGGACAGCCGGCCGGCGTCCTTGACGTTCGGCACCAGCAGGCCGCGGTCGGAGGCGACCGCGATGCCGAGGTTCACGTATCCCTTGACCACGATCTCCTGGGCGGCCTCGTCCCACGAGGAGTTGATCAGCGGGTGCCTGCCCGCCGCGACGACCAGCGCCCGCGCCACGAACAGCAGCGGCGAGACCCGAAGGCCGGAGAATTCGGGCAGGTCGCGGACGCGGCGCAGGGCCGCCATCGTCTCGGTGACGTCGACCTGGAGGAACTCGGTGACGTGCGGCGCGGTGAACGCGCTGGCCACCATCGCCGCGGCCATGTGCTTGCGGACGCCCCTGACCGGAATGCGCGTCTCGCCGCCCCGGCTGGGCGCCGCCGGCGAGGTGGCCGCCGCGGCCCCGTTCCCGTTAACGATTTCAGCCGAACGAGCCGTGGTATCACTCGCCGCCCGGTGCACGTCGTCCCTGGTGATAGAGCCGTCGGGCCCGCTGCCTGTGAGCTCGGCCAGGCTGATGCCCAGGTCCTTGGCCAGCTTGCGGACCGGCGGCTTGGCCAGCGCCCGGGCGGTCCCCGTGCCCGGCTCGGCCGGAGTGTCCTGGAGGGTGGGTACCTCGGCCGTCTCGGTGCGTCCGGCCGTGACCTTGCGCGCGCGGCGGGTGGTGGCGGAGGCCTTGACGCCGTAGCCGACCAGGACCGCCTGACGCTGCGGGGGCTCGCCGCTCGCGGACTGATCGGCGGGCGCGGGGGGAGTAACCACCGCTCGTTCGGCATTATCTGCCTGGGCGGAACCGGATGCGGCGGGTTCGCCCGCTGCGGCGCCAACCTGGATCGCGATGATCGGGGCGCCGACGTCGACGGTCTGGCCCTCCTCGGCGAGCAGGCGGGTGACGACACCGTCCCAGGGCGAGGGCAGCTCGACGACCCCCTTGGCGGCCTCGATGTCCACGATGACCTGGCCGTCTTCGACCAGGTCGCCAGGCTTGACGTGCCAGGTCACGATCTCGGCCTCGGTCAGGCCCTCACCCACGTCGGGCAGCCTGAACTGCTTGAGCTCGGTCATGGTCGCGCTCCTCAGTAACCGAAGGTGCGGTCGACGGCGTCCAGGATCCGGTCCAGGTCGGGCAGGTAGTGCTCCTCGAGCCTGGACGGCGGGTAGGGGGTGGCGAAGCCGCCGACGCGGAGCACCGGCGCCTCCAGGTGGTAGAAGCACGCCTCGGTGACCCGGGCGGCGATCTCGGCGCCGAGGCCCGCGTACACCGGCGCCTCGTGCGCGACCACGCAGCGGCCGGTGCGGCGGACCGAGGCGAAGATCGTCTCGGTGTCCAGCGGGGACAGCGAGCGCAGGTCGACCACCTCGATGCTGCGCCCATTACCGGGGCCGTCCTCCCTGGCGGCGAGCGCGGCCTCAAGGGAGGTCCGCACCAGCGGGCCGTAGGTGAGCAAGGTCACATCCGTGCCCTCGAGCACGACCCGGGCCCGGTCCATCGGCAGCGCGCTGGCGAGGTCCGCCGCGGTGTCGACCTCGCCCTTGTCCCAGTAGCGCCGCTTCGGCTCGAAGAAGATCACCGGGTCGTCGCTGCGGATCGCCTGCCGGATCATCGTGAACGCGTCGGCCGCGTCCGCGCAGGCGACGACGCGCAGGCCCGCGGTGTGCGCGAACACCGCCTCGGGGGACTCGCTGTGGTGCTCGACCGCGCCGATGCCGCCGCCGCACGGGATGCGGATCACCACCGGCAGGCTGAGCTTGCCGAGCGACCGGTACCGCATCTTGGCCAGCTGGCTGACGATCTGGTCGACCGCGGGGAAGACGAAGCCGTCGAACTGGATCTCGCACACCGGCCGGTAGCCGCGCAGCGCGAGGCCGATCGCCGTGCCGATGATGCCGGACTCGGCCAGCGGGGTGTCGATCAGCCGGGCCTCGCCGAAGTCCTTCTGCAGCCCGTCGGTGACCCGGAAGACGCCGCCGAGCTTGCCGACGTCCTCGCCCATGATGAGGACCTTGGGATCGTCCTCGAGTGCCTTGCGCAGCCCCTCGTTGAGGGCCTTGGACAACGTCAGCGTGGTCATCGCGGCGCCCCCTCTCCGGCCTCGAAGGTATCCAGGTAGGCGGCGTACTGGTCGCGTTCGGCCTGCAGGATCGCGTTGGGCTGGGTGTAGACGTTGTCGAAGATGGCCAGCGGCGGCGGGTCGGGCATGGTCCGGCACGCCTCGCGTACCCCGGCGCCGACCTTCTTCGCCTCCTCGTCGATGGCCGCGAAGAAGTCCGGATCGGCCTGGCCAGTGCGGGCCAGGTACACGCGGACCCGCTCGATCGGGTCCTTGAGCTTCCACATCTCAAGCTCGGCGGCCAGCCGGTACCTGGTCGGGTCGTCGGTGGTGGTGTGCGCGCCCATCCGGTAGGTGAACGCCTCGATCAGCGTCGGGCCCTGGCCCTCGCGCGCCGCCGCCAGCGCCTTCTTCGTGACCGCGTAGCAAGCCAGCACGTCGTTGCCGTCCACCCGCAGGCCGGGGAAGCCGAAGCCGCGGGCCCGCTGGTAGAGCGGGATGCGGCTCTGCTTCTCCAGCGGCTCGGAGATCGCCCACTGGTTGTTCTGGCAGAAGAACACGACGGGCGCGTTGAAGACCGAGGCCCAGACGAACGACTCGTTGACGTCGCCCTGGCTGGTGGCGCCGTCGCCGAAGTAGACGATCACGGCTTCGCCGCCGCCTCCCCCGCCCTCCCTGCCCTCGTCGTCCAGGCCGACCGCGCCGTCGCGCTGGATACCCATCGCGTAGCCGGTCGCGTGCAGGGTCTGGGCGCCGATCACGATCGTGTACAGGTGGAACTTGTGCTCCTCGGGAGCCCAGCCGCCGTGGCTGACGCCGCGGTACAGCTCGAGCAGCTTGACCGGGTCGATGCCGCGGCACCAGGCGACGCCGTGCTCGCGGTAGGTGGGGAAGACCATGTCCTGCGGGCTCAGCGCGCGGCCGGAGCCGATCTGGGCGGCCTCCTGGCCGAGCAGCGAGGCCCAGATGCCCAGCTCGCCCTGGCGCTGCAGCGCGATCGCCTCGGTGTCGATCCGGCGGACGAGCACCAGATCCCGGTACAGGTCCCTGATGTCGGCGGCGGTCAGGTCGACCGGGTAGTCGGGATGGTCGATCCGCTCGCCTTCCGGCGTGAGCAGCTGGATGAGCTCGCTCGATGGGTCGGCGGCTTGCTGAGTTAGCTGAGTTGGCTGGCTTGGCTGGCTTGCTGGTGCGGCTGTGGTCGCACCGCCGGGTTCGACGGTCACGTGCCACTCCTTTCCGGACCGGGGCTGGGGTCACCAGCTGCCGGCCGAGACGGCTCCGGTTCCCGGGCGCATTCGCGGCGGAGCTTTCGCGTACGCTGCGTGCCCGGTGGGGTGCATTCGTCCGCGGCCCCCTGCGGGACGCTCCTCACCAGACGATATATGCCCTGAATGCCCTGGAGGATACGTGGCCCGACTGATCGTGGAAGTAATGCTGAAGCCGGAGATCCATGATCCGCAGGGAGAGGCCATCGCCGGCGCGTGTCACCGCCTCGGGTTCGGACAGGTGCTGGGGGTCCGGCAGGGAAAGCGGTTCGAGGTGGAGCTATCCGGCCCGGCCGACGACGCCGCTGTGACAGCAATCACACAACTTGCACAAGACCTTCTATCGAACCCGGTTATCGAGGAGTTTACGCTGCATGTGGGCTGATTAGTGATCGTTTGTCCGGCTCGCGGCGGTGTAAAAGACTGGTTTCGGCCGCGTTAACTGGGAATCACTCAGATGTGAGTACGGGCGGCAGAAGACGTGTGAAGTCAGTTCCTGATGTGAAGTTCGGTCTGGTGTTCCAGTGCGAGACGCTGAGTGTGCCGGTCATGCGCCGGGTGCTCGGTGACACCCTGCGGGGGCTGGGTGTGGATGAGGAGTCGGTGTCCGACATCCTGCTCGCGGCCACCGAGGCCTGCACCAACGTGCTCCGGCACGGCGGGCGGCAGCTTGCGGGCTACGCGGTGGTCACCAGCCTCGGCGCGGTCGGCTGCCAGATCGAGGTGGCCGACGAGGGCATCGGCATGACCAGCCTGGCCCGCCGGCCTCCGGCGGTTCCCGAGCGCCCCGCGGCGGAGATCCCGCTGGCCCAGCTGCCGGAGTCGGGCCGCGGCATGGCGGTCATGAGGGCCTGCATGGACGACGTCACGCTGGACAGCGAGCCGGGGCGCGGCACGGTGGTAACCCTGCGCAAGCGGGTCCGCTGGTCGCAGGACGCGCCGCTGCGCCAGCTGCGGGCCGCCAGCTAGCCCTGGCCGCGCGCCCAGCCCCGCCTCCCCGGATATCCTGCGAGCGTGCGGATCGGGGTCATCACCTTTCCTGGGTCGCTTGACGACCGGGATGCGGCGCGGGCGGTCAGGCTCGCCGGGGGTTCGCCGGTAGGGCTCTGGCACGGCGACGCAGACCTGCGCGGCGTGGACGCGGTTATCCTGCCCGGCGGCTTCTCCTACGGCGACTACCTGCGCTGCGGCGCGATCGCCAGGTTCGCGCCGGTAATGAGCGAGCTGGTCGCCGCGGCCGGTGCCGGGCTCCCGGTGCTCGGCATCTGCAACGGGTTCCAGATCCTGTGCGAGGCGCACCTGCTGCCGGGGGCGCTGACCCGCAACGCGGGCCTGCGCTTCATCACCAGGGACGTGCGACTGCGGGTGGAGCGGTCGCAGACCGCCTGGACCGGCGCCTACGCCGGCGGCGAGGAGATCGTGGTCCCGCTGAAGAGCGGCGAGGGGGCCTACCTGGCCGACCCGGGCACGCTCGCGGACCTTGAGGCGTCCGGCCGGGTCGTGGTCAGGTACGCCGGGGACAACCCCAACGGGTCCGCCGCCGCCATCGCGGGGGTGTGCAACGCGGAGGGCAACGTGGTCGGCTTGATGCCGCACCCCGAGCACGCCGTGAGCTCGCTCACCGGGCCGTCGGCCGACGGGCTCGGCTTCTTCACGTCGGTGCTGGCCGCGGGGGTCCCGGGGTGACCGCGGTCGACACGGTAGCGCGTGCCCTGGCGATGCCATCCCAGCTCCTGCCCTTTGCCGAGCTCGGGCTGACGGCGGACGAGTACGACCGGATCGTGCAGACGCTCGGCCGTCGGCCGACGGGAGCCGAGCTCGCGCTCTACTCGGTGATGTGGAGCGAGCACTGCTCGTACAAGTCATCCAAGGTGCACCTGAGGCGGCTTGCCGCCACGGCGCCGGCGTCGGCCGCGCTGCTGGCGGGCATCGGGCATAACGCCGGCGTGGTCGATATCGGCCAGGGCTACGCGGTCACCTTCAAGATCGAATCGCACAACCACCCGTCCTACGTCGAGCCGCTCCAGGGCGCGGCGACCGGGGTCGGCGGCATCGTGCGGGACATCCTGGCGATGGGGGCGCGCCCGGTGGCGGTGATGGACGCGCTGCGGTTCGGCCCGGCCGCGGCGGCCGACACGCGCCGGGTGCTGCCCGGCGTGGTCGGCGGCATCTCCTGGTACGGGAACT
>Ga0335074_10010467_pt1 | contig 12985 bp, 6 predicted proteins | sample Lox_Sample_23_FD_206715 | JGI IMG/M metagenome (GOLD analysis project Ga0335074, IMG submission 206715) | Soil microbial communities from Loxahatchee National Wildlife Refuge, Florida, United States - Lox_Sample_2.3 | ecosystem: Environmental > Terrestrial > Soil > Wetlands | place: USA: Florida...
AGCGGCGCGTCCAGCGACCTGCCCTTGCTCAGAATCACCGCCCGCTCCATGAAGTTCTCCAGTTCGCGGACATTGCCCGGCCAGTCCCAGTCAATGAGCGCCTTCATGGCCGATGCGGGCACGGAGTCGATCCGCTTCTGCATCTGGCGGGTGAACTTCTGGACGAAATAGCTGACCAGCAGCGGAATATCCTCTTTGCGCTCGCGCAGCGGCGGGATGCGAATGGGAAACACATGCAGCCGGTAGTAGAGATCGCTGCGGAATTCGCGGTCGGCGACCATCTGCTCCAGATCGCGATTGGTCGCCGCCACCAGCCGGATATTCACTCGGCGCGTGTGCGTGCTGCCCAGCCGTTCGAATTCCCGTTCCTGCAAAGCACGCAACAATTTCGGCTGAATCTCGAGGGAAATGTCCCCCACCTCATCGAGGAACAACGTGCCCTGATCGGCGAGTTCCATCCGTCCGATTTTTTGCGAGATGGCGCCGGTGAATGCCCCCTTTTCGTGCCCGAACAGTTCGCTCTCGAGCAGCCCGGTAGGGATGGCCGCGCAGTTCAGCTTCACAAATGTGCGTTCCCTGCGCCGGCTCCGCTCGTGGATGGCGCGCGCGATCAGTTCCTTGCCCGTTCCGGTCTCGCCCATCAGCAGAACGGTCGAGTCGCTGGGAGCGACAGTCTCCACCAGCTCGAGAACATTCCTCAACGCGGGGCTGTTGCCAATGATCTCCTCAAAGCCCAACTCGCTGCGAATCTCCTCTTCGAGATACAACTTCTCCTGAGCAAGCTTGTCTTTCAGCCTCGAAATCTCTTCGTAGGCCTGCGCGTTTTCTATGGCAATGGCGATCTGGCCCGCCACCTGACCGAGAAACACGATCTCATCTTCGGCGAAAGGAATATCCGTTGTGCGTCCGATCGCGAGAACTCCCAGCGCGCGGCCGCGGCTGGCGAGAGGGTGAATACAGATGCTTTTGGCGTCGCCGGCCAGCGCCAGTTCAGCTCGAATTTCTGGCGGGAAGGCCTGAGAATCCGCCGAGCTGATGACTACAGGCCGCAGGCCGTCGATGGCATTCCTGGTGGGCTCCATCGGCTCGATCAGGAGGCCCTCTTTGACGATTCCCTTCCCCTGGGGGAAATCGAGCGCGTAGACCCTGAATTGTCCCGTTGGCGCATCGAGAAGCGACACACTCACCAGGTCCCCCCGCATCACAGCGCGAATATTTGCCGCAATGGCGTACAGCACTTCGCGCAGATCGAGGTTTGACGTGATCTTGCTTGTCAGCTGCAGGAGCAGTTGAAGTCGCTCATTCTGCCGCACGAGTTCAGAGTGTGTATCCATGTCTCTTCCTGACGACCGCCGAGCGGCGCCGGCGTTGTCCCGTCGAAGCTCAATGCCGGCTGTGGAAGGCTAACGCAGGGGAATGTCGCACCTCCAAAAAGTCTACGACAAGCGTGTTGTCGTTCCGCAGCTCAGCGGGCCGCGTGCTCCTGTCCACTCGAGGCGCCGCATCTGCGGCCCCGAAGGGCGGCAGCGTTATTGTGGGAGACGTTCGTGCCGATTCCGTCGATATGCCAGAGTGATTTCCGGGACGGGAAACGCCCGGATTTCGACGTTATTCGTCTGAATGGCAGAGAAAATGGCGCGGATCAGGCTCGGCAGCCAAAGAAGAGAATCAACCACTGCCTGGCCAGTGGGAAACGGCAACTTCAGGCAGCCAATTTGATTACGGCATTCCTTTGCTTACTGCCATCCCCCACCGAGGGCGTTATACAACTGAACCAATGCGAGGCGCTCATTCAGCTGCGCCTGGGCGAGGTTCAGTTCCGCCGCGAAGTAGTTTGTTTCGCTGGTGAGCACCTGAAGATAACTCGCGCCGCCATGCCGGTAAAGGATTTTCGAGAGCCGGTCGGCATCGGCGGCCGCGAAAGTCAGCTTTTCCTGCTGCTCGCGGAATTGCCGGTCCATCTGGTATGCGACGAGCGCGTCCGAAACCTGCTGAAATGCGGCGATGATCGTTTGCTTATAGGTCAGCAGCAGCTGCTCTTCCTGAGCGCGGGCTAACCGCATGCCGGAACGGAGAACGCCTGCTTCAAATACGGGTTGTGTCACTCCAGTCACACCGTTCCAGAGACCTGCGGAAGTCGTGAACAGGCTATTGAGCGCGTAGCTTTCCAGTCCCGCAGTACCGGTGAGCGAAATGTTGGGGAAGAAGTCAGCTTTGGCAACACCTATATCAGCGTTCGCGGCCATCAGGTTAGCCTCTGCCTCGCGGATATCCGGACGCCGGTCGAGAAGCTGCGAGGGGAGGCCTGCAGGGACACTGGCAGGAAGCGGCTCGGCGGTCAGCGTCAGGCCGCGGGCGATCGGTTCCGGATTCTCGCCCAACAAAACGCTGATTGCATTTTCTTCATGCTGAATCTGGCGCTGCAGATCCGGGATTTGCTCCGCCGCGGTATCCACCAGTTCTTCAGCCTGGCGTAAATCGAGCAGCGAGGCCGAACCGTGAACCTCCAGAATCCGCGTGAGGCGAAGCGATTCCTGGCGCGAAGTCATGGTATGGTGCGCGATTTGAAGCGCCAGATCGAGTTCGCGAAGCTGGAAGTAATCGGCGGCCACGCTGGAAACCACCGACGCAATGACCTCCTGACGGCCCCACTCCGTCGCGAGAAGCTGATCCCGGGCCGCCAGCGTCTCTCTTCTGTATTTTCCCCAGAAGTCGAGATTCCAGATTGCGGAGAGGTCGACTTCCCCGGCATTCACCTCATAGGCCGGAAACGCGCTGCTGACCTTTGGATTGTTCTCGCTGAACACCTGAGCGCCCATAGAGGCCATGGGGAACTCATTCGCGCGGGTGATGCCGACTGCGGCCTGAGCCTGAAGAACCCGGGTTGCGGCGATGCGCACATTGTAGTTTTGGTTGAGCGCAGTACGGATGAGTTGCTGCAATACAGGGTCATGAAATACCAGCCACCATTTTTCGTTGCCCAGCGACGCAGTGGAGGGTTGAGGCGGAGAATTTACGGCCTGCCCACGATAAGCCGGAGGCGTTACCACGGCAGGCCGATGATAATTTGGGCCCATCATGCAGCCGGCCAGCAGGACGCATACTGCTACTGCAGGAAGAAAACGAGCAGGACGCATCATTCGGCATCTCCCGCAGAGGCAGGCGCGCCTGGCGCGCCGGCTATCTTTTCGACCACGCAGAAGATGACGGGAACGAAAAAGATACCGATCAGGCTCGCTCCGATCATGCCGCCAATTACCGTGGTTCCCATGATTTGCCGCGAAACAGCGCCCGCACCGGAGGCCACCCAGAGAGGCGCAACGCCAAGAATGAAGGCGAAAGATGTCATCAGGATCGGGCGTAATCGCAGACGCGCACCCTGGAGTGCCGCGTCCATGAGCGGCTGGCCCCTGTCGTACTGTCCCTTCGCGAAGGCCACGATCAGAATTGCGTTCTTGGCGGCGAGACCAATCAGCATCACCAGGCCTATCTGTGCGTAGACGTCGTTCTCAAGGCCGACCATATACGACGGCATGATCGCCAGGTCGACGAGGCGCCGGAGATACAACATGCCGAATGCGCCGAGGACCGCGATCGGCGTGGAAAGGAGAACGCTGAACGGCAAGGACCAGCTCTCATACAGCGCGGCCAGGATCAGGAAAACGAAGAGGAAGGACATCGAAAAGATCGTCATCGGCGAGACGCCGCTGGCAGCCTTCTGTTCCTGGTAAGACATGTCCATCCAGTCGTAGCCCATGCCCTGAGGCATCGTGTCTTTGAAAACCTGCTCGAGGGTGGCCATGGCCTGCATGGAGCTGTAGCCGGGGGCCGCGCTGACATTCAGTTCGGCGGAGTTGTACTCATTGAAATGCATGATGTATTCCGGACCGTAGCGGGGCTCGAAGCGCGCGACCGCCGACAAGGGCACCATTTGGGCAAGATTATTGCGAACGTAATACTGGTTCAGGTCGGCGGTGGTGGTCCGGTACGGCCCGGCCCCCTCGACATAGACCTGCCACTGCCGGCCGAAGCGGTTGAAGTAGTTGACGAAATAGCCGCCCATGAAAGTCTGGATGGTCTGGTAGATATCCGCAATCGGCACTCCAAGCTTCATGGCACGATCCCGATCGACATCCACAAACTCCTGGGGCACGGCGGGATTGAATGCGGTGCTGATGCTGGCGATTTCCGGTCGTTGGCGGGCGGCAGCCATGAACCTGTTCACGTTCGCGGCCAGCCAGGGAACGCCGCGCCCGCTGCGGTCTTCGAGGACCATGGTCACGCCGCCGGAAGTGCCAACGCCAGGGATCGCCGGAGGGGAAAAGGCGAAAACGGTCCCCTGCGGCAGCCGGGGAAGGACTTCGTTTAAGTGATGGACAATTGCCTGATACTGCTCGTCCGGTTTCTTTCTCTGGCCCCACGGTTTTTCCACGACAAAGAAGAAAGCGTTATACGTTGTCTGCACATAGCTGAGCAGGCTGAAGCCGACCACGCTGGTGACGTACTGGATGCCGGGTGTCTGGATAAGGATATGCTCGACTACGCGCGCATCGACGCTGGTTTCCTGAAGCGAAGCGTCCTGCGGCAGCTGCATGTTCACGAAGACGTAGCCTTCGTCTTCAACAGGCAAAAAGCCCGATGGCAGGCGCTGCCAGAAGTAGAGCGCTCCCAGCACACACAGTGCGAGGAGCGCCATGGCCAGGACACTCCTGCGAATCATGAGCCGCGAAACGCGAACGTACAAATCCCGCCCGCGCGCAAAGGCCCGGTCGAAGCGATCGAAGAACCACCCCAGAGGCCCGCGCGATTTGTGCGGCCGCAGCAGCAGCGCCGCGAGGGCGGGGCTCAGACTGAGAGCATTGAAGGCGGAAATGATCACGGAAACCGCAATCGTCAGCCCGAACTGCTTATAGAGCTGGCCGGTGATTCCGGGGACAAAGATCGTGGGGATGAAGACGGAGGAGAGAACGAGCGCAATGCCGATCACCGGACCGGAAATCTCCTCCATCGCCTTCAATGCAGCCGCCTTCGGCGCGAGTCCTTCCTCAATGTGGCGCTCGACCACCTCAACGACGACGATGGCGTCATCCACGACCAGACCGATGGCCAGAACCAGGCCAAACATGGTGAGCGTATTGATGGAATAACCGAAGACGGGGAACAGGATGAAGGTGCCAACCAACGAGACGGGCACCGCCAGGAGCGGAATCAGCGTGGCGCGCCAGCCCTGCAGGAAGACATAGACCACAAGGATCACGAGGGCGATGGCGAGCACCAGCGTGATGACGATTTCCCGGATGCCCTCGGTCACGGCCTGGGTGGTGTCGAGGGAAACGGCATACGACATGTCCTGCGGAAAGCGCTGCTTCCACTGGGCCATGAGGGCCTTCACGCCTTTGGCGGTGTCAATCGCATTCGCGCCAGGGAGCGGGAACACGGCGATCACGGCGCTGGGCTTTCCGTTCAGGCGGCCCATCAGCGTGTAATACTGCGTTCCCAGTTCGACCCTGGCCACATCGCTGAGCCGGACAACGCCGCCATTGGGGTTCTCGCGCACGATAATGTCGCCGAATTGCTGAGCCGTGACCAGCCGTCCCTGGGCCAGCACTGGGTAGGTATATTGCTGGCCGGGGGGCACCGGCTCTCCACCGATCTGCCCTGCCGGGTTCACAGTGTTTTGCGCTTCGACTGCGTCGATTACGTCCGACGCGGTAATCCCCAGCCTGGCCAGCTTCTGTGGATCCAGCCAGACCCTCATCGCATACTGGCCGGCTCCGAAGACCTGAACGTTCGCCACCCCTTTCACCCGGGAGATCGGGTCATCGAGGTTGATGTAAGCATAGTTAGCGAGAAACTGCGCGCTGTGGGTGCCATGGGGCGAATAGAGTGCGAGGAGCATCAGGGGATTGTGCGTGGACTTCTGAACGGTGACGCCATATTGGGCCACCTGGGCGGGCAGTTCAGGCGCAGCCTCGGTCTCGCGCTCCTGCGTCAGGATCAGGTCTGTGTTCGGATCGGTGCCGACGGCAAAGTCCACGGTCATGGTCGTCTGACCGTTAGAGGTTGCGTTGACGGACCACATGTAATTCATGTTGTCCACGCCGCTGATCTGCTCTTCGATCGGAGTCGCCACCGATTCCGCGAGGGTCTGAGCGTCGGCCCCGGTGAACGTCGCCTGGATCTTAACCTCGGGGGGCGTGATATCGGGAAACTGCGCGATCGGCAGGCGAAGCGCGGAAATGATTCCCAGGATCACGGTAAGAATGGAGATGACAATCGCGACGATGGGGCGATTGATGAAGAACTTTGACATCGCTCAGTTCTCTCCCGCCGCCTGCGTGTAAGGCACCGGCTCGATCAGCATCCCGGCCTTCACCTTCTGAGCGCCGACGGCAATTACCCGTTCGCCGGGTTCCAGTCCGTGCGCGATCACCCAAAGGGTCCCGACCTGCGGTCCCACCTGAACACTGCGAATGCTGACACGGTCGTCAGCGCCGACGACCGCAACGAGGAAACTCCCCTGCAGTTGCATGACCGCGGGTTGCGGAACCAGAAGCGCATGACGCTCGATTGCGGTGATACCGCGAATCGTCGCCGGCTCGTCGGGTCTGAGAATACGCTGAGGATTGGGAAAGGCCCCGACAAGCTGCAGCGTTCCTGTTTGCAGATTCATGGCGCGATCGGCAAAGAGGATGTGGCCCCGGTAACCGTAGGTTTGCCCGCTGGGAAGGATCAACTGAAGCGGGATGGACTTTGCGCGGCGGCCTGCCTGGATATTCGGCGCAATGCGCAACCAGTCGCCTTCATTGACTTCAAAATATGCTTTGATTGGATTGACCTGAGAAACGCCAGTCAGAACCGTGGTCGGCGAGACCAGGTTCCCAACCTGGACCTGAGCAACTCCGGCGATTCCGCTAATCAGGGAACGAACCTGGGTATATCCGAGGTTCAACTGGGCCTGCTCGACCGCGGCCTGAGCGGCTTTGACCCCGGCTGCAGACTGCAGCTCCTGTTGCCGATCGGTTTCGAGCTGCATTTGCGGGATCGCGTGCGCCTCGGCTTCGGGAATATCGCGGTTGACGTTCAGGGTGGCTTCACCCACCGCGGCCTGCGCCTCGGCGAGTTGCGCTTTTGCCTGATCCAAAAGCGCCTGAAAGGGGCGCGGATCAATCTGAAAGAGAACCTGATCCTTATGCACCCAGGACCCCTCGAGATAGTCCTGCCGGATGATGTACCCGGTGACCTGTGGCTGGATCTGTGCGTTGACGTAGCCCTCGAGTGTCCCCACCCATTGGCTGGAAACAGGAATGTCCTTCTGAACAACGGTAGCCACCTGAACGGTGAGCGGCGGAGGCGGCGTTACGGGAGCAGAGCTCTTCCCGCATCCGCCGGATGCGAAGATGGCAAGGCTCCCGATCAGGAGGCTACTCAGTTTCCACGAGTTGAGTTGCATGTTCCTCAACCTTTTCTCCCTTCCGCGTGGGCCATAGCCCCGCCAAAGATCCTGCCATTGCGGGCCGGATTTACCTTCTCAGGACTTCAGTCTGGGCACCAGGTAACCAGTCAGAACCGCGTTGAACTCCCTGATGATTGATCGCTTTTCGCCGGCCGCCGTTCGTGCGTACAAGCTGAGCAGACCTCTGCTGATCTGCTGGACGACGGAGGCGATGCGCAGCGCCGTGGACCGGGGCATCCGCGGCTGGTGTGCGATGAGCACCTCGGCGATTCTTGTCCGAATCAACTCCCGCCGCGCGTGGGATATCGGGGGAACATCCAGCAGGGTGAGCAGGACGGGATGATTCTTCATCACCTCAATCTGCAACTCGACAAGCCGGCAGGTAAGAACCTCGGAGCTCATCCTCGCGGCCTGTCGGCTGAGGGCGATCCACGATTGCTCGATGCTCCTGACGTACTTATCTCGCAGCGATTCCGCCAGCGAAAGTTTGTTTGGGAAGAATTGATAGAGCGACCCCACGGATGAATGCGCGCGCAGGGCGATCGCGGTCATTGTGGCCCGTTCGAATCCAGTCTCCGCCATGACCTCGGCAGCCGCACGAAGGAAGGCCGCCACACGGCGCTGGCCGCGCTTTTGTTGGGGTACACGCCGCGGAGCAAAAGATGAATATGACATCACCTTCATGTTTCTATTACTATACATTTCGGACGTTACGGGTTACCTGTGCGTGGCATGCGAGCGGATTTCACTCGCGGGGACGGCTTCAGCACACATTCGGAAGAATGATATTTTTTTGTGCCGGTTGGGAACCTGTAGATACGCGATGAGCAGCGGGCTGGGCCAGGGAGCCGCCACGCGAGCATCTTTCTCGATGGTGCCCGCGCCGATGCGGCACGGGCGTGCGTCAAGGACACACCACGATCTCGGCCCGACCGCCGCACGTCTCGTTGTTGCCGCAACAGTGCTCCGCTTACCCGCCTTTTTACCTCGCAGTTCGCCGGAGGCACCAGGCGCCCGGGATTCCGGACCGCCCCACAATCCTCAATGACCCAGACCCAATCCCCCATTCGCCGACTGCAGCGTGATCGAGAGCACGTAAGAGAAGGTGGTTTGATCGGAGTTGGTGAGGGTTACGCTGCGCACCACCCGCCGCGGGTCCAGTGCATACGTATAGGAGTAAAGGTTGCAGGTTGCGCCGTTCAGCGTCCCGTCGCTGTTGATGCGATTGATGCCGCCCACCGCAATGCTTTCGTTGGGGTTCGCGCCAAAACTGCACCAGTCGCTGAACGTCTGGTTGAAGGTTTCGCTGCTGCCGTTTGTGTAGTGCACCGTCACCGTTCCGGTGTGGCTCCCCTGCACACCCGTGCCCAGCAGTGTCATGGTCGTGTAGGCTTTCTGCTCGTTCCAGGGAACAACAACTGTCGCGCCCGTATCCGGCAGCGAGATCATGTCTGCGCTGCAATTCGTGGTGCAGTCCGTCCTGTTGATCGGGCCGAACCCGAACAGCCCACCCTTGACGATCAGGTGCGGGAACGGCCCCGCAATCCCCAGTTGCTGCGCCGAATACGCGTCCGCGCATCCGTTCGGCAGCGTGCAGCCATCGCCTCCACCATCCATGCCGCCGGTTGCGGAGAAGGTGACGCCATTATTGAAAATGCCGCCCGTATTGAACAGGCGCGACAGGTTCACCGGATTTTGAACGGTTGGTCCAGTCAGAGTTGCGGCCAGCACAATCACATTCGGATCGTTGGGCAGCGTGACGCTCTTCACCGCTTTGCCGAGGTCGAGCGGGAAGATATACGCGTACAGATTGAACACGCGATTGTCTTTCGTGCCGTTGGCCAGATTCCGGTACGGCATCACAACCGCGAAGCTCTCATCGTTGTTGTACTCCGGCACATACCAGTCGCTGAAGCTCTGCGTAAACGTCGACTTCGTGCCGTCCATATAGGTCACCGTGACGGTCTGCGCTGCCTGATCTCCGTTAAAGCCAGTCCCCAGCAACTGCAGCGTCGTAAAGGGCCCGTGCGGCAGCTCGATCGTTTGCCCGCTGCTGCTGATCGCATCCAGTTTGTTTGCCGGGCCGAAGTTAAACTGCACGTCACTCAGAATGCGATGCGGCGTCAGCAGATTCGCGGAGTACGCATCGCCAAGGCCGTCCAGGCCGCTCGTCGTAATGGTCGTGCCGTCGGTGTAGATGGCATAAGTGTTCCACGCCGACGACAAATCCACCGGCCATCCCGCGCCGCCGGTACCTGTCGCCGCGCTCACCGCCAGCGTCAGCGAGGACGCGCTCTGCACAATGTCACCCGAAGTGGCCTGGAAAGTGATCGGCACTGCCGCCCCCGTCGGCGTCGTGCTCCGCGCCGTCAGCCGCAAGGTGCTGCTGCTCTCCGTCTCCGCAGGGTCGATCGATGCGCTCACCCCACTGGGCAGCCCGTCGACCGCGGAGAACTTCACCTTGCCCTCAAACCCGTTCTCGGGCGTCACGGTCAGCGTCGACATCGCCGACGAATTCTGATTGATGTAAATGGCGCTGGGCGAAGCCGCCAGACCGAACGTCGGCAGCGCCAGCGTCAGATACGCCGGTTGCGTCTCCACTCCGCCGGCGCTTTGCCCCATCACCGCCACCACGAGCGTGCCTCCCGATCCCGACCCGCTCAGCATGATCGTCAACGTCGAGGTTTCGGACCCGGTAATCGACGTGGGGTTCAGCAACGCCGACACGCCAGCGGGCGCACCCAGAACGTTCACGCTCAGGTTCACCGTCCCGTTGAACCCGTTCCCCGAGTTCATCTGAATCGTGCTCGTCGTACTGGTTTCCCCGGTTGGAATCGTCAGCGTCGCGGGCGTGGCCGCAAGAGAGAACCACGGCGCGGTCGCCGGTGGCACCAGTGTGTTGATCAGCGCCTGGCCGTTCGGACTGCCCCATCCCGTCACGAGGTCATAGCCCGTCACGGCAAAGTACTGCTGGCCGTAGCCGTTCGCGTTGCTTCCGCTGGTGATGTCGTGGAAGTACGTGTCGTAATTCGAACTGGTCCCCAGAGCGTACAGCGCGGGATTCAGAAACGTCGCCGAGGGCGCGTTGCTGTTGGCCGCCTGCTCGTTCACCAGCGCCATGAATCCCGCCCACCGCGGCGTCGACAGGCTCGTTCCTCCAATCCCGCCCTGGCAGCTGCCGTCCGCGCACCACCAGTTATCGCAATCCGCCTCCGCGGAAACGTCGGGAATATTGCGCAGCGTCGTCGATCCCTGGTTGGCGCCATTCACCACGCCCGGAAGTTGCTGATACGCCGGGATCGCAAATCCATTCGTGCTGTATCCGCCGCTGCTCCCGCCTGTCGGATTCGCGCAGGCCAGCACCGGATTGGTCCCGCCCCAGGCAATTTCCGACACCCAGCTCCCGCCCGGCCCGGTGGTCGTGATGTGCGTCCCGCCCACGGCGGTCACGTACGGATCATCCGCCGGATAGAATGCCGGATTGCAATCGCTGCCGGTGCAGCCGGGCAACGAATACGCGCCGCTGTCTCCGCTGGCGACAAAGAGATTCTGTCCCTGCGCCGCGAACTCTTCGAAGATCGGCTCATCCGAAGCCGGATCGGCCGGCAGCCATCCCACCGACGCGCTCAGCTGCTTCGCGATATCGTCCGTCGCCATCTGCGTAAACGTGTCCACATCGTTCGACGCCTCGTATTCGATCACCGCATTGACGCCCGGAGCCATCGAAAGCGACTGGACGATGTCCGCGATCGGCTCTCCGTCATTGCACGAGCTCACCGGGCACGATGTGTCATAGCCGTCGATAGAATCGGTAATCACGACGCTCGGGTTGAATGGCTGGCCAATCGAGCTGAAGTACGCTTCCACGTCGCTCAGGTTGAAATTCAGCCCAAAGATCCCGATGGTCTGCCCCGCTCCGGTCAGCGCCGTTCCACCGTAGTACGCGGCGCGCATGTCGCTGCCCAGATACTGCCCGCTCGGCCCCGACCCCGTCTGATCCGTGCGCACGTTGCCCTTCGGAGCAAACCGCAGCAGCGGCCGCGGCGGCGAGTAGTCATCCAATCCCGCGATATGCCACAGCCGCACGCTGAGCGCCGCCGTCGGCTCGCGATCGACGGCATAGAAGGTCCGCGGCTCCGTCGGGTGCTGATACACCCCCATGGTCACATGAAAAGCTCGCTGGATACTGGCCACCGAGGCGTCCACGTCCACCACCATGTTGTTCGGCGTAATCCGCGTCACCGTCATGCCATTCGCCTTCAGGAACTGGACTACCGCATTCACATCCGTCTGCGTGGGGCCGAATTCGTTTGTGAAGGCCTGCACCGACAGATAATGCAGGTACCTGGGGCTCTGGGGGTTGTGGAGGTCGCTGAGAAGCTGAGTCAGCGCGCCCTGGTTACGGAGTGGCAGCATGATCGCGAGCTTCAGCACGCGGTCCGCAGGCAACTGACCAACGCGGGGAGCCCGCCCGTCCAGCACAACATCGCGGGTATGGCGAGTGAGCAGGCGCTGCGGAGCCTGCCCAAACGACGCCGGAAGCAAACACGTTGCTGCGAAGACTGCCGCGAACATCCGGCACATGCGGGAATTTCTGCTGGAACGGGTCATGGCAAACCATCCTTATGCGGAGAAGGCGATCGAGTGTGAGGCCCCGACGACGGTCTTGCTTCGAACCGGCGAAACGACAACGATTCTGCAGATCGGAGAAGACAGACTGCGGGTGCATTGCCTGGCAGGAGAAGCTCGTTGCGGAGCGTCTCCACCGTTAACCCGCGGCTGGGAACCAATTTCTACAACTGCATGGTATCGATTCCATGCTTTGGTTCGGCATTTGAACGCCGGACTCCGTAGGTTGTCAAGTGAAAGTTGCGATTCATTGAATTTCAAGGGATTTCTCCGGGTCGCGGGCGGCGGAAGCGGCCCGGATTCCCCCTTGCAAGCCGGGGTGTCTTGCCCCTGTCAGTCTCATGGAAACGCTACCACGCAGGAGGCACCAGTCTGGTTCGACGAATCCTCAAGATCCGACATGCTGCCCATCCGCCATCTTGCTTCTGTGGCGGGAAGGCCCATGCCGCGCGCCAGGGCTGATTCGAGAATTGCGCGGCGGTCCCGCTCCGTCACATTGAAGATGACGGCGTGCGTGTGCAATTTGGGGGGGCGGCGTATCCGTCCACTGGCCGGGCGGTATCGTGCTCGAACGTGGCTGCAACGAGCCTTCCGGCCGTCTCTGGGGTATGTACGTTTCCGATCTGCGCCTGCGTGTAGCGCTCCAACTCTGCGAGCGCAGCGCGCACGCTCTCCCGGTGCGCCAGTCGGATGTGGTCGTCGCCGCCCACAAGCGCGGTAATGGATACTTCGGACGCGAAGTGACCATGACCAGCGCCGTCCATGAGCTGCTGGTGGAGTGCCTGACCGCGCCATGCAAATGCTGACCGAGTGGTCGCGTCCTGACGAGCACGCATGGAACGCCATCATGGAGCGCCTGCGCAGTCAGCGGGAGAGTATCACAGGGATTGGAACGCCATC
>Ga0335074_10010468_pt1 | contig 12985 bp, 10 predicted proteins | sample Lox_Sample_23_FD_206715 | JGI IMG/M metagenome (GOLD analysis project Ga0335074, IMG submission 206715) | Soil microbial communities from Loxahatchee National Wildlife Refuge, Florida, United States - Lox_Sample_2.3 | ecosystem: Environmental > Terrestrial > Soil > Wetlands | place: USA...
GCGGAGGGCGCACCTGCCGTGGAATCCGTCACCATCGACCTGCACTTCCTGCCGGGACGAGCCGGCGAACCCTGCTCTCGTCGAAGCTCGCTACACCAGTTTCGCGCACCGTCACCGCAGGTCAAGCTGTTCTTTACAGGTTAAACGGTCTAGCCAGGCAACGAGTTCACATGCTCTTCGATTGCTGGACTTACACATTGACGATCGTCAGAGGATGTGTCATGAATAAGTCCACACCGAAGAGGGACGGGGGCGGTCATGAACCAGCCGGTGGATCACCGGGCTAGTCCGCGAACGGGCGGCGCGGCAGGGCTGGACGACACGGTGACGTCCGACACGGTGGCGGCACACCACAGCGAGCGGATCCGGGTCGCCTGGGCCGACACCGATGCCAGCGGCCGGATCCACTTCAGCGCCGCGTTCCGCTGGGCCGAGGCGGCCGAGCACGCGCTGCTGCGCCGGCTCGGGCTGAGCCCGCCGGGCAACGCCGACGGGTTCCCCCGGCGCCACGTGGAGGCCACGTACCACCAGCCGCTGCGGTTCGCCGACGAACTCGACCTGGTGCTCAGCGCCGAGCGGGTCGGCCGCACCTCGGTCACCTACGCCTGGCAGGCGATCCGGGACGGCCAGGTCTGCGTGGAGGGCCGCACGGTCACCGTGCACGTCGACGGCGACGGCCGGCCATCGCCGCTCCCCCCGGCCCTGCGGCAACTAGCCCCCTAGCGCCCGGCACAGGCGGTGCGTGTCGCTCGTGGGACTCCTGGGGCTACCGGTCCGTCCGCCGCGGGGTGCCGAGATGGAGGTCAGGTGCGTCCGCGACCCGGGAAGGCGGCATTCTCATGATCGCGGTAGCTGACCCGCGCTATTAGCGGGCTATCTACCAGGATCATGAAAAGTCTGGCGCACACCCGGCGCCCGGGGCGGGCGCACCTCACGTCCCCGGGCGCGCCCGCACCCCCGGCCAGGCGTACTCCTGACCCCGCGCCCGCCCCGCAGTCGCCGCGGCGGCCTTATGGCGGGCTTATCGGCGGCTTATGCCCGCCGGGTTTCGGGCCCCGGGCGGTTGACCACGCCGGAGCGTCGGCATAGCGTCATGAACAATATCTAATAGGAAACTTTCCTATTAGATACTGAGCACTCCCCGCTCACTTCCGCCCCTCCGATCTGACCCCCCGGGAGGAAATGTGCAATCCCCGCTCAGCCGACCACACCACAGCACCCCCGGCTTCCCCGGCCTCCACGGCTTCCCCGGCCTCCACGGCCTCCACGGCTTCCGCGGCTTCCACAGCACCCGCGGCCTCCGCGGCTTCGCGCCCTGGGCGCGCCGCCGATGGCAGATTACGGTCGGTCTCCTGGCCGCCGTCCTGCTGGCCGGCGGCGCGACCGCGGCCGTAACCGCCTCGGCCCAGACCGGGCCCCTGTCCGTCAACTGGTACGAATCGGCACCGTATTACAGCACCTTGGACTCGGATGCCCCCGATCTCGGCCAGGTGATGGCCGCGACCGGGCAGAAGGCGTTCGACATGGCGTTCATCCTGGCCGACGGCAGCTCATGCGCGCCCGCCTGGGACGGGACCGACCCGGTGTCCTCGGACACCCAGGTGGCCTCGGTCATCAGCGAGGTCCGCTCGGACGGGGGCGACGTGATCGTCTCGGCGGGCGGGTACAACGGCACCAAGCTGGGCCAGGTCTGCGGCACCGCCTCAGCCACGGCCGCGGCCTACCAGCAGGTGATCACCACCTACGGGCTGCACGCGTTCGATTTCGACCTCGAGGAACCGGAGATCGAGAACTCGGCGGCGATCGCCAACGAGCTGGGCGCGGCGCAGATCCTGCAGCAGGAGGACCCCGGCCTGTTCATCTCGATCACCATGCCGTCCACGACCACCGGCGCGAACTACTTCGGCCAGCAACTGCTCGACGAGGCGCAGAGCCTGGGCTTCACCCCGAACGACTACACGATCATGCCGTTCGACGGCGGCTTCAGCGGCGGCTCCTCGCAGGTCACTGCGCTGCAGGACTTCAACGCCCAGCTCATGAGCACGTTCGGCTGGAGCAGCGCGCAGGCCTACGCGCACGAGGGGTTCTCCGGGATGAACGGCCGGACCGACACCGGCGAGTACTTCTACCAGAGCGACTTCCAGACCGTGCTGAGCTTCGCCGAGAGCTCGGGCATGAGCAGGTTCACGTTCTGGTCGGTCAACCGGGACCGCGAGTGCGACCCGGTCGACAACAACGACGTGACCTCGAGCGAGTGCAGCGGCGTGGCCCAGAACCCGTGGGACTTCACGACGTTCACGGTCGCGTTCGCGAACAACACGTCGCCGAGCCCGACGCCGACCCCCATACCCACGCCGAGCCCGACCCCGACCCCGACGCCGACCCCCAGCCCCACGCCGACCCCGAGTGGCTGCACGGCGGCCGCCTGGGTCAGTAACACCGCGTACGTCAGCGGCGACGTGGTCTCGTACGGCGGCGACCAGTGGACCGCCAACCAGTGGAACTACGACGAGGTCCCCGGCGGCCCGTCCGGTGCCTGGAACAACGACGGCCCCTGCTGAGCCGCCCACCGGTACCCCGGCTCAATGAGGTGGTGGTGCCCACGCTGTTCCTCTAGCAACAGTGTGGGCACCACCACCCCGTCCGGGGGCCGCCCCGCCGCCGTCCGGGGGCTGCCCGCGGCCGCCCCGCGGCCGCCCCGCGGCCGCCCCGCGGCCGCCCCTCGGCCGCCAGGCGAGCCGACGCCCGCCAACCGGTGGCGGCCCCGGTCAGGCGAGGGGCGGGACCACGGCCTCGATCAGGTGGGGGCCCGGCTCGGCCAGGGCCTGCCGCAGCGACGTGGCCAGCTCGCCCACCGTGCGGGCCCGGCTGGCCGGGACCCCCATCCCCGAGGCCAGCGCGACGAAGTCGAGGTCGGGCCGGGTCAGCTCCAGCAGGTTCCTGGCCGCGCCGGAGGTCTTCTCGGTGACGGCCCGGTCCAGCTCCAGGCCGAGGATCGCGTACGAGCGGTTGCTGAAGATGACCGTGGTGATGTCAAGCCCTTCCCGGGCGTGGGTGTACAGCGCCGACAGCGTGTACATGGCGCTGCCGTCCGCCTGCAGCGCGATGACCGGCCGGTCCGGGCAGGCGACCGCGGCGCCGGCCGCCAGCGGCAGCCCTTGCCCGATCGCGCCCCCGGTCAGGGTCAGCCAGTCGTGCGGGGGCGCGCCCGCGGTCGCCCGGGGCAGCCACATGCCGGCCGTGTTCCCCTCGTCGGACACGATCGCGCCCTCGGGCAGCAGCGCCCCGATCACCGCGGCCGCGCTCTCTCCGGTCAGGTCGCTGCTCCCCGGCGCCAGCGCGGGCCGCTCCGCCTCGCGCGGCAGCGGCTTGGTGTCCGGGGCGACCAGGTCGGCCAGGGCGGCAAGCGCTCCGCACACGTCGTCGGCCGGCCCGGCCAGCACCTGCACCTCACAGCCCGCGGGGACCAGCGAGCTCTCCACGCCCGGGTAGGCGAAGAACGTCACCGGGGCACTCGCCCCGGCCAGGATCAGGTGCCGGGTCCCGGACAGCTGGCCGGACGCGATCTCGGGCAGGTAAGCCAGCCGGTGCAGGGCCGGGATGCCAGCGCCGCGCTCGAGCCGGGCCGGGTGGACCTCGCCGAGCAGCCGGGCCCCGGTGGCCTGGGCGACCCGGCTGGCCGCCTCCAGGCCCGGCCGCCGCGTGCCAGGCCCGCCGAGGAGGAGAACACACGGTTCCCCGGAGCGTAGCGTTCGGGAAACTGATTCGATGGCCGGGCCGGGAACCGGTGCCGGGAGCCGTACCGGGAGCGCGGCCGCCGGGTCCGCGCCGCCGGACCACGACACGTCGGCGGGCACGATCAGCGTCGACACCGCGCCGGGCGGGGTCATCGCGGCGGCCACCCCCTGGGCGGCATCGGCGGCCAGGTCGGCGCTGCGGGCCGAGCGGCGGACCCAGCCGGACACCGAGCCGGCCAGCGCCTCGATGTCGGACTCGAGCGGGGCATCGAAGCGCTTGTGGTAGGTGGCGTGGTCGCCGACGATGACCAGCAGCGGCGTGCGGGCCCGCCGCGCGTTGTGCAGGTTGGCCAGCCCGTTGGCCAGGCCCGGCCCCAGGTGCAGCAGCGCGCCCGCCGGCCGGCCGGTCATCCGCCCGTACCCGTCCGCCGCGCCGGTCGCCGCCCCCTCGAACAGGCACAACACCGCGCGCAGCTGCGGCACCGCGTCCAGCGCCGCGACCAGGTGAATCTCCGACGTCCCCGGATTGCTGAAGCACACCTCCACGCCGCAGCCGGGCAGCGTGCGGATCAGGGCCTCGGCGCCGTTCATGCGCTGCCTCCCGCGAGTCGTACCTCAAGTTACCAATCGGTAGACAAAACCTATCTTGAACGGGACGCCTCCCGGCTGATCCAGCCCGGCCAGGCCCTTCTTGTTTGCGGGCCCGTCACGGCGAGTTACCGGCAGGTGAACCTGGCCAGGCGATGATCGGTTCGTGCGCACATTTAACGGCAGCCACTTCGGGAAGGTCAGGCAGGCGCGCCTGCTCGATGAGCGGAGCGCGAGGCGGTGCCGGGCGTGAACGTCGTCCGGCTCGCCAACTACGTCGCCCCGGCCTCGGGCGGGCTGCGCACCGCCCTGCGGGAACTCGGCGCTGGTTACCTGGCGGCCGGGCACAAGCCGGTGCTGATAGTGCCGGGACCGCGGCCGCAACGCCGCGACACGGAGCAGGGGCTGGTGATCACGGTGCCCGGCGTGCCGGTCCCCGGCACCGGCGGATACCGGGCCATCACCGAGCGGCGCTCGCTGCGCCGGCTGCTCGAAGACCTGGAGCCGGACCGGCTCGAGGTGTCCGACCGCACGACGCTGCGGTGGACCGGCGCCTGGGCCCGGCACTGCGGGATCAGGTCCATGATGGTCTCCCACGACAGCCTGGCCGCCCTGGCCCAGATGTTCCGGCCGCCGGGGCTGCCGGTCCGGCCCCTGGTCGACCGGCTCAACCGGAACACGGCGGCGTCCTACGACGTCGTCGTCTGCACCACGGCCTGGGCGGCGGCGGAATTCCGGCGGCTCAGTGTGCCGAACCTGGTCCAGGTGCCGCTGGGCGTCGATCTGGCCCGCTTCCACCCGGCCCACGCCGATGAGAACCTCCGGGCCCGGCTGGCCCCGGGCGACTGCTCGGTGCTCGTGCACTGCAGCCGGCTCTCACCGGAGAAGCGGCCGCAGCGGGCCCTGGCCGCCCTGGCCGAATTGCGCCGCCGCGGGGTGCGCGCCGTCCTGATCGTGGCGGGAGACGGCCCGCTGCGCCGGTCGCTGGAGGCCAAGGCGGCCCAGTTGCCGGTCAGCTTCCTCGGCCACGTGACCAACCGGGGGCTGCTGGCCCGGCTGCTCGCGACGGCCGATGTGGTGATCGCGCCCGGGCCGGCCGAGACGTTCGGCCTTTCCGCGCTGGAGGCTCTGGCCAGCGGCACCCCGGTCGTGGTGAGCAACCGGGGAGCGCTGCCGGAGGTGATCGGCCAAGGCGGCGTGGCCGCCGAGGAAACCGACGCGGCGTACGCCGATGCCATCGAATGCCTGCTGCGGCGGGACGTCACCGAGCGACGGCGGGCGGCCCGCGCCGGGGCCGAGCGGTTCGGCTGGCCGGCCGCCGTGGACGGCTTCCTGCGCGCCCACGGCCTGAACCGGGTGCCGCACGGCAGCGCGGGTATACCTGCGATCGGCGTTGGCACCTAGGCGTCACCGGCCGCCCGTCAGCTGGCCAGCCGGGGCTGGCCTGCACCCAACCCGCAGTCAGGGGCACCGCCCGCCATCATGGGTACACCTGTGCGTTGACATCTGGTGGCTTGCTAGTTTAGCTTCGTTCAACTCTCGGGGCCGATTCCACCTTTTACCGTCAAGAGGCTGGCATGCACCAGACGTCAGCAGTGTCGCATCCTTCCTGGAAACTAGGGCTGCCCGGTGTAAATGGCGGTCGGCGCCGCTCTCCGGTCGAGGTCGTCGCCACCGCGGCGACGTACGTGACCCGCAACCCGGTGGCCAGCCTTTCCGGGTTGCGCGTCGGCCCGCTGGGCCGGTGGGCCGACGGGGTCATCGCCCTGCGCGAGGATTGTGTCACGTTCGCCGATCACTGGGATGCGCACAACCGCCGGGTTCTCACCGAGAACGGCCCGCTATGGGTGGTGCTCGGCGACTCAACCGCACAGGGGCTCGGCGCGCCCGGCCCGATGGGCGGCTACGTCGGCCAGGTTCTGGCCGAGCTGCGGCAGCGGACCGGGCAGCGGTGGCGGGTGCTCAACCTGTCCCTGTCCGGCGGGCTCATCCGCGACGTGCTGGGCAACCAGCTGCCCCGGATCCCGGCCGCCCCCGACCTGGTCACCTGCGGGATCGGGGCCAACGACATCCTGTACTCGGCGCCGGCCAAGCTGTTCGCCGACCTGCGCACGCTGATCGGTGCCGTCCCCGATGGGGCGGTCCTGCTCGACCTGCCGCTGCCCACCGGAATCTGGGGGGTCATCGGCCGGGCCAGCGTCCCCTACGTGACCCGGATCAACCAGACCATCCACCAGGCCGCCGGTGCTCGCGGCCTGACCGTCGCCGAGGTATCCGCCCACTTCCTGCCGCCCTGGACCGGGAAGTTCGCCGGGGACTGCTTCCATCCCAGCCAGGACGGCTACCGCGACTGGGCCCAGGCGCTGCTGGCCGCCATCCCGGCGGCCGCTCCTGCCCTCTGATCCGGAGGCGGCATAGGCTGCGATCAGGAGCAGCAGGCAGGAGGCCGCCATGGAGTTCGAGTACATCCTGGTCGAGCGGTCCGGCGAGTTCGCCACGGTGACCATGAACCGGCCGCAGCGGCGCAATGCCCTCTCGCTGCAGCACATGCGGGAGCTGATCACCGCGTTCCGCCAGATCGGGGACAGCGACGCCCTGGGCGTCGTGCTGGCCGGCAACGGCCCGGTGTTCAGCGCCGGGCACGACTTCGCCGACGTCGCCGACGCTGACCTGGCCGCGGTGCGCTCACTGCTGCAGACCTGCACGGAGCTGATGACGCTCATCCAAGAGGTGCCGCAGCCGGTGGTGGCCCGCGTGCACGGGCTGGCCACCGCGGCCGGCTGCCAGCTGGTCGCCTCCGCCGACCTCGCCGTGGCCAGCGAGAACGCGGGGTTTGCCGCCCCGGGCGGGAAAGGCGGCTGGTTCTGCCACACCCCGATGGTGGCGATCGCCAGGAACGTCGGCCGGAAACGGGCCATGGAGATGGCCCTGTCCGGCGAGGTGATCGACGCCAGAACCGCGCTGGACTGGGGCCTGGTCAACCGGGTCGTCCCGGCCGACCAGCTCGGCTCGGCCACGGCCGACCTGCTCGAGCGGGTGACGCTCGGGTCCGCCGAGAGCAAGGGCGTCGGCAAGCAGGCGCTTTACGCCCAGATCGACCTCGACCAGCCGAAGGCGTACGCCTACGCCATCGAGGTCATGGCCGCGACCAGCCAGCTTCCGGACGCTCGCGAGGGCATGCGCGCGTTCCTGGAGAAGCGCAAGCCGGTGTGGCGGCGCGGGCGGCTGTGACCGCCACGGCCGCTAGGCGCCGCTGACTGCCGCTCTGGCCCGGTGGGCAGGAATAGCCCGTCGCGATGTGGGCAGACAACCACGGGCGGTGTCACCAACCGCATGCGAGCAGATCCGGGGCTGAAATGACAACAACCGCCGACAATCTGGCCGAGTGGTGGACGCTAGCTGCCTGCCAGTCTGCCGATCCTGACCTGTTTTTCCCGATCTCCGGGTCGGGGCCGGCCCGGGTGCAGGTGGAGCGGGCCAAGGCCGTGTGCGCTGGCTGCCCGGTGCGCAGCGACTGCCTTCGTTATGCGCTGGCGGCCGGCCCGCTGCAGGGCGTCTGGGGCGGCCTGACCGAGGAGGAGCGCCGGCTGCTGCGGCAGCGCGAGGCCAAGGCCCGCATGCGCGCGGCGCGACGTTCCGGCGCGCGTGCGCGGGTCACGAGGTTCGGGCCCGCCTTCCCGCCCGGCCTGGGCGGCCGCGGATGTTTAGAGTTCTTCGTGCCGGAGAGCAAGAGCGGGTCTCCGGCACGAAGGAGGGTTGAGTCATCTTTATCGGAATTGGAACGATAGTCCTGATCGTGATCATCGTACTGGTCGTTCTGGCCCTGCGGCGCTAGCAGCGCCGTCCCCCGTCGGGCCGCCCGCACTAAGCCGGGCGGTCCTCCTGTGGCGCTGGTAGCGCCGTTCCGTAGGCCGCCCGCACTAAGCCGGGCCGGTCCTCCTGTGGCGCTGGTAGCGCCGTTCCGTAGGCCGCCCGCACGAGGCCGGGCGGCCTACTGCTGCCCGGGCCAGGAGCCATCCGGTGCCGGGCTCGCCGCTTCCCCCGCGCGCAGACCTCCCGCACCGCGCGTCCTCCCCCCGCGCCGCACGTGCTCCCGCGCCGCGCCCGTGCAACACGCGCAACACGCGCCCCAGGCAGGGCTCCGACCAGGCCCGCTCTTCCCATCTATGTGAACTTGTGACAATATTCGGGCCAGATCGTTAAATGATCGTTCATATGATCGCGGCACCCCGCCAACCGTCCAAGATTTATGGCAACGGCGCCTGCCTTCGAGGTTGGCCACGAGAAAGGTGACGGCCATGCCCCGACCGCACTCATCGGTCTCGCGCCGGCCGCGGATGCTGGCCCTGTGCGCCGCCGCGGCGGCCGCCTCGATGGGCCTGGCCGCCTGCGCCAGCGGCGGCTCCAGCGGGTCGGTCAACTCTTCGACCGGCGCGTTTGGCGCGGTGCCCGCGGCCAGCGGCAAGGCGGTGGCGGGCACGATCACCTGGGCCGAGCCGCCCGGCTCGGCACCGACCTGGATCCTGCCGATCGTCCCGGGCGCGGACTTCACCGTGTACAGCACCGACGACTTCTCGTACGAGTCGTGGCGGCCGCTGTACTGGACCCAGAGCGGGGTCAGCCCGACCATCGACCAGGCGCTGAGCCTGGCCTACCCGCCGGTGTACTCCAACGGCGACAAGACCGTGACGGTCCGGCTGAAGACCGGCTACAAGTGGAACGACGGCCAGCCGGTGACGTCGAAGGACGCGCTGTTCTACCTCGACGAGCTGCGCGCGGCGGTGCACGAGAGCGCCGCCAACTGGGGCGAGTACTCCCCCGGCGTCGGCATGCCCGACCAGGTGGTCAGCGCCAGCACGCCGGACGCGACCACGCTGGTGCTGAACCTGAACAAGCCGGTCAACCCGACCTGGTTCACCGAAAACAACCTGGCGCTGATCGAGCCGATGCCGGTGCACGCCTGGGCCAAGGCGTCGGCCAGCGGGCCGATCCTCGACTTCACCAACCCGGCGAACGCGGCGAAGATCTACAACTTCCTGGCCGCGGCGTCGGGGTCCACCGGGACCTACGCCACCAACCCGCTCTGGCAGGTCGTCGACGGCCCGTACCGGCTGACCGCGTTCAACAACACCACCGGCGCCTACACGATGGCGCCGAACCAAAGCTACGACGGCCCGAAGTCGGCCGTGATCCCGACCCTGCAGGCGGTGCCGTACACATCCGACACCGCCGAGTTCAACGCGGTGCTGTCCAAGAGCATCGACATCGGCTACATGCCGCTGACCGACATGCCGCAGCTGGCCCGGGTCAAGGCGGCCGGATATCACGTGTTCGGCTACCCGGACTGGGGCTACACGTACGTGAACTACAACTTCGCCGACAAGACCGGCGACTTCAACAACATCATCAACCAGCTGTACGTCCGGCAGGCTCTGGCCCACCTGGAGGACGAGGACGGGTACATCCACGCGTTCTTCCATGGGGCGGGCGGGCTGGCCTACGGGCCGGTGCCCGCGGTGCCGGTGTCGCCCTACAGCCCGGCCAACGCGCTGAAGAACCCGTACCCGTTCAGTATCAGCATCGCGGCCAGCCTGCTGAAGTCGCACGGCTGGCATGTGGTGCCGGGCGGTGTCAGCACCTGCGCCAAGCCCGGCACCGGGTCCGGTGAGTGCGGCAGCGGCATACCGGCCGGGACCAAGCTCACCTTCAACCTGATCTACGCCAACGACCCCGCGATCTACGGCGAGATGCTGACCGCCTGGGCGTCGGACGCCAAGAAGGTCGGGATCGCGATCACGCTGGAGAGCGCGACGTTCAACCACGTTGTCAACGTGGCCGACGACCCTGGCTCGCCGAAGACCATCGACCAGTGGGCGATGTCAGACTTCGGCGGCTTCACCGACGAGCCGTACCCGACCACGTTCGGCGAGTTCAACACCGGCGGCACCGACAACGGCGGGTTCTACAACAACGCCGAGGCGAACTCGCTGATCAACGCGTCGGTGACCGGCGGCAACCCGGACGCGGTCAAGGCCGAGGCCTCCTACCTGACGCAGCAGCAGCCGAGCCTGTTCCAGCCCAACGCCGACGACGTCATCGTGTGGAAAGACGACGTCTCCGGCCAGCCGGCCGCGATCCAGGCCATGACCCAGTACTACCTGAACACGGAGCTGATGTACCTGACGAAGTGACAGGGGCGGGCGTGGGAAGTCAGCTAGGCAGGGGCACGGGCCGTGACGGCTTACCTGATCCGCCGCTCGGCGACAGCGGTCGTGGTGCTGTTCGGGGTGTCGGTCTTCGTGTTCCTGATGCTGCACATCATCTACCCCTCGCCCGCCATCGACGTGCTCGGCCCGCACGCCAACAAGTTCACGATCGCGCAGTGGAACCGCCAGCACGGCTTCGATGACCCGTGGGTCGTGCAGTACCTGCGCTACATCGGCCAGCTCCTGCACGGGAACCTCGGCTACTCGTACAAGCTGAACCAGAGCGTGGCCTCGCTGTTCCACGAACGCTGGGAGCGCAGCGCGTACCTGTCCGGCGTGACGCTCGTGCTGTCGATCCTGATCGCGATCCCGCTCGGCATCTACCAGGCGATCCGGCGGAACACGCTCGGCGACGGCATCCTGACCACGGGCGCGTTCATCACCTACGCGATGCCGGACTTCTTCCTCTACCTGATCGCGATCGACCTGCTGGCGATCTCGTTCCCGATATTCAGCTACGAGGGCCCGCAGACCACATCGATGGTCTCGATCATCTTCAACCTCCGGGCGATGACGCTGCCCATCGTCTGCCTGACCCTGCTGAACCTGGCCGGGTACTCGCGGTACATGCGGTCGGCCGCGATCGACACGCTGGCCCAGGACTACATCAAGGCGGCCCGGGCCAAGGGCCTGCCGGAGCGGCTGGTGCTGCTGCGGCACCTGGTCCGCAACGCGTTCCTCCCGATGATCACCCTCATCGGGCTGTCCATCCCCGACCTGCTGGCGGGCAACCTGATCTGCGAGGCGGTCTTCAACTTCCCCGGGCTGGGGCTGCTGTTCTACGACAGCCTGGGCAACGCCGACTACCCGATCCTGCTCGCCTACACGCTCGTGGGCGCGGCGCTGACCGTGGCCGGGAACTTCATCGCCGACGTCGCCCTGACCGTCGCCGACCCGAGGATCCGCCTTGTCTGAGCGCCGCCTGCACCCGGGAGGCCACCAATGACCAACCTCGGCACATCGTCGTTCCCGCCCGAGCTGACCCGGGCGCCCGAGGGCGGCGAGGTCGGCCCGCTGCAGAGCGGCTGGCGGCTGGCCGCCCGCGAGTTCGCCCGCAGCAAGCTGGCCGTGGCCGGCCTGGCTGCGCTGGTCTTCTTTGTGGTCTTCTGCTACCTCGGGCCGCTGGTCTACCACGGCCCGCTGAGCTCGAACCTGGCCGTCACGAACCTGCCGCCCGGCGCCGGGCATCCGCTGGGCACCGACAACCAGGGCTTCGACGTGCTCGAGGAGCTGATGGTGGGCGGCCGGGCCGCGCTCGAGATCGGTTTTCTTTCCGCGGTCATCGGCATGGTCTGGGGCGCGATCTGGGGTGCGGTGTCCGGGCTGGCCGGGGGCCTGCTCGACGGGTTCCTGATGCGGATCGTCGACGTGCTGCTCTCGATCCCGTTCCTGTTCGTCGTGCTGATCGTCGCGGTCCGGTACGGCGCGTCCGTGCTCGGGCTCAGCATCATCATCGGCATCTTCACCTGGCAGGTGCCGGCCCGGCTGGTGCGCGGCGAGGTGCTGACGCTGCGGGTCAGGGACTTCGTGTCCGCGGCCAGGGCGGCCGGGTCCGGGTGGATCCGGCTGATGAACCGGCACCTGCTGCCCAACTCGCTCGGGGTGATCATCGTCACCGCGACGTTCAGCGTGGCCGACGCGATCCTGGCCGTGGCCACCCTTGGCTTCCTCGGGTTCGGCCTGCAGTACCCGACCTTCGACTGGGGGGACATGCTCAACAACGGGATCTCGTACCTGCAGGACGGCTACTGGTGGCAGGTCTACCCGGTCGGGTTCTGCATCATCGCCGTGGTCATGGCCTGCAACCTGCTCGGCGATGCGCTGCGCGACGCGCTCGACGTCCGGCTGCGCCGGCGCTGAGACGAAGGCAGCCGACGCATGTCCCCCACCCTGGACATCAGCAACCTGTCCACGCACATCCAGCTCACCAAGTCGGTCGTGCAGGCCGTCGGGAACGTGGACCTGTCGATCGAGCCCGGCGAAACCCTGGGGCTGGTCGGCGAGTCGGGCTGTGGCAAGTCGATGACCGGCCTGTCCATCATGGGCCTGCTGCCCCAGGGTGGCACGATCGTCGGCGGCTCGATCAAGCTGGACGGCCGCGAGCTCGTCGGGCTGCCCGACGCCGAGCTGCGCAAGATCCGCGGCAACGACATCGCGATGATCTTCCAGGACCCGCTGACCTCTCTGGACCCCACGAAGACGATCGGCTACCAGGTGGCCGAGCCGGTGCGGCTGCACAAGGGGGCGAGCAAGGCGGCCGCCACGGAGCGGGCTACCGAGGTGCTCAGCCTGGTCGGCCTGCCCAAGCCGGCCGAGCGCCTCGGCGACTTCCCGCACCAGCTCTCCGGCGGGCTGCGCCAGCGTGTCATGATCGCGATGGCGCTGAGCTGCGAG
>Ga0335074_10010469_pt1 | contig 12985 bp, 9 predicted proteins | sample Lox_Sample_23_FD_206715 | JGI IMG/M metagenome (GOLD analysis project Ga0335074, IMG submission 206715) | Soil microbial communities from Loxahatchee National Wildlife Refuge, Florida, United States - Lox_Sample_2.3 | ecosystem: Environmental > Terrestrial > Soil > Wetlands | place: USA: Florida...
TGAGTTCTCCAGACGTGGTCTGCGCGAAGGCGGGGACGGTCAGAGCCAGGAGCAACATTGCCCCGGCGCCTATTGCGTTCATTAAGGTTTTCATAAAAGCCGATTTCATGTCGCTAGCTCCTTCCTTGGCGAGGCCTTACGGCGGCGCCGCAGCTCGGATATTTGAAGCCGCTCATTTCGCACGCCCGCCAACCGGCAGGCGCTGAGAGCGCCAGGATCAAAGTCCTGTTCAAGCATTTCATTTGTTTCTTCTCCTCGTTAGCGCCGCGCCAGTTCGGCGGGCGTGGTCTCTGATGTGCGATATTCCCCTGTTATGGGAACCCGCAAAACGAAACGGGGGATCAACAAGAAGACCCCGGTTAGCGGACGTGGCGTATTGGAAACTTAAACCCCACTCCCCAGAAAATCCCGATGCTACAGATGCTACTAAGCTTGCATTCCCTTGGCCACGATCTGTCGATCATGGCGTAACAAACTGGTTAATTATATAGCATAGTTTTACGTGTTACCAGGGGAAATTCTGGATACGTTTCCTAGTAGAATTCGGGGTGGAATCTACCAAAAATGGGAGGCCGGCAGGCGCCGCGACCCTCGTCTGCGAGGGCGAGACCGGAAAGAAAAGGGAGCCCGAAGGCTCCCTGGGGAGGGTGCGAGACTTACGGATGGATCAGAAGTAGATTTTGGCCCCGAGCTGGACGACGCGGCCCGGGTTAGCGGTCAGAGTTTGGCCGAAGGTGTTCGCCTGAATGTTTTCGTAATATATCGGCGAGGCTGCACTGATCAGCCCGAACTGCGTATGGTTGAACACATTGAAAGCTTCCAAACGCAATTCGATTCTCCGGACTTCGGTCCACCGGATTTCCTTGGCCAAGACCAGGTCGGTATTGTTGATCCCGGGACCATGGAAGTTGTTCCGGCCCGCATTCCCGAGAGTCCCGATGGGCTCCAGGGCGAAAGCGTTTGGATTGAAGTAGTAATTCGTCCCTGGGCTGGTACCGCCCAGCGTTCCATTGACCACAGTGGCGTTGCGCGGATCGTAGATTCCTGGATAGCCGGCAACGTTGGGCGCGTCCCAACAAGCATAGTACTCCAGGGCGTCGCATTGCAGGGACCGGAAGCCGGAGTCCCCCACCAGAATCGGGAAACCGGTCTGCAGTGTAGTGATTCCGGCCACGCGCCATCCGTCCAGAGCATATTTAACGAATGCGTTGTTCCAAAAGCGCGTCAAACCGGGCACTTCGTAGTCATAGTTGATCACGAAGCGATGCCGGGCATCGAAGTTCGAATCGCCCCGGTCGAGGGCGAAATCGAACGGATCGAGGCCGCGCCCCAAGCCCGGGGCGGCTCCGCTGGCTTCATACCCAGAGGTGTCGTCAATGGAGTGAGCCCAGGTATAGTTCGCTTGGAACAGCAATCCGTGGGTGATGCGTTTTTGGAGCTGTACCTGAAGCGAGTTGTAGTTTGACACTCCCATACTCCCCTGTGTGCCGACGGAGGCGAAGATGTTGCCGGGAGCGTACTCCGCGTGGTCAGGATAAAAAAGATGCTGGTACACGCGATTGGCAACGCACGTTGGATCCGCGGCACATTCGGCAGCGCCGGCCAAGGTGATGGGGTTTCCTTCATAGACCATCTCCAGGTGCCGTCCCTGAGCTCCGACATAACCCACCTGAAGGATCATTGCGTCAGGCAACTCGCGTTGGATATTGAGGTTGTAGTTCATCGCGTAAGGATCCGTGAAGTTTGGATTGATGGTGTCAAAATCCAGCGGGTAAAACTGGCTGAAGTCGACGTTAGACCCCCTCGTCGCGGGAACAAAGGGATACGGATTTGCCGCCGCGGGCCCTCCCGCGATATCCTCGTACGGGTTGGCGAAGCTGGGGCTGCCCCCGTTGCTGGCGGCGCCGACCGAAAAGATTGCGAACGGCGGATTGAAGAGCTGTTGCAGTCCCAATTCTTCCTCGGTCCGGTTAAAGTAGATTCCAAAGCCGCCCCGGATGACAAATTGCTTGGATTTGCCACCGCTTAAGGGGCCCCAGTCGGGTGCGTATGCGAAACCGAAGCGCGGAGCAAAATTGTCATTGTGCTGATAATATCCGGAGGCCGAGCAGCCAGGGTCGCCGGGGAACACGAGACCCACGGGCGCGGTGGGGAACACCGTGGATTGCTCGCCGGGGCGGAAGCAGTTGAAATCCTCCTCGCCGTAACGCTGATTGGTCAAAGGCGTGTCAATTTGGTAGCCCAGCCCGTAGTTGAGCGTCAGATTGTTGGTGGTCTTCCAGGTGTCCTGAGCGTACAGGTAATACTCATAACTCCGGAAGTTCTGATATCCTCCGCTCGATTGTCCGTAGGAATCGGGAATGCCCAACAGAAAGTCTGCGCCGGGATCGCCGGTGGTGTAAGTCCCGGCTCCGCCGAATGAGAAGCTTCCGTTATTTTCGTACTCGTAAGGATTGTTGACCTCATAACGTCGTCCATCGAAGCCGAACTTCATGGTGTGGTTGCCAACCACCTTCGAGAAGTTGTCGTCGATCTGATATGTGTTGTCGACTGCCGGCTGGGGACCGTCAGGACTGAATCCCAGATTGAAATATCCCAAGACGCTGATAAAGGGCGCACTCGCCGTCCCCGGAAACTGAGGGGTGATGCCTGTGAAACCGAGGGATGATGGCAACTCCACGTTGGTAGGGGAAACGGCGTGATAGTTGAACCGGATAAAAGATAGGCGAAACTCATTCAAAGTGGTCGGATTAAAGGTGTGGGACCAGGCGCCGACTGCTTCCGTGGAGAATGAGGTATCGTTCTCGCCGTTGCCAGGCAAACTGCCCCCAAGGAACGAAAGTGTGTGAATCGTCGGGGAGTGCTGCCAGAACGCATATCCCCAGACCATGTCTTTCTCGCTGATGGTGTGATCGACGCGGAAAAGCCCCTGTTCGAGATCTTGCGTTTCTACCGGATTGAATGAATACAAGCTGCCGCCGAGATTTGGGAGCGGCACTTGTTTGAGAAGGTTCACCGATACGGGGTTGAAATCGGCCGTCGGGATCTGGCCGTTGGGGAAGAGCACATTATACGGCGTTCCAGCGGCGTAAGTTGCGCCATTCTCGCCGACCAATGGGATGGGGGACGGGGTAGTGGAACTCGCGATATCCGGAAAATAACCGTCGCGCTGGGCTTGGGTAAAGACCTCGGTCTGGCCGGTGCCGTTGGTATCCGGCCGCCGGTTACGCGTGCCCTGGTAGGAGATGAAGAAGAAGGTGTGATCTTTCCAGATCGGCCCACCTAATGTTCCGCCGTATTGATTCTGATGAAACACAGGCGTGGTGGTCTGAAAGAAATTCCGAGAGTTCATGAACGTATCGCGGTAAAACTCGAAAGCGTCACCATGGAATTGATTCGTCCCGCTCTTGATCACCGCGTTGAGAATTCCACCGGAATTCCGGCCATATTCAGGGTTGATCGTGCTGGTGATAAAGTTAAATTCGCCAATCGCATCCGGGCTGGGAATGATGAGCGGCTGGTTCAGCCGGAAGTCCATGGAGTCGGCGCCATTGATCAAGAACGAGTTCTGCTGGCTCTCACTGCCGTTGCTCGCGTAATTGCCCCCCACCCCAAAGCGGTCGCTGCTGCCGACTACGCCCGGAACAAGCTGCTGCAGTTGCGTCCAGTTGCGGCCCAATAGCGGAAGATCGGTGATCTGCTTGCTGTCGATAATGGTTCCAAGCTGCGTCGTGGTGGTCTCCACCTGATTCGGATTGGCTTCCACCTGCACCGATTGCGTGACCTCGCCGACCTCCAGCGCAACCGGCAGGTTGTAGACTTGATTCAAAGTCAGGGTGATGTTGCTTGCCGTGAAGGCGCGAAAGCCGCTCTTGGTTACAGTCACGTCGTAAGTGCCAGGCGGTAAGCTTAGAAACTGATAGCTTCCGTCATCCTGGGTCATGACCGTAGTGGATACTTGAGTCTGCGTATTGGTCGCCTTCACCTCCGCGCCTGGTACTCCGGCTCCGGAAGGGTCGGTTACGGCTCCACGGATGTGCGCGACGAGTTCTTGCGCCTGAAGGCTGTACGCCATAGTCAGGGCCAGTAGCAGAGCCCCTCCCAAAATCACAGTAAGTTTTCGCATTCTTCCCTTTCTCATTTCCGCCCGACGTGGGTGGTGTGCTGTGCCAACATCGTGCGCGGCACGATACCAGGGCGTTTGTTGGAATTGCGGCTTAGGGTCGTGCATCTTTTTTCTCAGAAGCGTTACTTCTCCCGAAAGAAAGTATTCGACCGAAGTCTTGAGATTGCTTAGCTTGCGACTCGGCTAGATTTAGCACTCACGGTACCAAATCGCCAGGGCCACCCGCGTAAGCTCATAGTTATTGCAAAACAGGGACTTACACGCTTCGCCGGTCCCTTGCTGATATGCTTTCTAATAGACCGATCGAGAGTCCTCCCAGAATCGGAAACAGTACCAACGTGGGGGTGGGTCCAGCAGGTCTTGCTGCCGACTTGTTTCCCGCGGACGGCCTGACAACCCTATAATTCGTACAGGATCGTTTTTCGTAGAATCATGCGCAAACGTGTGATGTTCGGATCGGCCGTGGTGCTGCTCAGCATCCTGGCGAGCCTCGTGGTCTGGCAAGGCTCGTTCAACCTGGGCGCTTTCGCTCCGGCGCCTTCCAACATTCAACAGACCTATTTGTTTTGGGCCGTTTCCACGTTCATCTTCATCCTGACGGTGACGCTCGGCTTCAATCTGTTCCGGACGGTACTGAAGCTGTATATCGAGCGGCAAACGAATCGCCCCGGATCGCAGATCAAGTCGAAGCTCATCGGCGGGGCGTTGGTGCTGAGTGTGCTGCCGATCATTTTCCTGGTGTTGTGGAGTGTGTCGGTGCTCAATCTGAACCTGGACAAATGGTTCAGCCGGCCCGCGCGCACCATGAATATCGATCTGGTGCAGATCTCTAAAGCGCTGGACCAGGAGGTGGGCGACAAACTCACCGCGCAAGCGCATTGGCTGGCGGCCCAACCGGCCCAGAGCGCCGACTTTTACGAGCGCTTTTGCCAGGAAAACCAGATCGAAAAAGCCGAAATCCAGAGCGCCGACGGCGCCAGCCGCGTACTTTGCTCGGTATCGGATGCGGGCCAGGGCGATCTTCATCGAGCCAGCATCCAGACGGCCGAGGGAAGGCTGCTGTTATCGGCGCGCATGCCGCTCGCGTTGGCGGCCAAGCAGCGTGAGATCAATGAAGCCGTGGCCGATTATGACCGCTTGTCGGCCGGCCGCAAATCGGTCCGGCGCGTTTATCTTTCGCTGCTCTCCTTGATCACCCTGTTCGTATTGTTCTTCGCCATCTGGATCGCGCGCTACATGGCGGGACAGATCAGCACGCCGATTACGGCTCTGCTGCGAGCCGCCGAACAGATCCGCAAAGGCAACTTGAGTTATCGCGTGCGGGTGGGTGCGATCGATGAGATGGCCACGCTGGTTCGCGCCTTCAATGAAATGACGGAGGCGCTTGAAACTAACAGCAAGGAATTGGAAGCCCGGCGGCGATTTACTGAAGCGATTCTCGAGAGCATTCCCACCGGGGTCATCTCGCTCACCTCCGATGGGCGCATCCAGCGTGTGAATCGGGCGCTGCTCGGCATTTTTCCGGAAGAACAAGTGGCGCGGGCGGTGCGTTTGAGCGACCTGTTCTCGCGCGAGGATACCGCCGAGATCCGTTATCAGATGAATCGCGCGCGGAGAACGTCGGTGGGCGCTACACAGATTGAATACAAAGCGGAGCGGCGTGTGCTGCACCTCTCGCTGACCGTCGCCGCCCTCGACGAGCAGCGCAGCTCCGGATTTGTGCTGGTGGTGGAAGACACCAGCGAACTATTGCGGGCCCAGAAGGCCGCGGCGTGGCACGAAGTAGCGCGGCGTGTGGCGCATGAGATCAAGAATCCGCTGACGCCGATCGCGTTGTGCGCCGACCGCATTGCGCGTCAACTGGCGCGCGCCGAGCAGACCGCGGATACGCGGCGCATCCTGCACGAATGTTCTTCCACCATCGCCCGGGAAGTGGAAACGGTGCGCACGCTGGTGGACGAATTCTCGCAATTCACGCGGTTTCCGGCCGCACAGCCTGTGCCGTCCGATCTGAATCAGGTAGTGGAAAAGGCCCTTTCCGTCTTTGACGGGCGTTTGGATGGCATCCGCGTGGAGAAAGATCTAGCGGACGCGCTTCCACCGGTGCTGGTGGATCGCGAGCAGTTCAAACGAGTGATCGTGAATCTGGTTGACAACGCCGCGGAGGCGATGCAGGAGTCGCTGGTGAAACGTCTTTACATCGGGACACGTTTCATGGAAGCCGATTCGGTGGAGCTCATCATCGCCGATACCGGATGCGGGGTTTCGCGCGAAGACAAAGAAAAGTTGTTCCTGCCGTATTTCTCGACCAAAGGGCGGGGAACCGGTCTGGGTCTCGCTATCGTGAATCGGATTCTGGCCGATCACGACGCCACCATTCGAGTAGAAGATAACTCGCCCGCCGGTGCGCGCTTCATCGTGGATCTTCCGGTGCGGGCGGGTGCGGACGGTGAAGGCAAACCGGGTGAAATTCCGGCTGCGGAGATCCGTTCGTGAGGCCGGCGCGCATTCTGATTGTTGATGACGAGCCTTTGATCCGCCAGTCGCTGGCCGGAGTGCTGGAGGACGAGGGCTATCAGACGCACGCGGTCGCAAGCGGTGAGGAATGTTGCGCCCAAGCCGGCCTCGCACCCTACGATCTGATCCTGCTCGATGTGTGGCTGCCGGGCATGGACGGTCTTGAGACGCTGTCCCGATTGCAGGAAATTTCTCTCGCGGAGCGGCCCGTCGTGGTGATCATTTCCGGCCACGGAACCATTGAAACGGCGGTGAAAGCTACAAAGCTGGGGGCGTTCGATTTTCTTGAAAAGCCGCTAACGATCGAAAAAGTGACCGTGGTGGTGAAGAACGCGCTGCAACAACGCAAACTCGAGCTGGAAGTGGAGCGTTTGAAGGAAGAGGGGCGCAAGGAACTCGAAATCATTGGTGAGAGCGTTCCGATGAAAGCGCTGCGGCAACAACTCGCGTTGATGGCCGCCACCAACGGCCGGGTACTGATTTACGGCGAGAGCGGCACGGGCAAGGAACTGGTGGCGCACGCCATTCATAAGAGCAGCCCACGCGCAGCCGAGGCCTTTGTCGAAGTAAACTGCGCCGCCATCCCTGAAGATCTGATCGAGAGCGAGCTGTTCGGGCATCGCAAGGGCAGCTTTCCGGGCGCCACCGAGGATAAAATCGGCAAGCTGCAGAAGGCCGACGGCGGGACGTTATTCCTGGACGAAGTGGGCGACATGAGTTTAAAGACCCAGGCCAAAGTCCTGCGCTCGCTCGAGGAACAGCGCTTTGAGCCGGTGGGCGCGCAAATGTCGATGCAAGTGGATGCGCGTGTGGTGGCAGCGACCAACAAGAACCTCGAAGAAGAGATCGAGCGCGGCAATTTTCGCGAGGATCTGTTTTATCGCTTGAACGTGATTCCGTTTTATGTGCCGCCCTTGCGGGAACGCATTGAGGATATTCCGCTGCTGGCCGATCACTTCCTCAAGGAATTCACCACCGCTTACGGGCGCCGGCCCAAGGAGGTCACTCCGGAGGCTTACGATGTGCTGAAGGAGCATCGCTGGCCGGGGAACGTGCGCGAGTTGCGCAATCTGATGGAGCGCATCGTCATTATGAGCCCGCAAATCCGTATCGACGCCCGCCACATTCCGCTGATCCCGGGGAAGCGCGCGGTCTTCGAACGCGCGGCCGAACGCCTGGGAAGCTTGCACGAAGTTCGCGCCGCCGCGGAGCGCGAGTATATCCTCAAAACGCTGGACGAAACCAAGGGTAACGTCACCAAAACGGCCGAGTTACTCGGCTTGGAGCGCAGCAATCTCTATCGCAAGATGAAGGCGCTCGGCATTGGGCCCAAGGAGTAACCGAGGTTTTCAGTGGGTGATTCGGGAGGAAATCAAAGCCGTCGATCCCCAGGTCGATGGGACGTCGCCCAGCTTCTTGTGCCACACGCGTGTGCGGATTGTTCGCTTCTTTCAGAATGCCGCCGGAGAAAGGCCAACTCCAGTCGATAAGCCCCTTGGGGAAGGCTGGGATTGAAACAAACAAATCTATGGGAAAATGTTGTCATGGGGGATATGCTAGGCTGGATAACCTCCCCCGGCGAAAGCGCAATGAAACCTGCATTTAGCACCGAACGGGGAGCGGTCTACAAGACGGACTGCATGAATTTGTTCGCGGCTCTTCGGGATGGCTGTGTTGACACGGTGTTTGCCGACCCGCCGTTCAATCTTGGCAAGGATTACGGGCACGGATCTCATCGTGATGAGCTGGATTCAGATGACTACTTAAACTGGTGCTTTACATGGATGGATGAAGCGGTCCGCGTGCTCAAGCCTGGTGGTTCCATCTTCATTTACAACCTGCCGCAATGGGCCTATCATTTGGCGGCGCGTCTGGAATCCAACAATATGATGTTCCGTCACTGGATCGCCGTCTCGATGAAAGGAACGTTCCCGCGCGGTCGAAAGCTCTATCCGGCGCACTATGCACTTCTCTACTTCACCAAGGGTAATCCGAAAACGTTCAACCGGGATGAAGTACGGCTGCCAGTTCCGAAATGCCGCCATTGCAAGAAAGACATCAAGGACTACGGTGGCCATCGCAAATTTCTCAATCCCTTAGGCCTGAACCTCACGGATTTTTGGGAAGATACGGCGCCGGCACGCCACACTAAATTTAAGGCGCGCTGGGGCGTCAACGAATTAAAGCCGCTGATTCCACACCGGTGTATTGAGCTCTCCACCAACGAAGGCGAGATTGTGCTGGATCCTTTCGCGGGCGGCGGATCAACGTTCGAGTCAGCTGAGAAGCTCAAGCGTCTATGGATCGGGACCGAAATCGTCGATTGCGACTTGATTCGCGAGCGATTTGGGCGCACTGTTCCCGAAGCTCACGAGGGGGTTCCCCAGGCCCTCGCAAATTTGCTCAAGCAGCCGAACTCCACACTCTCGATAAACTTGACGACATGCCGAAAATTGTCGAAGAAGTCTACTACGACGGAGCCCAAGAACGTATTGGACGGCTCGGCCTTACTCCCCTCATTAGTGAGATCCGGTCGGCTTTAGCTGCCTTTGCGCTCTTGCTCCAGGAGAAAAAGGACTCTAACGGTGGTGCTGCCGTCAGAAGGCTCATCGACGAACAGTTTGAACGGCTGGGCGGCTGGACGAAAAAGGTCTCTGGCGATATGGACTGGATCAAGTGCAAGGTTGTGAACGGCACGAGCGTCTGCATTGGAGTCGAGGTGCAGGTCTCTGCCAGAAGCGACCTTTTAGTCATGGATATGATCCACTTGAACGCAGCCTTCCGCGAGGGACGGATTGACGTTGGCTTGGTGATAGTGCCGAGCGACAGGCTGAGCAAATTTTTGACGGATCGTGCACCATGCATGTCGGATGCAAAGAAACATGCCAGGGCCGCACGCCTGGAAGATTCGTCGCTCGTTCTTTTCGGCATCGAACACGATGGGCCCGGAGCACCCCTCGCCAAGCAACCCAAATCCCCCGGCGGGTGACGCGCTTAGTTACTTACTCGATAACTGGCCGCGCGCGGCGGCTGTGGCCAGTTCATCACACCTGTTGTTGTCGGCGTGCGAGGCGTGGCCCTTCGTCCAGGACCATACGGTCTTGTGCCGCGCGTTTTGCTCGTCCAGCTCATGCCATAAATCCTGATTGGCGACGGCTTTCTTGCCGCCCGTGCGCCAGCCGTTCATCTTCCACTTGTGAATCCATTCCGTGATCCCGTGCTTCAGGTAGTTGGAATCCGTCACGATCTCAACCTCGCAGGGCTCCTTCAGCGCGCGCAGGCCCTCCACCGCCGCTTGCAGCTCCATGCGATTGTTGGTGGTCTCGGGCTCCGAGCCATACATCTCGCGCTTCTTGTCACCATAGCGCAGGATGCACGCCCAGCCCCCGGGCCCCGGGTTGCCGATGCAGGCCCCGTCCGTGATGAGTTGGACTTGTTTCAGGCAGTAACCTCGGCCAACTCGCGCTCGAAGAACCCGTCAACGAGGTCGAGGATTTGCGGGGCTTCCAGCGCACGATAAATCTCAACGCGCAGCTTGGAACCGTTACGGACACCATGCGTAAAGTAAGTGGCGAACTGTTTCATCTTGCCGACCGCATCCGGCAAGTCGCGCTCGCACAGCATGCCATAGTAAGTGCGCATGATTTCGTAACGCTGCCGCTCCGTGGGATGGTCGTAAGTGCCCGCCGCGAGATACTGCTCAATTTGCCGGAAAATCCAGGGATTGGAGGAGGCGGTCCGGCCGATCATGACTGCGTCGCAGCCTGTTTCGCGGACCATGCGTACCGCGTCTTCGGGAGTCACGATGTCCCCGTTGCCAATGACCGCGATGTCTCGCACGGCGGCCTTCACTTCAGCGATTCGGCTCCAATCGGCCTTGCCGCTGTAGCCTTGCTCGCGGGTGCGCGGATGGAGCGCGACGGCCTGCAATCCGCAATCTTCGGCCAGGCGCGCCATCTGCACGGTGACGAGTTCATGATCATTCCACCCGGCGCGAAACTTCAGGGTGAAAGGGATCGAGATGGCGGCGCGCACTTTGCGCAAGATCTCTTCCACCAGCGGCAGATCGCGCAACAAACCCGAGCCGCCGTTGCATTTTACGACCTTGTTGACGGGGCAGCCAAAGTTAATGTCGACAATATCGAACCCGAAATCCTGGCACGCCATGGCGGCATCGGCCATGACTTGAGGATCGGAGCCGAAAAGTTGCGCCGAAATCGGATGCTCTTCCGGCTCGAAATAGAGATACCGGAACGTGCGCCCGGGCTTCCTGGATTTCAGGGAGTGGATCACGCCATGGGAGCTGGTGAACTCGGTCATGATCAGGCCGCAGCCGCCCTGGTTGCGGATCAGGCGGCGAAACACCGTATCTGTGACGCCCGCCATGGGCGCGAGAACGGTGGCCGGCGCGATGCGGAGCGGCCCGACGCGGAAATCACTGGGGAAATCGAACATCCTAAGTTATTTTAACGGCTTGTGTTCGGAAACGTAAACCAGGCGTGCTGCGTTTAATGTTGTAAGCGCAAGGACGGGGCGCGAGCATGCAATGGAAACTGGTGTCAGCGTTTTCAACCGGAGCCGTGCTGGCCTCCGGCATCGTGTATTTTGCGGTGAAGCCACAGGATGCGGTGCAGCAGCCTATTGCGACGCAGGGGGTCGCCCCTCCCCGGCCAGCCCAAGTTCCTGCCGCAGTCCCGGCGCCCGAGACCGTAATGCCGCCCGCCAACCGCATTGCGGTTCGGGAGAAACCGTCGCCTATGCCGGCATCGGTGCATCGTCAACAGACCGTCGAGATTGCACGGGTCGAACCGCCGCCGGTTTCGGCTACTCCGGCTCCCCAGACCACAGAACCAGCACCGACTCCCGAACCAGCCGCTCCAACTCCGCCTCCAGTGTCGGCGCCAGTTCCGCCCCCAGTGTCTGAGCCGGCTCCGGCGCCTGTCCAGGCTCCGGTCCAGAACGTAGTCGCTCCCGTGCCCGCGCCCCAAGCCCGCATGCCGCATACGGTCACGCTCACTGCCGGAACGCTCCTAGCGGTACGCATCGGCGAAACGATTTCGACGGCTCACAATCAGGCGGGCGACAGCTTCCTTGCGACGTTAACGCGGCCGCTGGTGATCGACGGTTGGATCATCGCCGATAGAGGCGAGCGTGTCGAAGGACGCGTGATCGAGTCGAGGCAACCCGGCCGCGGTGGAGGCGACTCCCAATTGGCGATTTCGCTGGTGCGGCTCGCGACCGACGACCGGCAGAACATTCCCATTCGCACCGAGCCTTACACCAAACACGGCGCCAGCGCTGCGGGGACCGATGCCGCCAAGATTGGCGCGGGCGCTGCGATCGGTGCAGTGATTGGAGCCATCGCCGGGGGAGGGAAAGGCGCGGCCATCGGCGCCGGCGCGGGTGGGGCTATCGGCGCGGGTGACGTGTTGCTGACGCGCGGCCGGCCGGCGGAGATTCCGGTGGAAACGCTCATCACGTTTCGCGTGCAGGATTCGATCACCATCACAGAACATCTGGACTAGAGAAAGCCGATGTCTTCCTTCACCTTCTCCATCCAGTTGTAAATGATCGGGCAATATCCGGCGCGATCGAGGAACTCCCACATGCGGCTCGCAATCGATCCGGTGCCGCGCACTACATGCGGAAAATTCGCACAGTTGTTTGGACGGGCTTCGTACACCGTGCAGAGGTTGCCTTCGAGAAACACGCAGCCCTTTTCGTTCCGCTTCAGAATGCGCGCACCGGCTGCATCGCTCGCGGTGAATTGCTCCAAGAACTCGCGCTCGCTCACACCGATGAATTTCGCCAGCTTCTCGATATCGCGCTCCGTGATGCCGACCTCCGTCACGCGGCAGCAGTTCGCGCACGCGGTGCAGTCGATCTCGGCCTCAATGTCTTCGCCAAAGCGGCGCAAGCGCCGATCTGAGTGGCGGTGGTGTTTCAGATATGCGCGGAACCGCGAGTTTTCGCCGCGCTTCTGCTGTTCGAGCCGGCGGATCTGGACCAGATCAGTAATCATCGATAACGTTTGGCCTTAAAATTCAATTATGACTTCAACCGACGAGTTTTACCGCATCCAGAAATTGCCGCCGTATGTTTTTGCCGTCATCAATGAGATGAAGGCCAAAGCACGGGCCGCGCAGAAGGATGTGGTGGATCTCGGCATGGGCAATCCGGATGGGGCAACACCGGAGCCCGTTGTCAAGAAGCTGGTCGATGCGGCACGTAATCCGCGCAATCACCGCTACTCCATGTCGCGCGGCATCCCGCGCCTGCGGGCTGAAATCGCGAAACGCTATCGCACGAAATACGGCGTGGAAGTGGATCCGGAGACGGAAG
>Ga0335074_10010470_pt1 | contig 12985 bp, 7 predicted proteins | sample Lox_Sample_23_FD_206715 | JGI IMG/M metagenome (GOLD analysis project Ga0335074, IMG submission 206715) | Soil microbial communities from Loxahatchee National Wildlife Refuge, Florida, United States - Lox_Sample_2.3 | ecosystem: Environmental > Terrestrial > Soil > Wetlands | place: USA: Florida...
CTCGATCCGTAACGCGGGCGGCAGCGTGCAGGAAACCATATTGTCGCCGCTGCGGCCTGAAGATGTGGAGCAACTGGTCGCCGAGACCTTGCACTGCACAGGCGCGATGGCGCGACCGCTTGCTGCGCTTGTGCATGACAAGACCGACGGCAATCCGTTCTTCGCGATCCAGTTCCTGACTGCACTCGCCGACGAAGGCCTGCTGTGGTTCGATCGCGGCCGCGCCGCGTGGTCGTGGGACGTGTCGCGCATCCTCGCAAAGGACTTCACCGAGAACGTTGCCGGCCTGATGGCGGCCAAGCTGACGCGCCTGTCGGACGATACGCGGAACGCTCTCGGGCTTTTTGCCTGCCTCGGCAACGTCGCGTCGACCGCAACCTTGGCGCTGGTGCTGGGAGGATCGGACGAGCAAGTCCAGGTCGCCCTTTGGGAGGCGGTGCTGGCGGGCCTGGTTTACCGGGTCGATGGCGCTTACCGGTTCCTGCACGATCGCGTCCAGGAGGCAGCTTATGCACTGATTCCGGAACCGGACCGAGCCGCGACGCATCTGCGGATTGGCCGCATCCTCGCCGCGAATACCAGGCCGGAGGAGCTTGGCGACGAGATCTTCAATATCGCGAACCACCTCAATCACGGCGCAGGCCTGATCGACGAACCGCCAGAACGAGAGCAGCTCGTCACCTTGAATCTCATGGCGGGCAGCCGCGCGAAGAACTCCACCGCCTATGCTTCGGCCCGCAATTACCTCGCACAAGCGGTCGATCTGCTGGCACCCGACGCCTGGCAGAGAGGTTATGAAGAAACCTTCGAACTGTATCTGCTGTTGTCCGAATGCGAGTACCTGGTCGGGAATTTCGCCGTCGCGGACACGCTGTTCGACACCATCCTCGGCCGTGCGCAATCCGATGTCGACAAGGCGAAGGTCTGGAGCCTGCGGATCAAGCTGTATCAGGTCGCGGGCAAATACGACGCGGGGCTTGCCGTCGCGCGCGAGGCGCTCAGCCATTTCGGCGTGACTTTTCCTGATTCCGACGAGGATATCGGCCTCGCTGTCGCGGCGCAGTTGCGCGAGGTTCCGGTCAACCTCAACGGACGCCCGATCGCCGCGCTGCTCGATGCGCCCGTCGTTGTCGAACCAGTGACACGGGCAATTATCGACCTTCTGGTCGATGCGGTGCCCTGCGCCTATATCGCGCGTCCGGCGTACTTTCCGCTCGCCACGCTCGAAGCGGTCAACCGTTCGATGCGGCACGGCAATACCGACCAGTCAAGCTATGCCTATGCGGTTTACGCGATCATGGCGGTCGCGGTCGTTGGCGACATCAGCAGCGCGTTGCAGTTCTCCGAAATGTCGCTCAAGCTTAACGAAAAGTTCGACAACCGTCGGCTCAAGGGTACGCTGCTGCACTTGCATGGCGACCATGTCAACTTCTGGCGCCGGCATTTCGCCACCGGCATGCCCATCCTGGAACAAGCGTTCAATGCCTGCCTCGATGTCGGTGACCTGGTCTATGCCGGTTTCCTCGCCTTCGAGACCGTGTGGCAGGTGATCGAAAAGGGCGACGCCCTGCAGGACGTGCTGGCACTGTCCGAGCGATACGCCGCGTTCACCCAGCAGAGCCATAACGACGCGGTCTACGAGACGATACGCATGGAGCAACGGTTCGTGGCCAGCCTTCAGGGCCTGACCCGGGATCCGCTGAACTTCGACGGCGAGACTTTCGACGAGGCAGCGAGTTTCGACGCCATTCAGAAGGCCGCATTCGGCTGCGGGGTGGTGTTTCACCACATCATGAAGCTTATCCTCGGGGTGCTGTACGGTCGCTACCGCGAGGCAATGGCTGCGGCGGCCCTCGCGGAGCCCGTGCTTGGCGCCGCCATGGCGATGCCCAGCGAGGCGACGTACCATTTCTATCTCGCCCTCGCCATCACCGCGCTTTATCCGGATGCGCCGGCCGCCGAGCAGGAAACCTACCGCCGACGCCTGGAGCAAATTCTGGCGAAGCTGGAGCACTGGGCCGACAACTCGCCGGAAAACTACCGCAACCGGCACGCACTCGTGGCGGCGGAACTGGCGCGCATCGATGGCCGCGAGCTTGAGGCGATGCGGCTTTATGAAGCGGCCATCCGTTCCGCGCACGACGCAGGCTTTGTGCAGAACGAGGCCATCGCCAACGAGCTGGCGGGGCGCTGCTGCCTTGGACTGGGACTCGATACCGCGGGCCTCGCGTATATCCGCAACGCGCGCGACTGTTACGCCACCTGGGGCGCGGCAGGCAAAGTGAAGCAGCTCGAATCGCGCCACTCACGCCTTGCCGCGTCCGAGATGCAGCGGCCCGCCCCGGCGGTCGGGACCCAGGCACAGCAACTCGACGCCGCAACGGTGGTCAAGGCGTCGCAGGCCTTGTCCGGCGAAATGCTGATGCCGCGGCTGATTGAGCGGCTGATGACGATCGCGCTGCAAAACGCGGGAGCGGATCGCGGCCTGCTGATCTTGCCGCACGACGGCGACTACCGCGTCGAAGCCGAGGCCGAGGCGAGTGGCGCGAGCGTGGTTCTGCGCCGCGGGCCAGGCGCCGGCCCGACCTTTCCCGAAGCCATCGTCCGCTATGTCATTCGTAGCCACGAGCGCGTCATCCTGGATGATGCAACGAAACCCAATCTGTTTTCCGACGATGCGTATCTGAGTGAGCGACAACCCCGGTCGGTGCTCTGCCTCCCTTTGTTGCGGCAGGGGACACTCGGCGGGCTGCTGTATCTCGAGAACACGCTCGCATCGCACGTGTTCACGCCGGACCGCGCTGCCCTGCTTGAATTGCTCGCATCGCAGGCGGCGATCTCGCTCGAGAACACGCGGCTCTATGGCGATCTCCAGGAGCGTGAGGCGCGGGTCCGGCGCCTGGTCGAATCCAACATCATCGGCATTTTCATCTGGGACCTCGAAGGCCAGATCATCGAGGCCAACGACGCTTTTCTGCGCATGGTGGACCGCGGCCGCAATGACATCGCAGCGGGTCTGATGCGATGGACGGAGCTGACGCCGGCCGAGTGGCGTGAGCAAGACGCGCGCGCGGTGGCGGAACTGCGGGCGGCCGGCACGATGGAGACGGTGGAAAAGGAATTCTTCCGCCGCGACGGCAGCCGGGTGCCCGTGTTGCTCGGCGCCGCCGCGTTCGGCGAACGGACGGATCAGGGCGTCGCCTTCGTGATCGATCTGAGCGACCGCAAGCGGGCCGAGAACGACGCGCGCGAGAGCGAGCGGCGCTATGGCGAGATCCAGATGGCACTGGCGCACGCAAGCCGTGTCGCGACGATGGGACAGCTTTCCGCCTCGATCGCGCACGAAGTGAATCAGCCGATCAGCGCCGCGGTGACCAATGCCCATGCGGCCTTGCGCTGGCTGCAACACGTGCCGCCGAACCTTGACGAGGTGCGAATGGCGCTGGAGCGCATCGCCAAGGATGCCAACCGGGCCGGCGACGTGGTTGGGCGCATCCGCGCAATGGTGAGGAAGACGCCGGAACGGAAGGAGGGTTTGGACATCAACGAGGCGATTCGCGAGGTCATCGCGCTCGCCCGTGGTGAGGTGGCGAGGAACGGTGTGTCGGTCGCGACCGATCTGGCGGACGGTTTGCCGCGCATCGATGGAGATCGCGTCCAGCTTCAGCAGGTATTGCTCAATCTGATGATCAACGGCATCGAGGCGATGGCAGCCGTCGCAGCCGGATCGCGGCGTCTTCTGCTGCGCTCCGGTCGTGCCGAGCCCGGCGTGCTGGTCGTGGCGGTGCACGACACCGGGCCGGGTCTCGATCCAGCCCACCTCGAGCGCGTCTTCGAGGCTTTCTACACGACAAAGCCGGACGGCCTGGGGATGGGACTGTCGATCTGCCGTTCGATCGTCGAGGCGCATGGCGGCCGTCTCTCGGCGGGCGCCAACCGGCCGCGCGGGACCGTGTTTCAGTTTACCCTGCCGCTGCCGGGCGACGGCTCATGACGACATGCGGTTCGGCTGGTTTCGGTGCGCGTGGGACGGCCTGCGGCGCCCCGCGTGGCAAGATCCGAAAAGGCTTGGCGAGGTGGTGGGCCTTGGGGGACATGGTGGGCCCGGTGGGGATCGAACCCACGACCCCAAGATTAAAAGTCTCGTGCTCTACCGACTGAGCTACAGGCCCGCACCACGCGCCTTCGACGCCAGCCGGCGCCTCAGGTCAACGCCGCCGCACATGCCGCGAGCGGCGCGACCCGTCAATACGTCCGGAACATCCGTTCGATCTCCGCCGCCTCCTGCGTCACCGTCAGCGCCAGCGAAAGCAGGAGGCGCGCCTTCTGCGGGTTCAGGTTGTCGGCGATCAGGATGCCTGCTTCACGCAGCCGTGTGCCTCGGAAGGTGCGGCCGGACCCGGCGCGAGTGGACTGCACGACCGTCACCCCCTGCCCCACCGCCTCCTTCAGCGCCGCGAAATCGCCCGGCGGCGAGAACCCCGGCGCGAACCCGGCCGATACGATCCCCCGCGCCCCCGCCGCGACGAACGCCCGCACCGCGGTGCCGTCGCCGCCGGTATAGGCGTAGGCGATGTCCACCCGCGGCAATGCCTCGAGATCCCTGGTGTCGAACTCGGTATCCGGGGCACGACGACGGATCGGGCGGCGGTAGAACGCCACCGCGTCGCCGTCGGCATGCCCCAGCACACCGAAATCCGGCGTGCGGAAGGTCTGCAGCCGCATGGTGGCGGTCTTGGTCACCTCGCGCGCGGCGTGAATCTCGTCGTTCAGCACCACCAGCACGCCCATGCCGCGCGCCTCGGGCGAAGCGGCGACGCGGATGGCATTCACCAGGTTCAGCCCCGCATCGGACGACAGCGCGCTGGACGGCCGCTGCGACCCCACCAGCACCACCGGCACCGGCACCTTCAGCGTCAGGTTGAGGAAATAGGCGGTCTCCTCCAGCGTCGCCGTGCCATGGCCGATGACGATGCCGGCGAGGTCGGCTTGCTCTTGCACCAGCCGGTCGCACAGCGCCACCAGCGCGCGCCAGTCGGCATAGCTGATGCCGGTGCTGGGGATGTTGCGGTACGGCACCGCGACCACGTCCGCCACCAGCGCGGTCTCCGGCCAGCGGGCGAGGATCGCGCCGGCGTGCATCACGTTGCCGGCGGCGCCGTAATTCTGCAGGTCCAGCGGCCCGACACCGAGCGAGGCGATCGTCCCGCCGGTGCCGATGAAGGCGACCCTGGGCTTGCTCATGCGAGGCTGATCCCCACGCGCGCGGGCTTGCCGTCCACGTGCGCGGCCAGCACCGGCGGCCGCCGCAGATGCCAGTCGGTGTCGCGCTGATAGGCGTCGGCCACGCGCAGGATGCGCGCCTCGGCGAACGGACGCCCCGCTATCTGTAGCCCGATGGGGCAGCCATTGGGGTCGAAGCCGCACGGCAGGCTGACCGCCGGCAGGCCGAGATAGTTGAACGGCCGCGTGTTGGCCGAGACCGCCAGGAACCGATGCTCTGTCCCCGCGGGGCCATGATCGATGTCGGTCTCCGCCAGGGTCGGCAGGCAGGTGCGCACGGTCGGCGTCGCCAGCACATCCACCTCGGAGAACACCGCATCGGCAAACGCCTTCAGGATTGGCCCGCGCCGGCTCAGGGCCTCCACATAGTAGACCGCCGGGATGGCATAGGCCGGATACATCCGCCCGCTGATCGAGCCACCATAATCCTGGGGTCGGTCGCGCATCCATTGCGCATGGATCGTCGCGCCCTCCGCGCGGGAAATGACGCCGCCATACGCCGCCACGGCGTCCATCAGGGGCAGCTCGATTTCCCGCACCGCGGCACCGCGGGCTTTCAATACGTCGGTCGCGCGGCGCAAGGCCGCCACCACCGGCTCATCGGCGCCGTCGAGGAACCAAGTGGCGGGCACCCCGACGCGCAGCCCGCGCAGGTCGCCGTCCAGCGCCGCCTCGTAGTCCGGCACCGGAACGTCCGCGCTGGTCGGATCGCGCGGATCGCGGCCGGCAATCACCGTCATGATGCGGGCGCAGTCCTGCGCGGTGCGGCACAGCGGACCGACATTGTCGCAGGTGAAGGACAGCGGCATCACGCCGTAACGCGACACGCGCGTCTGGGTCGGCTTGATCCCCGTGACGCCGCAGGCCGATGCCGGCAGCCGGATCGATCCCCCGGTATCCGAGCCCAGCGCCGCATAGTTGTAGCGCGCCGCCACCGAAACGCCGGATCCGGACGATGACCCGCCCGTGATGTAGGGCGGGTTCCATGGATTGTGGCAATCGCCGAAGGTCCGGTTGTGGCCGGTCGGGTTCTGCGCGAACTCCGCCATGTTCAGCCCGCCGAAGACATAGGCGCCGGCGGCGGCCATCCGCTCGATCACCGTCGCTGTCGTGGCGGGGTGCCAGTCGCGCCGGATCGCCGAGCCGCAGGTGCTGAGCCGCCCCGCCTGGTAGTACATGTCCTTGTGTGCCATCGGCACGCCGTGCAGCGGACCCAGCTTGGCCTTGTTCCGCACCGCGCGATCGGCCGCCTGCGCCGCCGCTTCGGCGCCCGCGCGATCCAGCCAGATCGTCGCGTTCAGCTTCGGGTTCGCCGCCTCCAGATTGGCCCACAGCGCTGCCAGCAATTCCACCGCGCGCACCTCGCCGCGGCGCACCGCATCGGCGGCTTCCACCAGTGACAGGTCCGCGAGATCGCTCATTTCAGCGCTCCATCGTCTGCAGCAGGGCGGCCTCGAAACTGCATGGCTCGTCCTCGAAGGCCAGCGCGCCGCGCTGCGCCTCGAAGGCGCGAATGATTGTGATCAGATCCGCGGCCATGCGCCGTCCCGGCTCGTTCGGGGCAACGATCCCATGCCATCGCGCGATCGTTTGCTCAATCTCGGCGAGGAACGGGTCCATGTTGCGTTCTCCTGTGCATCTGACCGGGGCAGTATGGCAGCAGATCGGCAGAAAAGGCAGCAGCGGGCGCAGCGATCGGCGGAGCTTGTTGGGTCTGCCGCATCCACCTTCACCACCGACATTCCCGCCCGGCTCGATCGCCTGCCCTGGGGCAGGTTCCACTGGCTGGTGATCATCGCGCTCGGCATCGCGTGGATCCTGGATGGGCTGGAGGTGACCATCGTCGGCTCGCTGTCCGGTGCGCTGTCGCAGAGCCCGCGCCTGCATCTCTCGCCGCAGCAGGTCGGCGACGCCGCCAGTGCCTACCTCGCCGGCGCGGTCGTCGGCGCCCTGTTCTTTGGCTGGCTCACCGACCGGCTGGGCCGCAAGAAGCTGTTCTCCATCACCGTGCTGGTCTACCTGCTTGCCACCATCGCCTGCGGCCTGTCCTGGAGCTTCGCCTCCTTCGCCTTGTTCCGCTTTCTCACCGGCACCGGCATCGGCGGCGAGTATGCCGCGGTGAACGCCACGATCCAGGAGCTGATCCCCGCCCGGCGGCGCGGCTTCACCGACCTGGTGGTGAACGGCAGCTTCTGGATCGGCGCCGCGCTCGGCGCGGCCGGCGCGCTGGTCGTGCTGGATCCCGCGATCATTCCGCCCGAGGTCGGCTGGCGCGCCGCCTTCGTCATCGGCGGCATCCTCGGCGGCATCGTCTTGTTCCTGCGCAGCTTCCTGCCGGAAAGCCCGCGCTGGCTGATGACGCACGGCGAACCGGAGGAAGCCGAACGCGTGGTGCGCGAGATCGAGCAACGGGTCGCGCGGGAGACCGCCGCGCCGCTGCCGCCGGTGCCGGAACAACGATTGAAGCTGCGCACCGACGTGCACTCGTGGTTCGGCGCGGGCATGCGCGCATTGCTCACCGCGTATCGCCGCCGCACGGTGCTGGGCACCACGCTGATGGCGGCCCAGGCGTTCTGCTACAACGCGGTGTTCTTCACCTATGCGCTGATCCTCACCCGCTTCTACCATGTCAGCGCCGCCAGCATCGGCTTGTTCATGCTGCCGTTCGCGCTGGGCAATTTCCTCGGCCCGCTGCTGCTCGGCCGGTTGTTCGACACGCTCGGGCGGCGGGTGATGATCACCGCGACCTACGCGCTCTCCGGCGTGCTGATGGCGGTCACCGGCTGGTTGTTCGCGATCGGCCTGTTGGATGCGGTGCAGCAGACGGCGTGCTGGACGGTGATCTTCTTCGTTGCATCTGCCGCGGCGAGCTCCGCCTATCTGACGGTGGGCGAGAGCTTCCCGCTGGAAGTGCGCGCCATTGCCATTGCGGTGTTCTATGCCTTCGGCACCGGCATCGGCGGCGTGGTCGGACCTGCGTTGTTCGGAGCGCTGATCAACACCGGATCGCGCATGTCGATCCTGTGGGGGTACTTGCTGGGCGGCGGCCTGATGCTCGCGGCGGGACTGGTCGCCGCGTGGCTCGGCGTGAACGCCGAACGCCGCGCGCTGGAGGACGTGGCGCCGCCGCTGTCATCGGTTTAGCAGGTCGTTGGGCTGGTCATGCGCGCCGGCTCGGTGACGGCGGACGAGCATGCCACTCGGGCGACGCGGGAGAAGGGACTGTACGCGGGCGATGGCGCGCTGCGCCCCGAAATCGCTGAACCGCCTCGGTGGGATCCTCAACTGGATGTTGTCACGGGGGACCGTAATCAAGATTGGCTATGGGGCGGACGCGCGGTCGTCGCTACCACACGACGCTCTGCCTGACGCGATTGACAAGGCCCCGAATCATTCCAGAGTTCTACCGAATGGCGACGATTGACACTACAAACATCGCTGGGGTCGGGACGGTGACCATCGGCGTTTTCACCTTGGACCATTGCCCACCACACGCGACGTGCCGGGACGGAAACCGCCGCTGGACGGTACGAATTAACTTTTCGTTCATCCATAATACCGTAAGCTTGCGAGATATCATCCCACCCTGGGCCGCGCCCCCCGCCCCCGATATGATGCGCAAGGCGTACGTATCCGCCGTTGGCATCCATATTGACGAACTGGACATTGATATAAGTTCCGCTGGCCTTCTATTGGTTCTTTTTCCTGACCTTGGGCCGGAGCTGTCTAACTCATTCTGATCCTTAGTACCTCCTGTCATGCGGGCCGCATTTGGGGCAGATCGGCTCCCCACTCCTTTCCGGCCAGCGCGTGCTCGGTACGACCGTCTCCGCTTCCACGTTCGACGTCCGCATGACCTGGGGTATGATCAGGCTCCTCGCGGCGTGGGTTAGCCGGAGATGATGCCTCGCCGCTGGCGAAGCGGGCCACTTGGCCCTGGCGCAGCGTTACTCGCGTTGCTGGCAATCGGTAGTTTCGGAGCATCGTCATCGCCGCCTTCCCAGCCACGCACCCAAACAAGTTCCGCGTACGAGGCAAACCACAAATCCGAGCAATCGAGGCACGACAATCCGTCCTTTTTCTTCACAGTCCGGGCATGGGCCGGCGACAATGAGAAGCCACCAGGGACCTTCACTGCGGGGGGCGCCCTGATCGTCGCGATCGCTGCGGCGGTAGTCGGCCGCTACCTTTGGAAGGCTACCGAAAGTTTGGCGACATCCACAGAGGACCTCGCGCAAGCCGCGAGGCGGCAAATTACTGAAATGGCTTTCGCAAGGGGTTTCGCATGTGAAGCTGATTTTCGCAGTATCTTTGGCACTTGATGAACCCTGCCACAAAGGGCGCCTCACCCGACACGATGATCAAGTACTCTTCAGCATATGTGGGATGAGCGCGAGGTTGCGATCAACTACCGTCGGGCGCATAGGCTTGACGAATTTCACAACCCATCATACCCCCCTGACGGGCGACAATAGGTGGTGAAGAATATCGTGACCGGTTCAGACGACGCTCCAGACACCCCGGTTTGGCATTGCGCGACAACACCGGATTTCTCTCACACAGATCAAGGCAGCAGTCACGAAGCACATCGGAAGACGCTGCCGCGCCATGGCCATCGGCGCGTGTCGCAACAAGAACCGCTTGTTTGTGCCCGCTTGCTTCGGCTCGCCCTTGCCGTCAGGCACCGTCTGGCCGCTGCGGGGCAACAGGCTGCCGCAGACGGGATTGCCCGGCGCGGCTTGCGGTGACAGGACAGGCGGCGGCGCGATCGCCGCAGGAGCGTTGCCGATGGCATCTGAGGAGGTAACCGTCACGCCGGGACCGGATGCGGCCGAGGTGGTCGAAGTCTGGACCGACGGCGGCAGCAAGCCCAATCCCGGGCCGGGCGGCTGGGCGGCGATCCTGCGCTACAAGGGCCACGAGCGGGAGCTGTCCGGCGCCGCCGGAGGCACCACCAACAATCGCATGGAACTCACCGCCGCGGCGGCGGCGCTGGAGGCGCTGAAGCGCCCGTGCCGCGTGGTGCTGCACACCGACAGCGAATACGTGAAGAACGGCATCACCCGCTGGCACCAGGGCTGGGTGCGCAAGAACTGGCGGAGTTCGACCGGCGATCCGGTGAAGAACATGGACCTGTGGCAGCGCCTGCTGGCGGCGGCGGCGCAGCACAGGATCGAATGGCGCTGGGTGCGCGGGCACGCCGGCGACGTGATGAACGAGCGCGCGGATGCACTCGCGACGGCGGCGCGCGAGGGACGGCGAGATTAGCGCGCCCCGGTTTTCCTGAGTGCGGGCTGCCGTTGCCGCTGCCTGAACCGCAGCTTCGCAGCTACGAACAGCCGCCAGCGCGCGGATTGGCGTGGCACGAATCGGGATGGCGGGGCTGCCGTGCGGCGGCCCCGTGTGGATTTGCCTGCAAGGCGCGCCGGATTCGGCGCGGTGTCGCGGTCAGAACGGGCTGGCCCGGGCGGCGTAGCAGCACTGCCGCGCCGGCGGCGATTGCCGGCGGATGCAGTTTGACATTGCGCGGCGGGTGCCGCCGCGCCGGTCACCGGAGTTGAACCCGAGGCCGCTAGTATGGCGCAACGATTTGACCTGGCGCAACGATTGCGCCGGGCCGAAGAGCGGGCAGCCGCGCAACTCGCGTCCGTGCCGGAAGGCGGCGGCTGGCCTGGTTTTGCACGCGGCCGTGGCTGCGATCACGGCAGCGTCGTCGTGGTCTGCGTCCTGTGCCGCCGGCAGATGCGATTGTGACGCGGCCGGCACGTTCGCCGATGCCGCGGCCAGCGCGGGCGATAACGCCTTCGCTTGTGCGCCCGACGATGGATCGGATGACGCCGGCGGCAAGCCGGGCAACGTCTCGGGCAGCAGGGGCGATGGCGCGCTTGCCGGCGGGGGCAATGGCATGCCTGGCGGTAGGTTCGGCGATGCTGCCGGCACCGCCGGCAACGCCGCCACTGGCACCACCGGCGCGGCGTCCGCGCCCTCGGTGGCCGGCGGGCCATTCGCCGCCGCGTCGCCACGGACCTCGCCCAGGCGGGCCCAGAGAGTGGCAAACACCTCCATGGGATCTGGCGTGTCCGCGCCTTCCGGCAGAGCAGTCAGGTAGTCGACAAGCCCGGAAAACAAGAACAGTACGATGTCGGGATCGCACGCCTCGAGCGGGGTGTTGAGAAACGCACACATCTCGGGGCTGAGAGCGGGGAACGCCTCCGGGGTGAACTGCATCGCGGCCGTGTCGGGGAATTGCGCATCGCTGGGCGGCGCGAGCCGGCGGCGGCGGCCGCGGAGCAAAGGCGCGAGCCAGCCGAGGCGCGCCCGCTGCGATGACGGGACCGCTCGCGCGGTGCGCGGCCGGCGCGTCCGAGGCTTGGATTCCGGCGCTCGGGGTGCCTCGGAGTCTGGGGCCGTGGGGGCGTGGCCGATGCTGGGTTGCGACGCGACCGGGCGCGCGACTGGGTGCGCGACTGGGTGCGCGACTGGGCGCGCGACTGGGCGCGCGACTGGGCGCCGGCGCCCGACGCCCGCATGCGCAAGGCCACCGGCGATGGCCTGACGCACCGCGCCGCTGAGACGCCGGACGAGGCGCGCACCAACCCCTTGGCGGGGGTGGGAGGGGAGGTCAGCAGTGAAGAGCGCAGTTGGCATGCGGTGATATTAGGTGTGATAACTAATATCCGTCAAGTATACTAACTAAATTTTCTCGCGACCTGCGCCTTCCGCCCGGCTCCGAGAGCGTCGTCCTCAGGCGGCAGTGGATCGACCGGCGCGGATCCAGCGGGATCACGCGCAAACCGATTTCATTGCGAGACCCCTGAGGGGCCTCGCAATGACATGGTCGGGATTGCTTCGACCCCTCCGGGGCTCGCAATGACACGCTCGGGATTGCTTCGGCCCCTCCGGGGCTCGCAATGACACGCTCGGGATTGCTTCGGCCCCTCCGGGGCTCGCAATGACACAATACGGTTCGAATTGCGCTTCGCTGATTATGGTTACCGGGAGTTGGTCCGCCCCTACCCACCCACCTCGATCACCGCGTCCGCTGCGAACGCGCCATGCCCCTGCGGCATCGCGAACACCGGGTTCAAATCGATCGACATCAGCCGCGGCCCCGCCGCCACCGCGAACGCCGACAGCCGCGCCAGCATCTGAGCCAGCGCATGGACATCAACCGGCGGGCGCCCGCGCGCGCCCAGCAATAGCGGTGCGCCTTTGATCGAGCGGATCATTTGCTCCGCGACGTCGGCGCCGAACGGGCAGCGGCGGAACACCACGTCCTTCATCACCTCGACGAAGATGCCGCCCAGGCCGAACATCGCGATCGGGCCGAACACCGGATCGCGGTGGATGCCCAGGATGCACTCCACCCCGCCTTGCAGTTGTTTCGCCACCAGCACGCCCTCGATGCGCGCCGCCGGCGCCGCGCGCTTCGCCCGCGCGAGCAACAGGTCGTAGCCGTCGCGCACCGCCGCCAGATCGGCAACGCCGAGCAAGACGCCGCCGATTTCCGATTTGTGCAGGATGTCGGGGGAAACAATCTTCATCACCACCGGAAAGCCGAATTGCTCCGCTGCCACCGCCGCTTCCTCGGCGCTGCCACAGGCTTGCTCCGGCGCCGACAGGATGCCGGCCGAGGCGAGCAAACGCTTGGCCTCGGCTTCCGAAGGCGTGGCGTCGGGCAGCGTGACCGCGTGCACCGAGG
>Ga0335074_10010472_pt1 | contig 12984 bp, 8 predicted proteins | sample Lox_Sample_23_FD_206715 | JGI IMG/M metagenome (GOLD analysis project Ga0335074, IMG submission 206715) | Soil microbial communities from Loxahatchee National Wildlife Refuge, Florida, United States - Lox_Sample_2.3 | ecosystem: Environmental > Terrestrial > Soil > Wetlands | place: USA: Florida...
ACGACGACGAGCTCAGCGACCTGGTCTTCGGCGTGGTGGTCGAGGAGTTCGCCAGCGTGCTCGGCCTCGACCCCGAGACGATCGACCCCGGCTACCGCGAAGGCTTCGACTAGGGCAGGACGGCCGTGTAGGCGTTCTGGACCGGCGGCAGGGAGATCGCCGTGAGCGCGTTCTGCACCGGCAGCAGAGACGTGATCGAAGCGGAGAGCCCGCCGGTGCCCGACGTCACGACCCGCGCGGCATAGAGCGGTCCCGACCCGGCCGCGGGCGTGATGACGATCGCGAACGGCTGCCGGCTGTTTTGCGGCCGCGGCACGGTGACCGCCATGGTGTGGCCGGCCTGCACCGTCACGACCTGCGGGCCGCCAGCCGTCGCACCGGAGCCCGCTGCGCCGATGACCGAGACGTTAGCCTTGGCGGCGCCGGCCGGGGCGGTGAGCACCAGGCCGACCGTGAGCCCTCGGGTGGCCGGGTTGCCCGCCACGACACCCTGTTCTGTGATGGGCTGGACGGCGGTGGTGAACGAGCCCATGCCCTGTCCCGGCACCAGGACCGCCGCGACGATCGGCACGTTCGAGGTCAGCTGCAGGCCCGCCGCCGACGCGCCAAGGGAGCTGAGCGCGAACGACGAGGTCGCGCTCGAGGGCGCGTCCACGGGGGTCGTGCCGAACTGGGTGAACTTCCCCTGGGCGGTGAAGGCCACTACCTTGAGTTTGGCGTCGGTAGCGCCAGGCACGGTCACGAAGAGCCGCGCCGAGCTGCTCGCTACGGTCAGTCCCGGTATCACCAGGCTGGTCGCCGGGGCGGCCGCCTGCGGCAGCCAGGCGCCGCCGGAGGCGCCGCTCTCCCAGACCGAGGCCGCCACCTGCCCAGAGCTGGTCTGCACGTGCAGCGCAAGCGCGGCGGAGCCCTTCACGAACGGTGCGATGCGCTGGGTCACGACCTGGTGCGGGGCGACCGTGATGGCGGTTGTGAGCCCGGTCTGCAGGCCCGCGTCGGTGAGGAGGCTGACGTTAGCGCTGGCCGCGAGGTCCCCGGTGTTCATCAGGTACAGCGTGATCCCGGACGCGCCGGTGCCCGCCCCGTTGCCGACGAACCACATGTCCGAGCTGGGGTGGGTGCAGCTGACCACGCCCATGCCCGCGGCGTTCGCCTGCTCCGCCTCGAAGCCTTCCGCCATCTGGCCGGTCGCCGCGACCGCGGTGCCGCTCTGCCCGGAGGTTCCCGTCGCCGCGGGCGCCGTGACGGTCGTCAGCGCGTCGACCGCCGACACGGTGACGGGTTGCGGCGCGGACCCGCCCGGTGTAGCCGAGACGGGGCTCAGGGTCGCCGAGCCCGTGCCGGTGAACCCGGCTTTAGCTGCCGCTGTTGCCGCCGGGCGTGACGGCAGCGCGATCATCGCGATGTGTGCCGCGCCGCTGTTCGGAGCGGGCGGCGGGCAGGATCTGGTGACCGACGTCACGGCGGTCACCTGCGGGGCCGGCTGCGCCGTGGCTTGCGGGCCGCGCGGCTCGGTGCGCCACGCCACCGCGTACACCACGGCCAGTACCAGCAGGACGGCGCCGAAAAGCCCGAACCGGCGCATCAGGAGCCTCCGTCCGAACCCCGCTGGTTACCGGCGCCCCATCTGCGGCCCTGGCGCCCCTGGCGCCCCGGGCGCCCGTGGCGCGCACGGTGCGAGTGCCGTTCCGCGGGCCGCGCGGGCTCGTCCCGCGGGGGCGGCTCGTCACGCCGCTCCGGCGTCTGTTCCCAGCGAGGCTCCCCTTCCCAGCCGGCGGTCTCGTCCCAGCCGGGTGCCTCGTCCCAGCCGGGTGCCTCGGCCTCGTCGGGCGGCTGGCCCGGGTCGCCGGCGTCCCACGGCCCGGTCGCAGGCTGCGGGCCGGTCGGCGACACTCGCGGCTGCGGCCCAGTCGGCGGTGTCCGCGGGTGCGGGCCGGTCTCCCACGGGGCGGCCGGCTGCGGACCCGTCAGCGGCGTCCGCGGGTGCGGGCCCGTTTCCCACGGGGCGGCCGACTGCGGACCGGTCGCCGACATCCGGGCGTGCGGACCGGTCTCCCAGGGCTCGGCCTGCGGCGGGCCGGTCTCCCACGGGTCGCGCTGGCCGGGCTGGTCCCGCTCCTCGGTGTCGTCCGGCTCATCCGCGTCCGTGTCGTCGAGCACGCCGACTCCCGAGCCCGTGGTCCCGAGGTCCGCCGGGTCGGTGTCCTGAGCCGTGGCGCGCCCGCGGAACGCGCCGAGCCCGGCGCGTTCCGCGGCAGCTCGCCCGGTCCGCGCCGCCTGGTGGCCGGATCGCTCGAGCCGACCGGACAGCCGGGACAACCCCGCACGGCCAGGAAGCCCTGGCAGCCCCGCGCGCCCGGCCACCCGGGACCCCGTGGCGGCACGGGCGGCGCGCCTGCCGTGCTGCGCGTCGCGCAGCGCGGCCAGCGCCGCGGCCTCCTCGGCCGGGTCGGCGCGCTGGCCAGGCAGCGCGAGCACGCAGATAGCGAGTACCGCCACGAGTTCAGCGATCAGGCTCAGGTCACGAGCCAGGTCGTTCCTGGTGATCACCAGCTGACCGCCACCGGGCGGCAGCGTGAACCCTTGCGCCCAGTCGTTGACCGGAGCGGGCAGCGGCTTCAGCGCGGCGCCGCGGAGCGTGGCGGTCCACCCGCCGTACGGCTCGGCGAGCACGAGCGTGCCGCCTGCGGCCGGCGCGCTCACCGCGGCCATGCCCACCGGCTGCGCCGCCAGCGGCGTGACGGTTCCGTCCTTGGCGACCACCCGGACCCTGGCCACAGGACCTGCCACCTGCCACAGGTCGTACGCCGGCGCCTTGCTGACCGGCACCAGGCCGACCGACGCGTCGAGCCGCTGGGCCAGGGCCTGGCTGACCGGGCCGGGCAGCAAGACCCACTTGATGCCGAAGTCGCCGAGCACGAGTCCGGGATCGCCGGCGTCCGCACCCTGCGGCGCGCCCAGGGCAGCTACCTGCCGGTCCAGCGCCGCCGCCGCGGGCGCCGCGGCGGTCAGCTCCGGCTCGCCGAGGGTCGGGTCGCTCTGCCTGACGAGCGTGTAAGTGAGCGAAGCGCCCGCCGGGCGCAGCACCAGCGTCCGGTACTGGCCGCCGGAGGACGACGACGCGGACACGAAGGCGGGAAGCAGCGGGGTGGTGATGCTGCTGATCGGGCCGCGGACACCATCGGCCACCCAGTAGACCGCGACGAGTACCGGCGCGGAAGCAGCCGCGGCGAGCGCGACGCCCGCAAGGAGCCTCCGCGCCCCGTCGGCGGCGCCGGACCGGCGGGAAGCCGTCTCGGCGAGCCACTGTGCCGCGGGTGCCGCGGCGACCAGCAGGCCGAGCGCAGCGACCGCCATGGCCACGCCAGGCCAGCCCTTCGCGGGCTCTCCGCCGCCGGCGGGAGTGACGGTGATCCTGCTCGCCGCTATCGCGACGATCAAGCCGACGACCGTGACGCACCATCCGGCCACGGTCACCTCGGTGCGCCGGTGCGGGAGCAGCGCGGCGACCACGGCGAGCCCGAGCCCGATGGTGACCCAGACTGGCGGCAGACCTGGTCCGCCGGGACTGAGCAGCAGGAGCGCGGACGGATCGAGGGCGGGCGAAGTGAGTCCTGGCGACTGGATCCCCGCCTCGGTCAGGAACGCCGAGGGCGTCGTGAGCAGGTGCAGCGACCACGGGAACAAGATCAGGAAGGGCGTGACCACCACGATGGCGGCGTTGAGCCGGTCGACTGACGACAGCCCGCGCCTGACGGCGAGCACGAAGACGGCGCCGAGCACGCCGAGCGGCCACAGCAGCGGCGCGAACGCGGCGCCCAGCCCGATGAGCAGCCCTGTCGCCCACGCGGCGCGGCGCGCCTGGCGCGGCGGGGCGGTCACCATCCTGGCCGCGTTCATCCCGATCAGCGGCAGGATCGCGAAGGCGAACGCGGTGCCGAGCCGGCCGGCGGCGACTGCGCCGGTCGCGACGGGGAGCAGCGCATAGGCCGCCGCCAGCCACACCCGGGCGGCCGTCGCCGTGACGAGCCGCCGCGTGGCCAGGTACGCGGTCATCCCGGCAAGCGGCACGCAGCCGAGCAGCAGGACGTCGACCGCGAGCCATGCCTGGCCGCCGAGCACGGTGGCCAGCGCGGCCACGACCGCCAGGTACGGCGGCGCGGAAGCGGTCGAGCCCACGCCGACCGCGTGGAAGCCAGCCAGGTACTCTGCCCACAGCCGGGAGGCCGAGCCCCACGCGGGCACCAGCGCGCCGCCACCGAGCGGGCTCGTGCCGAGCAGCCTGCGCTCGGCGACCAGCGCGATGACGGTGAGCGCCACGAAGAGCTGGACGCCGGGGCTGGCGATGATCCGGCGGGCGACGGATTGCGTGTCGACGAACTGCTCGTCTTCCGGCTCTTCAGAAGCCGCCTGGTGCATGCCGCCTGAGGCTTGCGGCGGTCCGCTGGACAGCAGCCCCGCGATGTCCTCCGCGAGGTGGGCGAGAGTGCGGCCCGGCGGGATGAACGTGCGCACCGCCGAGTAGCCCTCCCTGCGCCACGAGGCCCGCTGTTTCCTGCCTCGCCACAGCCGCAAGGGGTGGCCGAAAAGCCCCGCCACCCCGTAGAGCTGCGCGGCGGCCAAGTCGAGCTGCTTGGTAATCAGGAAGTAGGCGGCCCGCACCATCGATCCGACCACGCACCCGGTCATGACGCGGAGCATGGTCAGGAGCGGCAGGTTCACGGCGAGCACGTAAAGCGCGTTACGCCGGTCCAACTGGCGCAGGCGGCGCGGCTGACCGTTCGCGGTGTCCCTGCGCCGCCTGGCGGACAGTTCGCGGTGGTACAGCACGGCGTCGGTGACGACCTGCACACGGTAGCCGGCGCCCTGCGCCCGCCAGCAGAAGTCCACGTCGTCGCGGAACAGCTTGAGCGCGGTGTCGAACCCGCCGAGCCTGTCCCAGGCGTCCCGCCTGACCAGCATGCCGGCGGACCCGACCGCGAGCACGGCGCGGTTGTGATCGTGCTGGCCCTGGTCGATCTCACCCGGCTCGATCCCGGTGACCCGGCGGCCGGCCCGGTCGATTGAGACGCCGACCTCGCGCAGCACGCGGTGGTCCTGCCCGTCCAGCACCTTGGGGCCGAGTATCACCACCGAGCGGTCCCGGCTCGCCGCCCGCAGCAGCCGCTCGAGCGTCTCAGGGGCTGGCTCGCAGTCGTCATGCAGCAGCCAGATCCACTCCACGCGCGTCAGGTTCGGGTCGGTCCGCGCGGTGCGCCGGGCCGCGCTGTGCCGTAGTGCGACCGCGACTGCCTCGCCGTAGCCGGTGTTCCTGTCCATCCCGAACACCGCGTCATGCCCGATCAGCTCGGCCAGCTCCGCTCCGCTGCGGTCACGGCTTCCGGTGTCGACCCCGACGACCCGCTCAACTGGGTAAGTCTGCGCGTGCAGCGCCTGCACAAGCCCGGGCAGCAAGCGGGCACCGTCGTGCGCGACGATTATCGCGGTGACGGTATGCCGGGTCTGTTGCGGGATGGTTGACAAGACGTCCAGCGCTCGTTGGTCGATCACGGCCGTCCCCCGGAGCGACAGCCAGTATGGTGATCAGCCACCCCCCAGGGACAGCGTGAACAATACAAGCCCGTGCGCGTTCACGTCTGGATTACGGCCAGATCTCCGCGAGTGGCGGAACGCTGGCTCTAGCCAACCTCGCGTTTGATCCGGCGACGCTCACGCTCGGACAATCCGCCCCAGATTCCGAACCGCTCGTCGTTCTCTAGCGCGTACTCAAGGCACTCGGCGCGTACCTCGCAACTCCGGCAGACCCGCTTGGCCTCCCGGGTGGAACCGCCCTTCTCAGGAAAGAACGCCTCCGGATCCGTCTGCGCGCAGAGCGCACGTTCCTGCCAGCCCAGGTCCTCGACATCTTCCGGACGGACGACGACGTGCGCTAGCGGGACGATGACCTCAGTCAAAGCGCATCCTCCCCTCTCGGAGCCCCCTGATGCCCGCCACCTACCCGTGGCGGCAAGAATCACACCAATGAAATTACACCTGCGTGTCTTGCTTCACGTCAAGCGAAGAAGGTGGTATTGACTGCCTTCTTCGCTAAGTTGCGAGGTTAAGTCCGCAAAAATCGTCTGAAGTGGCCCAGAAATCACTATTCGTGATCAATGAGCACATATAGTTACCATACGTACTCAATGCCGCTACCGATTCGCGGACCGAGGGCGGCCCCCCGCGCGCCGCGGCCCGCTCACGGACCTGCGACACTGTCCGCATGCGGATTACCGTCCTCGCCGGCGGCGTCGGCGCAGCGCGCTTCCTGCGCGGCCTGAAGGCGGCTGCCCCCAGCGCTCAGATCACCGTCATCGGCAACACCGGTGACGACATCACCCTGTTCGGCCTGCGCGTGTGCCCGGACCTGGACACGGTCATGTACACCCTCGGCGGCGGCATCAGCGAGGAGCAAGGGTGGGGCCGCGCGGACGAGACGTTCACCATCCGCGACGAGCTCAGGGCGTACGGTGCGGGCCCGTCGTGGTTCGCGCTCGGCGACCGCGACTTCGCGACGCACATCGTGCGGACCCAGCTGCTCGCGGCGGGCGAGCCGCTGTCGGAGGTCACCAGGGTGCTGTGCGAACGCTGGCAGCCCGGCGTCCGCCTGCTGCCGATGTCTGACGACACGATCGAAACCCATGTGGTCCTCAAGGACTCGGTGATCCATTTCCAGGAATGGTGGGTCCGGCTGCACGCCCCGGCCCCCGCGGAGGCGATCATTCCTGTGGGCGCCGCGGAGGCCTCGCCCGCGCCCGGCGTGGCGGAGGCGATCGCCGACGCGGACTTCGTACTGTTCCCGCCGTCCAACCCGGTCGTCAGCATCGGCCCGATCCTGGCCGTGCCCGGCATCAGGGAAGCCGTCGAGGCGCAGACCGTGGTCGGCGTCTCCGGGATCATCGGCAGCGCCCCGGTACGCGGGATGGCCGACGTCTGCCTGGCCACGATCGGCGTGCAGACCTCCGCCGCCGCGGTCGCCGCGCACTACGGCGCGGACCTCGTCGACGGCTGGCTGGTCGACGAGCAGGACAAGGCGGCGGCCGACGACCCGGCGCTAGCCGGCATCGCGGTACGCGCGCTGCCGCTGTACATGCGCGACCTGCCCTCGGCCGCGGCCATCGCACAGGGCGCGATCGACCTGGCGCTGGAGCTGAAGCGATGACCGCCGGCCCGGCAGAGATACACATTTCCGGTGTCTCCGGGATACCGGAGATCGCACCGGGAGACGACGTTGCGCGGCTGATCGCCGACGCGGCGCTCGCCGAGGGCGGCCCTGGCCTGCAGGCCGGCGACATCCTGGTGGTCACCTCGAAGATAGTCAGCAAGGCTGAGGGCCGCGTCGTCTCCGCCGCCCGCGAGGACGCGATCGCCGCGGAGACGGTCCGGGTGGTGGCCAGGCGCGGCCAGACGACGATCGCACAGACCAGGCACGGGTTCGTGCTCGCCGCCGCCGGGGTGGACGAGTCCAACACCGCCCCTGGCACGGTGGTGCTGCTTCCCGAGGACCCTGACGAGTCGGCCCGCCGGCTGCGCAAGGCGCTGCGTGCCAGGCTCGGGGTGGCCGTGGGCGTGATCGTCACCGACACGATGGGCAGGCCGTGGCGGGTCGGCCAGACCGACACCGCGATCGGGGCGGCCGGAGTCCTGCCGCTGCGGGACCACCGGGGCGAGCTTGACACGTTCGGCAACACCCTCGAGGTCACGGTCGCCGCGGTCGCCGACGAGATCGCTGCCGCCGCGGACCTGGTCAAGGGCAAGGCGCTGCGGATACCCGTCGCGATCGTGCGCGGCCTCGCCGCGCTGGTCACCGATTCCGACGGGCCAGGCGCGCGGGCGCTGGTCCGTCCCGCGAGCGAGGACATGTTCCGGCTCGGCGCCGCCGACGTGCTGCCGGCCCGCCGCACGATCCGGTCGTTCACCAGCGAGCCGGTCGACATCGCCGTTGTCAACCGGGCCATCTCCGCCGCGCTGACCGCCCCGGCGCCGCATCACAGCGAGCCCTGGCGGTTCGTGATCGTATCGTCGGAGGCGGCCCGTACCGCCCTGCTCGACGTCATGCTCGACGCGTGGAAGGCCGACCTGCGCGGCGACGGATTCACCGACGACCAGATCGCCCGCCGCACCAGGCGCGGCCTGCCGCTGCGTAACGCGCCGCTGATCGTGATCCCCTGCCTGCAGGCGTCGGCCGCGCACGCCTACCCTGACGAGCGGCGCTCGCGCGCCGAGCAGGACATGTTCACCGTCTCGATGGGCGCCGCGGTGCAGAACCTGCTCGTCGCGCTGGCCGTGGAGAACCTGGGCTCGGCGTGGATCTCCTCGACGCTGTTCTGCCAGGATGTCGCCGCCCGGGCCCTCGACCTGCCCGCCGGCTGGCGCCCGATGGGCGCGGTCGCCGTCGGCCACCCGGGGGCCAGCCCGCCCCCGCGCCCCCCGCGCGACCCCGCCGCCTTCACCCTCACCCGGTAACGCATCAACCCAGCCCAGCTCAACGTGGACGATGTCGCATCGACTACGTAAGAGTGTGGACGATGTCACATCGACTACGTAAGAGTGTGGACGATGTCACATCGACCACGTTGAGGGCGTGGCTGGGGGCGTGGTTCGGCGCGCTGGGGGCAGGGTTCGGCGGGCCGCCGTCAGGCGGGTTCCATGCCGTAGCGGGACATCAGGGCGCGCTCTTCCTCCGCGGACGGCGGGGTTTCGCGGGCCCAGAGCGCGTCGAGTTCGGCGAAGTAGGCGTCCATCGCGGGAGCGTGCAGCACAAGCAGCCGCGCGGGCTCGTCGCCGTCGTTGCCGAAGGTGTGCGCAGCCCCGCGCGGCACCAGCAGGAAGTCGTCTCGGCGTCCCCGCTGCTCGACGCCGTCCAGCACGAACGTGATCGTCCCGTCGAGCACCCAGAAGGCCTCCGAGCAGTTCACATGGCGATGCGGCAGCGGGCGGCGGCCACGCGGCGGGACCGTTCGCTCCATCAGCGAGAAATCTCCGCCGGTCTGCACGGCGATCGCCTTGAACGCCATGACGCTCCCCCGCGCCGCGACGATCGTGCCCTTACCAGCGCCGATGATGCCCGATTCGGTCACGCCCGTCACCCTACCGGGCCAGGATCGGGAGACCCGCCCGTACCGAGGCGGCCACGCCGTCGCTGGCGGCCGCCGCCGTCAGGCGGTCGGGCGCCGGCGTGCCGTAGAGGGTCGTGCGCTGGCGCAGCGGCCTGCCGAGCGGCTCGGTGATCGCGCGCAGGTCGCTGATCGTCTTGAACGAGCCGTTGTCCGCGCCGGCCATCCTGCTGATCGTCTCCTCCATCAGCGTGCCGCCCAGGTCGTTAACGCCGCCGTTCAGCACGTCGCGGCACAACTCGTCACCCAGCTTGACCCAGGAGCACTGGATCGAGCCGATCGCGCCGTGCAGCATGATCCTGGACACCGCGTGCACGGCGCGGTTCTCCCGCCTGGTGACGCCCGGCCTGGCCAGGCCGGCCAGGTAGATCGGCGCGCTGGTGTGCACGAACGGGAGCAGCACGAACTCCGTGAACCCGCCCGTCCGCTCCTGGATGCCGCGGATCACCCGGAGGTGGCCCACCCAGTGGTGCGGCGCGTCCACGTGGCCGTACATCATCGTCGCCGTCGTCGGGATGCCCAAGTCATGCGCGGTGCTGACCACCTCGATCCAGTCCGCGGCGGGCAGCTTTCCCTTGGTGAGCACCCAGCGCACGTCGTCGTCGAGGATCTCCGCGGCCGTGCCCGGCAGCGAGCCCACGCCGGCCTCCCTGGCCCGGACCAGCCACTCGCGCAGCGGAAGCCCGGTGCGGGCGACGCCGTTCATCACCTCCATCGGCGAGAAAGCGTGCACGTGCATGCCGGGGACGCGGCGCTTGACCTCGGCGGCGATGTCGAAGTACGCGGTGCCCGGCAGGTCCGGGTGGATGCCGCCCTGCATGCATACCTCGGTGGCCCCCGCGGCCCACGCCTCCTCGGCGCGCTCGCCGATCTGGTCCAGCGACAGCGTGTAGGCGTCGGCGTCGGTGCGGCGCTGCGCGAACGCGCAGAACCGGCAGCCGGTGTAGCAGACGTTGGTGAAGTTGATGTTCCGCGTCACGACGAACGTCACGTCGTCGCCGTTGACCTCGCGGCGCAGGCCGTCGGCGAGCGCCGTGAGCGCGTCCAGGTCGGCGCCGTCGGCGCCGAGCAAGGCGATCGCCTGGTCGTCGGTGAGGGCGGCCGGGTCGCGCTCGGCCTGGCGCAGCGCCGCGGCGACCTCGCCGGGACGCGCCACGGCAGGCGCCGCGGGCGCGGACTCGGCTGGCGCCCCGGCCGGGGCCGGCTCCGCGGTGGAGATGGCGGAGGCGCCCGCAGTCAGCCGCGTGCGTTCCGACAAAATCTCCCAGTCACCGTAGACCTCGGAGAAGTCTTCGCGCCGGTCAGCGGACCGCCCGATCGTGTCGATCGACACGTGCAGATCCGTGCGGCCGGACGCGTCGCCCCAGCCGCCGTCCGGCTCCTGCCAGGGCATTCCCTCCGGGCGGGCGGCTTCGTCCGCGAGGCCGGTCCGCGGGTCGGCGAGGGCGGCGACGTGCCGCGCGACGCGCGGGTCGAGCCAGGGCTCGCGGATGTAGGGCGGGTAGACCGTGAGGCGTTCCCTGAGCGTGAAGCCCGCCGCGGCCGTGAGCCGGGCGAGCTCGTCGATCTGCGGCCAGGGGCGTTCCGGGTTGACGTGGTCCGGGGTCAGCGGCGAGACGCCGCCCCAGTCGTCGATGCCCGCGTCGAGAATGAGCTGGTGCTGGTCGCCGACGAGGTTCGGCGGCGCCTGGACGCGGGCCTTCGGGCCAAGGACGAGGCGGGTGACCGCGATGGTCGCGGCCAGGTCCTCGAGCTCGGCGTCCGGGGTGTCGCGCATCTTGGTGTCCGGCTTGGCGCGGAAGTTCTGCACGATGACTTCCTGGATGCCGCTGTACTCGCGAGCGACCCGCCGGATCGCGAAGATCGAGTCGGCCCGCTCCTCGAGCGTCTCGCCGATGCCGATCAGGATCCCGGTGGTGAACGGGACGTTGCTGCGGCCGGCGTCCTCGAGGACCCGGAGCCGGACCTTCGGGTCCTTGTCGGGGCTGCCGAAGTGCGCGCCGCCCTTGGTCTCGTACAGGCGGCTCGAGGTCGTCTCGAGCATCATGCCCATGCTCGGCGCGACCGGCTTGAGCCGCTGGAAGTCCTGCCAGGTCATGACCCCGGGGTTCAGGTGCGGCAGCAGGCCGGTCTCCTCGAGGACCCGGATCGCCATCGCGCGCACGTAGGACAGCGTGTCGTCGTAACCGTGCGCGTCCAGCCACTCCCTGGCCTGGCGCCACCGGGCCTCCGGGCGGTCGCCGAGGGTGAAGAGGGCCTCTTTGCAACCGAGCCGCGCGCCTTCACGGGCGATGTCCAGCACCTCATCGGGGCTGAGGAACGGGCTATCCAGGTGCTTCGGCACGGTCGCGAACGTGCAGTAGGCGCAGCGGTCCCTGCACAGCCTGGTCAGCGGGATGAAGACCTTCTTCGAGTAGGTGATGATCCCGGGCCGGCCGGCGGCCTCCAGGCCGGCGTCCCTGGTTCTGCGCGCGTAGCCGAGGAGCGCTCGCAGGTCGTCGCCGCGGGCGTGCAGCAGGACCGCGGCTTCGGCCTGGTCCAGTGGCTTGCCGTCCCTGGCGCGGGCCAGCGCCCTGCGCATGGCCGCCGGACTAACCCCGCTGTTTCCACCCTGGTCGATGCTGGAAGCGCTCATACTCCTGACCTTAAGGCACTAGGCGAGCGCGGCCCGAGTGGCCTCCCGCCGGTCTAGACCTGTCGACTCTAGACCTGTCGGCTGGGAACGTCAGAAGCGGCGGTAGTCGCGGACCGGCAGCTTCGGGGCCCGGCGCGGCGGGCCGCCAAGGCCGCTCAGCTTCACCAGCCTGGTCACCCGGTGCCGGTGGCCCGCGTACGGGCCGAGCAGCTCGAGCATCTCCTCGTCGTTGGTGGCGGACCGGCCGGCCAGCGCCCAGCCGACCATGTCCGGCAGGTGCGCGTCGCCGACGGAGACCGCGTCCGGGTCCCCCGCGGCGCGCTGCCGCGCCTCCGCGGACGTCCAGGGCCCGATGCCGGGAATCGTCCGCAGCAGCCGGTCGGCTTCTTGGTGGGTCTTGGCGAGCAGCCGTTCCAGGCTGTCCGCCACGGTGCACGCCCTGATGATCGTCTGGGCGCGGACGCCTTCCACACCCGCCCGGTGCCAGTCCCAGGACGGGATGCGCCGCCACGTCTTCGGGTCGGGAAAGACGCGCATGCCCCTGGGTGCGGGGCCCGGCGGCTGGCCGCCGAACTTGGCGAGCAGGATCCGCCACGCCCGGTGCGCCTCGATGGTGAGGACCTTCTGCTCGAGAACCGCCGGGACGAGCGCCTCCATCAGGCGGCCGCTGCGGCCGAGCCGGAGTCCGGGATGCCTGTGGGCGACCTGGCGCAGGACGGGATGGCCGGACGGATCGAAACCGGAAACGTCGTCGTGCAGGCCGAGGGCACCGGGCAGGGCGCCGAGCAGCCAGTCCGCTCCCGGGCCCCAGGCCTGCGCCAGGACCAGGGTGCCCGCGGGCGCCGAGCCAGCCGTGGAGGCGGCCCGGGAGGGGGCCGTGACCCGGATCGTGGCGGGGCCGTCGGGCGTGAGCGAGGTGCGCCACACCGCCCCCGCCTCGTCGATGCGGAAGGTCGGATCGCTCCGGCCGCGGCCTTGCACGGACAGCGTGACCCGCACGTCGAGGCGGAAGGGCGCCTGCCATTCGAGGATGCGGGCGGGCTCGGACGTAGCGGCGGCGCAGGCGGTGGCGGCGGCCGACGGGACGCTGGCCGTCCCGGTCATGCTGAGTCCCTGGTCGCCCACGGGTCAACATGCTAGGGGCTGACCTGCCGTTCGGCGGGGACCTTGGCCGGACCGGCTGCTAGGCGTCGGTGG
>Ga0335074_10010474_pt1 | contig 12982 bp, 7 predicted proteins | sample Lox_Sample_23_FD_206715 | JGI IMG/M metagenome (GOLD analysis project Ga0335074, IMG submission 206715) | Soil microbial communities from Loxahatchee National Wildlife Refuge, Florida, United States - Lox_Sample_2.3 | ecosystem: Environmental > Terrestrial > Soil > Wetlands | place: USA: Florida...
GGCACGCCACGATCAGCACGGCCAGCCCGGCCGCGCCACCCGCACCGCCCGGCCCCAGCTGGGACCCCGGCGCGAAACTGTCACCCGACCCGCCACCGCCCGGACCCGCCGGGACGGCCGGGGCGGCCGGCAGCGGCAGGGGCGCCGGCAGGCCGGGCCCTCCGGCACCCGCCCCCGCCGGCCCGGCCCCCGCCGCACCCGCACCCCCGCCGGCACCGGCCAGCGTGCCGACACCCGGCAGCACCGGCAGCACCGGCAGCACCGGCAGCACCGGCAGCACCGGCGCCGGACCGCTGCCCGCCACCGGGCCAACCCCAGGCACCGGGCCAACCCCGGGCACCGAACCCGACCCGGAACCAGCGCCCGGCACCGGCCCAGGACCAGAGCCGGTCCCGGTCGAGGAGCCCGTCCCGGTGGAGCCGGTCCCGGTCGAGGAGCCCGTCCCGGTGGAGCCGGTCCCGGTCGAGCCGGTCCCAGTGGAGCCGGTCCCGGTGGAGCCGGTGCCAGGCACCGGGGACGTCACCGAGGTCACCGTGCCGGTCACGGTCCCCGTCACCGCAGTCACGGTCCCTGTCACTGCCGACCCGGCCGTGTCCACCACGCCGGTCACCGCGCCAGTCACGGCGGCGGCCACCGGGCCGACCACGCCGCCGGCAGCCGGGCTCGTACTGGCCACTGCGGTCACGGTGCCCGCCGCGCTCGCGGCCACCGTGGCAGCCGCCGACGTGGCGCTCGTCACGGCACCGGTCACGGTGCTGGCCGCGCTCGTCGCCGCCGTGGCAGCCGCCGAGGTCGTGCTGGCCACGGCACCGGTCACGGTATTCGCGGTGCTCGTCGCCGCCGTGCTGGCCGCCGACGTCGTACTGGCCGCGGTGCTGGCTGCGCTCGTGGCCGCCGTAGTGGCCGCCGAGGTCGCGGTGGTCACGGCGCTCGTCACGGCGCTGGCCACTGGGGCCGCCGCCGCGGTCGCGGCGCTGACGGTGCTGGTCACAGCACTGGCCGCGGAGGCAGCCGAGGTGACTTGCGAGACCGCCGAGGATGCCGGGGTGGTCAGGGCTGCCGGGCTCACCGCGCCGGTGGTCACGGTCGCGGCCGCAGCAGGCGCAGCAGACAGCAGGCCTATGCCCACTAGGATGCACAGGCCGCCGAAGGCCGCCCCGATGGTGTACAAAAGCACCTTCAGGGCTGGCACGCACCAGCCCTTCATGCGCGTCACGGTAGTCACCTAAATCGCCATTGTCTATACCCGTGATGCCGTTTCAGCGAAATTTTATGACGGCCGCTGGATAATCCAATCCGGATGCCGCACATTATGCTTTCCGGGATTTTCCGGCGATAGCCGACGATGCCCGATACGCACCTTTGTGCATGTTGTCCCAGGCTTTCAGCCTGCGCAAACAGTGTATTCGTGACAAAGCTAAGCTAGGCGACAAAGCGCCACAAGATGGCGACAGTATCGCTGTTGCTGCGGCGATAGGTTATCGAGATCTTGGCAATTCGTCGCGGACGCGGATTTCAGGGAGATATCGCGGTATAGGAGTCGCGGACGGGTGGAAGGTTGATCGTGGTCAGTGCGCTAATGGCCGGCATGATGGAGACGACGGTGCTCTGACCTTGCGTCTCTACGCGAGCCGCGTACAGCGGCCCGGAGCCGGGCAGCGGGGTGATCACGACGGCGAACACGGACCTGCTCTTACTGCCTTTCGGGGGCGCCACCGGCACCACCAGCGTGTGCCTGGCCCGGACCGATACGATCTGGCTCACGCTAGGCCCGGCCGGATGGCCGCTCGTGGACTGGGCGATCTCGGTCAGGCGAACCCGAGCCGCTCCGGCCGGGGCGGATAGGGCGATCGCGGCGGAGGGACCCGAGCCTGTGGTGTTTCCCGCGACGACGGCCTGCTCACTGATGGGCGCCGTGGCCGCGGTGAAGGCGCCCAGGCCGCTCCCCGGGACCAGGACGGCGGCCGACACCGGCACGTTCGACGTGAGCAGCAGGGCGGCGGCGGTGCCGCCGAGCGGCGACAGTTGCTCGTAGAAGGCCGAATTTCCCGGCACGGGAATCGCCTGAGCACCGAACGGGTGGTACAGCCCCTGCGGAGTAATCGCCAGGACGTTCACCCGGGCGCTCAGGCTGCCGGGGACCGCGATGAACAGCCCCGCCGCACTGCCGGACGGGGGTACCCCGGGGATCACCATGCTGGTCGAGGGCGCCGTCGTACTCGGCAGCCAACTGCTCCCGGCGGATGAGCTTTCCCAGACGTCGGCGGCCACCCGGCCGATGCTGGTCCGCACGTTGATCGCGACCACCGGCGAGCTGGCGCCTAGGGCCGACAGGGATTCGGTAACCGTCTCGAACGGCGGGACCGTAATGCCGGTGTCACCGTCAGCCTGGACCGGTCCGGCTCCGGTGATGACGCTGACGTCTACGCTCGCGGCCAGGGCGTCAATGTTCATCAGGTCGAGCTGGATCTGCTTGGCGCCGTTCGTCTGTCCCGGCCCGACAAACCAGACATCCGAGCCGGGTTCACTGCAGCGGACGCTGGACAGGCCTGAACTCCCCGTCTCCTCGGCCTCCATGGCCGGCGCCATGGCCCCGGTCCCGGTCACCGACCAGCCTTCGGCTACGGTCGTGCCCTTCTTGCTCACGCTGGGCGCGGCGGGGACGGTCAGCAGCGACAGCACGCCAGGAACGGTCTGGCTGATCGGGCTCACGGCGTGCAGCTGAGCTCCGGCCAGCGGGAGCGGCGCCAGCTCGACCTGGCCCGGCCCCTTGGCGGTCGTCGGCGAAGGTGACCCCGGGGATCCCGCAATCAGCGCGACATTGCCCGACCCACCGCCCTGGGCGGGAGGGCAGGCCCGGACGGCGGAGCTGACCGCCACCTGCCTGGACGTCGTGCTGACCTGGCTCGTGGTGGCCGGGACCGGCCTGTCCAGTTGCGCGACACCAGCGATGACACCCAGCGCCAGCACGACCACGCCGGCGGGCACGAAATGAGCGGGCCTCATGACCCGTCACCGAGTTCCCAGGGTGGGCGCTGGCCAGCCGACGCGGGGTCGGACACCCACTGGGCGGACCCGTCGCCGTCGTCGTCCCCGGCGAAGAATTCACGGTGTTCAAGCGTGCGATCCGCCTCAAACTCACCAAGATCTGGACCCGGCGCGGCCGGGGGCTGGGCGGCAGCAGCGGGGCTGACCGCAGGCTTGGCGGTGCCGCCACGCCAGCGCGACGGCTTCCCGTGGCGTGCCGCATGCTGGCCGCCGCGCGGACGCCGGGAGGCCTCGGACGGCGGCCCGACGGGGGCGCTGCCGGAGGCGGGGACGCTCACCTCAGTGCGCGGCGAGACGCCCACCCTGCCGAGCGGGATGGTGCTCATCTCGGGACCGGGGTCGAACGCGGACGCCACGGGGTACCCGGGGTCGTGCGCGGATGGGGCGGGGTACCCGGGGTCGTGCGCGGACGGCGCGGGGTGCCCGGCGTCGTCGGCGAAAGCGTAGGGGTCTGGAACCGTCACCGCGGGAGGCTCGCCGACGCGGAACTCCACGGTGCTGGCTTCGCTGGCGCGGAACTCCGCGGTGCTGGCTTCGCTGGCGCGGAACTCCGCGGCGCTGGCTTCGCTGGCGCGGAACTCCGCGGCGCTGGGTTCGCCCGCACGGAACTCCGCGGCGCTGGGTTCGCCCGCACGGAACTCGACGGCGCTGGGTTCGCCCGCACGGAACCCCGCGGTGCTGGGTTCGCCCGCACGGAACCCCGCGGTGCTGGGTTCGCCGACACGGAACTCAACGGCGCTGGCTTCGCCGGCCGCGGAGGCCAGGACGGCAGGCTTCGGCGGCCGCCTACGACGGGGCAGCCGCGCGCCGCGGGCCCGAGCCCGGTCCCGCCGCCGGCCCGGGTCGAGGGCGGGCTGGACTTCGGGACGGGGCTCCTGCGCCGGCGCCGGCACCGCGGACCTGGTGCCGGGCAGAGCGAACGCGAAGACGACCAGGACTGCGGCGGCCTCGAAGCCGAGGCTCAGGTCCCGCGCCGTCTCGTTGCGGGTGATGATCAGGCGGCCGCCGCCGGGGGGTAGGGCAAAGCCCTGTGCCCATCCGCCGACTGGATCCGCCAGGCGGTTCAGCGGGTGTCCGTTGAGGGTCGCGGACCAGCCACCTGCCGCTTCCGCGAGCACCAGCGTGCCCGACGTCCCCGGCGCGATGACCGCGTTGACGCCGATCGAGCCGGAAGGAACCGGCAGTACGGTGCCGTTAGCCGTGAGGACGCGCGCCCGCGCCACGGTCCCGGCGACCTCCCACAGGTCGTAGGCGGACGACTGCGTCAGCGGCATCAGGCCGGCGGCGCCGTCGATCTGGTGGACGACCGGCGGGCTGACGGGACCGGGCAGCAGCACGTAGCCGATGTCGAACTGGCTGAGCGCCTGTCCCGTGTTGCCCTCGTCGCCGCTCGCGGCCGCGTCCAGCGAGGCGACGATGCCGTCGAGCGCCGTGGTGGCCGGGACCCCGGCGGTCAGTTCCGGCTCGCCCAGCACGGGGTCGGTGTTCCGCAGCACGGCGTAGGCCAGGATCCCGCCCTCTGGCCGCAGGACCAGCGTCCTGGTCTGGTTCGGACCCGAGGACGAGGCGGCCACGAAGGGAGGCAGGATCTGCGGTCCCGCGGCGGCGATGGGCCCGCGGACCCCGGTGACCAGCCAGGTGCCGGCGGCCAGGACCGGTGCCGACGCGGCCACGGCCAGAACGGCCAGCACCAGGATCTGCGGCGAGCCGAGACCGGTCAGCCTGCCGGTCACGGCCTGTTTCGCCTGCGCGAACCTCCGGACCGCCGACTCGACCAGCGGGGTAGCCGCCACCAGCAAGCCTGCGGCGGCGAGGCAGGTCGCGACGCCCGGCCAGGCGCTGACCTTGATCCCGCCTTCCGGCGCCGTCACGCGGACGAGGCTCACCGCGAGCGCGATGGCCAGCCCGGCGAGCGCGATGCCCCAGCCGGCCTGCACCAGCGCCATGCGCCGGCGGGCCAGTAGCGCGCCGAACGCCGTCACGATCAGCCCCGCGGTCACCCAGGCGGGCGGGAGACCCGGCCCCCCCGGACTGAGCAGCAGCACCGATTCGGGCCGCAACCCTGCCACGGCCAGCCCGGGCCGCTGGATCCCGGCCTCGAGGAAGAACTGGGCGGGGCTGGTCAGCAGCCGGAACGTCCAGGGAAGGAGGACGGCCGCGGGCACCAGCGCGACGATCGCCGCGCCGATGACGGTCGCCCGGCCGAGCCACCGCCAGGCCGCCGCCGCGCCGAGCGCGGCCACCACCGCGATCGGCCAGGCCAGCGGGACGAAGGCCGCGGCCACCGCGACGAGCAGGCCGGTCGCCCACGCGGCCCGACGGGCGGTCCGCGGTGGACGAGTGAGCATCCGCCCCACGGTGATGCCGATGAGCGGGACCAGGACGAAGACGACGGCGGTGCCGAGACGTCCCGCGGCCACGGCGCCCATCGCCACCGGAAGCAGTGCGTAGGTGGCGGCGACCCAGATGCGCGCCGCCAGGACGCGCGTCACGCGCCGCATCGCCCAGTACGCGGCCACCCCGGCCGCCGGGACGCACCCGAGCAGCACCACGTCCGTGGCCAGCCAGGGCTTCCCCAAGAGCACGGTGGCCAGCACGGCCATCACGCCCAGGTAGGGGGGCGCGCTGACGGTTGAGCCGATGCCCGCCGCGTGGTAACCCGCCAGGTACTCGCGCCACAGATCACTGGCGCCGCCCCAGGCGGGCACGAGGGCCCCGCCCGCGAGCGTGGCCGAGCCGCTCAGCACCGAGCCGACCAGCGACCGTTCCGCCACCAGGGCGACCAGCGTCAGCCCGGCGAAGAGCAGGACACCCGGGCTGGTCAGGACGCGCCGGACGACCGAATCGGTGTCGGGTAGCGGCATGTCGTCGCCCGGCTCGTCGGTGACGGCGTGATGGCCCCCGACGGTGTCGTAGCCAGGACCACTGGACAGCAGGGCGGCGACGGACTCGGCGAGGTGGCCCAGCGTCTTTCCGCTGGGCAACTGGTCGCGCAAGATCGACCAGCCGTACTTGCGATGGGGCGCGCGCCGACGGCGGGCGCCCCAGATGCTGACCGGGTGACGGAGCAGCCAGGCGAGGGCGCCGAGCTGATCCCACGCCTTGTGCTGCTGCTTGGTGACAAGGAAGTACGCCGCGCGGAGCAGTGACCCGGCGATGCAGCCGCCCATGATCGGGATCATCGGCCCGAGCGGAAGGTTGACCGCGAACACGTACAGGGCGCCGCGCCGGTCGGCCATACGCGGGCGCCCGCCTGCGGCGGGCGCCCTCCTGATCTGCCGGGCGGACATCTCGCGGTGGTAGACCACCGCGTCGGTGATCACCCGGACCTCGTAGCCCGCCGCGCGCACCCGCCAGCAGAAGTCGATGTCATCACGGAACAGGGGCAGGTTAGCGTCGAAGCCGCCCATCTGATCCCAGACGTCGCGGCGCACGAGCATGCCCGCCGAGCTGACCGCCAGTACCGGACGGTTGCCATCATGCTGGCCCTGGTCGATCTCACCGGGCTCGATCCCGGTGAAACGCCGGCCGGCCCGGTCGGGGGTGATGCCCGCCTCGCGCAGCACGCGCCGGTCCACCAGGTCCCTCAGCTTCGGGCCGACCACCGCCGTCGACCGGCCGCGGCTGGCGCCCCTGAGCAGTTGCTCCAGCGCGTCGGCGGCGGGCTCGCAGTCGTCGTGGAGGAGCCAGATCCACTCCACGGCCGTCTCCGGGCCCGTGCCGGTCCGCCGCAGGGGCCTGCGGGCCGCGGGGTGCTGGAGCGCTCGGGAAATGGCCTGGCCGTAACCGGTGTCGGCGTCCATCCCGAAGACGGCGTCCGGGCCGAGGAGTTCGGTCAGCGTAGCCCCGCTGCGGTCCCTGCTCCCCGTGTCGACCGCGACGACGCGCTCCACGGGATGCGTCTGCTCGTGTACCGCGTTGATGAGCCCCGGCAGCAGCCGGGCGCCGTCGTGCGCGACGATCACGGCGGTGACGACGTGACGGAGGTGCGTTGCGTTCTCTGACAAGGGTCCTGACTGGTGGCCTGGGCAACGGTGCTCCCGCGCGGCTACCTGTCCCGGCAGAGCGCGAGATCTCCGTGAACGACAACCCCCGCGCTCACGACGGCATTAACGATACACAGGCTGAATACGGTCAGCGGGGTGAACGGGTGATGTCCCGCGCTACACCGCCTGGCGCTTCAGCCGGCGGCGTTCGCGCTCCGACATGCCGCCCCAGATACCGAATCGCTCGTCGTGCTCGAGCGCGTACTCCAGGCACTCGGCCCGGACCTCGCAGCTACGGCACACTCGCTTGGCCTCCCGGGTCGATCCTCCCTTCTCGGGGAAGAACGCCTCAGGATCCGTCTGGGCGCACAGCGCCCGGTCCTGCCAGCCCAGCTCGTCTTCGTCCTCGGGACTGACGAAGACCTGTGCCAGCGAGATCACTACCTCGGTCACCGCCATCCTCCCTCCCCACTCGGAGCCCCCGGTCTTGCCCACTCCCCGCAGGAGCGAGAATCACATCAATGAAATTACACTAGCGTGTCTTGCTTCAAGTCAAGCGAAGAAGGTGATATTGGTCCCCGCGATGCCCGAGATGCGCGATAAATTACGCAGGGAGCCCCGCACCGTCACGCTCCGTCAGGGCCTCGGGAGGCCCTGACTCGGGACCGGACGGATGCTGACACACTCGTGTTATGCGCATCACCGTGCTCGCGGGCGGCGTGGGGGCCGCGCGTTTCCTGCTGGGCCTGAGGCAAGCCGCCGTCGCGGACACCGAGATCACCGTCATCGGCAACACCGGCGACGACATCACGCTGTTCGGCCTGCGCGTGTGCCCGGACCTCGACACCGTCATGTACACGCTCGGCGGCGGGATCAACACCCGGCAGGGGTGGGGGCGGGCCGAGGAGACGTTCAGCATCCGGGCCGAGTTGGCCGCCTACGGCGCGAGCCCGGACTGGTTCATGCTCGGCGACCGGGACTTCGCCACCCACATCCTGCGCAGCCAGCTGCTCGCGGCCGGCCGGCCGCTCTCGGCCGTCACCGAGGTGCTCTGCCGCCGGTGGCAGCCGGGAGTCCGGCTGCTCCCGATGTCCGACGACCCCATCGAGACGCACGTCGTGCTCCTGGATTCCGGCCAGCGGCGCGTGATCCACTTCCAGGAATGGTGGGTGCGGCTGCACGCGGAGACTCCGGCGGCGGCGATCACCGCCCTCGGCGCGGAGCAAGCCACCCCCGCCCCCGGCGTGCTCGACGCCATCGGCGACGCCGACGTGGTCCTGTTCCCGCCGTCCAACCCGGTGGTCAGCATCGGCACCATCCTGGCCGTGCCCGGGATCCGGGCGGCCCTGGCGGCCAAGACCGTGGTAGGCGTCTCGCCCATCATCGGCGGCGCGCCGGTGCGCGGGATGGCCGACGCGTGCCTAGCCGCGATCGGGGTCGAGACGTCGGCCGCCGCGGTCGGGGCGCACTACGGACCGGAGCTGATCGACGGATGGCTCGTCGACGATCAGGACAAGGCCGCCGCCGACGACCCGGCGCTGGCGGGGATCGCCGTCCGCGCGGTGCCGCTGCTGATGACCGACCTCACCGCCACGACGGCGATCGCCCAGGCGGCCCTGGATCTGGCGCAGGAACTCGCATGACGTCCGGTACCCCCATCACGGTGAGCCCGGTGACCGGGCTGCCCGAGGTCACCACCGGCAGCGATCTGGCGACGCTCATCGCCGGCGCGGCCCCGGACCTGCGTGACGGCGACATCCTGGTCGTCACGTCGAAGATCGTCAGCAAGGCCGAGGGCCGGGTGATCGCCGCCTCGCGCGAGCAGGCCATCGAGGCCGAGACGGCGCGAGTGGTGGCCAGGCGCGGCGCCACGACGATCGCGCAGACGCGGCACGGGCTCGTGCTGGCCGCGGCCGGGGTCGATGAGTCCAACACGGCCCCGGGCACCGTGGTCCTGCTGCCCGAGGACCCCGACGAGTCGGCCAGGCGGCTGCGCAAGGCGCTGCAGGCCCGCACGGGCCTGCGGATCGGGGTGATCGTGACCGACACGATGGGCAGGCCGTGGCGGGCCGGGCAGACCGACACCGCCATCGGCGCGGCCGGCGTGACGCCCGTCCGCGACTACCGCGGCGAGGCCGATACCTTCGGCAACATCCTGGAGGTCACGGTGGCCGCCGTGGCCGACGAGATCGCCGCGGCCGCGGACCTGGTGAAGGGCAAGGCGCTGCGGATCCCCGTCGCGCTCGTGCGCGGGCTCGGCGGCCTGGTCACCGAGCAGGACGGCCCCGGCGCGCGGGCCCTGATCAGGTCGGCGGACGAGGACATGTTCCGGTTCGGGTCGGCCGACGTGCCGCTCGCCCGCAGGACGGTCAGGGCGTTCACCGCCGAGCCGGTCGACGCCGAGGCGATCCGCCGGGCGATCGCAACCGCGCTGACCGCGCCCGCGCCGCATCACAGCCAGCCGTGGCGGTTCGTCATCCTGAGCTCGGCCGCCGCCCGGACGGCGCTGCTCGACGCGATGCGCGAGGCCTGGATCGCCGACCTGCGCCGTGACGGGTTCACCGAGGAGCAGATCACCCGCAGGCTCGGGCGCGGCGAGCCGCTGCGGCAGGCGCCGCTGATCGTCGTGCCGTGCCTGGTCACGGAGGCCGCGCACGCGTACCCCGACGAGCGGCGTTCGGCGGCGGAGCAGGCCATGTTCGTGGTGTCCATGGGCGCCGCGGTGCAGAACCTGCTCATCGCGCTGGCCGTCGAGGGGCTCGGCTCGGCGTGGATCTCCAGCACCCTGTTCTGCCAGGATGTCGCCGCCCGGGCGATGGACCTGCCGGACGGCTGGCGGCCGATGGGCGCCGTCGCCGTGGGTCACCCGGCCGAGCAAGCCCGCCCGCGCCCGCCCCGTGACCCCAGCGACTTCCTGGTCATCCGCTGACCGGCTAACCGGGCCCCGTCGGCGGGATTCAGCCAGGGGTACTCGTTCCTCGTCCTGACGGGCGCCGAGCAGGCAGCTCCGCTGTGGCAGATGTTCTGCGACGATGCCCCCTCCCTCGGTGACCGTGAGGCTCAGGAGCGGGCCGAGATCGACGCGTTGAGCCCTGCCCCGCTGGTGATTGTGCCGCTGGCCTGCAAGGACGTTTACCTGGACAATTACGCGGAAGCGCTGGTCCATCAGGGGCACTGGTAGCCGGCCGCCGCCTCAGTCGGCGTGTCCGGCCAGCAGCGGGAGGCCGGACCTGACCGAGGCGCACACGCCGTCGGTCGCGGCGGCCGCCGCGACCCGCTCGGCCGGGACCTCGCCGTAGGTGGTGGTGCGCGGGCGCAGCGGGCGGCCGAGCGGCTCGGTGATCGCGCGCATGCCGCTGATCGTCTTGTAGGAGCCGTGGTCAGCGCCGGCCATCCTGCTGATCGTCTCCTCCATCAGCGTGCCGCCCAGGTCGTTCGCGCCACCCTGCAGGACGTCGCGGCACCCGTCGTCGCCGAGCTTGACCCAGGAGCACTGGATCGAGTCGATGGCCCCGTGCAGCATCAACCTGGCCACCGCGTGCACGGCCCGGTTCTCCCGCCTGGTCGGGCCCGGCCGGGCCAGGCCGGCCAGGTAGATGGGCGCGTTGGAGTGGATGAACGGCAGCAGGACGAACTCGGTGAACCCGCCGGTCCGCTCCTGGATCGACCGGATCACGCGGAGGTGGCCGACCCAGTGCGCCGGGGTGTCCACGTGCCCGTACATCATCGTGGACGACGTCCGGAAGCCCAGTTCGTGCGCGGTGGTGATCACCTCGATCCAGGCCGAGGCGGGCAGCTTGCCCTTGGTCAGGACCCAGCGCACCTCGTCGTCGAGGATCTCGGCCGCCGTACCGGGCAGCGAGTCGACGCCCGCCTGCCTGGCGCGGGCCAGCCACTCCCTGATCGGCAGGCCGGTGCGGGAGGCGCCGTTCATGACCTCCATCGGGGAGAACGCGTGGACGTGCAGGCCGGGGCGGCGCCGCTTGACCTCGGCGGCGATGTCGAAGTAGGCGGTGCCGGGCAGGTCGGGGTGGATGCCCCCTTGCATGCACACCTCGGTGGCGCCCGCGTCCCACGCCTCCGCCGCGCGGTCGCCGATCTGCTGGAGCGACAGCGTGTACGCGTCGGCGTCGGTGCGGCGCTGGGCGAACGCGCAGAACCGGCAGCCGGTGTAGCAGACGTTGGTGAAGTTGATGTTGCGCGTGACGACGTAGGTGACGTCGTCGCCGACGACCTCACGCCGCAGCGCGTCGGCGATCCCGGCCAGGGCCTCCAGGTCCGGGCCGTCTGCGGTCAGCAGGGCGATGGCCTGGTCGTCGGTGAGGGCGGCCGGGTCGCGCTCGGCCTGGCGGAGGGCGGCGGCCACCTCGCCCGGGGCCGCTACAGCCGGAACGGGCATCCCTGCGGAGCCCGGGGGCTGGCGCGAGGGAGACACCACCGCTCGTTCGGCTATTTCATGCCAGTCACCGTAGACCTCAGCGAAGTCATCCCGCCGGTCATGGGTGCGGCCTGTGGTGTCGATCGTCACGAACAGGTCGGTCCGGCCGGATGAGCCCCAGCCGCCGTCGGGTTCCTGCCAGGGCCGCCCGTGCGGGACGGCGCCGTCGGCGGCCAGGCCGGTGGCCGGGTCGGCCAGCGCGGCCACGTGCCCGACCAGGCGCGGGTCCAGCCACGGCTCGCGGAGGTACGGCGGGTAGATGGTCAGGCGCTCGCGCAGGGTGAACCCGGCGGCCGCGGTCCGGGCGGCGAGTTCGTCGATGTCCGGCCAGGGGCGTTCGGGGTTGACGTGGTCCGGGGTCAGCGGGGAGACGCCGCCCCAGTCGTCGATGCCCGCCCGCAGGATGAGGCCGTACTGGGCGCCGACCAGGTTGGGCGGGGCCTGGATGCGGGCCGTCGGCCCGAGGATGAGCCTGGTCACGGCGATCGTGGCGGCCAGGTCGTCGAGTTCGGCGTCGGGGACGTCGCGCATCTTGGTGTCCGGCTTGGCCCGGAAGTTCTGCACGATGACTTCCTGGATGCCATGGTAGGTGCGGGCGACCTTCCTGATCGCGAAGACCGAGTCGGCGCGTTCGGCCGGGGTCTCGCCAATGCCGATGAGGATGCCGGTGGTGAACGGGACGTTGCAGCGGCCGGCGTCCTCCAGGACGCGGAGCCTGACCGCCGGGTCCTTGTCCGGGCTGCCGAAGTGGGGGCCGCCCTTGTCGGTGAACAGGCGAGTGGCCGTGGTCTCGAGCATCATGCCCATGGACGGGGCCACCGGCTTGAGCCGCTGGAAGTCCTCCCAGGACAGGACGCCCGGATTGAGGTGGGGCAGCAGCCCGGTCTCCTCCAGGACGCGGATCGCCATGGCCCGGACGTAGGACAGGGTGTCGTCGTAGCCGCGGGCGTCGAGCCACTCGCGGGCCTGGCGCCATCTTTGTTCGGGGCGGTCGCCGAGGGTGAACAGGGCTTCCTTGCAGCCCAGTTTGGCTCCCTCGCGCGCGATGTCGAGAACCTCGTCCGGTTCCAGGTACAGGCTGTGCAGCCGGTGCGGGACGGTGGCGAACGTGCAGTAGCCGCAGCGGTCCCGGCACAGCCGGGTCAGCGGGATGAAGACCTTGCGCGAGTAGGTGATTGTCTTGGGCCGGTTGGCCGCCTCCAGGCCGGAGTCCCTGGTACGGCCCGCGTACGTCAGCAGGGTCTGCAGGTCCTCGCCGCGGGCGTAAAGGAGGATGGCCGCCTCGTCCAGGTCGAGCGGCTTGCCGTCCCTGGCCCGCGCCAGGGCCCGGCGCATCGCCGAGGCCGTGATCCCACCAGCGTCGCCGCGGAAGTCACCCATGCTGCACCAAACCTTACACAGGGCCCGGATCTTCCCAGTCGCACGAACTCCAGAAGCCTGTCTGGGAAAGATTGTGGTTGATCCGGGCTTCGTGGTTGATCCGGTGCATCCCCGTACCCCTAATCAACCG
>Ga0335074_10010475_pt1 | contig 12981 bp, 14 predicted proteins | sample Lox_Sample_23_FD_206715 | JGI IMG/M metagenome (GOLD analysis project Ga0335074, IMG submission 206715) | Soil microbial communities from Loxahatchee National Wildlife Refuge, Florida, United States - Lox_Sample_2.3 | ecosystem: Environmental > Terrestrial > Soil > Wetlands | place: USA...
CAAGCTGACGCGCCGCTTCGCACCCGATATCCACCTGGATATTTGCGCTGGCCCTGGGCTCTGGCCTGGCCTGAGGCCCGGCGCTCGGGCATCGGCCCGGGGCTGGGCCTCGCGGAGGGGTTGGCCGCCGCGAGGCCCAGCCGACCGGGTAGTGGCGAGCGACTATCCGCGCGCGACTATGCCCGGACGCGGCTCAGCAGCCGTCGTAGGGCGCCCAGTTGGACTGGCCGCCGGCGGCCATGGCATTGGCGAACACCTGGTTCTGCTCGGTCACGGTGGCGTTGCCGAATTCAGCGGGGTTGCCGCCGTACTCAGCCCAGGTCGAGGCGCTGAACTGGTAAAGGCCGTAGTGGCCCGAGCTGTTCATGACCTGGGCGTTGCCGCCGGACTCGCGCTGGACCACACACTGGCCGAACGCACCACCGGGCGTGCTGCTGCTGCTCGCCTGGGTCGCGCTCGACGTGTCGGTGCTCGCAGCGGGAGCACTTGACTCGTCCGTGCTCGCCGCGGGGGCGCTCGACTCGTCCGTGCTGGCCGCGGGCGCAGGGTCCTGGCTGACGGACGGCGCCTGGACCTGGGCGGACGTTTGCGACGCCGGGGCTGAGGTCGCCCCGAGAGCCGAAGGCGGACTGGGTATCCGGCTGGGCTCAACCGGGACGCTCAGCACCTGGCCGGGCTGGATGACGTCGGCCGACTGGATCTTGCTCTGGTTGGCCCAGTACAGCACGGGCCACGCGCTTGTGTTGTTGTAAACACGCCCGGCGATCGCGGACAGCGAGTCACCGGGTTGCACGGTGTAGCTGGACGGCTGGTCCGCACTGCGCGCGGCCTGTCCAGCCACCGCGGTCTGCTTGACCGCCGACAGCAGCTGCGCCGACGTAACACCGGACTGCTTTGCTGCCTGCGCGACCACGGCATGGTGCGCGCTTGCCTGGGCAGGCGTGTCGGCGAGTGCCTGCGGCGACAAGGCGAACGCCGCGGCCACGCCGGCCACCGCGGCGGGCGCGGCGACAACGATCGGCAGTCGATGGGGAATTCGGATACGGGACTTCTTACTGTGGCAGCCCAAAGGGCTCCTCTCCGAGCAGGGCGCGCTCACCGGTAAGGGCACGCAGGATTGCGGGCAGCCTTCTGAGCGCCTGACTCGGGGGAGCCTAACGGCAACATTGGGGTAAATCGGTCAAATCGGTCAAAACTAGCAAAATAAGTTTTCACCTGCTAGACTGCGGGACTTTTGTCACATCAGTAACATTGCTTAACTCAGACATCTCTTGTAGCACGGCAGTCGAGTGTCAAAGCGTGATTGACCAATTACACCGAGTCGCAGCCGGGCTGTCCTCGGGCCGCGTCGGTCACCTTGTCACGCCTCCGTTGTTGCGGTATGCGCAACAAAATCGCCAGGCGCGGCCGGGCGCGGTGGCTCATCCGGACTGTCATCAATCGGCCTCTATGCGGAGGGCTTCCTCCAGAAGCGGGGGCCAGTCCGCTACGATCGCAACACAAGGCACAATCGTGCCGCGCGCGATCTAAGAGGGAGCAAAGGAGGTCCTTCATGGGCAACTGGCAGCTCGACCCGTACCACACTCAGATCGAGTTCTCCGCCAAGCATCTCGGCATGATGACGGTGCGAGGTTACTTTGACGAGTTCGGCGCGACTGCCGACATCGACCCTGGCCATCCGGAGGCGGCCTCGGTCCAGGTGACCATCTCGACCGCCAGCGTCCGCACCAACAACGGGATAAGGGATAACGACCTCCGCTCCTCGAACTTCCTCGAGGTGGAGAAGTACCCAGAAATCAAGTTCAAGAGCACCAGTGTCGTGCCGTCCGGAGCAGATCACTTCAGGCTGAGCGGCGACCTCACCATCAAGGAGACAACCAACGTCGTGGTGCTCGACGTGACCAGGTACGGCGAGTTCAACGACCCGGGGATGATGGGACACCGGATCGCCTACGGCGCCACGACCAAGATCAACCGACGGGATTTCGGCCTGAGTTTCAGCATGTTGCTGGACGGCCGGATGGTCGTGAGCGAGGAGATCCAGATCACGATCGAAGGCGAACTCGTCGAGCAGAAGGAAGCCGCGGAGACCGCAAGCAGCTGACAGCGCCTTCCCCGCCCGCGCTGGCTACAGGGGCGAGCGGGGAACAAACCCGCTAGCAAGGGCCGAGCGGGGAGCAAACCGGCTAGCAAGGGCGAGCGGGGAGCAAACCCGCTAGCGAGGGCGAGCGGGGAGCGAACCGAACGCGTCAGCCCAGGTGCGCCGCGAGGCTGAAGCGCGGGTCCGGGGCGGGACCTTCGCAGGCCAGATCGGCGGCGATCTCGCCGGTGAGCGGAGCGAACTTGGCGCCGTGGCCGGAGCAGGCCGAACACACGACGAACGGGCCCTGTCGGTCCAAGATAAAGTCCTCGGTCGCGGTCGAGGTGTACAGGCAGGTCAGTTCGCCGACAGGGTCCGGGTCGAAGTCCTCGAGGTTGTCCCTGACGAACGCGCGGACCTGCTGCCGCCCGGCCGGGCTCACGATCCCGTCGCGGTCGTCTCCGGTTGTGACCACGCCGTGGTAGAGCTCGGCGAGCTTTATCGCGCCAGGCACCTCGCCGTCACGCCCGGCCAGCAGCCCGTACATGACAACCTCGCCGTGGTAGATGAACAACGGCCGCGGCGGGCCCGGAGTCCGGGGCGCGAAATGGAAGGCCTGCTGCTGGGTCACGACCAGCGGCGGCAGCGCCACCAGGCCACCTAGCAGCGGCTCCAGCCACGCCCCGGCGGCCACGATCACCGCGGGCGCGCGCCATGACCGGCCGGCCGTCCGCACCACCGCCCCGGCCCCGGCCCCGGCCCCGGCCTTGGATTCCGCAGACTCCTCGGCCGAGATGCTCAGCACCGGCGAGTCGTAATGGATCTGCGCGCCATGCGACTGGGCCAGCCGGCGCATCGCCGCCATGGCCCGTTCCGCGTCGATCACCCCGGCGTCCGGCTGGAACATGACCGGCTCGTCTCCGAACGCCATTGCGGGCCAGCGCTCGGCCGCCGCCGCGGCCGGCATCAGTTCCACGGGCACCCCGGACGCGCTCAGGATGTCGTACATCTTCTCCTGCTCTCGCGTCGGGCCGAAGTCGAGCCCGCCCGTGGTCAAGATCAGCTCCTCGCCCGCCTCGTCGGCAAGCTGGCGCCATAGCCGCTGCGCCTCGCCGGTCAGCCGGACGTAGAGCGGGTCGGGGTACGCGCGGCGGAAGATTCTGGCGCTGCCGTGGGAGCTGCCGCGCCGGTGCCCAGGCTGGAACGCCTCGAGGACTACCACCGAACGCCCGCGGCGGGCCACCGCCCATGCCGCGGCCGACCCGGCGAGCCCGGCTCCGATAATCACCACGTCGACCTGCTCATCGCCCATGGCTCAACGGTAAACCGCGCGTTCGCCCCCGCTGATCGCGCGGCAAGACCGGGTCGGCCGGCGCTCCTGCGTATGCTCAGTCGTATGGTATGCTGATTCATATCGTACGGGAGTGATTATTATCTGCGCAACCCTGCTATCATCACGGCACGATGAGCGCGTTCCCTGATGACCGGCGCGATCTCGCCGCGATGTTCGCCTCGCTGACCAGGAGGCTGATCGCGCGCGAGGAACCGGTGCTGCTCGAACACGGCATCTCCATGTGGGGGTACATCGTGCTCACCGCGCTCGTCGAGCAGCCAGTGCGTACCCAGGCCGCGCTCGCCCAGGCCATCAGGGCGGACAAGAGCAGGATCATTGGCGTCCTAGACGAACTCCAGGAGCGGGGGCTGATCCAGCGTCAGCCCGACGAGGCCGACCGGCGGGTACACCTCCTGTCGCTGACCACGGCCGGGGACCGGCTCCGGCGGTCGGTGGAGGCCGCCATCCGCCGCCGGGAGGAGCAGGTGCTCGCCGTGCTGCCGGCCGCCGACCGGGAGGCATTCCTGCGGTCACTGAAGGTCCTCTACGAACTTCCGCCCGAAGTCATGACCGGATAATTTTGGCCGAACGGCGCGTGGTGTAACGCCCTGGCCTTGCCGCTCGTCCGCCCGGCGTTGGCGTGGTCGACGGCGCAGGCCATCGGCTCGTCGCCGCGCGCTGACAGGCCGTCGACAATGCCCGCGATGTCGCCGACAGGGCGGTTCTGGCTCAGCTTGGCCTTGGCCTCGATCCGGGTGATCTGCAGTTCCAGTCCGACGATGGCACGCAACTGGCCCTCGATGAACGCGCGCGGCGCGTCGTCGACCGACCACGGCATCGCCTGCCCGGGCGAGGCCAGCCGGGCCGCTTCGTGCTTGGCGGTCAGCCGGCGGACCACGTCCTCGACCCAGGCCGGGTCATCGTGGACCAGGAGCCGCCCGTACACGTGGGCCGTGACGTAGTTCCAGGTAGGGACGACCCGGCCGTGTTCGGCCTTGGCGGCGTACCACGACGGGGACACGTAGGAGTCCGGGCCGCGGACAATGGCAAGCGACTCGCCGCGGGCCGGCTTGCGCCACTGGTCGTTGTTCCTGGCCACGTGGCCGTACAGTGCCCCCCACTGCGGGCCGGCCGAGGGTTCGTAGGCGAACGGCAGCATGGTGGCCAGCAGGCCGTCCTCGGTCAGCGTGATGAGGTCGGCCGCGCCGTGCCTGGCCAGCAGCTCGCGCACTGCCGCGTCGTCGACCGCGAAATGGGCGGGAATGTACATGGATCCTCCGCCTTCCAGGTTAGGCGGTAAACCCGCGGCCGAGGCCGGCCCAGACGGCGTCGTAATCGCGCTGGCGATGGGCGGCCTCCATCGCCTGCCGGGTAGGGACGATCATCCAGCGGCTCTCGAACATGAACGCCAGCGTGCCGTCGAGCTTCTGTGGTCGCAGCTCGGCCGTGCTGGCCCTGGCGTAGGTCTCGGCGTCCGGACCGTGCGAGGCGAACGTGTTGTGCAGGCTGGCCCCGCCGGGCACGAAGCCCTCGGCCTTCGCGTCGTAGACGCCGTGCACCAGCCCCATGTACTCGGACATGATGTTGCGGTGGTACCAGGGCGGGCGGAAGGTGTCCTCGCCGACAAGCCAGCGCGGCGGGAAGATGACGAAGTCCACGTTGGCCAGGCCGGGCAGCTCGCTGGGTGAGGTCAGCACGGTGAAGATGGACGGGTCGGGATGGTCAAAGCTGATCGTGCCGATCACCATGAAGTCGGCCGTGTCGTACTTGTAGGGCGCGTAGGTGCCGTGCCAGCCGACTACGTCCAGCGGCGAGTGGTCGTAATCGGCGGCCCACAGGTTCCCGCCGAACTTCTGTACCACCTGCACAGGTCCGGCGCCGTCCTCGTAGCTGGCCGTGGGAGCCAGGAAGTCGCGCTCGTTGGCCAGGCCGTTCGCGCCGATCGGGCCGCGCTCGGGCAGCGTGAACGCGGCGCCGAAGTTCTCGCACAGGTAGCCGCGGGCCGGGCCGCCCGGGAGCTCGACCCGGAACCTGATGCCGCGGGGGACGACCGCGATCTCGCCGGGCACCACGGCCAGCGGGCCAAGCTCGGTGTGCAGCGTGACCGAGCGGTGTTCGGGCACGAACAGCAGCTCGCCGTCGGAGTCGACGAAGTACCTGCGGGTCATGGACTGGTTCGCGGCGTACTGGTGCACGGCCATCCCGGCGCGGGTCTTGAGGTCCCCGTTGCCCGCAACCGTGTAGAGCCCGTCGATGAAATCGGCCTCGCCGTCAGGCAGCGGCAGCGGATCCCAGCGCAGGCGGTTCGGGTCGGGCTCGATCTCGTCGAACGGGGTGCCGCGGAGCGTCCCGTTGGCGATCCGGGAAAACCGGGGGTGCGCCGCCGACGGCATAATGCGGTACACCCAGGTCCGGCGGTTGGTCGCCCGCGGCTGGGTGAACGCGGTCCCGCTGAGCTGCTCGGCGTACAGGCCGAGCGGCGCGCGCTGCGGTGAGTTGCGCCCGGCGGGCAGCGCCCCCTTCACCGCCTCGCTGGCGAACTCGTTCCCGAACCCGGCCTGGTAGGTGTACTCGCTCACTCCCCCATGAAATCACTGCCCGAGGCCGAGGATGGCGTCGGCCACCAGGGCCGGGCGGTCCAGGGGCACGGCGTGGCCGCTGCCGTCCGCGACGATGTGGGCGGCGCCGCGATCGGCGGCCAGCTGCGCCTGGCTCGCGGTCCAGCGACGGCGGATCCGGGCCGGGCGTCCCTCGGTTGCGCTGATCACGACCGTGGGGATGCGCGGCTCGGGCGACGTGGATAGAGCGCGGCGGAAGGCTGGCTCGCTGGCCCTGATGCCGAGCCCCTCGCGGTAGGCGGCCAGCACGTGAGGCCAGTCGGCCGAGGCCAGGTAGGCCCGGGTGACGAGGGCCTGCACCCGGACGTCGTCGCTGAAGGACGCCGCCGCGGCGCGAGCCGTCCTGCGCGCGAGCGGCCGGTGCCGGCCTCCGGCGTACCGGACAAGCGGCCAGGTGCGGGCGGTCCAGCCGAGGACACGTCGCAGCGGCCGGGGCAGCCAGTCGGCGATGGCGGGCAGGGCGGGGTCGACGAGCACCAGTCCTGCGAGCTGGTCCGGGCGGGTGGCGGCCAGCAGCAGGGCGATCAGGCCGCCGTAGCTGTGGCCGGCCACGAGACATGGCCGGCCACCGAGCGCGTCGATGAGCCGGGAGAGGTCAGCCACGGACCGTTCGGCCGAAAGAATTTGGGTGTCGGGGTCGCTGTCGCCCAGCCCGGCGCGGTCGTAAGCCACAGCGTGCCTGCGGCCCGCGAGCGCGGCGAGGACCGGGCCCCAGGACAGTGCCGTGTCGTTGCGGCCCGCGATCAGGACCGCGGTCGGGGTGCCAGTGCCTGACTCGATCCAGCGCAGCTTCCGGCCTCCGAGGTCGGCCTGGCCGCGGGTCGCGGGCGCGATCTGCTGCAGCGCCTCGAGCACCGGGTCGCTCATGCGCTGGCCAGGTGCATCCTGATGATCGAGTCCAAGTCCGGGTCCGGGGTCAGGCCCAGCCGCGCGGCCCGGTCGGCGCGGATCTTGGCGGGCCAGGTGGCGAACATCCGGATGATCTGGGGGTCGGGGATCCAGTCGATCAGCGCGGCGGCCTTCGGCCCGGCGACCCGGGCCAGGGCGGCGGCCATGTCCGCGACGGTCAGGGTGAGCGCGGGCATGGTGAGCGCCGCGCGGCCGCCCCAGGCCTGGTCGGAGGAGGTGGCGGCGCACAGCAGCGCGGCGATGGCCTTGGCCGGCGAGGCCAGGGCGACCTCGGTGGCCGGGTCGACCGGGCAGACGGCGCGCTGGCCGGCCAGCGGTTCCCTGATGATGCCGGACAGGAAGCCGGAGGCGGCGGCGTTCGGTCGTCCCGGGCGCACGCTGACCGTCATGAGGCGGACGGCCCGGCCGTTCAGGAAGCCCTTGCGCGTGTAGTCGGCCAGCAGGTACTCGCACATGACCTTCTGCGTGCCGTAGCTGGTCTGCGGATCGGGCCTGGTGTCGTCGGTGATGACCCGGTCGGCGGGAGGGCCGAATGCCGCGACCGAACTGGAGAACACCACAAGCGGGCTGGTCTCCAGCGCGCGGCAGGATTCGAGCAGCGCCTCGGTAGCGTGCAGGTTCGCACGCATGCCCAGGTCGAAGTCGGCCTCGCACTCCCCGCTGACCGCGGCCGCGAGGTGGAAGATCACCTCGGCCCCGTCCAGCGCGTCGCGGGAGGCCACGGCGCCGAGGTCGCCGCGGATCATGCTCACCCGCGCGTCGTCCGCCAGGTCCGGCGGCGCCGGCGCCTGGTCGATGAGCGTCAGCCGGTCCAGCGTCCGTGCTTCTCCGCCCGCGGCCGGAAGCGATCCGGCCGCGAGCAGTTCGCGGGCCAGACGCGAACCAAGGAAACCGGCACCACCGGTCACCACCACGTGCACCCCGGCATACTACGGCGGCCAGGCGCGCGGCGGGCCGCGGAGCCGGCAACTTCCGGGGAGCCGGGTGATTACCGGGAAGCCTTGGCGGCGGCGACTACCGGGAAGCTTCGCGTCGGGCATTCCGGTGACTACCGCGAAGCCTTGGCGGCGGTCATGAGGCGGCGCAGTCGCATGATCTCGGTGTCTCGCGCCTGCAGCACCGGCTCGATCACGTTCATGGCGGCGTGCACCGCGGCCTCGGGATCCCCGGGGACGCCGTAGCGCAGGAAACTGCGGGCCAGCGCCCGCCGGAGCCGCTGCGCCGTGACGGCCAGCAGGTCCGGCGGGTCCGGCAGGCCGTCGCGCTTGGCCCTGCCGCCCGCGCTCCGGGAGCCGCCAGCGTTCCGGGGGCTTCCTGCACCCCGAGGGCTGGCCGTACCACGGGGGCTGGCCGTACCACGGGGGCTGGCCGGACCGCGGGGGGTCGCCGGGCCACCGGGATTCCCGCGGCGGCCGGGCGGGCGGGCCGACCGGCGCCCGGGTGGCGGGACCGGGTCGCCCTCGTCCTCGTCCGCGTCCGGCACGCAGAACAACGGGGTCATCACCCACGGTTGCGGGGCCGGTGGGGCGGCACGCCGCTTTGGTAGGGTCGGCTCCGGGAGCATCGGCGTGGCCTTCCTATCTGGAATGTCGTCACAGCGCTGATGCTCCCCCTTTAATGCGCCCATGTCACAGATGTCCAGGTCACACGGCGTGTCACGGAGTTGCCACAGCGTCGCCTAGCGGTGTTGGCAAGCGAATGAACCCCGGGGTTCATTCGCCTCTAACGTGGTGAAAGCCGGGGTTCATCAGGTTGCCGGCTTCGTTGCGCCTAGCCTTGTGGCGTGAGGTACTTGAGTGTTGGCAGCGATCCGAATGGCGCACGGATCTCCCGGATCGGGCTGGGCACGTGGCAGTTCGGCGACTCGCAGTGGGGATACGGCGACTCGTACGCCGGGCAGGAGGCGCGCGCCATCGTGCGCCGGGCGCTGGAACTTGGCGTCACCTTGTTCGACACCGCGGAGATCTACGGTTTCGGTCGCAGCGAGAAGATCCTGGGCCAGGCTCTCGGCGAGGACCGCCAGGCGGCCTTCCTGGCCACGAAGATCCTCCCGGTCCTGCCGGTCGCGCCGGTCGTGGAGCAGCGCGCGGTGGCCAGCGCGAACCGGCTCGGGGTGCGCCGGCTGGACCTGTACCAAGTGCACGGGCCCAATCCGGTGGTCAGGGAACAGACGACCATGCGAGGCATGCGCGCGCTGCAGCGGGTGGGGCTGGTCGGCGAGGTGGGCGTAAGCAACTACAGCCTGCGCCGCTGGCGCGCCGCCGAGCAGGCGCTTGGCAGCAAGGTGCTGAGCAACCAGGTCCAGTACAGCCTGGTCACCCGGTCGCCGGAGCGTGACCTTGTGCCGTTCGCCGAGTCCACCGGTCACATCGTGATCGCTTACAGCCCGCTCGCCCAGGGACTGCTTTCCGGCCGGTACGACCGGGACCACCGACCCGCCAACCGGGTCCGGACGGCCAACCCGCTGTTCCTGCCGGAGAACCTGGAGCGGGCCGGGGACCTGATCGCGAAGCTTCGCGAGGTGGCTGACGCGCACTCGGCCACGCCCGCCCAGGTCGCGCTGGCCTGGGTCATCCACTCCCCCGCCGTCGTGGCGATCCCTGGCGCGTCGAGCGTGGCTCAGCTGGAGAGCAACGTGGCCGCCGCCGAGGTCGACCTGACCGATGGCGAGTATCAGGCGCTGAGCGAGGCATCGGACCGTTTCCGGCCCATCACCGGTCGCGCCGCACTCCCCCGGCTGGTCCGGGCGCGCTTCACGTAGCGACGGGGTCTTCGCCGTCCTGGCCCGGGAGTCCGAGCCGGTAGATCCGCGCCTTTCTTGCCTGCAATTGCTGCGCCGAGCTTGTGAGCTTTGCCTCTTCATCAAGCAGCTGAGCGAACTGGACGGCCAGCGCAGCACGCTGGCTTTGTGCTTCCTGCCGCCGGGCCTGGGCTTTAAGGGCGAGATCTTCCCGCGCCATCCGCCGCGCCACGGCGGCTTGCCGCTCTAGCTCTGCCTCCTGCTGCTCCAGCGCGGCTATCTGCGCCTGGACACGTTTGTGTGATTGCGTGAGTTCGGCGATTCGGGAACGTGCCTTTGCCAGCTGGGCGGCGAGCCTCGGCAATTCCTGGGCCATGAACGCCTCGCCTTCCGGCCCTCCCATCCTCGCGCGTTAGCCGGTGCTGGACCGGACTGGCGCGATGGCGCCAGTACACAAGGAGAAGGTGCATCTACCTGGCATCGTACGGCCCTGCGGGCCGCCCGCCCAGGGGTGCGTGTGCCCCCGGCCCCGTAGACGGGAGCACGGTAACTCTGCCACCACCCGCCCCGTGCGCCGGCTGGTCATCGAGGTGACAGTCCGCGATCCCGGAGCTGTCCGGGCAGCCCGCATCAGCAGTCACCTCGGCCCCGGTAGCCCCGGTAGCCCCGGCCGGTCGCGCGCGCGCCCCGGGTGCGGCTCGGGTGCGGCTCGGGCGTTCGGGGCTGGTGGCCCCGCGGCCCCGATAGACGGGGCTTGTGGCCCACGCACCCCACTCAGAACGCGCCCGGGAATGGGGCGCGTGGCCCCCCGGCCCCGATACGCGGGGCTTGTGGCCCCCGCGCCCCTATCGGAACGCGCCCGCATCAGGCCCGTTCCGCAGGGCAGGGTTGTTCAGTCCGGGATCAGGACGACGCGGGGACCTGCTTCGGCGGAGGCGGGCCAGGCCTCGGCTATCGAGGACAACGGGAAGGTGCGGAAGGGGACCTGGACGGAGGCGTCGGCGATGAGCTGGATGTAGCGCGGGATCTGGGCCTTGAGCTCGGCCGCTGGTACGGAGCCTGCTCCGCTGCCGGAGATGGTCAGTTTCCTGCTGCGCAGCAGCGCGGAGGGGACGGCGGCTTCGGCCCCGGCGAGCGCGCCGATGTGGACGTAGGAGATGTCGGCGGTGTCCTCGCCGAGCCCGCGGCGGGACAGTGCCTTGAAGGCGGTCTCGGCGACCCGGCCCCATAGGAAGTCGAGCACCAGTCCGGGTGGGTCGCCATCGAGGACCGCGGCGAGGGCTGCGGCGTCGACGTCTTGGTCACCGGTAAGGGTGACGGTTTCCGCGCCTGCCCCGGCGGCGCGTTCCAGGCCAGGCTGGCTGCGGCCCGCGCCCACGACCCGGGAGGCGCCGAGCAGCCTGGCGTTCTGCGCGGCGAGGAAACCAGATATTCCCGTGACGCCGAGGACCAAGACCGTGGCGAGCTTCCCTGTCTCGGCTTGCCGGGCCTGGAGTGGCAGCCAGGAGGCCATGCCGGGGTTGACGCCCGCGGCGACGGCCTCGGGTGATGCGCCGTCCGGCAGCGGGAACCGCATCGCGTCGGGTGAGGCGATGTGCTCGGCGAAGGTGCCGTACGGCGGCGGGGCGGAGGCGGTGAAGACCAGCGAGCCGCCGGCCGTCCGGGCCACCGCGTTAAGGCCGGGGATGAGCGGGTAGGCCGTGCCGCTGCCGTAGTGGCGGCCGGCCGCCACCGACCGGGTGACATGGTGGATGCCGGCGGCCACCAGATCCACCAGCTGGCTGCCCACGCCCACCGGCGGTTCGTCGAAATCTCCATAGACGGGGACGGATTCCGCCGAGTACACGATCGCCGCTTTCATCCGATTCCCTCCTTAACGTTGTTAAGTAGCGGTGCCAGTCTGCCTTAACGTTGTTAAGCTGTCAACCGTGCCGGCCGGACTGACCAAGGCAGCCATCGTGCAGGCCGCTCTCAGCCTGCTCGACGAGGCAGGCATGGACGGCCTAACGGTGCGCGCCCTGGCGTCCCGGCTGGGGGTCCAGGCTCCCGCGCTTTACTGGCATGTGCGCAGCAAGCAGGCGCTGCTTGATGAGATGGCCACACAGATATGGCGGCAGATCGGAGACGTGATGGCCGGGCTGCCCGCCAACCTGCCCTGGCGTGAGGTGATGCGGACCTACGCCATGACCGTGCGCGGGGAACTGCTCGGCCACCGCGACGGGGCCAAGGCCTTCACCGGTACGACACTGACCGACCCGGACGTCGTCAGGCGGCAAGAGGCCACCTTCGCCAACCTCGTCCGCCAGGGATTCACGCTGGCCGACGCCGTACGGGGCCTGATCATGCTGAACGACTTCACCGTCGGGTTCTGCGTCGAGGAGCAGGCCGTCAGGCAGGCGATCGCTTCCGGCGACGAGCGCTACTCCCTCGACCGGCGAGCCGAGCTGATCGGTCCCCAGACCGCGCCGCTGGCGGTCGAGGCGGGCTCGGTCATCTTCGGCGAGCCCGACACCCGATTCGCCGAACTGGTCGAGCTGCTGCTGGACACGGTGGCGCGGATGCGCTCGGCGGGCGGGGGGTAAGCACCGGACATGAGCTACGAAATCGAGGTGGCGGCTCAGCCACGGCGCACGATCGCGGCGGTGGCGTGGACCACGACCTGGGAGCAGTTCCCGCGCCAGTGGCGCGGTCATCTCGACGAGGTTTACGCCTGCCTGCGGCGGAGTGGGACGCCGGGCGGCTGCAACGTCATGCTCTACCGGGACCTGCCGGACGCCGGCCGTATCGCCGTGGAGGTCGGCGTCGAGGTTAGCGGCCCGTTCGCCCAGGACGGGCGGGTCCGGCCGTCCGAGCTGCCGGCTGGCCCGGCCGCCGTGACCACCCATCGCGGGCCTTACGGAGAACTCGGCGCGGCACATCAGGCCGTCGTACGCTGGTGCGAGGCCGAGGGCCGGAAGCTCACCGGCGAACGCTGGGAGGTCTACGGCGACTGGGAGGAGGACCCCGCACTGCTTGAGACCAGGGTCTTCTACCGTCTAGGCCCCGTGGACCCCTCGCTCCAGGCCCGCCGCACGTAGGAGCGTGACATTGGAACCCGGGAGTGGAGGCTGACGGTGGCTGACAAGTGGCTGACGTTCGACTGCTACGGGACGATCGCGGACTGGAACACCGGCATGACCGAGCCGCTGGAGAAGGTCGCCGGGCGTGACGCGGGCCGCCTGCTCGGCGCCTACCACCAGGCCGAGCTCGAGCTCGAGGCCGGTCCTGGCTGGATGCCGTACCGGGAGGTGCTCACCGCGGG
>Ga0335074_10010476_pt1 | contig 12980 bp, 11 predicted proteins | sample Lox_Sample_23_FD_206715 | JGI IMG/M metagenome (GOLD analysis project Ga0335074, IMG submission 206715) | Soil microbial communities from Loxahatchee National Wildlife Refuge, Florida, United States - Lox_Sample_2.3 | ecosystem: Environmental > Terrestrial > Soil > Wetlands | place: USA...
GGCATCGGGCCGGTGTCGACCCGGGGCATGGGGCCGCTGCCCGGTCGAGGAGCCGGGCCGAGGGGCCGCGGGCCGGGGCCACCGTCGCCCCGTCCGGGCTGAGGGCCCGGCGCGGCGTACGGGTACGACGACAGGTCGTCCTGGGGCACGTGCTTCCTCGGTGCTCCCTCGAAGCGCGGCGGGCCGTCGTATTCCGGCTCGTACAACGGCTGCCTCCCGGGCCCGGGAGCGTACGGGTAGCCTCCGGTCCCGGCCGTCGTGGCCACCCCGTGCACGGGCGCGCCCAAGGGCATGAGGGCGGGGTCCGCGCCGTAGGCGGGATCCATGTGATCCGGTGCCGGGTTCAGCGCGGGCAGCGGGCCCGATGATGTGCGCCAGTCCGGCGCGGCCGGAAGCGCGGCCCAGGCCTGGCTGCCGGGCATGCCGTAGCCGGCTCCCTGCGCCCCGGCGCCGGACGGCAGCATCTGGATGGTCCCGCCCAGCTGGGCCTGAGTCATGCTCAGCGCCGCGGAACGCAGCGGCGACGTCCTGGAGTACCCCAGCCCGCCGGCGGCCCGGTCGGCGCCCGGAGGCGCGCCCACCCGGTCCTTGGAGCGCAGCGAGATGGCCAGGAACCTGACCACCAGGGCCAGCGCCGTCAGCGCGATCGCGAAGCCGTAGCTCCAGTCCACGTACGGCTTGGCCGCCCGGCCGCCGAGCAGCCCGTGCATGACCCCGAACACGAACGCCACGTAGGAGCTGTAGTGAATGGCCCGCCAGCGCCAGGCCGCGCCGTGCGCGGTGAAACGCTTGCGGAAGATGCTGGTCACGACAATTAGCAGAATGAGATCCGACGCGATCGTGCCGAGCCCTATGTAAAAAGTCCGGTACGGCGACAAGAAGGGGATGAACGCGTCGATTACGTGCGACCGCTGCGCCAGGATCTCGGTCACGATATGGATGATCAGGAAGGCCAGCGCGCCGAACGAGACGGCCCGGTGCACGGCCTGGGCCATCACCCTGTGTCCCGGGGTCATGACGATCCGGTCGCTCGCCACCAGGCCGACGCCGACCGACGCGGTCAGCCCGATAAGCGCGAACACCCCGGCGTAGAACAGCATAAAGTGCTGCGTAGCGGCATCGATGTCCCGGCCTGGCTTCGTCAGGACCAGAGCGAAGATGATCACGACCCCGCCGGCGATCACCGCCGTCATGATCTTCGACAAGTGCTCGCCAACCGCTCCCTGCGTCCCCGAACGCATACCCTGACGGCCGCGTGAACGGCCGGCGGTCGTTGGCACGCTTATCCTCCTCAGGATCGTGATTAACGAGAGAAAGCCAATCGCGACGCCCGGAACGCAGGCTGTTATCTCTTGTCCGTATGCCGTGAAGTGCGACTATATCAGCGGCAATAACGCTTCGACTGCGAAATGGTATAGGAACGATTTCACCGCTGATGAGGCGAGTGCGGGCCGCGGCCGCGGGAGGAGGCCGGGCGGGCGGGTCCCGCCGGTCGCGCCGTCACCGGACGCGGGCAGCCGTGGACCCGAGGCAGATACCGGTCCGGCTGGGCCGATTGGCGTAGCGGGGCAACCCCGCCCAGGCGGGAGAACCCGCGAACCGGCCGGAGCATAGCGATCTACGAGCACGTTCCTCCTTCGCCCTACCCCGCCTCCTCGCCTGTTATATCGCCCCTGACCGTGGCAGATCTGCCAAACCGGCAAGCTCCTTGCTTACAGAACTCTTCCGGCCACCTGGCCCTGGCTTCACATATACGCTCATTCCGACTGGCCTGCCGGTTACCCCCCTAAATCCGACATCTATCCCCATATGGGTCATAACCAGCTGGCGCGCGGACGACGGCAGGCGGGCATCTCACAGCGCTTCCGGGCGTCCCGGGCGGGGCCGGGCCCATGCGGCGGGCGACGGCCGGACACCGGATACCGGACCCGCCGGTAAGGGTCTCGTAATGCTTCTGTCGTCCCGGCGGCGACCGCCACGGCGGTCAGGAATAACGAGCGCGGTCCGAACTCGGCCGCGACCAGTTCCGCGATCTGGGCGGTGTTCAGCGCCGCGCCCTTGCGCAGGTTGTCGCCGCAGACGAAGAAGTCGATGGCGCACGGATCGTCGAGCGCCTGGCGTACCCGGCCGACCCAGGACGGGTCGGTCCCGACCACGTCGACCGGGGTGGGGAACTCGGCAGTCTCCGGATCATCGGTCACCACCACTCCCGGCGCGGCCCGCAGCACCTCCCACGCCTCCGCCCGGCTGACCGGCCCGGAGAACACGGCGTGCACCGCCACCGAATGCGTGGTGAGAACCGGGACCCGGACGCAGGTCGCGGAGACCCGCAGCCCGGGCAGGCCGAGGATCTTGCGCGACTCGTTGCGGATCTTCATCTCCTCCGACGACCAGCCGTCCGGCTTGAGCGAGCCCGCCCAGGGCACCACGTTCATGGCCAGCGGCGCGGGGAACGGCCCGAGGTCACCGACCGCGGACCGGACGTCGCCGGCCCGCTGCCCGAGCGATCGCGTGCCCGCCACCTTGTCCATCTGCGCGTACAGCGTGTCGATGCCGGCCTGGCCCGCGCCGGAGGCCGCCTGATAGGACGCGACCACCAGTTCCTCCAGCCCGAACGCCCGGTGCAGCGCGCCCACGGCCACGATCATCGACAGCGTGGTGCAGTTCGGGTTGGCGATGATCCCCTTGGGCCGGCGGGCCAGATGCTCCGGGTTGATCTCCGGCACGACCAGCGGGACCTCGGGATCCATGCGGAACGCGCCGGAGTTGTCCACGGTGACCGCGCCGCAGGCCGCCGCGGCGGGCGCCCACTGCGCCGAGACCTCGTCGGGCACGTCGAACATGGCCACGTCGATGCCGTCGAAGGCGTCCCGCGACAGCGCGACGACCTCGGTCTCGCGGCCGCGCACGGTCAGCCGCCGCCCGGCCGAGCGCGGCGAGGCGATCAGCCTGATCTCACCCCAGATGTCCTCGCGGCTGGACAGCAGGTCGAGCATCACCGTGCCGACCGCGCCGGTCGCGCCGACCACGGCCAGGGCGGGCCGCCCGGCCGCGCTCACCGGCCGGTCCCCCCGTAGACGACGGCTTCCACCTGCTCGGCGTCGAGCTCGAACGCCCGGTGGGTGGCGGTCACCGCGGCGTCCAGGTCATCCTGGTCCACCACGACCGAGATCCTGATCTCGGAGGTGGAGATCATCTCGATGTTCACTTCCGCCTCGGCCAGCGCGCTGAAGAACCTGGCGCTGACGCCCGGGTGGGACCGCATGCCGGCGCCGATCAGCGACACCTTGCCGATCCGGTCGTCGTACAGCAGCGACTCGAAGCCGATCGGCTCCTGCAGGCGCTGCAGCGTGCCCATCGCGCGCTGGCCGTCGTCACGGGGCAGCGTGAACGAGATGTCGGTCAGCCCGGTGGCCACCGCCGAGACATTCTGCACGATCATGTCGATGTTGATGTCGGCCTCGGCGATGGCGGTGAAGATCTTCGCCGCCTCGCCCACCCGGTCGGGCACGCCCACGACGGTGATCTTGGCTTCGCTGGGGTCGTGTGCCACTCCGGAGATGATGGCCTGCTCCATACCGGTTTCCTCCGACTCCTCGCCCGCGTGCCCGGTGACCCAGGTCCCGTTCCGGTTGGTGAACGACGACCGCACGTGGATCGGCACCCCGTACCGCCGCGCGTATTCCACGCAGCGCAGCATCAGCACCTTCGCGCCGCAGGCGGCCATCTCCAGCATTTCCTCGTAGGTGATCCGCGGGATCCGCCGCGCGGTCCGCACGATGCGCGGGTCGGCGGTGAAGACGCCGTCCACGTCGGTGTAGATCTCACAGGCGTCGGCGCCGAGGGCCGCGGCCAGCGCCACCGCGGTGGTGTCCGACGCGCCGCGGCCCATGGTGGTGACGTCCTTGGTGGTCTGCGACACGCCCTGGAACCCCGCCACGATGGGGATCGCGCCGTCGGCCAGCGCGCCGGAGATCCGGCTGGGCCTGATGTCGATGATCCGTGCCCGGCCGTGCACGTCGTCGGTGATCACTCCCGCCTGCGACCCGGTGAACGAGCGTGCTTCCAGGCCGAGGGTGGCGATCGCCATCGCGAGCAGCGCCATCGAGATCCGCTCGCCCGCGGTCAGCAGCATGTCCAGCTCGCGCGCGGGCGGCAGCGGGCTCACCTGGCCGGCCAGGTCCATGAGCTCGTCGGTCGAGTCCCCCATCGCCGACACGACGACCACCACCTGGTCGCCGCCCTTGCGGGTGGCCACGATGCGCTGCGCCACCCGTTTGATGCCGTCCGCGTCCGCGACCGAGGATCCACCGTATTTCTGCACGACGAGGGCCACGGTCGACGAGTCTATCCGCTAGAGGATTGTCCGCTCGTCCGCGACGTCGAGGCTGGCGTGCGCGACCACCGCGTGCAGCGCGCGCAGGGCGGCGCCGCCATGGGTGCCCCAGTGGTTGAAGTAGGAATACTGCCACCACCACAGCGCCTCGAGGGACCGGCCGGCCTGGTAGTGCCGGAGCCCGTGGATGAGGTCGGCGGCCACCGCCGCGACGTCATCGGAGATCCGGAACGGCAGGCAGGAGGTGTCCTTGTACGGGTCGAACACCTCGGCGTACTCGTCCACGGCGGCCAGCCGGTGGGCCAGCCCGGTGCGCAGCGCGTCGAGGTCCGGGTCGCCGCCCACCTCCGGCTCCCAGTTGCCCGGCAGGATCACGTCCCGGCTGGCGCCCAGCTGCGCGCCCGCGAGCAGGATCTGCGACACCTCGAGCAGCAGCATCGGCACGGTCTCGTCGCCGCCGGTCCGGGCGAGCGCGTCCACGCCGTCGATGAAGTTGTTCACGTTCGCCGCGATCTGATCCGCGATCGCCCGCCATTCGCCCCCCTGAGCTGGCGGTTCAGACATCAAGCAGTCTCCGTCCTTCGAAGGCGCGGCCCAGCGTCACCTCGTCGGCGTACTCCAGGTCGCCCCCGACCGGAAGCCCGCTCGCGGGCCTGGTCACCCGCAAGCCCATTGGCTTTACCAGCCTAGCGAGAAAGGTGGCCGTTGCCTCCCCTTCGAGGTTCGGGTCCGTGGCCAGGATCAGCTCGGTCACCGTGCCGTCGGACAGCCGCGTCATCAGCTCCTTGATCCGCAGCTCGTCCGGGCCGACCCCGTCGATGGGGCTGATCGCCCCCCCGAGCACGTGGTAACGACCGCGGAACTCGCGGATCTTCTCCACCGCCGCGACGTCCTTGGGCTCTTCCACCACGCAGATCACCGCCGGGTCGCGCCGCGGGTCGAGGCAGATCCGGCACTCCTCGGCTTCGGCCACGTTCCCGCAGGTCCGGCAGAACCGCACCCGCTCGGTGACCTCGATCAGCGCGTCGGCGAGCCGCCTGACGTCAGCCTGGTCCGCGGCCAGCAGGAAAAAGGCGATGCGCTGGGCCCCCTTCGGCCCGACCCCGGGCAGCCGCCCGAGTTCGTCGATGAGGTTCTGGATGACCCCTTCGTACACTGCAGGTCCTAGATCTCCGGGTCATCCTCGTCGTCCGGCTCCGGCGCGGGCAGGCCCGGGCCGCCCAGGCCGAGGCCGGACAGGTCCAGGCCGCCGGGCAGGTCCAGGCCGCCGGGCATGCCCGGTATACCGCCGCCCTGCATGGCCGCGGCGAACGGTCCCATCTGCTGCTGCTGAAGGTCCTCGGCCGCCCGGTACGCGTCGCGGACCGCCGCGAGCACGAGATCGGCAATCGTGCGCGCCGTCTCCTCCGCGTCCTCGGCATCCACCGCGGCCGCGGAGATGCTCAGGTCGAGCAGCTCGCCCTGGCCGTTGACCGTGGCCTTGACCAGCCCGCCGCCTGCCGTCCCGGTGACCTCGGCGTCGGCCAGCGCCTGCTGGGCGTTCATGAGTTGTTCCTGCATCTGCTGCGCTGCCGCGAACAGCTGCTGCATATCCATCTGGGGTTCCACATCGGCCTCCTACCCAGAGCCTACGACCAGCCCGCCGCGGTCAAGCCCGAGCAGGGCCCTGTTCATACCGGGGGCTCAGTCATCGATCTCGCCGATCACCTGGCCGCCCAGCTCGCGCTGGATCAGGTCCATCCCGGTGAGCTCGGTCACGGCCGGCGGCCGGCCGCCGCCGGGTTCGTCGGGTGGCATGTCGTCCGGCTCGTCCGGCGGGAACTCGTCGGACGGGCCGGACGCGATCTCACTGGGCGGGGGCTCGTCGTGGCGCGGCCGGGACCGGGCGGGAGCCGCCTCGACCGGGGCGCTCGCCACGGCCGGGCCAGGGCTCACCGGTCCAGAGGACCGGGCCGGGCCGGGACCCGGGTCGGTGCCAACCACGCCCTTGATCGCCACGTCCAGGCCGAAACGAGTGCTCAGCACGCGCTTGAGGATGGCATCGTGGCCACTCACGCCGAAGCCCTTCAAGTCTCCGTCTCTCGGGAACCGCAGGGTGAGGACCTTGTCCTGCAGGGAGAGCACGCTCGCGTTGCGAAGCAGCAGCCACGCCACCTTGCGCTCCTGCATGACCGCTTCGAGGATCGCGTCCCAGTTCTGCCGCAGCGCATCGGCCGCGGACGATCCGGCCGCGGCCGGCTTGGCCGGCTCGGCTGCCGCTGGTGCCGGCACCGCGGTCTCGGCGGGCTGGGCGGCGGCCTTCCGGTCGGCGGCCGGGGAAACCCGGGCCCGTTCGGCCAAGTCATTGGTACCGGAGTGCGGCGGGCGCGGGGGTGAGGCCGGAAGCGGAGCCGGTGCGGCCCGGCCTCCGGACTCCAGCCGTTCCAGCCGGGCGAGCAGTGACTTCTCGTCGGTGGCGGCGGCGGGCAGCAGGACCTGCGCGCACATCAGCTCCAGCAGCAGCCGGGGCGAGGTGGCGCCGCGCATCTGGTCCAGGCCCGCGCTGACGATCTCGGCCGCGCGGGTCAGCCCGGCCTGGCCGAACCGGCCCGCCTGGGCGGCCATCCGCTCGGCCCGGTCCGGGGCCAGGTCGAGCAGCCCGGTCTCGGCCGCGTGCGGCACCGCGGCCAGGATGATCAGGTCACGCAGCCGGTCCAGCAGGTCAGCCGCGAACCTGCGCGGCTCGTGCCCGCCCTCGATGACCCGGTTCACCACGCCGAACACCGCGGCGCCGTCAGCCGCCGCGAACGCGTCCACGATCTCATCCAGCAGGCTGGCGTCGGTGTAGCCGAGCAGGGCCACCGCGCGGTCGTAGCTGAGCCCGGACTCGTCGCTCCCGGCCATCAGCTGGTCCAGGACCGACAGGGAGTCCCGGACCGATCCCGCCCCGGCCCGCACCACCAGCGGCAGCACCGCGTCCTCGACGGCCACGCCCTCGGCCCGCAGGATGTCCTGCATCAGGTCCCGCAGGATGGAGGGGGGAACGAGACGGAACGGGTAGTGGTGCGTGCGGGACCGGATGGTGGGGATGACCTTTTCCGGTTCGGTCGTGGCGAAGATGAACTTCAGGTGCGGCGGGGGTTCTTCGACCAGCTTCAGCAGGGCGTTGAACCCCTGCTGGGTGACCATGTGCGCCTCGTCGATGATGTAGATCTTGAAGCGCCCGGACACCGGGGCGTAGAAGGCTCGCTCGCGCAGTTCCCTGGCATCGTCGACGCCGCCGTGCGAGGCCGCGTCGATCTCGATCACGTCGATGCTGCCGGGACCGTTCGGGGCCAGGGCGACGCAGGAATCGCAGACCCCGCACGGGTCGGGCGTGGGCCCGTTGACGCAGTTCAGCGACCGGGCCAGGATCCGGGCGCTCGACGTCTTGCCGCACCCGCGCGGGCCGCTGAACAGGTAGGCGTGGTTGATCCGGCCGGTGCGCAGCGCCTGCCGGAGCGGGCCGGTGACGTGATCCTGACCTTTCACCTCGGCGAACGTGGCCGGGCGGTACTTGCGGTACAGAGCCAAGCTGGCCCCGGAGACCGGGGTTGCCCCCTCGCGATCCGACGCGGCTGCGGCCATCAGCTCATCCTCACCGGTAATGGGAGGACCCCCCGCACACCCGTCAGAGCCCGCGTACCCTTGCTGCCTTCCGGCCCTGGGGGGGTTGGCGGGATAAACGCCGTGCGGGGGGTCACCGGTCAGTGTAGTCAGCCGCGGGACCGGATGCGCCCTCGGCCGCGGCCTGCTCCGGATCCTGGCTGGTTCAGCCGCTCGCTGCCCGGCCGCTTCGGGTAAGCTTCCCGGCGGAGGATTCGCCTAGTGGCCTAGGGCGCACGCTTGGAAAGCGTGTTGGGGGCAACCCCTCAAGAGTTCGAATCTCTTATCCTCCGCCGCACCTGAACAGGCAAATCTCCTAACCCACCTCGCCGCAGCCGTTGCGGTCCGGTCCCGATTCCGGTCCGCACTCGGCGGCAATATGGGGCGCTGACCAGCACAAACGCGGGCTTGATCGATCCGCTGGGAGGCGGCCCCGGCGATCAGCACGCGGTAGTGCCCAGTACTCCGGGCGCGGTCACTCGTGCATCGTGCGGGGCTGCCCGGTTATTTTTTCGGCGGGGCGGACGGCGGCGTGGTCGGCGACTTGGCCGGGTGGGCCTTGCGCTGCGCGGCAGCCTGGGCCGCGGCGGCGTCTGCCCTCGCGGCCTGCGCGGCCAGCGGCGGCGTCATCCAGGTGAGCATCGGGCCGAGGGCCGCGCGCCACACGCTGCCCTGGTGGCCGCCGCCCGCGATGATCAGGAACGGCGGAGCCGGTGCCCGGGTCCGCAGGAGCAGCCGGCTCTGCAGCAACTGCCGGGTTTCCAGTTGCTGCCGGAAGCCCGTCGCCGCGCTGACGTCCTGCGTGTCCTGCGCGCCCGCTGCGAACCAGAAGGCGGGCAGCTGGACGGTAAGCGGCACCTGGGCGATGTACGCCTTCGGGGTGTTCGTGACCTGGAGTGCCGGGTGCCCGGCGAACACATTGACCAGGTACGGCTTCCCGCCCGGCTTGTTGCCCTTGGGCACCTGGCTCTGGACGGGGGCGAAGTATCCGGACATGACACCCGCGGCCCCGTACCGGTCCGGTTCCTGCAGCGCGATGTTGGCGGCGCAGTACCCGCCCTCCGAATAGCCGGCCACGCCCCAGGCCCGGCCCGGTGGCTGGACCCGCACCAGCCGCGCGATGTAATCCGGCACGTCCTGCGCGACGAAGGTCATGTCCTGGATGCCGCCCGGATTGTTCAGGCATTGCAGCGCGTACTGCTGGCCGCCGTCGGTGTCGGGCATCACCAGGACCGCGGCGTCCGACGGATGAGCCACGAGCAGGTTGAGGAAGGTCGGGATCACGTCCATCACGGCCACCCACGCCTCCGGATCACCCGGCGAGCCGTGCAGCAGTTCGATCACCGGAAACCTGTAGTGCGCGTAAGCCTTCTGGAAGTACTGCGGCGGGAGGTAGACGTACACGTCGCGAACCAGGTGGCTGCGCAGCCCGGTGACCGTCGTCTGGAACAGGTAGCCGACCTGAGCGTCTTCCGCGGTGCTGGTGACCCGGCCGATGTCCTTGTCGAACTGCTTGTTGGAGCCGGCCCCGGCCACGGCGTACTTGGGAATGCTGCTCGCGCCCTGGCCGGTGAGATCGCTGATCATCCCGCCCCAGGTCTGGTAGTAGTCGTAAAACTTGTTGACCGAGGCAATACCGAACGCCATGGCCGGCAGGAAGGCCAGGCAGGCGGCGAGCACGCGGAACACCATCTGCTTGGCCAGGGCCACCCAGACGATCAGTGCCGCGAAGACCACCATCAGCAGCAGGAAGAACCCAGCTCCCTGGGGTTCAAACACTCAGATCTCCTCGCCGGGGGTCTGGCCGGTGGGTGGTTCACCTAACCCAGGCAGGCATACCCGCGCACTGCGGCATGATCACTTCTGCGAACGTCCGAGACGCGACGTTGAGTTCCCCGGGTGCGCACGCCGAACGTACTCTCGGCTGCCGCTCAGCGGTGGAGGTGGGATTTGAACCCACGGAGGGGTTGCCCCCTCACACGCTTTCGAGGCGTGCGCCCTCGGCCACTAGGCGACTCCACCGTGGGCGAGCTTACCTGAACCGGCGCCCCGTTGGTGGCGGGCCGGGACGCTACTGCTCACGCGGCCTGCGCGCGGCGAAGAACTCACGGAGGACGGCGCCGCACTCGCTGGCCAGGACGCCGCCGATGACCTCCGGCCGGTGGTTCAGGCGCCGGTCCCTGAGCACGTCCCACAGCGAGCCCACGGCACCGGCCTTCGGGTCTTCCGCGCCGTAGACCAGCCGGTCGAGCCGGGACAGGGTCACCGCCCCCGCGCACATGGTGCACGGCTCCAGGGTGACGACCAGGGTCAGGCCGGTCAGCCGCCAGCTGCCCAGGGCCCGGGCGGCCTGCCTGATCGCGATCATCTCGGCGTGCGCGGTCGGGTCGCGGTCGGCCTCCCGGCGGTTGCGGGCCCGGGCGAGAACCGCGCCCGCCTCATCGAGGATCACGGCGCCCACGGGCACGTCGTCCAGGCTGGTACCGGCCGGCCCCTGCCGGGCCCGGGTCGCCTCGGCCAGCGCGAGCCGCATCGCGGGCTCGAAGCCCGCGGTATAACCGGTCACGGGCCGAGGGCACGATCCAGGGCCCGTTCCACCGCTTCCCCGAACCGCAGCCGGTCGGCGATGCCGGCCACGGCGTCCTCGGGGTACAGATCGAGGTCCGCCGCGACGGCGCCCAGTTCCATCTCCTCCAGGCCGAGATCGGCGAAGATGGACAGGTCACCCGCCGGGAGCACCTGATCCAGCTCGTCGTCCGACGGCACCGGGATGTCCAGGGCCTCGAGCACCTGGCGGGCCAGCGGATAGTCCACCGCCGCGGTGAGATCGGAGAGGAACATCGATACCTCTTCGCCGATGACCCTGACCGCCAGCCAGAAGTCGTCACCGACGCCCGCGAAGCCGATGGTGCCGCCGATGCTCGGCTGCTGGCGCAGCGCGTGCACCAGGCCGTCCAGGTCGGCAGTGACCGCAGCGGGCAGCACGTCGGCCTCCCACTGCTCTTCTTCCCGGTAGACGATGAGAGCGAAGTCGTTCTCACCCGTGTCGGACATCGTCACTGCACCAGCATGCTCTGCACGGAGGAATGTTGTCAGATAGGCACCCGCCGCGACGGCAAAATCGCCGATCAAGGTCCGGCCCGGACGGGTTGCCTGAAGCCGCGCCGGCGTGGCCGGCTCGGCCCGCCGAGCACGATTGCGGCTGATCCGGCATACTGGGCGGGGAACGGGGCATACTGATGCCGACACGGCAGCTTCACCCCGTTAGCGTTGGCCGGAATTTCCGTTCGAGCTAACATTGGTTCTCTGACGAGTAAGGACGAGTCCGGGCGCCTTTGGGAGGCGACGTGAATCTTAAGACAGTCCTCGGGTGGCTGGCTGTCGCCTTCGTCATCTGGTGGATCATTGAAGATCCCACCGGAGCCGCTCACGTGGTCCACAACATCGGGACCTTCCTCACCTCAGCAGCCCACGGGATTTCCGACTTCTTCGCTTCGCTCTAGGTCAAGGCACCGTGGTCAGGCTCGCCCCGAAGACCGACACCGATCCGGTCCCGGGTGTGATCGCAAAGTACCTCCTGCCCAACGAACGACAGGTCATCTCCGTTCACGAGCACCCGGTAGTGCTGGTCGGGCGCGCCCTCGCGGCTCTGGCTGGGCTCATCGTCGCGGGCCTGCTCAGCAACTACGTCGCAGACGGCAACACCACCACCATCCTGATCATCTGGCTCCTGTGGCTGGTGCTCCTGGGCTGGCTGCTGATCAGGATCCTCGAGTGGACGATGCATTATTTCGTCGTCACCTCGAAACGGGTAATGCTCACGACCGGCGTCCTGCGGCGCAGGGTGAACATGCTTCCGCTCGACAAGATAACCGACGTAGAGTTCAGTCAGACGCAGACAGGCAGGCTGTTCGGCTACGGCCAGTTCGAAGTGTTCTCAGCGGGCCAGGACCCGCGGATGAGGACCTTCAGGTTCCTCCCCTACCCGACGCAACTGTATCTCGAAGTGTGCGGGCTGATCTTCAAGGAGGAGGAATGAGGGCTCCGCGCAGGGGTAACAAGGCCACCAGTATCACTCCGGCAGCGGCGAGCAGCAGCCCGGTCCGCTGTACCCATCGCATCCGCTCCCCGAGCAGGACCCGGGCCAGCAGGACCGTCATCCCCGGGTACAGCGACGTGATCACGACGGCCAGCCCGAACAGGCCGGCCCGGGTGGCCAGCACGTAGCACACGTTGGCCGCCGCGTCGAGCGCGCCGGAGATCAGCGCGATGCCGGTGATTCCGCCCCGGCCGAACCGCAGCCGGGTCCGGGTGACCAGGACCAGGCCGAACGCGACCACGGTTCCGGCCGACCGGGAGATGGCGACCGGCCAGAGCACCCCGGACTGGCCCGCGTTCTTGAGGAAGATGAAGAACAGGCCGAAGCCGGCCCCGGCCGCGGCGCCGTAGCCCAGCGCCCGCAGCCGCCCCGACGTCACCGGCCGGGTCCGGCCATCCCGTTCGCCGTGCCGTTCGCCGCCCCGCTCGCCAGGCTGCGCGCTGACCAGGACGATCGCCACCAGGCAGATCAGGCCGCCCGCGATCTCGGCGGGGGTCGGCCGCTCGCCGCCGGTGATCGCCACGCCCACCGGCAGGACCGCCGAGACCAGGGCCGCGACCGGCGCCACGACGCTGATCGGGGCGGTGGCGAAGCCCGCGTAGAACGCGATCAGGCCCGCCGCACCGCAGACACCGGAGGCCGCCGCCCACCCGGCGGCGCTCCAGTCCCCCACCGAGGACGGCGAACCGAGCCCGCCGTGCCCCGCGAGCCCGCCGAGGGCCGGTACCTGCCCCAGCAGCGCGACCAGGAGCATGACCGCCGCGCCCGCCGGGACGGTCAGCGCCAGCACCGCGAACACGCTGGCCCGCCGGGAAGCCACCCCGCCGAGAAAATCGGCGGTCCCGTAGAGCACGGCGGCGGCCAGTGCCAGGATCGTCACCACGGCTGGTGCCCTGGAAAGGTCCGGCTTCGGTCGGAATA
>Ga0335074_10010477_pt1 | contig 12980 bp, 14 predicted proteins | sample Lox_Sample_23_FD_206715 | JGI IMG/M metagenome (GOLD analysis project Ga0335074, IMG submission 206715) | Soil microbial communities from Loxahatchee National Wildlife Refuge, Florida, United States - Lox_Sample_2.3 | ecosystem: Environmental > Terrestrial > Soil > Wetlands | place: USA...
TCACACGCTTTCGAGGCGTGCGCCCTCGGCCACTAGGCGACTCCACCGCAGCCGAGCCTACCTGAGACAAACCCGGCGCGGACCGCGGGTCGGCTAGCGCCGCTCTTCGAAAAAGCTGCGCAACATGGCCCCGCACTCAGCGGACAGCACGCCGGTCAGGACCTCTACCGGCGGTCCGAGACGCGGATCGTGCAGCACGTCCCAGACTGAGCCGGCCGCGCCCGCGCGCGGATCGTAGGTCCCGTAGACCAGCCGCGCCACCCGCCCGGCCAGCAGCGCTCCGGCGCACATCGTGCAGGGCTCAAGCGTGACAACGAGAGTGCAGCCGTCAAGCCGCCAGTTCTTGCGGGAAACGCCGGCAGCGCGCAACGCCAGTATTTCGGCGTGCGCGGTGGGGTCTGCCGTGCCCTCGCGCGCATTCCGGCCCCGGCCGATGACCGAGCCGCGGGCATCAAGGACGACAGCGCCCACTGGCACGTCCGCCCCGGCGGCCTTCGCCTCCGCTAGTGCCTGCCGCATGGCGGGTTCGAAGCTGGCCAGGTAGCCGCTCATCAGGTTGCCTGGCTATAAGGCGCCGATGGCGGAGTCCAACGCGCGCTCCAGCGCCTGACCGAACCCGATCCGCCTGGCCAGGCTGGCCAGTACCTCATCGGGGAACAGATCGAGGTCGCCGGAGAGAGCACCGAGTTCCATCTCGTCGACGCCCAGGTCGGCGAAGATCGACATGTCTCCGACTGGCAGCACCTGATCAAGGTCTTCATCTTCGGGAACAGGGATATCAAGGTAGTCGAGCACCTGCCGGGCCAGTGGCCAGTCCACGGAGGCGGTGACATCAGACAGGAACACAGAGACGTGGTTGCCAAGGACACGCAATGCCACGAAAAAGTCATCGCCAACGGCGGCCAGGCCAATCGCCCCGCCGATGCCTGGCTGCTGGCGCAATGCCTGTATCAGCCCGTCCAGGTTCTCGGTCAGTGCCGTTGGCAGGACCTCGGCCTCCCAGACGTCATCCTCCCGGTAGATGACGACTGCGAAGTCGCTCGGGCTCACATCGGTCATCGGCACCCCGCTAGCTGGGATCTAGAAGGGCAATGGTGTCAGACTCTCCCGCGCCGCGTGCACCGATCGGGGCCCTGGCTGTCTCGGCGCCCGGTCCCGGCTCGCCATTGTGTGAACCGCCCGGGCTTGCCGGCGCGCCACCGCGCGCCGGCGACTTGATGTCTCGCCGAATCCCGTATGGTTACTTGGGGTTAGTGGTCATTGGTCGGCAAATTGCACTGAGCTATGCTGAGACAACTGCCTTACCGAACGGCTTGCTCACTCGCGGTAGCGACTACCCTGGCATCCTCAGGGAGGTGAACACGTGTTGCGGAAGGTCATCCTATGGGCAATCGTTATTTTTATCGTGTACTACCTGGCTACTGACCCGTCCGGCGCCGCGCATGTCCTCCAGAGCGCCTTTAACGGGCTGAAGTCCGCCGGCAACTCAATGTCACGTTTCGTGAACAAGCTGTAGAGATGCCTCAGCCTCACTCGCCCTCCGGGTCGCCGGTCGCGATCAACAAGTACCTGTTGCCGCGAGAGGTACCGGTCGCCACGGTGCGGCAGCATCCGGCAGTGCTGATTCCGGCGAGCGCGCTGACTCTCGCCGGACTGCTTGTCGCCGGGATACTCAGCGCAACGGTGCTGCACGGCATACCGGCCGAGGTGCTGTGGGTGGCGTGGCTTGTGCTGCTGCTGCGCCTGGTGTGGAAGATAATGAACTGGGCAGTCGACTACTTCGTGGTGACCAGTGAACGACTCTTGCTCACCAGGGGCTTCCTCACCCGCCGGGTCAACATGATGCCGCTGACCAAAGTCACCGACATGAGCTTCAAGCGGTCCTTCCCGGGACGTCTGCTGGGGTACGGCGAGTTCATCGTCGAGTCGGCAGGGCAGGACCAGGCGCTGCGGAACGTCGAATTTATTCCGTACCCTGAGCAGCTTTACCTGCTCATTTGTGGGATGCTCTTTCCGTCGAGCGCAGACGACATGGAGGACAGGGAGCCCCAGGATCCTTGGGGCGATCCGGACGGCGGTGAGCCCCGACCGCCCGGCCCTGACGATGATCCGCTAGGCCGGCAGCCACGGCCTCCCGCCCTCGCGGACGAGTTCTGAGCAACTGCGCTTTGCCCCTTCCCCGGGGTTCGTGCGGCCGGATGACAGCCCGCTGACGTCCGGCCGCACGAGCTTGTCCGGACGCCGGCGGTAGGTCTCCGGGCGCCGGCATTGGCCGCCAGATCAGACGGTTACCAGGATCACTCCGAGCGCGGCAAGCACGAGGCCGGCCAATTGGATCGGGCGCAGCCGCTCGCCTAGCCCCAGCCTCGCGAGCAAAACCGTTATGCCTGGATACAGGGAGGTCAAGACGACCGCCAGGCCGAACAACCCGGCCCTGGTCGCCAGTACGTAACAAACGTTGGCGCTGGCGTCGAGCAGGCCAGAACCGAACGTCGCCAGCAGCAGGCGGGTGCCGCCGGCCGCGACGACGGGCCTGGTCCGCGTGACCGTGGCCGCGACGACAATGATCACGAAACCCGCCAGGCGCGCTGCGACAACCGGCCACAGCGCACCCGACTGACCGGCGTTCTTCAGGAAGATGAAAAAGAGCCCGAAGGTTACGCCGGATGCGAGCCCGTAGCCGATGGCGCGTGCGTGGACGCCGCGACGTGTCAGGCGGTCGAACAACCCCGCTGCGCTGCGGTCGCCGTCGGCCGGCATGCCCGCGGAACTTACCAGCACGATTGCCGCCAGGCAGATCAGAGCGCCTGCGTAGACGGAAAAGTTCGCCCGTTCACCCTCGGTCAGCGAGAACGCCACCGGCAACACGGTCGCGGTCAGTGCCGAGGTGGGCGCGACCACCGTCATCGGGCCCTCGGCGAGCCCCGCGTAGAAGACGATCAGGCCGGTTCCGCCAACCGCGCCGGCCGCGAGTCCCCAGACCAGGCCGGTCAGTCTGACCTGCCCGCCGGACGCTACTGCGGCAACAAGGACGATCAGCAGCCCAGCGAACGCAGACCCGGGCAGGACTGACAAGGCTCGAGTTCGCCTGGTAGCCACGCCGCCGAGGAAGTCGGCGCTGCCATAAAGCAATGCTGCAGTCAGGGCGAAAACGGTAACCACGGGTAAGTCGCCGGTGTCGCTCGCATCGCGTTCTGCAGCATAGCGGGCGCAGCGGCCCCGTCCGCACGTCAGGTAACTGCCGCCGCAGAACCAGGGCTGGCCATTTCACCGTGCGCTATCGCACAAGCAGTATATGATTCGGCCTTGTTGAAGCTGTCCGCCCGTCTAGTCCGGATGCCGCTCTGGCTGCTGTGGACTGGCGGCCCAGTAAGTAGTCACTGTAACTCCCCGCGAGCGGTAACGATCAGGAATGGGCGTGCGAACCAGCGCGGGTGAGAGTGCGGCCGAATCGGCGGCGGTGACCGAGGCTACTGCCGGTCGCCTGCACCGCGATGCGGCTGGCATTGCCCGGGGCGCGGGGCTTATTGCGGGCCTGACAATATTGGCACGAATCCTCGGCCTGGTCCGCACCCTGGTCTTCTCTCAGACAGTCGGTGCAACGTGCCTGGGCACGGCATACGTCACCGCTAATCAGGTGCCGAACCTGGTGTACGAACTAGTCCTGGGCGGCGCGATCTCAAGCGTGATAGTTCCGGTACTGGCCCGCTCGGCCGAGCGGGCCGGAGCTGACCCGGCCGAGAAGGCCAGGGTCACCGAGATCTCCTCGGCACTGCTCACCTGGACTGTCGTCATCCTGGTGCCGCTGACCATCATCATCGCTGCGCTCGCAGGGCCGGTCGCAACACTGCTGAACCCGGCCGACGCGAATTCCCATTGCGCGCACGCCGAGCTGGTGGCTACGACCGCCGACATGTTGCGGGTGTTTTCACCGACGGCCCTGCTGTACGGCCTGTCGGTGGTGTTTTTCGGGCTGCTTCAGGCTTACCGCCGCTTCGCCGGGTACGCGCTTGCTCCTGCGATCTCCAGCCTTGTGCTCATCGGCTGCTACCTGGCGTTCGCAGGTCTGGACAAAGGACTACCGCTGGGCCGGCTGCCGGCGTCGGCCGAGCTCATGCTGTCGGCCGGGACCACCGTGGGCATCGGTGCGCTGGCGGTTGTCGGCTTGGTGCCAACCCTGCGCCTGCGCCTGCGCCTGCGGCCAACGTTCAGGTTCCCGCCCGGCGTCGCTCTCCGGGCGGGTGGCCTGGCCATGGTCGGGGTTGTCGAGCTCATCGCTGGCGACATCTCGAGCTTTGCAGTTATAGGCCTGGCCAACGGCCGCGGACCGACCGGCGCGCTAGTGATCTATAACTACGGGTCGCAGGTGTTCTCCACGCTCAATGCGGTGCTCGTGGTGTCGATCACGGTCAGCGCGTTCCCTGTGCTGGCGTCTCGCGACGGCCCGGCCTTCGACCGCACGAGCGCCGGATCCACACGCGCGGTGGTGCTGGCTTCCTTCCTGGGCACTGCCCTGATCGCGGCTGTCAGCGTTCCGGCCGCTCACGTCCTCGCCAGGCAACCGAGCCAGGTGCAGCAGCTGATCCTGGCGTTCGCGATGTTCGCTCCTGGTCTGGCCGGAATCGGCGTGGTAGCGAACCTGTCGAGGGTGATGATGGCCCTCGGCCGGATCAAGGTTGCCGCGCTGGCCGTGGGCGGTAGCTGGATTCTGGTGACAGTGGCGGAAGTCGCGCTAGCCGAACTCGTTCCCGGACGATTCGTGGTGGTTGCGCTCGCGCTTGGCTTGTCCATCGGTCAGACTGCGGCGGCGATCCCGATGGTGATAATCACCCGCCGCATTCGTGGCAGGGCTGCAGTGCAGGGCGTCGGCCGCGCGACGCTGGCTGGGCTGGTAGCCGCGGCCGGAGCGGCGGCCGTTGGCGCGGCTGTCAGCATTGCATTGCCCGCCGGCCACAAGCTGCTGGACGCCCTCGTCGCGACGCTAGCCGCTGGGTGTGCTGTTGTGGCGTTTGCCGCTCTTGCCTTCGTGCTCGACCGGGGCGACACGGAGGCGGTCCTCGCGCGATTGCGGCAGATGACTGGACGTGGCGCGGTGCGCAGGTCCCCGGCTCGCGCAGAGGTAGCACCGACAGCCGGCGAAGCAGTGGATGTCAATCGCACGGCAGTCAACGGCGAAGGAACCCACGCCATGGCAGCTGCAGTGCGCGAACCCGGTCGGCACGCCGAGGACGGCGCGGTGGCGTACCGGAGACAGGCGATGGCCACGCTGGCCGAGCTTGGCTACCCCGTCGAGGTTCCGGATCCGGACGACGGCTTCGCCGTAGTCCAAGTCAAGAAGGGCCGACGGGCCGCGGTCGTGCTCAGGCACGACGCCCGTCCACTCACTTTTGCCATGATCACTGAGATTCTCGCTTCAGCCCGCCCGTCAGGGATCCCCACATTGCTTGTGGCCAATCAGCCCGTGACCCTGGCCGCTGCTGAGCTCGCAGCGGATGCAGGTAGCTTCGAGATCGTGCGCTGGACGGGCAAGTATGAGAACGACGAGCTCGTCCGCGGACTGACGAACCTTGCCACCGCAAGGCACCGCCGCTAATCGCCCCGCCTGACCGGGCCCTGCATGACAGTCGCCCAGGTCGGCATGCCGCCGACTAACACCCGGGGAACTCGGCGGTAACTGAGGACCGCCTAACGTCGGCTGCATGGCGGCTTAACAGCGTCACGTTCCACGCCCATTCGGGGGGCTCCCGTTGCCGTAGCTCGATCGTCTTGTCGAGCACCCACATGTATCGCTTCTTGTGGAGCCGCTACGCCTGGTCGCCGCCGAGCACCAGGCTTTGCTTGAGCTGACGGCCGCGAGAGTGCGGCCATGCGCTGTTGCCGTCGTGCTGGAGGCGGCCGACCACGATGCCGGGGGTGACGCCGATCCTGGTTGCGAATGCGCGCACGGCTTCGTCCGACTTGAGGTACCCAAGCTCCCCGGCAACCGTGGGCGGTATCAGCAGGTCGCGGGCGAACCTGTCGGCTTGCTTGTCCCGGGGGTCATCGCTCGTCCCCGGAGACTCCTCAATCCACACCTCCTGTTTGCCGTGCAGCAGCACGTGCCCGATCTCGTGGAAGAACGTGAACCACAGGTGATCATCGGTCTTGTACCGCAGGCTGAGCTGGACCAGCGCCTTGTCAGGGGCAAGCCAGCGCGTGACTCCACTCGCCCGGGCACCGGCAACCTCCGCCACGAACACGACCGCTACGCCACGCGCTGCGCAGATCTCTATCATCCGCGGCCCGAACCTCTCCGGTGCCTCGAGGCTGAGCGCGCGCAGCTCGGGCAATGCGGCACGGAGAGCTGCTGCATCGAACGGCGCGCATCGCAGGTCACGGGCTGCTAGCTCACCGAGCCGCAACCACGCAGCAACCGCTCCGGGCTTCGGCTGGAACGCCTTCGACTGCCGGAAGGAGCATGCGAGGCTGGCGTACACGTCCTCGTACGCCTCGATGCTGGCTACCCCGAAGAACGCGAGCATCTGCTCCACGCGTGACGCCTTGTCGGACGGCTGCGCGGGCAGCACTCCGCGGTCGGCGAGGGCCTTCACCGGCACGGTCTTGAGCCACTGCGCTGTCTCGCTCAGGTCGCGCTGGGCGCGCAGCCGCTGCAGGTCGGAGCGGTAGTCGGCCTCAAGCCGGTTCCAGATCCGGGCCGGGGTCCCGGTCACCAGCTCGAGTCGCTGCGCCACGTCGGCGCTCAGCGGGACTAGTCCCTGGATCAGCCGGTTAACGTGCTTTGGGGTCAGCTCCGTCCGGCGGGCGAGTTCCCGCTGCGTCAGGCCTTGCTCGTCAAGCAATTCGCGCAGCGTCTCGCCTGGCGAGATCGCGTAGTCAGTCTCCGCTAGTTGGTAAAGCTTGCCGTCTGTCATCGCCATCACAGTCACCTCTCCGGGGGGCTAGTGGGTGTCCGTTATTGACGTGATCACAACCGCTGTGACCTTCGTCCAGTCCAGGCCGCCGCCCGGGCCTGGCTCGGTCTCGTGGGCTGGCCGGAATAGCAGGCGGTACGGGTGGTCCAGGTCAAGCGAGAGATAGCCAGCAAGATCGGCGGTCAGCTCGTGGCACCGGCCCGGCATTTGGCGCATGTCAGCCAGCGTCTCGACGGCCCGCAGGTCCTTGACCCGCTGACCGATCCGTTTAGCCCGCGCTGGCCCATGCTGTTTCCGCAGTTCTTTCTCGTTGCTGAACATCTTCTCTAGCCGGGGGTCTTCGAAGAAAACCTCCACCGAACCGGCCTCCCCTAAGAAGTCTTAACCAGTTTGGTAAACAAATCCATCCCCCCGTGGGGGCAGTTGTTACGCGCCGCAGAGCGCACATGTGTCACGACACGCGCAGTAGCCGGGGGAAACCGCGCCCGGGCCAGCGCAGAAATCATGGCCCGGGGAACGTCAGGCAGGGGACAAAGCCACCTTCGGCCGAGCAAAATGGAGGCTCGTACGAGAAGCCGCTGTTTACCGCGTCCGCCGCCCAAGGGTTCCCGGCCGGCGCGACCCTGGCGCTCCCGCGCGAGCACAGGTAGATTCGGTCAGACGCGCTGTCAGGCGCCCAGAAACGGCAAACCCGCCATAGCGGGTGTCATGGGCGCCGGCTGACACTGTCTGACAGCACCTCGCGAGCATAGAGCGGGGTTTCCACGGCGACGCGCAGGCCGTTACTGAACTTCACGCTGGCGCGCGACTCGGCGATGGCTGGCGGGTTAGCGCGACCGTAGCCGCTCGGATTGATTGCGGTGGCGCTTGGCGGGCCGATCATCGGCCAGCGCTTGATAGATGTCGTCATCGGCGATGCCCTTCTCGCGTCGCCGCGCGCGGCAGCGCGCGGGCCCGTTCGGATGCGATGTTCTGTGGGTCGTTGAGTTACTACGCTGGGCGGAGCAGGGACACTGCCGCGAACTAGCCGAGGCTGCAGCCGACGCAATCGCGGCGTTCGTGCCACGGAAGAACAAGATCACGCCGTGACGGTGCTACGGGCGCACTACGGGAGCCAGGTAATGATCTTGGAGACGAAACTGCGGGGGCGTCGCGACGACGTTCCCGCAGGTAGTTGGCGGAGGCTCGGGGATTTGAACCCCGGATGGGCGCGAACCCAAACCGCATTAGCAGTGCGGCGCCATAGACCGGACTAGGCGAAGCCTCCTGGTAGCCCTACCGGGCAGGGCCCTAGGGTACCGGTACTGCCGGATGCTCGGCAAAGCACGGTTATCCTAGCTGGCCCATGCGGCCGTCAGGTCAGCTCGATGATCTCATACTCGCCGTTTGCGTAGGCGTCGCGCATCCGGGTCTTGGCGAACTTCCCGACGCTTGTCTTCGGTACCTCTGCGATGAACGACCAGCGTTCTGGCAGCTGCCAGCGAGGGACTCGATCGGCGAGGAACGCCCGCAATTCGGCCGCTGTAGCTGCGGACCCCTCGGCCAGCACCACTGCGGCAAGCGGTCGTTCCCCCCACTTTTCGTCCTCGACGCCGATCACGGCTGCCTCGGCCACAGCGGGGTGGCCCATCAGGATGTTCTCCAGCTCCATCGAGGAAATCCACTCGCCGCCTGACTTGATGACGTCCTTAGCCCGGTCGGTTAGCGTCACGAAACCCAGCGGGTCAATCGTTCCGACGTCTCCGGTCCGGAGCCAGCCATCGCGGAACTTGGCCGGGTCGTCGTCCTTGTAATACGACCCGGTGACCCAGGGTCCGCGCACCTCGATCTCACCGACCGATTCGCCGTCGCAGGGCAGCATCACGCCGCCCTCGCCGACGAGCCGGTGCTCGACCTGGCACATCAGCCGGCCAGCCGTGTCCCGGTATCGCCAGGCCTCGTCTTCCGGGACGCTCGCCGGCGGATGCGCCACGCTGCCTAGCGGCGACGTCTCGGTCATCCCCCAGGCCTGCAAGATCCGGACACCGAGCTCCTTCTCGTAGGCCTCCTGCAACGAGTGCGGCACCGCGGAACCACCGCATGGCACCAGCCGGAGCGACGAAAGATCGCCGCCATTCGCTCGGACGTGCTGGAGCAGCACATTCCAGATTGTCGGGACCGCACCCGCGACCGTTGGACGCTCGGCCTCGATCAGGCGGATCAGCGGCTCGGGCTGGAGGAAGCGGTCAGGCATGATGAGCGAGGCGCCTGCCAGCATCGCCGCGTACGGCAGCCCCCAGGCGTTAGCGTGGAACATCGGCACGACCGGGAGCACCCGGTCGGCCTCCGACAGCCCGAAGACGCCGCCCATGCACACGGCCATCGAGTGCAGGTGCATGGACCGATGGCTGTAGACCACGCCCTTCGGGTGACCTGTGGTCCCGCTGGTGTAGCACATCGCAGCTGCCGACCGCTCGTCCACATCCGGCCAGTCGAAGGTCGCTGGCTGCGCTGCCAGCAGAGCCTCGTAGGAATGCACTGGCCGCCCTGCCGCGACCAGTTCGGCCGCAGGCACGAACTCCTCCGAGTTCCCGCCCGAAGTGACTATCACGTGCCTGATCGCCGGAGCGTGCGGCAGCACTTGCACCAGCAGCGGGATCAGGGTCGGATCGACGATGACAACCTCGTCCTCCGCGTGGTCGGCGATATAGCCGATGACGTGCGGGTCGAGCCGCAGGTTCAGCGTGTGCAGGACTGCGCCCATCGAGGGGATGGCGAGGTAGGCCTCAAGGTGCTCGGCGTTGTTCCACATTAGGGTCGCCACCCGCTGGTCGCCATCGACCCCCAGTGACCTCAGGGCATTCGCAAGTTTTGCAACACGCTGGCCGGTTTCCCGGTAGCTCTGACGTCGGCTGCCCGAGCTGGTGAGGCTGACGACTTCGGAATCTGCGTAAGCACTTGTGCCATGTCGCATGATCGCTGTCACGGTCAGCGGAACGTCCATCATCGTGCTGCGCACGGCCAGCCTCCTGCGTGAAAAGAGCGCCCGACCAAAGTGGAACCGGCACCGGTACCGGGGAGTCGGTAACTGTCCTGACGTGTGAGTAAGCTCACGGTATCGGCAAACGTCAGTTGGTGTCAGCAGCGCTTTTGCGCTCAATCCCGCTGAAGCTCGATGTCGATACGCAGCTTCGCGACGGCGCGAGAGACCGTGCTCTTGACGGTGCCGACGCTGACGCCGAGCACCTCGGCGACCTCGGCCTCCGTCATGTCCTCGTAATACCGCAGCATGACTGCCGCCCGCATTCGCTGCGGCAGCCGGTCGATAGCTTGCCGCAGCGACTCTTGCACGTCACTACTGACCGGATAGTCGACCGTTGCCTGATCCGGGATCTCGTCGGTAGGGAATTCGTCCAGCCGGCGTCGGCGCCACCAGGAGATCTGCGTGTTGACCATGGCCCGGCGGACGTAACTGTCGACGGCGCCGCGGTCTTCGATCCTGTGCCACGCCAGATAGGTCTTGGCTAGTGCCGACTGAACAAGATCCTCTGCGTCGGCGAGATTGCCGGTCAGAAGATAGGCGGTCCGCAGCAGCGCCTGGCGACGGGCCCTGACGTACTCGCGGAACGAGTGATCATCGACTGGCCTGTCGGCGGCTTCGCCGCGCGCCTCCGTTCTTGCAGCGGGCACCTTTGGCCGCGGATTCGTGCCGCGGTCGCTGCCCGCGGGCACGTCAGCAACTCGCGGGCCAGCCCCGGCCGGCCTCCCGCACGTGTCAGTAAGACTGTGATCGCCCCCCACGCTCACACCCCAACCGTACCCAGAGGGAAGTGATCACAGTCAGTTACCCCATGTCACGGCGAGTCTCGAGACGCGGACGCTGACAGAACGGGACGCGTTGCCACTCTGACCGCGCAGCGCCATATCCGTCACTGCAGGTTGGAAAGATCAGCAAACCGCTTGACGGCAGACGTGGACGGTACGCATGGTCGTGAAGTTGGTCCAACAGGCTGGCGGAGGTGCGGATGCGCAGTGCCCACTTGGTCTGCTGTGACCGCTGTGCCAGCCTGACCGGGAGCAGTCGTGGCGGAGCAGCGGCCGATCCGGCTGGCGGGTCGGCCGGACCCGGCTCCACAGCCAGTGCCACGACGGTAGCGCGGCGCCGCCTGCTGAAGTCAGCCGTGTTCCGGCCGCAGGCCGAGCTCGCCCCCTCCGGATGGGGAGCGGACGCAGCCGGTCCGGCAGCTGACGATGCCGGACGCCAGCGCGTCGGCTTCGCTGACGCCTTTCAGCTACCGCGAACCGTCTCGGGGACCATCCTTGACGTCAGTCCGCACGTGCTCATACTCGGCGAGGGCGATCGTGAACAGCGATTCGCGCTTACACCCGACGCCGTCGCGTGGCGCGGGACCCAGTTAGAGCCTGCCGCGCTGCTCCAGGACGACCGGGCAGTCGTCCGGCTGCATCCTCTTGGCCGGAACGTCGCCGACCGGATCTGGGCGAACATCGGGCGGGTGACCGGCATCATCACCGAGCGGTCGGGGAACCAGCTGCTCGTCGACGAGGGGGCCACTCGCGGGACCGAGGTGATCGCACTCCAGCCGCGCTCGCTCGGCCGCATCCAGGTCAGATTCCCGACGCTCGAGCCCGGCTACCTGGTCGACATCATCGGCGTAAGGCATCGCGGCGAGTTCATCGGCATGATCCCGGCCACTTCGCAACCTGCATACCCAGCGCACCGGTTGCCCGCGCCACCACTGGTTAGCGGTCACGTGCCGGATTCGATCGCCGGCTCCGCGACCTGGCATGAGCCGCGCGACGAGCCGCCGGGCATCCTCGGCGTTTCCTATCCTGCGCTCGACCCGGAGACGGGCTGCGCCGAGGACCTGGCCGCCGACATGCGCCCGGGTTACTCACGCATGCCCTTCCTGGCCATCGGCAGCGTGCTTCGGATCAGCAACGACTGCACTGGAAGGAGCTGCCTGATACCGGTCACTGGCTGCACACCGATCGGCCGGCTGTTCAACGACCGGTGCGTGACCTGCGGAACCTCACCCCGCGGCCGGGTCGCTGACCTGACACTGGCCAGCTTCATTGCCCTTGGCGGCGAACTCGAACGTGGCTGCTTCAATGCCACTATCACGATTGGCGAATGACAGTGCTGGATGCCATTGGGGAGGTTCAGATTCCGCTGCTTGCGGCGATGCTGCTCCTCGGCTGCGCCACCAAAGTTTTGCAGATGATGCGAGCCGCCTCAGCGGACGAGAACATTGGCCCCACTGCGTTGTTCCCGATGCATCTGCGCTGGCCACTAGCCATCGTGCTGTGCGCCGTCGAGGGCACACTAGGGCTCGGCTTGCTCGTGACGGCAGGCCAGTTCGGCGAGCACGCCCCGGCCGATGGTATCCGGCTCGGCTCGTGCCTGCTATTCCTCGTCGCGACCGGCGCGCTGCTCGAACTCAGGCAGAGCCGCCCGGAAGTTGGCTGCGGCTGCTTCGGCGACTTCAGCACGGCGCCGGTCAGCGCACGGACGCTTGCCAGGTCTGCGCTACTGGCGATCGCAGGCTTGGCCACGGTGTGGGTCGGCCCGATCATGTGGCCTCGGACCGTCGCTGGCGCATTGGGCCTGCTCGCCATCCTGTGCACCGAAGTTTTGCTCATCGGGCTGCTGTCGCCTGAGGTCGGCGATGGACTCATCCGGCTCGGTTACTCCGCGCCGTGCGAGCTGCGTAACGTGCCGGCTGCCCGGACGCTCGCGGTGCTGCGACGCAGCAAGCACTGGCGCCGGTATGCCAGCCTGATCACCTCAGAAGTCCCCGATGACGTGTGGCGCGAGCTGTGCTGGCGCTTTGTCGTCTTCCCGGCTCGGTATCAGGACCGGCAGACCGACGTCGTATTCGCCGTCTTTCTGCAGCACCGGCGGCCTGCAGTGCACGTCGCCCTAGTCGACTCAACCACCGGCGCGCCGCTGGAGTCGCCCACCGGGAACCAGCGATCACGCTGGGCAGGGCTGGCCCGTCTGATAAGCCCAGCGAACGGCCTGCTGCCTGTGTTCAACACCGCCCAGGCCGGATCCGCTCCTGCCGATCT
>Ga0335074_10010478_pt1 | contig 12980 bp, 13 predicted proteins | sample Lox_Sample_23_FD_206715 | JGI IMG/M metagenome (GOLD analysis project Ga0335074, IMG submission 206715) | Soil microbial communities from Loxahatchee National Wildlife Refuge, Florida, United States - Lox_Sample_2.3 | ecosystem: Environmental > Terrestrial > Soil > Wetlands | place: USA...
GACCGCGACTGGCTCTGGCAGGACTGGCAGGACTCCATCGCCCCCGAGGGAGCGGCTGAGGTGGAAGATTGCCGCTGGACTCCGTGTTATGAATGCGGGGTCTGTTCCGCCATGGGTACCGAGATCCAGGTGGGCCCGACCGGGGAGCGGCTCGACGGGAGGCGCCTGCTTCCCGTAGTGGGCGGGAGGTAGCGTGGCCGAACCGGCAGCCCAGTTGCCTGCGGTGCAGCATCTGGTGGTCCGGTATGCTAAGCGCGGAAAGATGCGCTTTGCCAGCCACAGGGACGTGGCCCGCGTCTTCGAGCGGGGAGTGCGCCGGGCCGGGCTGCCGATCGCTTACTCCGCCGGGTTCACGCCGCACCCGAGGATCTCGTACGCGGGGGGAACTCAGACCGGGGTGGCGAGCGAGGCAGAGTACCTGAGCCTCGCGCTGACTTCCCGCCAGGCCGCGACGCAGGTGCGCGAGCGGCTGAACGAGACTTTGCCTGATGGGATAGATGTGATCGATGTCACCGAGGATGCCGAGGGGACCAGCGCCCTGGAAGCCTCGCAGTGGCGAGTAGTTCTGCCGGGCGTGGAGCCTACGGCGGCTGAGCGGGCCGTCGCCGGTTTCCTCGCCCTCAGCGAGGCGCCGGTGGAGCGCCTCACGGACAAGGGCGTCCGGCGCCTGGATGCCCGCGCGGCCGTGGTCACGCTCGACGTGCTCGACCCGGCCGGCTCTCCCGACGGCCCGCGCGCCGCCGTGACAGGTGTACAAGATTGTGCCATTCTTCGAATGGTTGTTCTGCATATGGCTCCCGCTGTACGGCCCGATGACGTGCTGACCGCCCTGCGCGAGCAGTACGGCCTCGTTCCGTCCTCGCCGCCCGTGACCACCCGGCTGGCGCAGGGTTCGCTGGCCCTCCTGGCCGGGGTGAGCGCGTTATGAGGGCGTTGCTGTGGTGCAGGGGAGCCGTGACGTGAAGACAGAGAACCAGGCGCAGCGCTGCCGGTCTCGCGCGGTCACCGCACGAGGCCAGGGCCGCCGTAGCGGCTCCGCCTGCGCCTACGTTGACAATGGCTCCCGCGCGGTGTGCGAGTGCGAAACTCGCGCGCCCGGGAGCCTGACTGGAGATTGCCCGAATGCTCGAGAGCGAGCTGTACGACAGAGAAAACAATGACGACGCCGGGGGAGGGCGTGGTGCCGGGGACCTGAGCCCGTCGGCACCGAGCGTGCCCGCGGCCGTGTTCCAGCCGCCGCAGGTGGTGTTCCAGCCACCCGCGCTGCGGTCGGAGGCCGTCCCGGCCAGCCAGCCGAGCGGTTCCTCGCGCCCGGCCGCGACACCGGCCAACGGCGAGGCGGCCGCCGAGAGCGCGGCTGACGACGACGGCGCGGCCGGCGGCCGCCGTCGCAGCAGCAGGCGTCGGCCGAGCCGCAGCCGGGCCCGGGCCGGGGAGCAGGATGGCCCCGACGCCGCTGAGGCCCAGTCGGATCAGGACGCCGACGGAGCGCAGTCCCGCCCGGACGCCGAGGGAGCCCAGGACCAGCCGGAGGCCCCGCGGTCCCGGTCCTCGCGCACGCGCAGCCGCCGGTCCAGCGCGGCCGCGGCCAGCGGGGCTGCGGCCAGCGGGGCTGCGGACTCAGCCGACCCGCACGCCGCCGACGCGCCCGCGGAGGCCGGTGCGGATGCCGGGCCGGACGATGCCGCCGACGATGCCGATTCCGCGGACAAGCGGGATGGAGAGGCCGGCGCGGGCCGTCGGCGCAGGCGCAAGCGCCGCCGGGGTTCGGGCGACGCCGAGCTGACCGCCGATGACCCGCCGGACACCGTGGTCCACGTCCGCGAGCCGAACGGCAGCCCCGCCGCCGCCGCCGGCTCAGGTAGCGGCGGCTCAAGTAGCAATGACGTGCGCTCGGTCAAGGGATCGACCAGGCTCGAGGCCAAGAAGCAACGCCGCCGCGAGGGCCGCGAGACCGGCCGCCGCCGTCCGCCGATCATCACCGAGTCGGAGTTCCTGGCCCGCCGCGAGGCGGTCGAGCGGACCATGGTGATCCGCCAGCGCAAGGACCGCACGCAGATCGCCGTGCTCGAAGACGGCGTGCTGGTCGAGCACTACGTGAACCGGTCCAGCCACCAGTCCTACGTGGGCAACGTCTACCTGGGCAAGGTGCAGAACGTCCTGCCGTCCATGGAGGCGGCCTTCGTCGACGTCGGCAAGGGCCGCAACGCCGTGCTGTACGCCGGCGAGGTCAACTTCGACGTCAGCGGCCTGGAAGGTCAGCCCAAGCGGATCGAGTCCGCGCTCAAGGCCGGCCAGTCACTGATCGTGCAGGTCACCAAGGATCCGGTCGGGCACAAGGGCGCCCGGCTGACCAGCCAGATCAGCCTGCCCGGCCGGTACCTGGTCTACGTGCCGGGCGCGTCCATGACGGGCATCAGCCGCAAGCTGCCCGACACCGAACGCAACCGGCTCAAGCAGATCCTGAAGAAGGTCATGCCGGAGGACGGCGGCGTCATCGTCCGCACCGCGGCCGAGGGGGCGGCCGAGGAAGAGCTGGCCCGCGACGTGGCCCGGCTCGCCGCCCAGTGGGAGGCGATCGAGAAGAAGGCCAAGACGGCCAGCGCCCCGGCGCTGCTCTACAGCGAGCCCGACCTGACCGTCCGAGTCATCAGGGACGTGTTCAACGAGGACTTCCACAGCCTGGTCGTGTCCGGCGACGAGGGCTGGGACACGGTCGACGAGTACGTCAGGTACGTCGCGCCGCACCTGGCCGACCGGCTCTCCCGCTGGGAGGACGACCGGGACGTGTTCGGCGCCTACCGCATCGACGAGCAGCTGGCCAAGGCGCTGGAGCGCAAGGTGTGGCTGCCGAGCGGCGGCTCGCTGGTGATCGACAAGACCGAGGCGATGACGGTCATCGACGTGAACACCGGCAAGTTCACCGGTCAGGGCGGGAACCTGGAGGAGACCGTCACCCGGAACAACCTCGAGGCCGCCGAGGAGATCGTCCGCCAGCTCCGGCTGCGCGACGTGGGCGGCATCGTGGTCATCGACTTCATCGACATGGTGCTCGAGAGCAACCGGGAGCTGGTGCTCCGCAGGCTACTGGAATGCCTGGCCCGGGACCGGACCAAGCACCAGGTGGCCGAGGTGACCTCGCTGGGCCTCGTCCAGATGACCAGGAAGCGGGTCGGCGCGGGCCTGCTCGAGGCGTTCTCGGTGCCCTGTGAGTGCTGCAACGGCCGGGGCGTGATCATCACCTTCGATCCCGAAGCCGACTCGCAGGCCGCCCACCACGTGCACCCCCGCGGTGGCGGGAACGGCGGTGGCGGGAACGGCGGTGGCGGGAACGGGGGCAACGGCGGCAACGGGTCCCGTGGCTCCGGCGGCCCGGCCAGCCCGGCCACCGTCGCCGCCCGCATCCGCCCGGGCGCCGACGCACCGGAACCGGGGCCGGCCGACGCCGCGCGCGCCGACGGGGAGCAAGCGGGCGGCCAGCAGCAGGAGACGGCACCCGCGGCGTCCGACGGGCACAGCGAACCGCCCCGCAGCGGTCGCCGTCGCCGTCGCCGTCCCAGCGCCGCAGCCTCGCCATCCGCCGCGGCAGCAGCCTCCGAGCCGGCAGCCTCGCAGACGCCGCCGGCACAGGGGGAGCCGACTGTACCTGCGGCAACTGTCTCCGAGCCTGCGCAGGCCAACGACGGCGCCGCCTGAGCCCGGCCCGCACCGGCCGGGACGGACGGACCGAGTTCGTGGATGCGCCACGGTCTGGTAGCCTTGGCAGTCGGGAGTTGCCCGTTACGCGGGCCCCCTGGTGCGAGCGAGCCGCCGTGGTGACCACCGGTGTGCCGGGGCACGCAAGGTAAGCGCGACGAAAGAGAGTTCTCGGGTGTACGCGATTGTGCGCTGCGGCGGCAGGCAGGAAAAGGTCGCGCTGGATGACGTCGTCACCGTCGACAAGCTGCCAGGTGCGGCCGGGGACAGCATCACGCTGCCGGCCCTGCTGGTCGTCGACGGCGAGCGGGTCATCAGCGACCCGGCCGAGGTCGGCCGCTACCAGGTCACGGCGGACATCGTCGGTGACGCGGCGGGACCCAAGATCAACATGATCCACTACCGGAACAAGACCGGCTACCGGCGCCGTCTGGGCCACCGGCAGCAGTACACCCAGGTGCGGATCACCGGCATCGGCGCCGAGACCAAGCGCGCTGAGACCAAGCAGGGCGCCAAGCCGCAGAGCAAGGCCAGGGCGCAGTCCACGGCCAAGACGAAGGCGGAGGAGGACTGAGATGGCCCACAAGAAGGGCGCGTCATCCAGCCGCAACGGCCGCGACTCCAAGGCCCAGCGCCTCGGCGTCAAGCGCTACGGCGGCCAGCTGGTGAACGCGGGCGAGATCATCGTCCGCCAGCACGGCACCCACTTCCACCCCGGCCAGGGCGTCGGCCGCGGCGGCGACGACACGCTGTTCGCGCTCGTCGGCGGGAAGGTGGAGTTCGGCAAGTTCCACGGCCGCCGGGCTGTCAGCATCGTCCCCGCCGAGCCGCCGGCGTAAGGCTCGCCAGGGGCGCAACACAACCACGAAGGCGGGCCGGGCAACCTGGCCCGCCTTTACTATGCGGGAACGAGGAAACAACAGTGGCGGAGTTCGCCGACCGGGTGACGCTGCGGGTTCAGGCGGGCCACGGCGGAAACGGCTGCGCCTCCATCCACCGGGAGAAGTTCAAGCCGCTCGGCGGCCCCGACGGCGGCAACGGCGGCCGCGGCGGTGACGTGATCCTCGAGGTAGACGCGAGCTCGGCGACGCTGCTCGACTTCCACCGTCGCCCGGTGCGCAAGGCCGGCAACGGCCGGCAGGGCGAGGGCTCGAACCGGACCGGCGCCGCCGGCACCGACCTGGTCATCCCCGTGCCGAACGGCACCGAGGTCAAGACCGCGGACGGCGAGGTGCTCGCCGACCTGGTCGGCGTCGGCACCAGGTTCGTGGCCGCGGCCGGCGGCCGGCCCGGCCTCGGTAACGCGGCCCTCGCGAGCCCGCGCCGCAAGGCGCCCGGGTTCGCCCTCAAGGGCGAGCCGGGGGAGCAGCGCGACCTCATCCTCGAGCTGAAGACGGTGGCCGACGTCGGCCTGGTCGGCTTCCCCAACGCCGGCAAGTCCTCGATCATCGCGGCCATGTCCGCGGCCCGGCCCAAGATCGCCGACTACCCGTTCACCACGCTGATCCCCAACCTGGGCGTGGTCGAGGCGGGCGATGTCCAGTTCGTGGTGGCCGACGTGCCGGGGCTGATCCCCGGGGCCAGCCAGGGCAAGGGCCTGGGCCACGACTTCCTCCGCCACGTCGAGCGCTGCTCCATCCTGGTCCACGTGCTGGACTGCGCGACCGAGGAACCGGGCCGCAGCCCCGCCGCCGACCTGGCCGCGATCGAGTATGAGCTAGCCGCCTACGGCGAGGCCACTGGCATCGACCTGAATAGCAGGCCGCGGCTCATCGCCCTGAACAAGATCGACGTCCCGGCCGCCCGCGAGCGCGCGGACCAGATCAAACCCGAGCTCGAAGCCCGCGGTTACCAGGTCTTCGAGATCTCGGCCGCCACCGGGGCAGGCCTGCGCCCGCTGGGTTTCGCGATGGCCGCGCTGGTCGCCGCGGACCGTGCCGCCCGTCCGGCCGAACAGCCCGCCGAGCGCACCCGGGTCAGGGTCGCGGTCAAGCGCGTCGACGAGCCGGGCTTCGAGGTGATCCGCCTCGGTGAGGACAGCTTCCTGATCCGCGGCGAGAAGCCGAGGCGCTGGGTTCAGCAGACCGACTTCGCCAACGACGAGGCGGTCGGCTACCTGGCCGACCGGCTGGCGCGCCTGGGCGTGGAGGAGGCGCTGGCCGAGGCGGGCGCCGAGCCGGGCGCGGAGGTCCTGATCGGCGAGCCGGACGATGCCGTGGTGTTCGACTGGGACCCGGCCGCCCCCATGAGCAGCGGAGCCAGGTCCCGAGGGGCGCACCACGGCCCGCGCGGCACCGATCCCCGGCTGTCCCCGTGACCACCAGCGCCCGCCCGGACATCGCGTCAGCGTCCCGGGTGGTGGTCAAGGTCGGCTCCTCCTCGCTCACCACCGCGGCCGGGGAGATCGCGGGCCAGGCGATCGCGGCGCTGGCCAATGCTCTGGCTGCCCGCCATAGCGCCGGGATCCAGGTCGTGCTGGTCTCGTCCGGCGCGATCGCGTCCGGCCTGGTCCCGCTGGGCCTGACCCGGCGCCCCAACGACCTGGCCACCCAGCAGGCCGCAGCCAGCGTCGGCCAGGGCCTGCTCATCGCCCGGTATACAGAGGCCTTCGCCCGGCACGGCATCCGGACCGGCCAGGTCCTGCTCAGCGCGGACGACCTGATGCGCCGGACCCACTACCGCAACGCCCAGCGCACCCTGGACCGGCTGCTCGAGCTGGGCGTGCTCCCGGTGGTGAACGAGAACGACACGGTCGCCACCGAGGAGATCAGGTTCGGCGACAACGACCGGCTGGCCGCCCTGGTCGCCCACGTCACGCGCGCCAGAGCGCTCGTCCTGCTCTCCGACGTGGACGGCCTGTACGACGGTGACCCGCGCCGCGGCGCCGCGCAGCGGATCACCGAGGTCCGCGGCCAGGCCGACCTGGAAGGGGTCCGCCTGGGCCGCGGCCTCAAAGCCGGCCAAGGCAGCCAAGGCGGCCACGTCAGTCAAGGCAGCCAGGGCAGCCACGGCATCGGCGGCATGGCGACCAAGGTGGAAGCGGCCATGATCGCCTCCGCGGCCGGCATCCCCACCGTGGTCGCCGACGCGGCCGCCGCGCCCGCTGCGCTGGCCGGCGACCCGGTCGGCACGTACTTCGCGGCTCACGGCCGCCGACCCGCGACCCGGCTGCTGTGGCTCAAGCACGCCGCGGTGGCCCGCGGCAGCCTGAGCCTGGACCCCGGCGCGGTGGAGGCCGTCGTCAAACGGCACGCCAGCCTGCTGCCGGCCGGCATCACCGGCGTGGAGGGCGTCTTCGACGCCGGCGATCCGGTGAACCTCCGCGACGAGAACGACGCGATCATCGCGCGCGGCCTGGTGAACTACGACGCGTCCGAGATCCCCGGCCTGATGGGCCGCTCCACCCGGTGGCTGGCCAGCAAGCTGGGCCAGGAGTACGAACGCGAAGTCGTCCACCGCGACGACTTGGTCCTGCTGTAATCCCAGGTTGCCTTCAGCGGCAAATCCGCCCCACGAGTTGACCTGAGCATCGTTTACCGGGAGGATCCGGGCTTCCGGGAGGAAAAGGTGCATCCGGGTACACCCGATCCTCCCCGAAGCCCGAATGCTCCCAGATCTTGGTGCGGATGGGACGCGAGATGTGCCACGGGACGCTAAAACGCCTCGCGCCACCCAGAGCTCCCGGGCAGCGCGAGGCGCAAAGCGAGGCGGCAAGCGCCCCGTCAAAAACTAGTTGTCGTCGTTGCCGCTTCCGGTGCCGCGGTTCTGCAGCCGGTCGAATATCCCGCCGCCGGCCCGTGCCGCGCTCTCCGCGACGCCGCGGAAGATCCCGATCAGCGGGTCCTGGGACCGGCTCCACGAGTCCTGGTAGGACCGGGCGGCGTTCCTGATCTCCTCGCCGACCGAGGCGGTGCTGTCGGTGTCCCGCCGCGGGTAGTCGCCCTCGAGGATCCGCTCGTACTCGCCGTGCGTGGCCCAGTAGTCGAGCTCGGCGAACCGGACCACCGCGAACGGGTGGGTGTTCCCCCGCAGTTGCAGGATCTTCAGGATGCTGTCCCGCAGGTCGGGCACGGCGTCGTACTCGCGCGCCTGCTCGCGGAACGCGTCCGGGTTCAGCTCGGACAGGTACGCCCCGCCGGCCAGCTTCATCAGCCCGCGCCGGGCCGCGTCCAAGTCCTGCCCGGCCAGCAGCCCAGCCCGGTCGCAGGACAGCTCCGACTTGCGGAACCACTCCTCCAGGCCCCAGATGATGGCCTGCAGGCCCAGCCCGATCGGCGTCCACGCGGCCCGCGCCGCCAGCCCGAGCAGGATGACGAGCATGGTGCGGTACACCGCGTGCCCGGACAGGATGTGGCCGAGCTCGTGCCCGATCACCCAGCGCAGCTCTTCCGGGTCATACAGGTTGACCATGCCGGTGGTGATGACGATGAACGGCTTGTCCCGGCCCAGCGCCATCGCGTTCACCAGGGGGTTCTGGAGGACGTAGCACTCGGGCACCTCGGGCAGGTCCAGGATGTAAGCGCCGTCCCGGACCAGCTCGTAGATGTGCGGGAACTGCCGCTCGGAGACGCGGACGGCCCCGGCCAGGTACGTCAGCCGGAAGGCCCGCTCGTTGAACAGGCCGAAGAACTTGCGCAGTATCACGTCGAAGCCGGTTAGCTTGCGCAGCGCGACCAGCGCCGAACGGTCTGCGGGATGCTCATAGGCGCGGGATGAGATGCCGGTGAGCCGGACCCGCGCGCGATCTGGCACTGAAGTCATATCTCGATCATAGCCCGATCGCCGAGCCGATGGAGCCGCAAGCAAGCCGGTACCATACGAGGTCATGCAGCGGATCGGTGTGATGGGCGGGACGTTCGACCCCATCCACCACGGTCACCTGGTCGCGGCCAGCGAGGTCGCGCATATCTTCGGCCTGGATGACGTCATCTTCGTGCCGACCGGCCAGCCCTATCAGAAGGAAACGCGCAAGGTCTCGGCTGCGGAGGACCGTTACCTGATGACGGTGATCGCGACCGCGTCGAACCCCCGGTTCAGCGTCAGCCGGGTGGATATCGACCGCCCTGGGCCCACGTACACGATCGACACGCTGCGCGAACTCCGTGAAGCGAACAACCCGGACGCGGAGCTGTTCTTCATCACCGGCGCCGACGCGCTGGCCGAGATCCTGACCTGGCACGACGTGGACGAACTTTTCACCCTCGCGCATTTCGTAGGCTGTACCCGTCCGGGGCACCGGCTGTCGGGGGCGGGCCTGCCCGACGGCAAGGTCAGCCTGGTGGAGATCCCGGCGCTGGCCATCTCGTCTACCGAGTGCCGCGCCCGGGTCGAGGCGGGCGAGCCGGTCTGGTACCTGGTGCCGGACGGGGTCGTGCAGTACATCGCCAAGCGCAAGCTGTACGCGAAACCAAAATGACAGCCTGCTATGAGACGCTAATAATGAACATGACCCCGACCGAGGGAGGCCGGCAAGCACTCGTGACTGCCACACCGAGGGCCGTCGAGCTTGTGGAGACCGCCGCGCTGGCGGCCGCGGACAAGCTGGCCGACGGCATAATCGCCTACGACGTGAGCGAGCAGCTCGTGATCACCGACGCCTTCGTGCTGTGCTCGGCGTCCAACGACCGGCAGGTCCGCGCCATCGTCGACGAGATCGAGCTCCGGATGCGCCAGGCCGGCGCGGAGCTGGTCCGCCGCGAGGGTGAGCGGGAGGGCCGCTGGGTTCTGCTCGACTACCTCGAAGTGGTGATCCACGTGCAGCATTCCGAGGAGCGCACCTACTACGCGCTGGAGCGGATCTGGAAGGACTGCCCCCAGATCCCGCTGCCCGAGCTGACCGTCAATCCGGGGAGGACCCGCTGAGCGACCGGGTCCGGCTGATCTTGTGGCGGCACGGGCAGACGCTGTGGAACGCCGAGCGGCGCTTCCAGGGCCAGAGCGACAGCCCGCTGGATGAGACCGGCCTGGCCCAGGCCGAGCGGGCCGCGCGCCTGCTCGCCGCGCTCCGCCCGGACCTGATCGTCTCCTCCGACCTGAGCCGCGCGGTCCACACCGCGGCGCCGCTGGCCCGGCTGACCGGGCTGGAGGTGAGCCTGGACAAGGACCTGCGGGAACGATCCGGCGGCAGCTGGGAGGGCCTGACCGATACCGAGATCCGCGAGCGGTACCCGGATGACCACGCGACCTGGACGCCGCCGGACGGCGAGCCGGCCGCCGTGGTCGCCGACCGCGTGGCCGCCGCGTTGCGCCGGACCGTCACGGCCATCGCCGAGCAGGTGACCGGGCGCGACGGCCTGGCCGTGGTCGTCAGCCACGGTGCCGCGCTGCGGCTCGGCATGTCCCGCCTGCTCGGCATGCCCGATGACCTGTTCAGCGTGCTCGGCCCGCTGTCCAACTGCTCCTGGTCGGTGCTCGGCGTCCGGTACGGACGCTGGCGCCTGCTGGAGCACAACGCCGGCACGCTCCCTGAGCCCGTGCTCGGTGACGACCGCTAGAAACCCATTGATACGGAACGTAACGTGGACTCTGTTGCCATTACTTGGTATGGCCAGTCGGGGTTTCGCCTCGAGGGGGGCGACAGCCAGATCCTGATCGACCCGTTCCTGACCGATCGCGATGACCGGAACTACCGGCCGCCCGCCTCGGCGGCCGAGTTTGCCGACGTCACGCTCGTGCTGTGCACGCACGAGCACGTGGACCACCTGGACCTGCCGTTCCTGCGTGAGTTCTGCGCGGTCAACTCCTGCGCCCGGATCGTGGTGCCCGCGCCGGTGGTGGAGATCGCGGCCGGCGCCGGCGTGGAACGGTCCCGCCTGGTCGGCGCGGCCGTCGGGGAAGAGGTGCGCGACCGGGACGTGAACGTGCACCCGATCCCGGCCTTGCACGGGATCGGCGGCGACCAGCCCGTGGCATACGAGTTCGCCCCGGACGGCGGCCCGGCCCGGTTCCTCGGCTACGTGGCCGAAATCGGCGGGATCCGCTTCTACCACGCCGGCGACGGCCTGGTCTACCCGGAGCTTGCCCAAGTTCTGGCCGCGCTGGCCCCCGACGTGCTGATGCTCCCCATCAACGGCCGCGACCACATGCGCGAATCGGCCGGCATCGTCGGCAACATGAACGAGACCGAAGCCGCCTGGCTCTGCGCCCAGGTCGCGCCCTCCTACGTCATCCCCATGCACTACGACGCGATCAAGGGCAACACCGGCGATCCCGGCCACTTCGCCACCATGATCCACCAGGCCGCCGCCGCTGCCATCTTGATCCCGGCCCGCACCCGGACCGTCACCCTGGCCCTGCCCTAGCCAGAAGCGCCCTAGAGGCAGGCGCCCTAGCGGCAGGCGCCGCGGTCGCCGGGCGTCCAGGGCCGCAGGCGGGGCCGCCAGGCGGGCACCGCGCGCCGGTAAGCCTCGTACTCGGCGCCAAACCGCCTGGTCAGGGCGGGCTCCTCATACCACCGGACGAACGCCGCCGCCCCCGCCCAGCCGACCACGGCGTAGACCAGCAGGGGAAGCGATCCGAACAGCATCGCCTGGCCGACGAAGATCAGCAGCGATCCCACGTAGACGGGGTTGCGGACGTGCCGGTTGAACCCGCTCACCACCAGGCGGCGGGTCGGGGCCAATGGCAGGGGAGTGCCCCCGGCCCGGGTGAACTGCACGAACACGCTCACCACGGGCACCACCCCCGCGCCGATCAGGACCACGCCCGCCGCCTGCGCCGCCGCCCACCAGGGCCCGGGCCGGTGAAACTCCCAGCCGGTCACCAGCCACGGGACCAGGACCGCACCCGTCCCCGCCGCCACCGCGAAATACGCCGCGCTGCCCGCCGCGGCCGTCCATCTGCGCATCCCCGCACCTCCCGGTCCTCTACCCTCCAGGAACCGGCCCGGGCCAGGAGTGTGACCGCCACGCTGACCCAGCAGACGGTGTTTCTGCCGCGCGTTACCCTTGATCACCATGGCCATCGGGCTCGGGACCGAAACGGCGGGCGCATCGGCGGTGGCGGCATGAGCAAGGAAACGCCCGAGCACCGTGCCACCCCGGCCGGCAAGCCGCGCGCCCGCGGCCTCGGGCTGCCGTTCGCGGGCCGTCCGGGCCGGTGGAACGCCATCACCGACGTGCCGGGCGTGCAGGTCGGCTACGTCACCTTGATCGAGGGCGACCGCGTGCGCACCGGGGTCACCGCCATCCACCCGCGCGGTCCGGCCGGTACCGGCGATCCGGTGGCGGCCGGCTTCCACTCCCAGAACGGCAACGGCGAGATGACCGGGGTCTCCTGGATCAACGAATCCGGCACGTTCACCGGCCCGGTCGCGATCACCAACACGCACGCGGTCGGGGTCGCGCACGCCGGCATCGTGGCCTGGACCGTCCGGCACTACCCCGAGGTGGCCGAGATGTCGCTGCTCCCGGTGGCCGCCGAGACGTGGGACGGCTACCTGAACGACATCAACGGCCAGCACGTCACCCAGGACGCGGTCCTGGCCGCACTGCAGGTCACGCAGCCGGGCCCGGTCGAGGAGGGCTCGGTCGGCGGCGGCACCGGGATGAACTGCTACCAGTTCAAGGGCGGCTCGGGCACCGCGTCCCGGCTGGTCCCCTTCGCCGGCCAGCAGTACACGGTCGGCGTGTTCGTCCAGGCCAACTTCGGCCGCCGCGCCGAGCTCACCCTGGCCGGCATCCCGCTCGGCGAGGCCCTGGCCGCCGACAACCCGATGCAGGACCACGCGAACGCCCCGGCCGGCTCCGGCTCGGTCATCGCGGTGGTCGCCACCGACGCGCCGCTGTTCCCGCACCAGCTGCAGGCCTTCGCCCGCCGGGTCACCTCCGGCCTGGCTCGCACCGGCACCAGCGGCTCGCACTTCTCCGGTGACCTGTTCCTGGCCTTCTCCACCGCGAACCCCGGCTCCTTCCGCCCGGACGCCCAGGCCCTGCGGACCCTGGCCTTCGTCCCCTGGGAGCACCTGGACCCGTTCTTCGAGGCCGTGGTCCAGGCCACCGAGGAGGCCGTGGTCAACGCCCTGGTCGCCAACGAGGACATGACCGGCCGCGACGGCCACCGTACCCCGGCCCTGCCCCGGTCCCAGGTCGTGGCCCTCCTCAAAACCGCCGGCCGCCTGACCCCGTAGCACCAGCTTGTGGCCCGTTTGGGACCCGTGTGCCCCCGGACCCGTCTAGGAGCCTGCTGAATTGGGTCGTTTCGGTACGGGTCCTCGGCGGGTCGCTCGTGCGCAGTCCGGGGCGGCCAGCTGCCCGGCGGACGCCGGATCACGGTGATGCGGGCCG
>Ga0335074_10010481_pt1 | contig 12977 bp, 5 predicted proteins | sample Lox_Sample_23_FD_206715 | JGI IMG/M metagenome (GOLD analysis project Ga0335074, IMG submission 206715) | Soil microbial communities from Loxahatchee National Wildlife Refuge, Florida, United States - Lox_Sample_2.3 | ecosystem: Environmental > Terrestrial > Soil > Wetlands | place: USA: Florida...
GGTGCCTGGTCGACGGTGAGGGTGAACGGCTGGCTCGCCGTCCCGCCCGCGTTCGTCGCGCTGAAGGTAAAGGCATAGGTACCGTGCGCGCTCTTGGCCAGCGTGCCGCTCAGCGTCGCGGTCCCGTTCGAGCCGGGCGTGAAACTGAGCCCTGGCGGCAGCGCCCCGGCCTCGGACAGCGTCGGCGCTGGGGTGCCGGAAGTCGTAACGGTGAAGGTGAACGCCTTTCCGGCCGTTCCCGTCGCCGCGTTCTGACTGGTGATCGCGGGCCCGACTGCTGTCACGTCGAGCACGAAACTCTGCGGCGCTGCCCCGCCCGAGTTCGCGGCCGTGATCGTGATCGGATAGCTGCCCGATGTCGTCGGCGTCCCGGCCAGGGAACCCGTTCCGTTGCCGTTGTCGGTGAACGTCACCCCACCAGGCAGGCTGCCGGACTCGGTGAGCGCCGGGGCCGGATAGCCGGTCGTCGTCACGGTGAAGCTGCTCGCCTGGCCCGCCGTGAACGTCGCCGTGCTCGCGCTGGTAATAACCGGCGCAACCGGGCTGATGGTGAGCGTGAACGTCTGCGTAACGGCCGTGCCGAAGCCGTTGCTTGCCGTGATCGTTATCGGGAAGCTGCCCACGTCCGTGCTCGTCCCGGAGATGGTCGCAGTGCCGTCGGTGTCATCGGGCGTGAAGGTGATGCCGGCCGGCAGGGCTCCGCTCTCGGTCAGAGACGACACCGTCGGAGTGCCTGTTGTGGTGACCGTGAACGGCGTGCCCGCCGTGCCCGCCGTGAACGAGTCTGAATCCGGACTAGTGATCGAGGGCTCGGTATCGACGGTGGTGACCGTGAGCGTGAAACTCTGCGTGACCGTATTCGTCGTGGTCCCGTTGACGTTAGTCGCAGTGATCGTGATCGGATACGTTCCAGTGGTACCTGGCCCAGGAGCTCCAGTTAGCGTTGCTTCGCCGTACGAGGTGACCGTGCCGCTAGTCGGAACGCATGTCGAGCTGCTGAGCGTGACACCAGCTGGCAGCGCACCTGTCTCGGTGAAGGTTGGACAGGGCGCCCCGTTCGCAGTCATGGTGAACGTCCCGAACTGGCCAGTGCCGAAGCTTGCGGTATCAGCGCTGGTAATCGTCGGCGCCAGTGGAACCGTAATGGTCAGTGTCTGGGTGGCGGTGCCATACTCGTTGACCGCCTCCAGAGCCATGGCGTACACGCCACCGACCGTCGGGGTGCCGGAGATCGTAGCGGTGCCGTTCGTACCCGGCGTGAAGGTCAGGCCGGGCGGCACGTTGCTCCAGCCGAAAGCCGGATACGGGTAGCTACTGTTGGCCGTGACCGTAAAGCTGAACGGCGTGCCGATATCGGCCGTCGCCGTATCCGCGCTGGTGAACGTCGGCGCGACACCTGACCCCACGACGATCGGCAGCGTTTGGGTGGCCGGACTGCCGACGCCGTTAGACGCCGTCACGTCCAGGGTGCATGTGCCGGTCTGCGTGGGCGTGCCCGAGATGGTCAAGCTGCCGGTACCGCCGCTTTGTGTCAGCCCGGTCTGCAGCGCAGTACACACAGGGTCGTCGGTGGTGGCAAACGTGTAGGTAATCGTCGGCGCCGGCGTACCGGTGGTGGTGATGGTGATCGAGCCAGCCTCGTTCTCCGTGAAGTCGGCGATCGGGCTGCTGGTGATCAGTGGAGCCACGCCGGCCACGATGGTGATGGTCAGGTTGAGCGTTACCGACGCGTCGATGTCCGAGACGGTCGCCGTGATCGGCACTGTGTAGGTGCCCGACGTGGCCGTCGTCGTGCCAGCGATGGTGCCTGTGCCGTTGCCGTTGTCTGTGCAGGTCAGCCCCGGCGGCAGCGTCCCGGTTCCGCAACTGATCGCCGGATCAGGGAAACCGGTCGTCGTGATCGTGTAGGTCTCGTCCGCCCCGGTCGCGAACTGCGCCGTCGACGGGCTGGTGATCGCCGGCGCCGTCGAATTGACCAAGGTGAGCGTCTGTGTCGCCGTGCCCGACGCGTTTGTCGCCGTGACCACGATCGGGAAGTCAGCGCCTACATCGGTGGAGGTACCTTGGATCGTCGCGGTGCCGTTGCCGTTGTCGGTGAACGTCAGCCCGGCCGGCAGCGCGCCGGTGTAGGTAAGCGCCGGATCCGGCTCTCCGGTGGACGTCACGTCGAAGGTGAACGGCGCGCCGACGTTCACGACAGCCGAGTCGACGCTGGTGATCTGCGGCGCGACTTGCTGCGCCGCGGTCAGCCGGGCGGTTACCGGCGCACCCGTACGGCCGTCCGCGCCTGCGGGCCCCTGCAGGCCGGCGATCCCGGCAACCGCGATCACCAGGCACCAGACCGCCACCATGAGGGGGAACGCGGGGTGACCCGGGAAGCGGCCGCCCTGTACCCGCGCGGCCGTCCATCCCGGCCGCGCGGACCCGCCAGTAACCCTGTGCTGCATTACTTCACCCTCACCGTGAGAATCTCGACGATCGAGCCGTCAGCGTTGCTGACCTTGACCCGGATGAGATACGTGCCGGTCTTAGCCGGGACGCCCGCCAGTGTGGCCGTGCCGTCGCCATGGTCGACCCACGTGAGCCCGGCGGGCAGCGCCCGGCTCACGGTCAGGGCGGCAGCCGGAGCGGCGGCTGCCCTGACCGTGAAGCTGAGCGCATTGCCCACCGACGATCTGATGGACGAGGACGTGGTAACCGCGGGCGGGCCGGTGACGGTGAGCACGAACGCCTGGGTGGTCGTCCCGTCACCGTTCTTGGCGGTCAGCGTGAGCACATACGCGCCGCCGCTGGTTGCCGCCGGAGTGCCCGACAAGGTTGCCGTGCCGTTGTGGTTGTTCTTGAACGTGACCCCGCTGGGCAGAGTGCCGGACCTGGACAGGTTCGATGCGTACTTCGTCGGGCTTCCTGAGGTCTTGACCTTGAAGCTGAAGGCGTGCCCGGCCTTGGCCGTCGCCGACCCGGCGCTGGTGAAGCCCGGCACTCGTTCCCTCTTCTTCTTTCCTGCTGTCTTGACGGTCAGGATGAGCACCTGGCTGCGATGGCCGCCGGCGTCCGTCGCGGTGATCGTCACGCGGAAAGTGCCGCGCTTGACCTTGGCAGTGCCGGACAGCTCACCAGCGCCGTTGCCGAACCTGACCAGCCTCAGTCCCTTCGCCAGCTTGCCCACGGTGAGCTTGGCGGCCGGATAGCCGGTCGTCGTCACCGCGACGCTGAACGGCGTCCCGGCGGTCTCGGTGAACTTGCTGCCGTTGGTGAACGCCGGTGCCTGGTCGACGGTAAAGGTGAACGGCTGGCTGACCGTCCCGATCGAGTTGGTCGCAGTGAAGGTCACCGGGTAGATCCCGTGTGCCTTGGGCGACACGGTTCCGCTCAGCGTCGCCGTGCCGTTGGCGTTCGCGGTGAAGCTAAGCCCGGCCGGCAGCGCACCCCCCTCCGACAATGTCGGCGTGGGCACGCCCGCCGCCTTGACCGTGAAGCTGAACGGCTTACCCGCGATTGCAGTGGCCGACGCCGCACTGCTGAACGACGGACCGGTCGTGACCGTCAGTGTGAACGCCTGGCTCTGCGAGCCGCCCGGGTTCGTGGCCGTGATCGTGAACGAATACGTACCTGCAGTGCCAGCCGCTGGAGTGCCGGCCAGCGTGGCGGTACCGTTCCCGTCGTCCGTGAACGTGACGCCCGATGGCAGAGCACCCGACTCGGTGAAGCTCGGTGCCGGGGAGCCCGTCGCGGAGACAGTGAACGTACCCGCCTGCCCGACCGAGAACGTGGTCCCGTCTGCGGTCGTGATCATCGGAGTTGTCGGGTTCACGCTCACGGTGAAGCTCTGCGTCACCGTGCTTCCGACATTCTTCGCCGTGATCGTCAGCGGGTACGTGCCCACGTCGGTCGAGGTTCCGGTAATCGTTGCCGTACCGTTCCCGTTGTCGGTAAACGTGACGCCAGTCGGCAGCGCGCCGGTCTCGGTGAGGCTCGGCGTCGGCGAGCCGGTCGTCGTCACCGAGAACGTTCCGGCCACACCAGAGGTGAACGCGTACGAGTTAGCGCTGGTGATTACCGGATCGACGGGCACCACGGTGATCGTGAACGCCTGCGTAGGCGCGGTACCGATGCCGTTGGTTGCTGTGACCGTAATCGGGAAGGTGCCGACATCGGTCGTCGTGCCGGAGATCGTTGCGGTCCCGGCTGCCGTGCCGGTGCCCTGCGTGAAGGTAAGCCCGGTCGGCAGCGACCCGGTCTCGGTCACCGACGGCGTCGGGAAACCGGTCGTCGCGATCGCGAAGTTGCCGGGCACGCCAGACGTGAACGTCGTCGTGGCGGCGCTCGTAATCGTCGCCGGCTCGGCCAGGTTGATCGTGATGCTGCCGTCAGCCGGCACGCTCACCCAGTCCGACGACGTGCCGCCGTAGGCCTGGCCGAACGCCGCGCCGCTCTCCTGCGAGCCAGTCGGCACGGTCACCGGCACCTCGGCCGCACTGGCACCGCTGTTGCTGATCGTCAGCACGCCGTTGGTCATGCTGGCCGTGACAGAGGGCGAGGCGGCCGACTGGATCGTGGACCAAGCCGACTGGTCGGCGAGCACGTCGCCGATGGCACCCTCGGTCAGCTGCACCCACGGCGTCGTGCTGTAGTTGATGTCGGCCTTGTACTCGGCCAGCAGCGGGTTCAGCACGGAGTACAGCAGGCCGTCGCCGGTGGTGTCCGGCGTGTCCGGCGGCGTCGCCGAGATGGTCGCCGGCGGCTCGCCCATGATGTTCGTCTGGTGCACGTACGTCGGCTCGGGGTCGTTGCTCAGCATGTTGGTGTACATGCCGGAGTCGACCGATCCGACGATGTCCGCGAAGTCCGCTGGCGTGGTGAGGCAGTCGCTGCCGGTGCAACCGCCGCCGTCTGCCGTCGAGAGGTAGATCGAGTTGTACTCGCTGACCGCCTGCTCTTCGGTCGAGTTGTTATAGAAAATGTTGATCGGGTGCCGTGGCACGACCTCCGCGGTGCCGTCCACGAACGCCTGGCCAGCCGCGTACTCAGCCCCGGTGTAGGTCCCGCCAGTGACGACGCCGCCAGTCGTGCCGAACGAGGCCGTCGGCGGGTTCGGGTACGGCTTCGACGCGTCAGCGCCGACCGTTGTGATGCCGGCAGCTTCCAGCGCCGGGATGAAGTACTGGTTCTGCTCCCACGGCTGCTCCACTGCGTTCTCGGTGTCTGGCGGAGTGGTGAAGGTCTGGAGCGTGCCAGCCGTGCCAGTGTCGTTGAACGTCTGCTCTAGCTCGCCGCCGCCAGTGACGTCGGTGGTCGATGGGTTGTTGCCCGAGCTGCTGTCCGGCAGCGTCACGTCCTGCGGCGTGGAGTCCGTGCCGATCAGGTACCACTGGTCGTAGGACGGGCCGGCCGCGCGGTAGATGTAGTACTCGGCGGCGTGGCAGATGGCCTGCCAGGTCAGCTGTACCGAGCCGTTGGTACCGACCGCGACCGGGGAAGTCACGCCCGCCGCGGACTGGTCGGCCACGGGTTGTCCGGAGGTGAAGGAGTCTGTGACCGCGTACTCATAGTCGCCAGCAGCCAGGGTTCCGGCCGAACCAGCCGTTGCATCGTCGAGGTCCGGCGGGTCGACCGTCGCCGGGTTGCCGGGCACGAGGTCAGCCAGGCCGGAGTGGTTTCCCGGCACGAACACCTGCGGGTTTTCGTAGCCGAGCGCATCATCGACGTCGTCGCTCTCAGTGATGCCGAGGCCGCCAGTACCAGCCGTCGCGCCTGGCGCGGCCGCGATCGTGGACGTGTTCTCGTTCAGCTCGGCCTCGATGTAGTTCTGGGTGGCACAGCCGACGTCCAGGTACGGCGTGTCATATGTGTGGCTAATCCAGCCGAAGTCATCGGCGTACGGCTTGCCGGTTACGGGGTCGGTCGCCTGGAACGCCGCCACCAGCGGGTCATACGTGCTGGGAATCGTGGTGGTGCTGTCGTACTCCAGGTTGCCGCTCTCGGCCGCCACGGCGCTGCCATAGTTGAACAGCTGGTCCAGCCGGAAATCGTTAGCTTCCGACCACTGCGCGGCGTAGACCACGTCAGCGGGCTGCATGCGCAGCGAGTCGGCCTCGTTGTAGTCAAGCGAGCCGTTGTCGAGCGGGTTGGTGGTGTCGGGCGTCCACGAGTCATCCGGCGTGAACGTGTCGTCGATGTCCATCTCGACGTAGTTCCGGTACTCACCCAGAGAGACGTCTTCCGTCACCCAGTCGATCAGCCCGGGCGCCAGCAGCTCCCACTGCAGCTGGCTTGCGTTGTAGTTGAAGTTCAGCGCCAGCTCTGCGACGTTCGCCTGGGGGTCGGTGCTCGGGTGCTGATAGACCGCGGCGAGGATGTCGCCGGTGGAGTTTTCAATCAGCGGGGTGAGCGGCGCTCCCGAGGTGGCCACCGACGCGTAGCCGAACGTGCCGGTGCTGAACGGGATCGGGCCTTCCAGCTCGGGGAACGCGGCAAGCCCGGCGGAGGTCAGCGTCCCGGTAGTGCCATCGAGCGCGCCCGAGCTGACAATGGTCTGCCCCAGCGTCGAGCTCGGCGAGTAGTAGCCGTCGATCTGGCGCACACCGAAGGTCGCCTCATAGCTGTCGAGCGTCGTGAGCTGGCCTGCGGCGAAGTCGTAGGGAGAGTCGGCGAACACGATTCCGTCGTAGTTGCCCGTCGTGCCGCTGGACAGTGTCGGCAGCGCGACGTCCTCGCTCGGCGAGGTGCCCGTCGCGTCGACCTCGGTGTACGGCACACCTTCTTGCGTCAGCGCGGATTCCCATGCTGCGGTTGTCGGGTCGGTGCTTCCGTCGCCGATCAGCAGAATCTTCAGGTCCAGCGTGTTGCCGGTGGCCGCCGCGGCCGGCGCCGAGTTAAGCAGCCCGCCTGGCAGCGCCGCTCCGACCGCCCCGCCCCCGGCAACAAGCACGGGTATCAGGAATCTGGCTACACGTGAGCGCCACCCCGCTCGGCCAGAGGTGCCAAACGTGCCCACTCGCCTAAATGGCGACCTAAAGGTCCTATTTTTCATAGGTTTCGCGACTCCCCACCCGCGCCGTTGCCGCCGGTCGCCTGTTCCGGTTGCATGACTTCTTTTCAGTTGAAAACGGCCTATAGCTTCCATATCTAGGAAGTAAGGCTCATGCGTATGACGTCAATGGCAGGGCCGCGGATTACACAAGTCAGGTACAAACTTTGCGCACGCGTTTTCGGCCCCTTACCGATCTCCGCGAATCGCACTCATCCTGCTTTATGGGATGAAATTTTTCCAGCGACCCAATCGGGGCAAAGGTATGGGTCACGCATGCGGGCAATAGGAGGAAAATACCCTCAAGACAGACGCCGTTCCGCGCCGTGCCCTGGACTGAGGGTGATGACGGGTGAAAACCTCGTGAACCCTGGCCATCAGCGGGCGCGGAATGGACGGAATGCCCGGTCGCAGGGGTAGGTCGAAGTCAGAATGCCGCGTTGAACCGCGCGCGGAGATCGCCGAGACGTTCGACCGGTTCGTTAGCGAACACCAACCGCAGGTAGTGGTCGCCGCTAACGCCGCTCCTCGACGAGCGGCGCGACACCTTCCTGACAGGGAAACTCGCAGGTACCGGGGCGTTCCCCCCGCCTCGGCACTGGCATGGGCGTTCCCTGGCTTAGCCGTACCGCTCTTATCGCCGCGATGATCGCTGTGCTGACCCGGCGGTCATGCGACCGGCCCGGCAACCGGCACCGCTACCACCGAGCGATGCTCGGGATGCAAGCAGGCGTGCAGTTGCTGGGTATCGCCACGGTGGGTCAGGGCCGGAACGCCCGCACGGCAGTCGGCTGCCGCGAACGGGCAGCGCGGCTCGAACAGGCAGCCGGCTGACTCCACCCGCTCGTCCAGCGGTGCGGTCGGCACGACCCGGTCCGGGCCAGGCTCCTCGATGCCGCGCAGCACCGGTATCGCCGACAGCAGACTCTGGGTGTAGGGGTGCGCCGGCCGCCGGATCACCGTCTCGGTGCTGCCGTGCTCGATGACCATGCCGCGGTAGATGACGTACAGCTCACCGCCGTCGCCGATGTACCTGGCGGTCGCCACGTCGTGCGTGATGAACAGCACGGAGACCCCAGCGGTGTCGCGCAGGTCGCGTAGCAGCTGGAGTATCCCGAGCCGCAGCGACACGTCGATCATGGACACGGCCTCGTCGGCGACCAGCAGCTCCGGGTCGACGGTCAGTGCGCGTGCAATGACCACACGCTGCCGCATGCCCCCGGACAGCATGTGCGGGTAACGCGGCAGCACATAGTCCGGATCGAGTCCGACCAGGCCGAGCAGCTCCGCGCACCGGGCCTTGGCCCAGGCACCGTCCGCGTCGAGCTGGCGGGCGCGCAGCGCGAGCGGGTCGGCCAGGATCTCGCCAATGGTCCGGGTCGGGTTGAGGGCCGAATAGGGGTCCTGGTGGACCAACTGGACGCGCCGGAAGTAGGGCGTGCGGTTCTTCGGTCGCAGGGCGCGCAGCGACTCGCCGTCCACGAGGAGGTCGCCGCCGTCAAACTGCTCGAAACCGCACAGGATGCGGCCGAGTGTGGTCTTGCCGCAGCCGGACTCACCGATTAGAGAGACCGCGCCGCGGTCGGGAATGACCAGGTCGACGCCGCGGAGCGCCTGCACGCGAGCGCGCTCCAGCATGCCGCCGCCCCGCCGGTCGAAGGTTCTTGTGATGCCGCGCGCCTCGATCATGACGCCTCCTTCGTCGCGACGAAGCACGCGAACCGGTGGTCGCCGTCTGCCGTCATGGGAGGCTCCGCTGCCGCGCAGGCGTCGATCGCCAGGGGGCAACGGGGCCGGAACACGCAGCCCTGGCGCGGGATCGACCTCAGGTCGGGCGGCCGGCCCGGCAACGGCCTCGCCTCGCCGATGTCACCCGCGATCCGCGGCATGGCCGTGAGCAGGCCTCTCGTGTACGGGTGCCGCGGGCTGGCCAGCACCCGTGCGGTGACGCCTTCCTCAACGATGCGCCCGGCGTACATGACCGCCATCCGAGCCGCGAGATCGCCGATGACGCCGATGTCGTGCGAGATGATCAGGGTTGTCAGGCGCCGCTCGGCGTGCACCCTCCTGATGATCTCCATGACAGATGCCTGGGTCAGCATGTCGAGCGCGGTCGTCGGTTCGTCCAGGATCATCACGTGTGCGTTGAGTACCAGGGCGAACGCGATGCCCACCCGCTGGCGCATGCCGCCGGACAGCTCGTGCTGATACGAGGCAAGCACCCTGACGGCGTCAAGGCCCATGTCGTCCAGCAGCCCTCGGGCCTTGTGCAGGAGGCCTCGCAGGTCGGGCTGGCCGTGAGATCGGCCGAGGTCTAGCAACTGCTTGCCGACGGGCTTGAGCGGATTCAGCGAGTTCTGCGAGGCCTGGAACACGTAGCCGATACTGGCGCCGCGGACCCGTCGCAGGTTCTTGCCCTTCAGCGACAGCACATCACCGACGCCATCGATGCTGACCGAGCCCGCTGTCACCTGGCCGGGGTCAGGTACCGCGTTCAGCAGCGTCAGCGCGAGCGTGGACTTGCCTGAGCCGGACTCGCCGACCAGGCCGGTGATCTCGCCTCGGGCGAGGTCCATGCTCACTCCGGATACTGCGGGCAGCGGCCCCTCCGGAGTACGGAAGGCCACCGTCAGGTCCCGGACGCGGACCGCCGCGGAGCCCTCATGGTGCTCGCTCGCCGGGGACTGCGCTGGCTGGGATTGGGCTGGCCGGGATTCGGCTGGCTGGGATTGAGCCGCCTGGGCACGCGCCGCCACTAGATCCGCCTCAGCCGCGGGTTGAAGAACTCGTCGACCGCGTTCGCCAGCGTCACCAGCGAGATCGTGATGAGCAGGATGCAGATCAAGGGCGATAGCAGGTAAGCCAGTCCCCGCGTGCTGGTAGCCGCACCGGCCTGGAACGCCTGGAAGAGCATCACGCCCCAGTTGCTGGTGCTGTAGGACACCAAGCCCAGGAAGAACAGCCCGACCTCGGTGTAGATGAACGCGGTTATGGCCAGCATGAGGTTCATCCCGATGTACGGGGCGAGATTAGGCAGCACCTCGGTGAAGATGATGCGCCGACCGGACAGGCCGAGTCCGTGGGCGGCCTCGACGAACCCGCGCTCGCGCAGCGACAGCGTCTGGGCCCGGACTGCCCTGGCGATCCCGCCCCAGCCGAAGACGCCCATGACGAAGCCCATCGCCAATGGCGAGCCGAACTGCCAGATCGTCGCGAGCACGACCAGCACAGGGAAACCGGGAACGGCCAGCACGAAGTCCGTCACCCGCATAATCGCGCTGCCGGTCAGCCTGGAGTAATACCCGGCAGCCAAGCCTGCCACCGTCCCGACGCCGAGGGTGATGACGGCCGCAACCGCCGCCGCGAACAGCACGTACCGCGATCCGGTCACCAGCAGCGCCAGGACATCCGTACCCTCGAAGTCGGTTCCGAGCGGATGCGCAAGGCTCGGCGGCGCATAGATGTTGTGCGGGTTGATGGGCAGGTTCTTCGGATACAGGTAGGGCCCGGCGACCGCCGTGAGCGTGAAGATCACGATGATTACGGAAGCCGCGATCCGGCCCGGCGTACTGATAAACAGTCGCCAGCGCCGCGTACTGCGCTGGCGCGAGCGCTGCATGGCCTGATGCAGCTGCTCCGGCGGAAGCGCAATGCTGGTAGTCATGAGCTAGCTCCTGCGGATCCGCGGGTCGATGAGCGGGTAGGTCAGGTCGGCAAGGATATTTGCGGTAATGACCGCCACGATGATGAGCAGGAATGCGCCGTCCAGCACCGGGAAGTCCTTGGTGTTGATGCTGCTGATCAGCAGCTGGCCGAGTCCGGGATAGTTGAAGACGTCCTCAATGAACACTGCACCGCCGAACATCAGCCCGAATGAGATCGCCAGGACTGTGAACAGCGGCAGCATCGCGTTCCTGCCTATGTACCGCGCCACCGTCAGCGGCCGCAGGCCACGCAGTTCGGCGGCAAGGATGAAGTCGTCGCCCAGTACCGAGATCACGCTGGATTTCGAGGTGAGCTGCCAGGCGCCGACTCCGGCCAGGCTGTAGCAGGCCACCGGCAGGATCGCGTGGGTAATGATCGAGCCGATATAGCCGGCGTTGAAACCGGGTGTCTCCAGCACGCTGACGTTGCCGCCCTGCGGGAAGATCGCCCAGACTGTCGTGAAGACGTAGAACAGCAAGATTGCGATCAGGTACACGGGCAGGCCGTTGATAACCGCCCCGAGCAGCGTCAGGCCGTCGGCCAGCTTGGTAGTGCGCCTGATCGCCGTGAGGACGCCCAGGCAAACGCCGATGAGGAAGCTGAAGATGACGCCGAAGAACGCCAGGATCACGGTCCACGGGAACGCGGACGCCACGATGTGCGACACGGGCGTGCCCTCCTCGGCAATTGACACGCCTAGGTTCAAGTGCAGCAGTTGCCAGAGGTAGTGGCGGTACTGGTCAAGAAACGGCTGCTTAGGCACGAAGCCGAAGATGGCCGCCGTGGCGTCCTGCGCCTGCTGAGGCGACATGCCGTGCTGCATGTCGTTGGCCTCCTGCGCGAGCGCCGGGTTGCCCGGCATTTCCAGGACAAGGAAGAACGTCGCCGTGGCGACCACCCAGATCATCACCAGGCCCGTGACCAGCTTGGCCACGAGCTTCCTGGCCAAGTTCACCTGTTGCCCCTGTTCACTGCGCTGTCCTGTTCTGTCCTGTCGGCACCATGGCGGGCAGGACCGGACCCGGTCCTGCCCGCCACCATCCGCCCGCCAGGGCTACCTGCTGCGGCTGGCGGGCCGCTGTCCCTACTTCGCCTGAAGGTATCCCTCAGCCATCCAGACACCTGGGTTCTGACCTAGCACCGTGGTGCTACTCGGGAAATCCGAGAACCGCTTGCCGTTGATGTAGGCGAGGCTCACGTAGTCCCACAGCTGGACGACTGGAACCTCGTAGTTGATGGTCTGGATGAGTTTCGCGGCAATCTGCTTCTGCTGCGCCAGGCCAGCGGACGTGCCGAGCTGAAGCTCCGCCAGCTGCGCAGTAAGCGCGCCGGGGTCGACGGTACCCACACCCGGCACCGCGACGGTGTTTGGCGTGTTGAAGAAGTTCTTCGCGGCCGAGTTACCAGTCGCGTAGCGGGTGAGCGCGCTGCCCACACCGACGTAGCCGTCATATTCCCCGTAGATGCGGGAGAAGGTCGGGTTCGCTCCGGGGCCGAGTGCGATGAGCCACCAGGCGACCGGGTACTTGCCAGCGAACAGGTTGAGCTGGTACTGCGGCCACTGCGGGCCGGTCGTGATCGTGGTCGGAATGCCGAAGCTGTCCAGCTCGGACTTGATCACCGACGACGCGTCGGTCCAGTCCGAGAATCCCTGCGCGACCGGTAGCGTGATCGTCCAGGGCTTGCCGTCGGGCAGATACCACCGGCCGCCCGTCAGCTTCAGTCCTGCACTTTTCAGCAGCGAGGCGGCCGTGGCGGTGCTGGGCGCGTACTGGTTCAGGCTCGTCTCCTGCGCCGACGTGAGGTAGTCCGGGAGCGTCGCGCTCACCGCGCCGATGGTTGTCTTCGACGGGGTGCCGACGACCGGCTCGCCTACCTGCTGAATGGCAGTGCGGTTGAGTACGTAGGCCAGCGCCTGGCGGACTTTGACATTGTTGTAGGGGGCGACTTTCTCGTCAAACGCGATCGCGGAGGCGACCAGCGCCGGCCAGGTGATCTTCTTGTTACCCGCAGCCACAATCTGGCTGTTGACGTTCGACGACATGGCGACGAACGGCGAGGAGTCTAGCGTCGCGCTCTCAAGCAGGCTGGCAATCTGCTGGTTGGTGCCGTCGTGTTCCATGATCACGTTGCCTACGTGCACCTTGCTGGCCGCATAGAAGTCCGGGTTCTTGACCAGCAGCGCCTGGCTGTTGTTGAGCCGCTTGATGTAGAACGGCCCGGCCGAGATGTCAGTCTTCGG
>Ga0335074_10010482_pt1 | contig 12976 bp, 14 predicted proteins | sample Lox_Sample_23_FD_206715 | JGI IMG/M metagenome (GOLD analysis project Ga0335074, IMG submission 206715) | Soil microbial communities from Loxahatchee National Wildlife Refuge, Florida, United States - Lox_Sample_2.3 | ecosystem: Environmental > Terrestrial > Soil > Wetlands | place: USA...
CCACGACCGGCACGGTCACCCGGCACAGGTCGCTCGACCGCCATCGGAGATGTTCGCTCCATCGACTAGCTCAACGGCGCCTCAGCGCCGGGAGTGCCGAGGTCGCGAACCCTGGCGGTCTGCCGTCTACCTGACGGCCAGCCCGCCGATGAGGAGCTCAGTGAAGAGGTCACCGACCTGCTCGGGCGACAGCGTGCCGTCCGGCTTGAACCATGAGCCCAGCTGGTTCACGACGCTCAGGAAGAAGTGCACGATGATGTCGGAGGATATGTCACTCCGGAATGTGCCCACGGCCACGCCCTCGTCCACCAGCGCCCGGAACTTGTCCTGGTAGCGCCGCCGCTCAGCCCGCACCTGGGCCTGCTTGTCCTCGGGCAGCATGTGCAGCGAGCGGAAGAACACGATGAGGTCGTCGAGGTTGTCCAGGCTGGTCTGCACCACGTCGGCGGCGGCGGCGCGCAGCCGCTCCTCGGGGGTGCCGGGCCCGGCCGCGATCTCGTCGAGGTGCTCGGTCTGCATGGAGAGCAGCCGGTGGTAGACCTCGTAGAGCAGGTCGTCCTTGGAGTCGTAGTAGTGGTACATGGCGCCCTTGGTGACGCCGGCCGCGTCCACGATGTCCTGGACGGAGGTGCTCTCGAAGCCGTGCCGGGCGAACAGCCTGGTCGCGACGCTCAGCAGCCGTTCCTTGACCGGCGGCCGGGCCGCCTTGGCTGAGGCCCGCCCAGCGGGCTGCTTCGACCTGACCGCCATGTCCCACGCTCCGGCTCGTTACGCTCCGGCAGGCATCATACCGGCCGGTCGGTCTTAAAGTTAGGCATCCTTCCGCCGAGTGGTCAACTGGGACGGGTTCGCGGTCATTCCGCCGTTGTCGCGCACCTTCTGAGCCAGCCGAGGTCAGCTAGCCGGGCCGGCCGCCAGCTCGTCCAGGTGCGCGGCGACAGCGTCGATCCGGTAGCCGGTCCGGTGCCGTCGCGGCCCGGTCCCGCCCTGCTGCCACGGCCGCGGCCCGGCGAGCGGCCGGTACTCGATTCCGGCAGCGTCCAGCCGGGCCAGGTGCGCCCCGATCCGGCTGGCCAGTGGCTCGTCGAGGGGCACCGGACCGCCGGTCCAGGCCACCTCGGCGAGCGCGCAGGCCCGCGGGAAGATCATGTACTCCAGCGCCCGGCCATCCGGGATGTACTCGGTCCACACCTGGAACTGGGCCCCGATCATGCGCGCCCGTTCTGCCTCCGTCCAGTCGGCCGGGACCGGAGCGAAGGCAGCGACGTCGGCGAGCCGGACCGGCCCGCCGATCGCGACCGGCTCCGTGGCAGCACGTTCCTGGTAATAATCGAAATAGAGCGGCGACACTGGCGCCGCGACGACATCGTGCCCGGCGGCGGCCGCCTGCCGCGCGATATGCATGCCGCGCCATGCCATGACAACCGTGTCCTGGCGGAGCAGCCCTGGCGCCGTGGCGAAACCCTCGTCCCACACGACTGCCCTGGCTGCAAAATCATCCGCGAGCATGTCAGCCACGTCGCGCAGGAACGCGGCATGCAGATCCTCGGAGCTCGCCAGGCCGCGGCCGCGCCAGACCGCCTCGATCCGGGGGTCGTCGCGCCACCGGTCCAGCACGACCTCGTCGCCGCCGATGTGAACGAAGCGCGCGCCGGTCGCGCCGATCAGCTCGCCGAAGACGTCCCGCAGCACCTGCATCGGCTCCGGCAGCGGAGCCAGCAGGCTGGTGAAGATGCCCCAGTCCGGGCTGACCTCGTAGCCGCCCGGCGGCGGCGCGCCCGCGCCCAGCCCCGGCAGCGCGGCCAGCAGCGCGGTGCTGTGGCCAGGCAGGTCGATCTCCGGCACCACCTCCATGCCCCGCAGGGCGGCGAACGCGGCGATCTCGGCCAGGTCGTTCAGCGTGTAATAACCGCCATGCGGGATGTCGTCGTAGACCTGCGGCTGCTCATTGTTCAGGCTGATGCGGCTCCGCGGCCGGTGCGAGCCGACCTCGTGCAGCTCCGGGTGGAGCTTGCTCTCGATCCGCCAGCCCTGGTCGTCGGTGAGATGGAGATGCAGCCTGTTCAGCTTGAGTGCGGCCAGCGCGTCGATGAGCGCGAGCAGCTCGCGCTTGGTGGCGAAGTGGCGGGCCACGTCGAGGTGGGCGCCGCGCCAGCGCAGAGCTGGCTCGTCGGCAATCTGCGCGCAGGGCAGTTCCCACTGTGGCCTACCAGGCTGTGGCCGGCCGGGCAGCGGTGCGGCCCGCCAGGCGTCGTCGGGCAGCAGCTGCCGGATCGTCTGCGCGGCGTAGCACGCGCCCGCCGCACCGCCTGCCGTGATCGCGATGCCGCCAAGCTCGATGCGCAGGCGGTATGCCTCCGTGCCAAGGCTGTCGTCGATGGCGACCGTGCAGCTCGGCGCGGTGCCGGGCCCTGCGGTGGCACCGGGCCAGGGGACGCGGTCCAGCAGGTAGCGCACAGCGCTCGCGGCGCTTGTCGTGCCCGCCTCCGGGCCGGAGCCTTCGGCCCGGACCTGCGGTCGCCCGTCCAGTGCCAGCCGGCCAGTTCCCGGCTGCACGGAGACAGGCTGCGGAACCAGTCCAGCCAAGCGGTCGTCCATCAGCTATCCACTCCCGATTCCGCCCGAGGCTGACACCGTCCGGCGGAACACTAACAGCGCACTCCCCGGGCCCGGGCACAGGTACGCCGCCGGCCTGTCGCGCGTGTTCGTAAGCGTCAGCTCAGGTGCGATAGGCTCTGTCCCGCGTCCGAGGCAGCTTGGACCAAGATCGGGACGTAGCGCAGCTTGGCAGCGCACTTGACTGGGGGTCAAGGGGTCGCGGGTTCAAATCCCGCCGTCCCGACGGATCGTCTCAGCCTGCCGACTATGGTGAATGCCCAGGTCAGCGGGCTTCCTTATGGGCTAAGCGGTCAGCGCTCGCTGCCTTGCACCAGGCGTAGCTGGGCCATCTGGGGACCAATTCGCCGTCAGATGCGCGCTGAGCGCTGTGCCGGCGGCGGCGATGGACCGGTCGTCCGGGTGCAGGTACCGCTGCGTCGTGACCAGCGAACCGTGTCCGGCGATCTTCCTCAGGACGTGTACGGGCACCCCGGCGTCGGCCATCCAGGTCAGTCCGGTATGCCGAAGGTCGTGCCGGCGCAGATGCTCGTGGCCGAGCCGGGCCACGACCTCGTCCCAGTGCGTCGCGTCACGAAGGACCGCGGTGGTGATCCGGCCGCCGCGCGGTCCGGTGAAGACGCGGGCTGCAGGGTCGTGCCCGGCCGCGTCGAGCCGCCGCTGGATGAGCGGGCGGATCTCGTCGATGAGCGGGACTGTTCGGGCGCGCTTGCCCTTGGTGCCTTTGTCGATGAGGCCGCCTGGGCTTGGCGTGGTCTGGCGCCGGACGGTCCAGGTCCAGGCGCTGGTGTCGATGTCGGCGCTGCGGGCTCCCGCTACCTCGCCGATGCGGGCCGCGGTGCAGGCGGCGAAGATGACCACCTCGCCCCATCCGTCGAAATGGTCAGCTGACCGCGCGACGAGTGCGGCTGCGAGGTCGCTGAGTGCCTGCCAGCTGGGCAGTGCGAGTGCCCGCGGGTCGTCGAGCTCGTCCTCGGCACGCTGGTACTCGCGCTGCCAGCCGATGACGCGAGCGGAGTTGCGGTCCACGATCCCGTCTCGCACGGCCTGGTCCATGACCCGGACAAGAGCGGCCAGGCTGTTCTTTGTTGTCCGCCAGTGTCTGTGAGGCCGACAACAGTGTGACCCAAATCACACTGCCGAGGGCGCCTGATGCCGCTGTAGGCGGCGACCGACCGTAGCCGGATGCCTGCGCCAAGCGGAACACCGACGCACTAGCTCACGCCGGTGAGGACTTTCTTCACTATCAATTCAAGGGCGCGGAGCGGGCCGGGACCAGCTGGTGGCCCGCCTTGGGAGTAGGTATCGTCATGCGCGGAAGCGCTAACCGAACGCGACGCAGGGCAGACCGGCAGCGCCACTCCATACAAGCTGTAGCACGCTGGGCGCCTCCTGCCGCTCTTTGGCCCTCCGGGTCACGGCGGCGTCGGCGCGGTTCCGGCTTGGTGAGGGACGATCCCGGCATCGCGCCGTAACGGGTCCAACGTGCGGGCGAGCGGTCGGCAAGGCTGCCATCCTCCCGGCGCTCCAGTCTTGAGCCGGTGAAGATCACGCGCAAGGACGCGCTTCGCGCGTCACGCGTGATGCCCTGCGGGCACCCTTGCCCCTGATCTTCACCGGATCGTTCGGCGCCTATCAGGAGGATGCGATAGGTGCGGATCAGCGCATCCTGCCTGCGATGTCAGAGTTCCGGCCGCCGGGTTTATGCAGAATGGAGTTCTTACCTATCAGACGAGCCCATCTAGATGGTTATGGCCGGACAGCAGGAGAACGATGCGGTCGTGCGCAGTTTTACGACTGCCAGGCTGAGGGTGGTGTGCGTATAGCGCGAGTTCCACGTACATGTCATAGAAGTGCAATCGCTCCCGCAGGTGCTCGCGCTCGAACAGCTCCGGATAGGCGCCGCGGAGCCATCCGGGGACCTCTGTGAGTGTGGCTTCGTCGAGCCCTCGTTCGTCGGGTGTGGGCGGGTACTCTTGCGCTTTCGCGCACCAGCGCAGGATGGTGTCGAGCTCGACATCCGCTGGCTGAGCCAGCGCCTCCGCGAAGTCGATGAGACCAGTGACGCGTCCTTGGTCGACGATGACGTTGGATCCATGTAGATCACCATGGACGAGGACGGGCTCGTCGGCACCGAACAACGCCAGCCGCTCCTGGATCCAGTCGGCGGCGTCCGCGAGCAGGCGCGAGTCATGACCGGGCAGTCGTCGCGCAGCTTCGACCTGCTGGAGTGCCGCGCTCACTACTGGTGGGTGGAACGCAGGCCACGGTTGGCCGGAGAGCGCGTCGGCCAGCCAGGGCGGCAGGAGGCCGGCGGGGACGGGAACGCGGTGAAGTGCGCGCAGCGCAAAGCCGAGGCTCTCGATGATGGATTGGCGCGTCTGCGAGTCCGCCGCCGGCCATGCGTCGTAGAGGGTTCGGCCGGGCAGGCGCTCGGAGATGTACCACGGCCCGTCCGGGCCGTCGCCGTGGGCAAGGATCCCGGCGTGCGGGACCTCGCTGCCGGCGAGCAGGCTAACGACCCTGGCCTCATGGCGGTACGCGTCGCGGAACCGTCCGTCGTTGTTCAGTCGTACGACGTATTCGTCGCCGACCCACACGCGGCTAACCCAGCCGGCCTTTGGAAGAAAGCGCCCGGTTGCCGGCAGATCAGCGGCCGCCAGCGTCCTCAGCAGCGCCGGATCGGCTGTCGGCTCGTCAACGAACGGTGTTGATTGGTTGCACACGTACCGAGTCTCGCACCACCGCCAGCACCCTCAAATCGGACGAGCCACCGTTTAGCCCCGCTGTGAACGACGCTTGACACCAAAAGCGGGCCGCGGCTGGCAGCCACAGGGACAGATAGCCACTCACTGTTCGGTTTTCAAGCTGCGGGGACTCGCTTTCGGCGATCCTGCTGACGAGGTGCTAACAACATCCCTGGACGGATACAGCCGACGCTGGCAGCTCAAGACGGCGGACACGGGCGACCACCAGCTCATGGGCACCGCTGCAGACGCGCCCGGACCGGCAAAGCCTCCTGAAAATCGGACGCTCACAAACCGTGAGGTTCGTGCACAGCTACGCCGGATATGAGGTGTCTCGGTCGCAGTACTTGCTCTATGGTCTGGAGCAGCTTTCGGTGGAGATAGGTCGCCGGTTGCCCTCCAGAGACGATCGAGCGATCCTCCGTGGTTCCAGAAGTCCATCGCGGTCGCTTAGGAGGCGACGGAGCAAATGGTTGGGCATAGCTGTCAAGCTCCTGACCTGCGGGATTGCCGCGCTGCAAGCGCGGCCAGAGCTCGTTTCTGGTGGTAGAGGGGCGTGCTGGGTTCGGGAAGACCCGATTGCTGAAGGCAGCCGCCGAGCTCGCCCGAGATGGGGGCGCCCGCGTGGGCTTCGCCAGCGCGGAGGAAGCCGGTCAAGCGGTGCCGATGGTGACGCTCATGTCGATGCTGTTCGCGGGGCCTGACCCGCTGCTGGACAGGACCAGGCTTCGCGATCTGCCGTCTTCACCGGAGCAGCGGTTTTGGCTGATTCAGGAGCTTGCGGAATTGCTGGAGGAGGCGGCGCTGCAACAGCCGCTGCTGCTGTGCATCGACGACTTGCAGTGGGCGGACCCGGGGACGCTGGTAGCGCTCCGGTCCTTGCCGGAGCAGCTGGCAGACCTGCGGGCGGGCTCCTGGTTTGCCGAGCGGTTGGCCAGCTACCCCGGCAGCCTGTGGATGCTGATGATCGGCATCATCGCCATGTTCTCCGCCCGCACCTGGCAGAACTTCACCTACGCCGCTGTGGCACGGTAGGCACAGCGCCCGCTATCCCGAAGGGGCAACCAGCAATGCCTGAGCACAATCGCTTCCTCGAGGGGTCGTTCGCCCCTGTGACCAAGGAGATCACGGCATTCGACCTGCCGGTCACCGGCCGGGTGCCTGCCGGGCTCAGCGGGCGTTACCTGCGTAACGGGCCCAACCCGCTAGGCCTGGACGACCCGAATTACCACTGGTTCCTGGGCGCAGGAATGGTGCATGGCGTGCGGCTCCGGGACGGCAAGGCCGAGTGGTACCGCAACCGCTGGGTCCGCTCCAAGGCCGTCGCCGAAGCGCTGGGCGAGAAGTGGCCCGCCGGGCCCGTGCACGAGAACATGGACTTCGCCGCCAACACGCACATCATCGGCCACGCCGGATGCACTCTGGCCACTGTGGAGGCTGGCCCGCTGCCTTATGAGCTAACCGATGAGCTGGAAACTCTCGGTCCGTGCGACTTCGGCGGGACGCTACCCGGCGGTTACGCGGCCCACACCAAGCTCGACCCGCAGACCGGCGATTTGCACGCCATCGCCTACTTCTGGGCCTGGGATCACATCCAGCATGTCGTCGTCGACGCCACCGGCCAGGTGAGCCGCACTACCGACATCCCGGTCCCCGGCGGCCCGATGATGCACGACTTCGCACTCAGCCGGAAATACGTGGTCTTTTTCGACCTGCCAGTGACGTTCAGCATGGACGCGGTATCGGCCGGACGGGAGCTGCCCTACACATGGAACCCAGCGCACCAGGCCCGCATCGGCCTGCTGCCGCGCGACGGCGGCCCGGCGGACGTCCGCTGGCTGGAGATCAGCCCCTGCTGGGTCTTCCACACCCTCAACGCCTACGACGACGACGACGGCCGGGTGGTGGTCGACCTGTGCCAGTACCCGCAACCCTTCGACGTCGCCACCCTCTGGGACGGGCACGGGCCGGCCACCCTCGACCGGTGGCTCATCGACCCGGCCGCGGGGAAGGTGACCCAGCACACCCTCAACGACCGCTCCCAGGAATTCCCGCGGGTCGATGACCGGGTCATCTCGCGGCCGCACCGGTACGGCTACAGCGCGGTGATCGGCGAGGTCGGCCGAGCTATCTCGCCACTGACCGGTGACTTCGCCGACGAGGCGTTCACCAATGCCCTGCTCAAACACGACCTAGCGCAGGGCACGGCCGAGACGCACGACTTCGGCCGGGACGCCACCGTCGGCGAAGCCGTGTTCACACCAGCCGCACCCGGCGCTGCCGAAGACGACGGCTACATCTTCGCCTTCGTGCATAACCCCGACCGCAGTGCATCTGACCTGGTCATTCTGGCAGCGCAGGATTTCAGCGGAGAGCCCGTCGCCCGGGTCCATCTGCCAGCCCGGATTCCGCTCGGATTCCACGGCAGCTGGATCGCCGACCAGTAGATCCAATCCCTTGGGACCTCGCATGGCTGCAATCTGCGGTGCGCGAAACCCGCCGATTATTCGGCCTGGCATGCGTCGCCGATGGGCCGGTCAGTGGCTACGCGGTGCTCATGGCGGTCAGCCGCAGCCAATACGTTCTTGACTTCTAACCGATCTGCCTTCGATGGGAAGAATGAGGCCAATCATGAGGTCCAACCGAGATATTGTCACCGATGCGTTTCGCTCCTGGGCGAACGGCACCGGCTACGTCGCCAGCATCTTCGCCGATGGCATGACGTGGGAAATCACCGGCAGATCCGCCGTATCCAAGAAGTACGCCAACGCACAGCAATTCATCGCTGAAGTCCTGCGCCCGTTCGGCGCGCGCTTCAGTTCCGGCGACCCGTTCCGTCCCGTCAACATCCGGGCCATCTACGACGACGAGGACAAGAGCACCGTCATAGTGGTGTGGGATGGCCAGGGCACAACTACCGCTGGTACTACGTACCAGAACACCTATGCCTGGTTCATGACCCTCAGCGGCGGCGAGGTCGTCGACGGCACGGCCTTCTATGACAGCATTGCGTTCAACCAGCTCTGGGACAGCGTCACGCCCTGAGCTAAGCGGTCTTGTCCGGGCTGTTCGCCGCGCTCGCTGACCCGGCCGACGTGGTCGCGCACCGGCCCGGCGTCCCGACCGGGTCCACTGACCGCATACCTGCGCTTCCCTGCCGAGCACCACCACCGGATCCGGCACTCCAACTTCATCGAGCGCACCTTCGGCGAAACCCGTAGGAGAGTCAAGGTCATCGGCCGGCTCCCCGGCGAGACCAGCCGCCTTACCCTCGTATGGAGCCGTCCTGGACCGGGCCTCGGCCGGCTGGCGCGGTCTGACTATGACCAGCGACGGCCTGCGCCTGCTGCAGGACCTGCGCCGCTCCCTGCTCGACCCGCCCCGCCAGCTACGGCCACCGCCCGCCGTGGCCGAGCCCGGTGATCAACCCGGAACTGCCACAGCCGTCGCCTGACAACAGCAGGCACACCGGGCGGGCCGACAGTTCGCTGTCCCCGACACGTCTCATCCACTCCACCGGGAAGGAAGGCCATGGGCTTCGAGAACAAGATCGCCATCGTGACCGGGGGAGGCGCCGGGATCGGCGAGGCTCTCTGCCGCGAACTGGCCCGCCGCGGCGCGCGGGTCGTCGTCGCCGACATCAACGGCGACGACGCCGACCGGGTGGCCGCCGCCCTCCCCGGCGACCGCCGGCGGGCCTGGGCGCGCCGCGTCGACGTGGCCGACGAGCAGGATGTCCGGCGGCTGGTCGAGGAGACCGCCGCCGCGCACGGGCGGCTGGACTACCTGTTCAACAACGCGGGCATCGCGATCGGGGGTGACGCCCGGGACCTGACCCCCGCCCAGTGGCGGCGCGTGCTGGACGTCGATCTCTACGGCGTCCTGCATGGCGCGCTCGCCGCCTACCCGATCATGGTCAAGCAGGGGTCCGGCCACATCATCAACACCTCGTCAGCCACCGGCTTGCTGCCCCAGCCGATCAACGCCCCCTACTGCACGGCCAAGCACGCCATCGTGGGGCTGTCACTCTCACTGCGCCTGGAGGGCGCCGACCTCGGGGTAAAAGTCAGCGCCGTCTGCCCCGGTTACGTGCGCACCAACATCTACCCGAACACGGTCCTGGCCGGCCTGCCCCGAGAACAGGCAGCCCGCAAACCGGTCAAGATGATCGAGGCCGCACAAGCTGCGGTGATAATCCTCGACGGCGTGGCCCGCAACCACGCACTGATCCTCTTTCCCGGCTACGTTCGCTGGGCCTGGCGCGCATACCGCATCTTCCCCCGCGCCGTCGAGCGGGTCTTCCTCAGCCGGGTGCGGCAACTACGCAGATACCGGACGGCCCCAAACGCAACGCCAGCATGAGCACATCCAGACTGTCGCCATGACCGGCTAACCTCAGACACCACAAGAGGAACCCACGCCCGCCGATTTACACCGAATCCCGGACGGCCACCGGACGCTCCGGACGCCACCGGCTGCAAGTCGTCGTGGCGGGTGGCGGGCAGGGCGGCGCTCGCGACGTCAGGGGTGGTCGATCTCAATCTGCTGGCCCGCTGCAGACGCAATCGACCGCAGGTCATCCGGGTCGGAGGTGACGATTAAGTCTCCGCGCCGGACGGCTCCCTCGACGACACACGCGTCGACGATGTCGGTACTGGCGGCGCGCGCAGCCAGGGCACCAACAGAGCGCGCCTGTCCCGCATCGAGCGCCTCGATGTCGCAGCCAACCAGCAGCCGGGCAAGCTGGACCTGCCTGGCTGATCCGCGCCAGGACTGAGCCAGGACCGGCGCGGGCACCGTGGGGACCTCGCGGCGACCAAGCAGGGCGCGGTGCCGCGCCCACATGCGCCGCTCGCCGCTGTCGGCGGCAGTCAGGGCCCCGGTGTCGTAGGTGACTCCCATCAGGCGGTCCGCCGCCGGGCGCAGGTGCGTGTCCGGCCGGATCGCTTGAGCGCCTGGGCGGCCCAGGCATCAGCCTCGGCGATCTCTTCCGCCGTGAAGTCGCCATACTCCTGCTCGAACTGGCTGACTCCGGCAAGGCCCGCCCGGATGGTGAACTCTTTCCGTGCGGTGTCGGCCAGCCATACACAGGCAGGATCTGGGCAGGTTTTGCTAGCCGTAGATCGCAGCCATCGCCTTGATCGTCCTGGCCGCATGAGCGCGTAGCTCGGCGGGCTCGAGGATCTCGATGTCCGCGCCAAGCCGCAGGAACTCAGCGACTGCCAGGTCGGCCGACTCGATCGGCACTCGCGCCCGCACCCAGCCGCTGGCGTCGGCGATTCCGGTGGTCTCGACTGCGACGACGGCCGCGGCGCTCAGCAGATGACGCATCCGGCGTACACCAACGGCGGAGAGTCGGATGACCGCGTGCCCGGTATACAGCTGCCGGTGGAACTCGGCCAGGTAGGAGCGCCAGTAACCGGCGAGGTCGAATCCGGGCTCGGCAGCAAAGAAACTGTCGCAGGGAGCAGCCGCGACGATCTGGTCGACCCGGTAGGTGCGCACGACAGCGTTGGAGCGGGCCACGACGTACCAGGTGCCGGCCTTGAGAACCAGGCCGTGCGGCGCCAGCCGCCGGTTCACCTCCGCCGGCTCCTGCCATCGCAGGTAGGTGATCTCGATGAGCCGGCGGTCCCAGACCGCCGCCGCCACGACCGGCAGGTACGGCACGTCCTCGGCCCGGCGGTACCAGCCGGGGGCGTCCAGGTAGAAGCGCTCGGCCAGGCGGCCGGCCTGCTCACGCAGCGAGGCCGGTAGCGAAGCCCGCAGCTTCAGCGTCGCGGCCGCCAGCATGCCCGGCGTCACCGTACAGCGGGACGCCACTCGCGCTGAGCGCCTCCACGTCGCGGTAGACCGTGCGTACTGACACCTCCAGCTCATCGGCCAGCTGCTGCGCCGTCATCCGGCCGCGGCTTTGCAGCAGCAGGAGCAGGGACAGCAGACGGCTGGCGCGCACCCGCTAAGTATCGCCAGGTCCACTGACATTAGGTGTCAGTGGAGCGTCCCTAGCGTCACCGTCATGACCTACACCAAGAAGCTCGTGGCAAGCCCGGCGGATTCGCCCGCGACGGAGTCAGCTCGATGAGCGCGCACGACTTCGACTTCCTGCACGGAAGCTGGCGGATCGCGCACCGCTACCTCACCGAACGCCTCGCCGGGTGCGAGGAGTGGATCACGTTCGAGTCAGCTATGCGGTGCTGGCCGGTCCTCGGCGGTGCCGCGAACATGGACGAGGGCTACTTCCCGTCCCGCGGTTTCCACGGCATGACGATCCGGCTCTACGACAAGGACGCGGACACCTGGTCGCTGTTCTGGATCGACAGCCGGTTCGCGCGCATCGAGCCGCCGGTGACCGGCCGGTTCGACGATGGCGTGGGGATATTCCTCGGACCGGACACGCACAACGGCGCTCCGGTCGTGTGCCGGTATACCTGGTCGGACATCACGCCTGACTCGGTGCGCTGGGCCCAGGCGCTGTCCCCAGACGACGGGACGACCTGGGAGACGAACTGGATCATGGAGATGACCCGGATAACGGCGGAAACGTGAAAATCGGGCTGCTAGTCAACCTCGCGAACGCGCTGCCTGACAACACTCCGCGCCGGTACGAGACCATCCGCGCGGCTGCCACGCAGGCGGAGGCCGACGGGCTACATGGGCGAGCCCGAGACGATGGAGAAGCCCCTCGCCAGGATCGCAGCGGCGTGCGATGAGACCGGCGAGCAGTCGGTGGGACGGCTGACCGAAGCACTCCAGCTTTACCGCGGATCAGGGCACCACCATTAGCCGCGCGATTCGCGTTCTGAAGCAGCCGCGGCAGCCTCGCGGCTGGCCGGGCTGGGCGGCGCGCTGGGTGGCGGATTCGGCAGCGACGGCCGGCCGCCGATGAAGTCCTCCCAGTCCGCCTGCACCGGCTTCCAGCGGCGGTCGAAGGCTGCTGCCCGGCGCGTGGCGCGCTCCAGCCGGTCGCCCCGGTAGAGGCGCCGCGCCCAGATCGAGTTCGGCCGCGCCAGCCGCACCGCTCCGGCGAACCCGACCGGCGGCAGGAAGAGGCCGAACAGCGCCGACCGGTACTTGCCCTTGAGGACGCAGGCCAGCGCGAGGCAGCCGTCCATGATCAGGACGCCGGTCGCACTGATCCGCAGCGAGAGCTCGGCGCTGTCGACGTTCGCTACCCGCACCGGGCTGAACCCGACCAGGGCCAGCCCGAGGCAGGCCCCGACCAGGGTGACCGCCTCGACTGAGAGCTGACCCTCGCCGCTCCAGTAGACATCCTGGAGGTGCAGGATCAGCGCGAACTCGTCCAGCACCAGCGACGTCCCGATCCCGATCGCGACGGCGGAAAAGGAGAGCCAGACCAGCGTGCCTGGCCCGCCGACCGCCGTGAACGCGCCGGCGATCAGCAGGATGATGCCGGGCACGGAGTGGTGAATGTGCGTCCCGCCAGCCGTGACATTGCGGAACGGGCCCCGCCCGTCGCGGATCATCCGGGTGATCGTCCGCGTCGACACGAACGTGAGCACGAAGGACAGGAAGCACAGCATCAGCGGCAGCTTGCCGGCCGCGATGACCTCGCGGTGCCACCAGGAGAGCATGACGACCACCCTAAGTGC
>Ga0335074_10010483_pt1 | contig 12975 bp, 11 predicted proteins | sample Lox_Sample_23_FD_206715 | JGI IMG/M metagenome (GOLD analysis project Ga0335074, IMG submission 206715) | Soil microbial communities from Loxahatchee National Wildlife Refuge, Florida, United States - Lox_Sample_2.3 | ecosystem: Environmental > Terrestrial > Soil > Wetlands | place: USA...
GCCGATCAGCGGCGCCGACCGCGCGATCGGCAGGCTGCGGAACCGGTCGAACACGCCCTTGTGGATGTCCTCGCACAGCGCCGTGCCCAGGCCCATCGTGGCGAACATCGCCATCTGCCCGATCAGGCCGGGCAGCAGCACCTCGAGGTACGCGTGCGTGCTGCCGGCCACCACACCGCCGAACACGTACAGGAACAGCAGCAGGAAAATGATGGGCATCAGCGTGACGTCCATCAGCTTCTCCGGCGAGTGCTTGAGCTGCATGATGTTGCGCCAGGCCAGGGTCAGCCCGTTGGCCAGGGTCTGGGCGACGCCGATGCGCCGCCGCAGCACGCGCGGCGGGCCGCCGGCCGTGCCGGAGCCGGTCCCTGCCGGGAGCCGCCCCTCGATGGGTTCGCTCAACGTCGTCATGCCGCCGCCCCCTCTCGTTCAAGGCTCTCGTCTTCGGCCCGGTGCCCGGTGAGGGTCAGGAACACCTCGTCCAGGCTGGGCAGCCGCAGGTTGAGCTCGGCGGCCACGATCCCGGCGTCGTCGAGCCGCCGGACCACCGCCGGCACCATCGCCGGGTCGCTGACCGCGACCGTTACCAGGCCGTTCTCCGCGACATCCGGCCGCACCCCGACGACGTCGGCCACGACGCCCGCCACCTGCGCGGTGTGCGCGGCGTCGATGGCCCGCACCGCCAGCGTCTGGCTGCCGGTCCGCGCCTTCAGCTCGGCCGGCGTGCCCGACGCCACCACCAGGCCGTGGTCGATCACGGCGATCTCGTCGGCGAGCTCGTCGGCCTCCTCGAGGTACTGGGTGGTGAGCAGGACCGTCGCCCCCCCGGCGACGACGCCGCGCACGGTGTCCCACATCTCGCCGCGGCCGCGCGGGTCGAGGCCCGTGGTCGGCTCGTCGAGGAACAGCACCTCGGGCTCGCCGAGCAGGCTGGCCCCGAGGTCGAGCCGGCGCCGCATGCCGCCGGAGTACGTCTTCACCGCGCGCCCCGCTGCCTCGGCGAGGCCGAACCGCTCCAGCATCTCGCGGGCCCGCGCCTTGGCCGCCGCCCGGCCGAGGCCGAGCAGCCGGCAGATCATGATCAGGTTCTCGGTCCCGGTCAGCTCGTCGTCCACGGACGCGTACTGGCCGGTGAGCGCCAGCAACTGGCGCACGACCGTCGCGTCGGCGACCACGTCGTAGCCGCACAGCCGGGCGCTCCCGGCGTCCGGCTTCAGCAGCGTGGCCAGGATGCGCACGATCGTGGTCTTGCCCGCCCCGTTCGGGCCGAGCAGCGCGAGCACCCGCCCGCTCTCGGCGTGCAGGTCCACGCCGGCCAGCGCCTGCGTGGCGCCGAATCGTTTGGTCAGCCCTTCGGCTTCGATAACTGTTGTCATGCCCGCCATGCTCGCCGGGCGCGCTGACAGCGCTCCGTCAGCCCGCTGACAGCGGCGCTGACATCCGCGCCGACGCCAGCGGCCGCCCCTCGTTCAGCAGCCAGGCCCAGGCCTGGCCGGGGGCCTCGGTGAGGAGCAGCCGGGGTTCGCATCCGGGCAGCGCGGGACGGCTGTACTCGACCTCGGCGACGGCCGGCAGCCAGCCGAGCGCGGCCACCGCGTCCTCGACAGCGGCCCAGTACACGGCGTTGTTCACGTGTCCCGAGGCGTCGAAATCCGCGGCCCGCAGCGGCCAGGATTCCCCGCCGGCCGGCCGTCCATCCGGTGCCGGCGGCCGGGGGTGCGACAGCCGCGCCGACACGGTCCGCCCGGCGGCGCTCGGCCCGTAGACCCGCAGGAAGTCCGGCCCCAGCTCGCAGGGGCGGCCGCTGGCGCGGTCGACGGCCGCCCACACGGCCACGGCCCGGACCAGTTCGGGCTCGCCGTCGCCGCCCGCCAGCGTCGTTGTGCGCTCGGCCCATCGCGGCCCGATCGCCGAGCAGAACGTCCGCACCTGCAGCCGCTGGCCGAGCCGCGGGTAGCTGTGCACGCGCACCGCGGTCCGGCGCACGACCCAGTCGTACGTGCCGGGGTAGCCCGCTCCCGCCAGGTCGCCCTCGGCGGCCGCCTGCAGGTAGCGCGCCAGCGCGTCGAGGCGCAGCCGGCCGTCCAGGCCCACATCCGTGCCGTGGACGGCGCGCCGGGACGTGACAAAGCGGGGCTCGAGCTCCATCCCGGTATTGTCCCGCTCAGCCGTCGAGCAGGGCGTCCCGGTGCTCCCACGCGATGCGCAGCAGCGCGGCGCCGGCCGGCTGCATCGGTTCGGCGGCGGTGAAGCGCTCGATGTTCGGTGCACCGAACGCGACGCCGACGGCCGCCCCGGCGCCGTCAGGACCGACGATGTGGCCCTCCGCGTTCGCGCGGACCAGGCCGGCGAAGGTGGCGTCGAAGAGGTCGGCATCGAAGACCGCGACCGTGAGCATGTCCGTGGCCAGCGTCAGCGGATCCGTGCCGAGGCCGAGCCAGTACACCCGCAGCCGGCCGGCGCGGCGGGCCGCGGCCAGCTCGGCCTGCAGCGGCCAGCGCTCGTAGTCGATCGGCGCGGTGCCGCTGTGGTAGTCCTCGCCGCCGCCGAGGAGTTCCTCGGCCAGTTCGCGGACGAAGCAGCGCCACAGGCTGAAGTCGTTGACCAGGTTCCACACGGCGTCGTGCGACGGCTGGAACACGCCGACGGGCGCGACCTGGTACATCCCCCCGCCGCTGGCCACCCGCGCCGGGTCCCGCCAGTGCAGGATCATCGCCGCGTCGCCGGAGTGACGGTCCGCCCGCAGCACGAGCGTGCACAGCGCGACCATCGTGGGCCGCCGCGACAGGTCGGTCGGCTCGCCGATGAGCGACCGGGCCGGCAGCGCGGTCATGTCCGGCCGCCTGCCGGTGCCGCCGCCGGCGAGCGTGGCGGCTGCGTATTCGTGGGCGACGCCCTCCCTGGTGTTGATCACGTCGAAGTAGCGCCCCTCGCCGAACTCGAGCTTCGCCCCGGTGGGTGTCGGCTGGGCCTCGGTTAGCCGGTAGCAGGCCCGGTCCTCGAATAGCGCCGGGCGGCGAAGGGCGCCGAGCGCGGCGGCGTAGCTGCCGAACCGGCCTCCCTCGCCGCTGAGTGGGAGGACGGAGGCGAACGCGGGCTCGGTCCCGTCGATCCGCCGCACGGGCCGGCCGGGGCTCCACTCCAGCGCGACCAGCACCAGCGGCACCGGGGCTCCCGGCAGCCACACCGGCCTGGCCAGCAGCGGCGTCCCGGCCACCTGCCACCGCTGCGGGTAGAGGTCCGTGGCGGCCCCGGCCAGCTCGCGGCGGTGAGAGTTGAGGAAGTCGCGTACCCGGAGCCAGTCCTGCTGGCTCCTGGTCACCGCGTCGTCGGCGTTGGCGGCCACGGTCACGCATGCTCCCACACCCGCGGGGGGTGCCCCCCCGCGTGCCCCCCAACAGTCAAAACCGCGCGCCACGCCCGTCAAGGCCAACCTCGCGGGGGTGCCCCGCGCCCCAACAGTCAAAACCGCGCGCCACGCCCGTCAAGGCCAACCTCGCGGGGGTGCCCCGCGCCCCAACAGTCAAAACCGCGCGCCACATCCCCTAGAGCCAAGAGCCCAGACGCCGCGGTGCCCCGGCGTCTGATATGCCAATAATGTTGTTAGCCGGCTGACGTGAGGAGGTTGGGGTGTCTTTTCTCGACGAGGCGGACCGTCGCCGCAGGGATCTCGACGACCGGCACCGGCCGTGGCGCTCGCTGACCCTGACCGGGATGCTTGACGACGTCGCGGCGCGGTTCCCCGCCCGGCCGTTCGTGATCACCGAGGAGGAGACCGTCGGCTACGGCGATCTCGCACAGCGGTCGGCCCGCCTGGCCAGGGGCCTGATCGCGAGCGGAGTGCGGCCCGGCGAGCGGGTGGCGCTCGTGCTGCCGAACGGTACCGACATGATCGCCGCGCGGTTTGCGGTGGCCCGGACGGGCGCGGTCGCGGTCCCGGTCAGCTTCCGGCTCCACGCCGGGGAGCTGGCAGAGCTGCTGGGGCTGGCCCGGCCAGCGGCGCTGATCACGATGGAGGCATTCCGCGACATCGACGCGCTGGAAGCTCTGGACCGGATCGTCCCCGGCTGGGATCGCGGGGACAAGCGCCCGACCGGAGTACTGCCCGACCTGCGCCTGATCGTCACCGTCCCGGACGGCGGCGGCGAGGCCCGTCGCCCCGGCGCGGCCACGCTCCCAGCGCTGGAACTCGGCCCGCGACCGGAACTCGACGCCGAACTCGCCGCGCGCGCCGCCGCGGCGACCGCGCAGGACCTCGCGACGATCTTCTACACCTCCGGCACAACCGGCGTGCCGAAGGGCGTCCTGTCCACCCACGATATGGAGCTGCGCAGTGCGTACGGCTCGGCGTACACGCGGGCCTTCGAGGACGGGCGGCGGATCCTGTTCGCGCTGCCGCTCAACCACGTGTTCGCCTACGTGGAGGGCCTGCTCGCGGCGATGTTCGTGGCCGGGAGCGTGGTCGTGCAGCCGGTGTTCGACCCGGGCGCGTCGCTGGCTGCGATCGAACGGCACCGCGCCGGTGAGGCGCTGTTCGTGCCCACGATGAGCCTGGCCATCGTCGAGGCGGCCAGGAAGACGCGGTACGACCTGTCGTCGCTGCACTCGGTGATGTCGGCCGCTTCGTCGGCGCCGGCCCGCCTGTGGAACGACCTGAGCGAGGTGCTCGGCGCGCCGCAGCTCGTGACGGCCTACGGGATGAGCGAGACGTCGGCGGCCACGACGTTCACCAGGCCCGGCGGGCCCGTCGACGACCTCGTGCACACGGTCGGCTGGCCCAAGCCGGCCGGGATCGCGGGCGAGGGCGCCCTGGACGGCGCGCTCGCCGAGTACAAGGCGGTCGACCAGGTCACCGGCGCCGACCTGCCCCGCGGCCGGGAAGGTGAACTGGTGGCGCGCGGGCCCATCGTCAGCTCGGGCTACTTCGAGCAGCCCGAGGCCACCGCGGCCGCGATAATGCCCGGCGGGTGGCTCCGGTCCGGTGACCTCGGGTTCGTGCGCGAGGACGGGGCGCTGGTGCTCACCGGCCGGGCGAAGGACGTCTACAAGTGCGGCGGCGAGATGGTCATGCCGGCCGAGGTCGAGGCGTGCCTGACCCGGCGGCCCGACATCGCCCAGGCGTACGTGGTCGGCGTCCCGGACGCCCGGATGGGTGAGGTCGGGTGCGCGTGGGTGGTTCCGGCCGAGCAGGCCAAGCCCGACGCCGAGGAGGTGATCGGCTACTGCCGGGCGGAGCTGGCGCGGTTCAAGGTGCCCGCGTACGTGCTGTTCACCACCGCCGACCGGCTGCCGCTCACGGTGTCCGGCAAGGTGCAGAAGTTCAAGCTGGCCGAGCGCGCCGCTGCCGAGCTCACGCCGTAGCGGTCCGCAGCAGCACCCGGCCGATCACCTCGCGCTCGGACACCAGGGACAGCCCGGCGGCCGCCTGGTCGAACGGCAGCTCGCGGTAGATCTCCGGGCTGATCGCCCCGCCCGACCACAGCGTGACCAGCGCGTCGTGCACCTCCCGGAGCAGCGCCGGGTTCTCCCGCCGGTAGCGGGCTAGGTGCAGGCCGACCAGCGAGTAGTTCCGCAGCAGCACGTGATTGGTGCGCAGCTCGCCGATGCCGCCGGTGAAGCCGGCGATCACGATGCGGCCTTCCCACGCGACGCAGCGGCGGGCCCAGTCGAACGCGGCCCCGCCGACCACGTCGACGATCACGTCGGCGCCGTGCCCGCCGGTGGCCGCGCGCACCCGTCCGGCCGGGTCCGGCTCCGTGGCCAGGTCGATCACGGCATCGGCCCCCATCCGGCGGCAGGCCTCCGCCTTGCGTGGCCCGGTCGCCGTCGCGATCACGAAGGCGCCGGCGGCGCGGCCGAGCTGGACGGCCGCCGAGCCCACCCCGCCGGCCCCTCCGGTAACCAGCAGCGTCTCGCCGGGCTGGATTGCGGCGCGGTGGTGCAGGCCCACGTGCGCGGTCTGGTACGCGATGTGCAGGGCGGCGGCCACGGTCACCGGCATCGCGTCCGGCACCGGGTACAGCTCGGCGGCGGTAACGGTGATCGACTCCTGCAGCGCGCCGTTCGGCAGCTCCGGAACCACGACGACGTGCTGGCCGGGGGAAAGCCCCGCACCCGGGCCGGCCTCGGCGACCACGCCAGCCGCCTCGAAGCCGGGCGAGAACGGCAGCTGCGGCCGCTCCTGGTACTGGCCGGCGCACAGCAGCAGGTCCGGAAAGTTCAGCCCGACGGCCCCGACCGTGACGCGCGCCTCGCCGGGCCCCGGCGGCCGCGGCCGGGCCGGCTCCAGGTGCAGCGCGTCGGCGGGTGCGCCGAGCCGGTGCACTCGCCACGACCGCGGGGCGTCACTGGGCATGCCGACCATCGTAAGGAATCCGGCAAGCCGTGGTTAGGCTGCGGTTATGCGCACGTTCCCGCAGCCCGCCGTGACCGGCCGGCCGCCAGGCCTGGCCGGCGCCGCACTCGTGGGCGTGGGCATGGCCGTGCCCGACCAGGTCATGACCAACGCCGAGATCGCCGCCAGGCTCGGGGTAGATGAGGAGTGGATCTCGCGGCGCACCGGCACCAGCGAGCGGCACGTCGCCGCTCCGGGCCAGCGGCTGGACGAGTTCGCCGCCGACGCCGCGCGGGCCGCGCTGGCGCAGGCGGGCGTCGACGCCGCCGATGTGGACGCGGTCCTGGTCGGCACCACGAGCGCCGAGGAGATGAGCCCGCACGCCGCGCCGCTGGTCGCGGCCGACATCGGCGCGTCCGGCGCCGCGGCGATCGATCTCAGCGCCGCGTGCACGGGATTCCTCTCCGGCCTGGTCATCGGGGCCGGGATGATCGAGTCCGGCCGGGCGCGGGCGGTCCTGGCGATCGGCGCCGACATGCTGTCCCACTACCTCGACCGGGACGATCCGCAGTCGGCGATGCTGTTCGGCGACGGCGCCGGGGCTGCCGTGCTGACCGCGGTCGACGGCGGCTCTCGGGTCGGCCCCGCCGTGCTGAGTTCCGACGGGCAGCGGCGCGAGCTCATCCGCCTGGCCCGCGACGAGCTGCTGATCCGCATGGACGGCCCAACGGTGTACCGGCACGCCGTGCGGCTCATGTCCGACGTCACCGAACAGGCGCTGCAGCGCGCCGGGCTGACCGTGGCCGACATCGATCTTTTCGTGTACCACCAGGCGAACAGCCGCATCATCGACGCGGTCGGGCAGAAGCTGCGCCTCGACCCGGCGCGCGTGGTCGACGTGGTCGGCTCGTTCGCCAACACCTCGGCCGCGTCGCTGCCGATCGCGCTGGCCGCGGCGCAGCGCGACGGGCGGCTGCGCGACGGTGACCGGGTGCTGCTGGCCGCGTTCGGCGCCGGCCTCGTCTGGGGCGGGGTCGTTGTTACATGGGGACGGCCGGTTGGCTGAGCCGAACACTATCGCCGGAGTTATCATTATTTGAAACCCTGTATCATCCGGGGCCCATGTGGCGGGGCCCGTGTGGGACCCCCGGGTGAGAAGCACTGCCGCGCGCGAGCCCTCACATCGCCGCTGCGGCGGGGCCCGCTTCCGCGCGCCCCGCGAGCACGCCGGGGCTGCGCGGATGTCCAACCAACTGCGCCGGCTGCTCGTCTTCAAACGGGGTCACCTTGACTGGCAGGAGACGCAAATGCACCTCCCGGTGCTGTCGACGGGCCTCGGGCTGCGAGAAATCGAGGTCGCCGGGGCGGCCGGAGTCTGGTTCCGGCTGGCCGACGGCCGGCGCGTGATCGACGCGAGCAACACCGCCGCGCCGCTCGGCCACTGTCACCCCGACCTCGTCGCCGTCGTCCGCGGCGCATCCGGCAGCCCTGCGCTCAACGAGGGGTGGGGCTGGCGTGGCCGCCAGCAGGCAGCCGACGACCTGCTCGAGCACGCGTTCGCCGGGGAGGAGGAGTGGATCGGTGCGATCCGCTTCTGCACCAATGTCAGCGAGGCCAACGACATGGCGCTCGGCCTTGCCCAGGTGCTCACCGGGCGGGCGCCGTTGGTGACCAGGGAACGCGCCTACCTCGGCACGGTGGGCCTGTCCCGAGAGGTGACCACGCAGCCGCAGTGGCACGGCGGGCTGTCTTCATACGGCGGGGGCTGGCGCCCGGTCCCGCACCTCGCCGACGTGCGAGAGATTCCGGCGCCGGCCTGCTCGGTGCACACCCCATGCGCGCCGGGCGGCGGCTGCCGCTGCCTGCCCGACGACCTGACCGACCCGCTCGCCGACGCGGCGGCCGTGATCATGGACTACAGTCAGGGCGGCGTCTACCCCGCTCCGGCCTACCAGGACAAGCTCGCCGGCGCGGCCCGCGAGGCGGGCGCGCTCTGGATCGCCGACGAGGCGGTGACCGGGCTTGGCCGCCAGGGCCGGTGGCTGACGGTGCAGCGTGGCGAGTCCCGCCCGGACATCATCACCCTCGGCAAGGGCTTGGCCGGCGGCGTGACGCCCGCCGCCGCCATCGTCTTGTCCAAGCGCGTCGCCGACCTGCTGCGCGACCAGCGCTGGCAATCGTTCAGCACGTTCCGCGGCCACCCGCTGACCGTGGCCGCGATCGGCGCGACCGTCCGCCGGATTGCGAAGGAAGGCCTGGTGGAGCGCGCCGACGCGCTGGACGCGATGCTCCGCAGGAGGCTGGGCCAGCTCGCGAAGGCGCACTCCTGCGTGCGGCGGGTGGCGGGGCTCGGCCTGCACTGGACCGTTGACCTGCGCGGCGGAAGCTGGCGGGACTGGCACGCCGACACCGGCGAGCCGACGCCGGCCGACAAGATGCTCGCGGCGGCGCTCGATGTCGGCGTGCTGATCTCCGCGCACGCCGAGGCGTCGCTGCTGATTGCCCCGCCGCTGATCGTCAGCGACAGCGAGCTCGAGACGATCCTGGTCGCGCTCGACCGGGCGCTGTCGATCGCCGACAAGACCCTGTTAGACGGCGAACGGGTCGCGGGCGCCAGGCTGGAGCGCGCCACGGCGCCCTAGCGCTGAGGCAGCCCATTAGGCGGCGCCGGGACGCCCGATTAGGCTCGCTGACATGCCGCTGACCGTGACCGACATCTACCGCTACCCGGTCAAGTCGTGCCGCGGGGAGCCGCTGTCCGAGGCGGCTGTCGAACCGTGGGGCCTGGCCGGGGACCGCCGGTGGATGATCGTTGACCCCGGCGGCGACGTGGTGACCGCGCGCGAGCGGCCGAGGCTGCTTCTGGTCACTCCGTCCCCCGGTAACGGTGCCGTCCGGCTGGCCGGGCCCGGCATGCCGGACCTGATCGTGCCGGTCCCGCCGGGCGGTGACCTGATCCCGGTGACCGTGTGGGACAGCAAGCTGCTGGCCGCGCTGGCCGGGGACGCCGCCGACGCGTGGCTCAGCGAGGTGGCCGGGGAGCCGGTGCGGCTGGTCTACCTCGACGACCCGACCCGCAGACGGCCGAATCCCCGCTACAGCCGCGACGGCGACCGCGTCTCGTTCGCCGACGGCTACCCGTTGCTGCTCACCACGGAGAGCTCACTGGCCGAGCTGAACGAGCTGATCGCGGCGGGCCCGCTCGCCGCCGAGGGCCCCCTGCCGATGCGCCGTTTCCGGCCCAACGTGGTCGTGGCCGGTGTTGAGCCGTGGGCCGAAGACGGCTGGCGGCTGCTGACTATCGGCGACGTAACGTTCCGGGCCGTCAAGGGGTGTGACCGGTGCGTGCTGACCACCATCGACCCGGACACCGCCGCCAGGGGGAAGGAGCCGATCGCGACGCTGGCCCGGAGCCGGCGCTGGGACGGCAAGACGTGGTTCGGCGTGAATTTGATCCCCGGCCCACCCAACCCCGCCGAGGCTCCGCGGACCGTCGGCTCGATCAGGGTCGGTGACCCGGTCCGGATCCTGGAGCAGGCGGACCACTCGGACGGCCCGCTGCGCTGACCGGCATCAGCCCGTCCGCCCCGGAACGGGTCGGCACGCCACGAACAGCCCGACGATGTAGCACAGCAGTGAGTGACTCCCCGGCCATGCGGCGCGGCGAGGGTGGCGACCTCGCCTACCTCCTCGTCCAGCTCGGCTTTCGCGTCGCCGGGAGGTTCGCTGAGCAGCTCGCCCCGCTGGGCCTGGAGCCACGGCACTTCGGCATGCTGACCCGGCTGGCGGCGAACGAGGGCAAGTCACAGCAGGCCATCGGCGAGCTGATCGGGCTCAACGCCACGCGCATGGTCTTCCTCGTCGACGAACTCGAGGAGCGTGGCCTCGTCGAGCGGCGGCGCAACCCCGCCGACCGGCGTTCCTATGCTCTCCATCTCACTGAGCAGGGACAGGCCAAGCTGCGCGACGCCCAGCGGGCCAGCGCCGGCATGGAGGTTGGCGGCTCGCTCACCGCCGCGGAACGCAAGCGGCTGACCGCGCTGCTGCGCAGGCTCGCCGACGAGCAGGGAATCGGCGCGGAGAGCCTGCCCGGCAGGCCGCCCGGGCCGCGCTGACCGGCGCCGCTGGCGGCACCCCTGGTGATAACGAGACGGCCGGTATGCTAATCCGCAGATGACAGACAGTCCCCGTGCCCCCGAGGCGCCGGGCGGGAACGCCTACCGCCGCCCGATACTGATCGCGCTCATGGTCACCATGGCGCTCTCGGCGGTCGACAACACGATCGTGTCCACCGCCCTGCCGCAGGTGGTCCGTGACCTCGGCGGGTTCACGCTGTTCAGCTGGGTCTTCTCCGGCTACCTGCTGACCCAGACCGTATCGATCCCGATCTACGGAAAGCTCGCCGACCAGTGGGGCCGCAAGCCGATCCTGATCTTCGGCACCGTCCTGTTCCTGACCGGGTCCGCGCTGTGCGCGTCGTCGTGGGACATGGTGAGCCTGATCTGCTTCCGCGGACTGCAGGGGATCGGCGCCGGCGCGATCATGGCGACGGTCAACACGCTGGCCGGTGACCTCTACGAGCTGAAGGACCGCGGCCGGGTTCAGGGCTGGCTGGCCAGCGTGTGGGGGATCTCGGCGGTGTTCGGGCCGACGATCGGCGGGTCGCTGGCCCAGTACGCCTCCTGGCGCTGGATCTTCCTGATCAACCTGCCGCTGGGCGCGACCGCGATCGCGATGATCGCGCGTTACCTGCACGAGCACGTGACCAGGACCCGGCACCGGATCGACGTCGCCGGCGCGGTCGCCGTGCTGGTGGCCGCCGGCGCGCTGGTCTTCGGCCTGCTGCAGGGCGGCGTCGCCTGGCCATGGCTGTCCGCCCCGAGCATCGCGGTCTTCGCCGTGGCCGCCGCGGCCACGGCGGCGGCGCTGCTCGCCGAGCGCCGCGCCGCCGAGCCGATCTTGCCGCCGTGGCTGTGGCGGCGCCGCGCGGTCGCCGGGTCGGCGGTCACCGCGTTCGGGCTGGGGCTGCTGGTCATCGGGCCGACCACGTTCCTGCCCACCTATGGCCAGCTGGTGGTGGGCCTCGGCGCCGTGGCCGCCGGTGCGGTGCTGGCCTCGATGAGCTTCGGCTGGCCGCTGGCGACCTCGCAGTCCGCAAAGCTGTTCCTGCGGCTGGGGTTCCGCGACACCGCGCTGATCGGCGCCGCGATCTGCCTGCTCGCGGTCGGCGCGTTCCTGCTGTTCCCGCCCGTGTCGCCGGTGTGGCAGCCGGTCGTGGACACGTTCGTGCTCGGCGGCGGGCTCGGGTTGCTCTCGGTGTGCACGGTGGTAGGCCCGCAGTCCACGGTGGGCTGGAATCAGCGCGGCGTGGTCACCGGCTCGGTCATGTTCTGCCGGTATCTCGGCCAGAGCGTCGGTGCGGCGGTCTTCGGCGCGATCTTCAACACGAGCTTGAACGCCACGCTCCGTGGCGCGCCCGGCGACCTGAAGGCGCAGCTGCCGCGCACGGTCAGCGGGGTCAGCGCCACGATCGGCCACGCCGGCGGGCTGGGCCCCGCCGCCAGCTACCTGCGTGACGGCATCTCGGCGGCCACGCACCACGTCTACGTCGGCCTGGTCGTGGCCAGTGTGCTCACGATCGCGGCGATCATGGTGATACCCCGCCGCATGCCGACGGTCGGCCCGGACCAGGCGGCCGACGCCCCGGACCCGGCCGCCCAGCCGCGCTCGTAGCTGCCGGCTACCGATCCTGCAGTACCGCCAGGATGTTGCCGGCCGGGTCGGTGAACCAGGCGATGTACGGGCCGCCGCCCCGGCAGATGCCCCGCTCGTCCTGTTCAATGCCGTCATAGCGCTCGAACCGCACCCCGCGCGCGGTCAGCTCGTCGACCGTGGCCTCGATATCGCCGACCGGGAAGTTCAGGATCGTGTAGCTGGCGGGCTTGTGGCCGGTCTTGGGGTAGACGAGCGTGTCCCTGCCGCCCTCCAGGTGCAGGGTCATGAGGCCGTGCTGCTCGGAGGTCTCGATGCCCAGCGTCTCGCCGTAGAACCGCCGCGCCTGCTCCAGGTCGTCGACGGCGAAGCCGCTGAACGCCTTCGTGTTCGCGAACATGCCCGTGCTGTCCCTCCCGCCTTCCCGCTGATGGTCTGTCTCTTCAGACGTGAGTTTGGCCCAGAACTCATCGGCGCCCGGAACAGCCCGCGCGATGGGGTCCCCGGGAACAATCCGCGCGACGCGGTGTTAGCTACAATTGAATCTTCAACTATATTCACCGAGAGGTACACCCGATGCCGAACCTGACCATCATCGTCGGCTCGACCCGGCCCGGCCGTGCCGGGCTGCCGATCTCGCAGTGGTTCACCGCGCGCGCGAAGGATCACGGGGGGTTCGACGTGACCGTCGTGGACCTGGCCGAGCTCGACCTGCCGCTGCTCGACGAGCCGAACCACCCGCGGCTGGGTCAGTACACCAAGCGGCACACCAGGGAGTGGAGCGCGATCATCGACGCGGCCGACGCTGTCGTGTTCGTGACCCCGGAGTACAACTACGGCTACCCGGCGTCGATCAAGAACGCGATCGACTACCTGCACAAGGAGTGGAACTACAAGCCGGTCGGCTTCGTCTCCTACGGCGGCATCGC
>Ga0335074_10010485_pt1 | contig 12974 bp, 13 predicted proteins | sample Lox_Sample_23_FD_206715 | JGI IMG/M metagenome (GOLD analysis project Ga0335074, IMG submission 206715) | Soil microbial communities from Loxahatchee National Wildlife Refuge, Florida, United States - Lox_Sample_2.3 | ecosystem: Environmental > Terrestrial > Soil > Wetlands | place: USA...
GTGCCCGCCGCGATGGGCGCCAAGGTCGGCCGCCCGGACGCCACGGTGTGGGCCATCGACGGTGACGGGTGCTTCCAGATGACCAACCAGGAGCTGGCCACCTGTGCCCTGGAGGGCATCGCGGTCAAGGTCGCGATCATCAACAACGGCAGCCTCGGCATGGTCCGGCAGTGGCAGACGCTGTTCTACAACGAGCGCTACTCCAACACCGATCTGCACGCATCGGCGGAGCCGAAGAAGCCGACCGGCACCCGCATCCCGGACTTCGTCAAGCTGGCCGAGGCGTACGGCTGCGAGGGCATCCGCTGTGAGGAGCCCGCCGAGGTGGACAAGGTGATCGAGCGGGCCATGGCCATCGACGACCGCCCGGTCGTGCTGGACTTCATCGTGCACAAGGACGCCATGGTCTGGCCCATGGTCGCGGCCGGCACGTCCAACAACGACATCAAGTTCGCGCGCGGCATGGCGCCCGACTGGGGAGGTTCCGATGACTAGGCACACGCTGTCCGTGCTGGTGGAGAACAAGCCGGGGGTCCTGGTCCGGATCGCCGGGCTGTTCGCGCGGCGCAACTTCAACATCGACTCGCTGGCCGTCGGGCCGACCGAGCACGAGGAGATCTCCCGCATCACCATCGTGGTCAACTGCGAGGAACATCCGCTCGAGCAGGTCACCAAGCAGCTGAACAAGCTCATCAACGTGCTGAAGATCGTCGAGCTCGAGCCGGGCGCCACCGTGCAGCGCGAGCTGATCCTGGTCAAGGTCCGGGCCGACGCAGAAAGCCGGTCCCGGGTGCTCGAGACGGTCAAGCTGTTCCGGGCCCGGGTGGTGGACGTGGCGCTGGACGTGATCACGGTGGAGGCGACCGGCAACCATGACAAGCTCGACGCGCTGATCAAGGTGCTCGAGCCGTTCGGGATCAAGGAACTGGTCCAGTCCGGGATGGTGGCCATCGGCCGCGGCGGCCGCTCCATCACCGACCGCGCCCTGCGCCCGGTGGAACGCAGCGCTTAGGCTCTCACGAAAACACAGAAAGGCCCGTTTCAAGTGGCAGAGATTTTCTACGACGACAGCGCCGACCTGTCCGTCATCCAGCGCCGGCACGTCGCCGTGCTCGGATACGGCAGCCAGGGACACGCGCACGCGCTCTCACTCCGCGATTCCGGCGTGGACGTGCGGGTCGGCCTGCCCGAAGGCTCAGCGAGCCGGGAGAAGGCGTCCAACGACGGCCTGCGGGTGGTCACGCCCGCCGAGGCGTGCGAGGAAGCCGACCTGATCATGGTCCTGATCCCGGACCACCTGCAGCGCCAGCTGTACGCCGAGGCGATCGCGCCGTCGCTGGTCGAAGGCGACGCGCTGTTCTTCGCCCACGGCCTGAACATCCGCTACAACCTCATCACCCCGCCGGCCGACGTCGACGTCTGCATGGTCGCCCCCAAGGCCCCCGGTCACCTGGTCCGGCGCCAGTTCGCGCAGGGCCGCGGCGTGCCGGTGCTGGTCTGCGTCGAGCAGGATGCCACCGGCAACGCGTGGCCGCTCACCCTGGCCTACGCCAAGGCGATCGGCGGCACCCGCGCGGGCGCGCTGAAGAGCACGTTCACCGAGGAGACCGAGACCGACCTGTTCGGCGAGCAGACGGTGCTCTGCGGCGGTGTCGCCGAGCTGATCAAGGCGGGTTTCGCCACCCTGGTCGAGGCCGGGTACCAGCCGGAGTCCGCGTACTTCGAGTGCCTGCACGAGATGAAGCTGATCGTGGACCTCATGTACGAGGGCGGCATCTCCAAGATGTACTGGTCGGTGTCGGACACCGCCGAGTACGGCGGGTACACCCGCGGGCCGCGGCTGATCAACGAGCAGACCCGCGAGGAGATGCGCCGCATCCTGGGCGAGATCCAGGACGGCTCGTTCGCCCGGGAACTGGTCGAGGAGTTCGACGCGGGCAAGCCGAACTTCCTCAAGCGCCGCGAGGCCGAGCACAACGAGCAGATCGAGCAGGTCGGCGCCCGGCTCCGCCCGCTGATGTCCTGGCTCGCCGAGGACGAGTAGGTTTCATCGCTCCGGGCGGGGTAGCGGGTCGTGATGCCGGAAATGAACACTGTGAACACGACCCAGACCCTGACCCGTCCCACCCGCCGCGGGGCCGCCGCCCCCCGCCCGGAGCGCCCGGCCGTCATCGCCGGGACGCGGCCGTCGCGCTCGTCCTCCGCGGCCGACGTCGTGCTGGCCTACCTGCGGGTCCATGCTCATGCGCTGCGGACCCTGGAATCCAGCGTCGAGGCCGGCGAGTTCGACTCGGTGCACCAGATGCGGGTCGCCACCCGCAGGCTGCGCGCTACCCTCCGGTCGTTCGGCCAGGTCATCCCGCGCACCGATAGCGAGCACCTGGCCGGTGAACTGCAGTGGCTCGGACAAACGCTCGGCCGGGCCCGTGACGGCGAGGTGCTCGCCGGGCACCTGCGGGACAGCCTGGCGCCCATCCCGCCCGAGCTGCTCATCGGGCCGGTCCAGGCCCGCGTGCAGGGTCACTACGCCCCGCTGCGCGCCGCCGCGCAGGCCGAACTTATCGAGGCGCTCGACTCGCCCCGCTATCACCGGCTGCTGGCCGAACTGGACCGGGTCACGGCCGGGCCGCCGCGCGGCCCGCGGGCCGAGGCCCCGGCCGCTGACGTGCTCCCGCCGGCCGTCCGGCGCGCCTACCGGCAGGCCGCACGCCGGATGCGCCACGCCCGGCACACGCCTGCCGGCCCGGCCCGGGACGCCGCCCTGCACCAGGCCCGCAAGTCGGCCCGCCGGGCCCGGTACGCGGCCGAAGCCGCGGCCCCCGCGGTCGGCCACCCGGCCCGCAGGTTCGCCCGGCAGATGAAGCGGGTCCAGGCCGTGCTCGGCGACCACCAGGACGCGGTGCTGGCCCGCCGGGCCGCCCGGGACCTGGGCATCGCCGCCCACCTGGCCGGCGAGAACGCGTTCACCTACGGCCTGCTGCTCGAGCGCGAACTGCACCACGCCGGGCAACTGCAAGCGGACGCCCGTCGGATATGGAAGCGCGCCTCCCGCCCCAAGTACCGTCGCTGGATGAACTAGGACGTGAAAATACTGTCTCACATTCTGAGACGGACGTCTTGAGGGCTGTCCGCGCCCGGCGGGGGTCAGGTATCCTAGCAGGCACTATGCGGCGTTTCGTACTCGTAACCAGCCGCAGCGGGAACCTGTAAAAGACCTGATCCAGGGCAGGCCGGCGAACCCGCTGCGGAGGCTAGCCGCTGGCCGTAGGTCCCGCTCTGGTTCCCGATCAGGAGTTCCCCTCATGTACGACATGTACCCCTGGCACAAGCGTTCCGCCGCCGACACCGCCAAGCCCGGCCCGGCCGTCAACGCGGTGCAGGTCGCGCTGGACCGGCGCGACAACGGCGGCGACGCGGCGGCCGCGCCCGCCGGTACGCCCCCGGCTGGCCCGGCCCGCCAGTAAAGTTCTGGCATGGGTTCACGAACGATTAGGCTCGCCGTCATCGGCGGAGACGGCATCGGCCCCGAGGTGACCGCCGAGGCGCTCAAGGTGCTGCGCGCCGCGGCGCCCGAGGTCAGCTTCGACGAGACCAGCTACGACCTCGGCGCCCGCCGCTGGCACCGCACCGGGGAGACGCTGCCCGACGCGGTGCTCGAGGAGATCAGGGGCCACGACGCCATCCTGCTCGGCGCGGTCGGCGACCCGGGCGTGCCCAGCGGGGTGCTCGAACGCGGCCTGCTGCTCCGGCTGCGCTTCGAGCTTGACCACTACGTCAACCTGCGCCCGGTGCGGCTGTACCCGGGCGTCGCCTCGCCGCTGGCCAGCGCGCGGCCCGAACCGGCCGACGCGGTGTCGGTCGACATGGTGGTGGTCCGGGAGGGCACCGAGGGCCCGTACACCGGCGCCGGCGGCGTGATGCGCAAGGGCACGCCCGCCGAGGTCGCCACCCAGGAGAGCGTGAACACCGCGTTCGGGGTCCAGCGCGTGGCCCGGTACGCCTTCGGCAAGGCGATAGCCCGGCCGCGGCGCAAGCTGACCCTGGTGCACAAGACGAACGTCCTGACCTACGCCGGCGACCTGTGGCAGCGGACCGTCGACGGGCTGGCCAAGGAGTTCGCCGACGTCTCGGTCGACTACTGCCACGTGGACGCCGCCTCGATGTTCTTCGTCTCCCAGCCCGAGCGGTTCGACGTCATCGTCACCGACAACCTCTTCGGTGACATCCTCACCGACCTCGGGGCCGCGGTGGCCGGCGGCATCGGGCTCGCGGCCAGCGGCAACATCAACCCCGAGGGGTCCGCGCCCAGCATGTTCGAACCGGTGCACGGCAGCGCGCCGGACATCGCCGGCCAGGGCAAGGCCGACCCGACCGCGGCCATCTTGTCCGCCGGGATGCTCTGCGAGCACCTGGGGCTGGCGGCCGAGGCGGCCCGGATCGAGCAGGCCGTGGCCGACGACCTGCTGGAGCGCCAGGGGGCCTGGGCCGCGCGCACCACCGTCGAGGTGGGCGACGACATCGCCGAGCGAGTAGCCGGCTGACCCCGCTCTCAGCGTGAGCCGGGCGGGGTCGGGCAGGCGGCTACTGTTGATACCACGGCGATGAGGAAGTACAGATCATGATTGATTTCGATATCCGCCCCTCGGACCGGCCGGTGCCCGACGCCGAGCGCGAGGCCATCCTGGCCGCCCCCGGGTTCGGCCAGGTCTTCACCGACCACATGATCACGCTGCGCTGGTCCGCCGGGCGCGGCTGGCACGACGGCCGCCTGGAGCCGTACGGGCCGTTCAGCTTCGACCCGGCCACCATGGTGTTCCACTACGCCCAGGAGTTCTTCGAGGGCCTGAAGGCGTACCGCCAGGACAGCGGGTCCATCACCATGTTCCGGCCGGACGCCAACGCGGCCCGGTTCAACCGGTCGGCACGCCGGATGGCCATGCCCGAACTGCCGGAGGAGACCTTCGTCCGGGCCCTGGAACTGCTGGTCGCGCAGGACCGCGACTGGGTGCCCGCGGGCGAGGGGAACAGCCTGTACCTGCGGCCGTTCCTGATCGCGACCCAGCGCGGCCTCGGCGTCAACCACCCGTCGAGTGAGTACCTGTTCTGCGTCATCGCCTCGCCGGCCGCGTCCTACTTCGGCGGCACCGGCGCGCCCAAGCCGGTCACGGTGTGGCTGTCCGAGGAGTACACCCGGGCCGCGCCCGGCGGCACCGGCGCGGTCAAGTGCGGCGGCAACTACGCGGCCTCGTTCGCGGCCCAGCAGCAGGCCGTGGAGCAGGGCTGTGACCAGGTGGTCTGGCTGGACGCCGCGGAGCACCGCTGGATCGAGGAAATGGGCGGCATGAACCTGTTCTTCGTCCACGGCGCGGACGGCTCGCCGCGGATCATGACCCCGCCGCTGACCGGGACCCTGCTGCCCGGGATCACCCGCGACTCGCTGCTCCGGCTGGCGCCGCAACTCGGCGTCGAGGCCGTCGAGGAACCGATCGCGATCGACCAGTGGCAGGCCCGGTGCGCCTCGGGCGACCTGACCGAGGTGTTCGCCTGCGGCACCGCGGCCGTGATCACCCCGGTGGGCCGGGTGCGCGGCAAGTCCGCCGGGTGGCTGGTCGGCGACGGCGCTCCCGGCCCGGTCACCATGCGGCTGCGCCAGGAACTGATCGGCATCCAGTACGGCCGCCTCCCCGACCCCTTCGGCTGGGTCCACAAGGTCTGCTGACCCGCCGCGATCCAGCGGTCCGTCTCGGATAGCGAGACAGATGCGCCAAACCGTGAACCGGTATGGCAGACTAGCCGCATGACGTTCGGCCGCATCATTATCGGCTGGCGCGTCGGCACCTAGAGCCCAGCTCTAGCCGCCGGGAAAACGAATCGGAAACGAATCGGAAACGGATCCCGGGCGACGTCGGCGCGCAGACCTCTCGCGTACTCGCGAGGGGTCTTTTGTTTTGGTCAAGCAAGCCGCAAGAGCCAACCCTGGAGAACCCGAAATGCTCGACGACAGCTTCCACGTCTACGACACCACCCTGCGCGACGGCGCGCAGCAGGAGGGACTGAACCTCACCGTGGCCGACAAGCTGGTCATCGCCCGCCAGCTCGACGAGCTGGGCGTCGGGTTCATCGAGGGCGGCTGGCCGGGCGCCATCCCGAAGGACACCGAGTTCTTCCGCCGCGCCGCCCAGGAACTGGACCTCAAGCACGCGCAGCTCGCCGCGTTCGGCGCGACCCGCCGGCCCGGCGTCAAGGCGGCCGACGACCCCCTGGTCGCCGCGCTGCGCGAATCGGGCGCGCCGGTCGTGACCCTGGTCGCCAAGAGTCACGACCGGCACGTCCTCCTTGCGCTGCGGACCACCCTGGACGAGAACCTCAACATGATCGCCGACACGATCACCCACCTCCGCGAGAACGGCCAGCGGGTCTTCCTCGACGCCGAGCACTTCTTCGACGGCTACAAGTCCAACCCGGACTACGCGCTCGAGGTCATCAGGACCGCCGCCGCCGCGGGCGCGGACGTCATCGCCCTGTGCGACACCAACGGCGGCATGCTCCCCGCCGAGCTCGCCGACACCGTAGCCAACGTCAAAAACGAAACCCAGGCCCGCCTGGGCATCCACTGCCACGACGACACCGCCTGCGGCGTGGCCAATACCCTGGTCGCGGTCGACGCGGGCGTCACCCACGTGCAGGGCACCGCGAACGGCTACGGCGAGCGGGCCGGCAACGCCAACCTGTTCAGCGTGGTGGCCGGCCTGCAGCTGAAGAAGGGCCGCCGGGTCCTGCCGCAGGAAGGCATGAAAGAGATGTCCCGCATCGCGCACGCGATCAGCGAGGTCACCAACGTCGCCCCGGACACCCACCAGCCCTACGTGGGCCTGTCCGCTTTCGCGCACAAGGCCGGGCTGCACGCCTCCGCGGTCAAGGTCGACCCCATGCTCTACCAGCACATCGACCCCGCCCTGGTCGGCAACGACATGCGGATGCTGGTCTCGGACATGGCCGGCCGCGCGTCGGTCGAGCTGAAGGGCCGCGAGCTCGGCTACGACCTGTCCGGCGACAAGGAGGTCATCGCCAAGGTCACCGACCGGGTCAAGGAACTGGAGGCCAGCGGCTACACGTTCGAGGCCGCCGACGCCAGCTTCGAGCTGCTGCTGCGCGACGAACTCGGCCAGCGGCACGAGTACTTCGCCGTCGAGTCCTGGCGGGTCATCGTGGAACGCCACCCGGATCAGCGGATGACCAGCGAGGCGACGGTGCGCCTGCAGGCCAAGGGCGAGCGGCTGGTCGCGGTGGGCGAGGGCAACGGCCCGGTCAACGCCCTGGACAAGGCGCTGCGCGCCGCGCTCGAGCAGCTCTACCCGGAACTGGCCGGCCTCGAGCTCACCGACTACAAGGTCCGCATCCTGGCCGGGACGCACGGCACCGGCGCCGTCACCCGGGTGCTGATCGACTCCGACGACGGCACCGGCGAGAGCTGGAGCACGGTCGGCGTCGACGAGAACATCATCGCCGCCAGCTGGCACGCCCTGGAAGAAGCCGTCACCTACTGCCTGCTCCGCTCGGGCCGCGAACCCAGCTGACCCTGAGATCGTGGACCGGCTCGACACGCTCCAGCTCAACCGCGCCACCCTGGACCGCCAACTGCTGCTCCGCCGGGCCGCGCAGCCCGCCCGCGCCGCGATCGCGCACCTGGCCGGCCTGCAGGCCCAGGCCCCCCTGGCGCCCTACGTGGGGCTGTGGACGAGACTTTCCGGCTTCGGCCACCAGGACCTTACCGATCTTTTGGCCGAACGTATCGTGGTGCGCGCCCACCTCATGCGCAACACGGTCCACCTGGTGACCGCCGCGGACTTCCTGACCTTCCGGCCGCTGTTCCAGCCGCTGATGCAACGCGCCCTGGCCGGGAGCTTCGGCCGCCGTCTCGCCCGCGTCGACCTGGCCGAACTCCAGGCGGCCGCCGCCCCCCTCCTGGCCGGGCGCCCGATGACCCGGGCCCAGCTCGGCGGGCAGCTGGCCGGCCGCTGGCCGGATCACGACCCGGCCGCGCTGGCCTACGCGGCCACCCACCTGCTGCCGCTGGTCCAGGTGCCGCCGCGCGGCCTGTGGGGCCGCACCGGGCAGGCGACGTTCTTCCTGGCCAGTGCCTGGCTGGACGGGCTGGCCGCCCCGGCCCCGGATCCGGATACCTCCCTGGAGAAGCTGGTCCTGCGCTACCTGGCCGCCTACGGGCCGGCCAGCATCGGCGACATCCAGGCCTGGTCCGGGCTGTCCCGGCTGCGCGAGGTGACCGACCGCCTCGGGTCGCGGCTGCGCCCGTTCGCCGGCCCCGACGGCGCGGAGCTCTACGACCTGCCCGACGCCCCCCGTCCCGGCGCGGACGTCCCGGCTCCGCCCCGGTTCCTGCCCGAGTACGACAACCTGCTGCTGTCCTTTGCCGACCGCAGCCGGGTCATCCGGCACGCCCGCCCGGTCCCGCTGCCCCCCGGCAACGGCGCCACCACCGGCACCCTGCTCCTGGAAGGCTGCTGGGCCGGGGAGTGGACGATCACCCGCAGCCGGGACCGGGCCGTGCTGGCGGTGCGCCCCTACCAGCCGACCGGCGCGGCCGGGCGGGACGCCGTAGCCGCCGAGGGCCTCCGGCTGCTTGAGTTCGCCGCTTCCGCTCCCGCCCACGACGTCCGCTTCTGCGCTGCCTCATAATCAGACCCCGTGCCCCCGGCACCCCCGGGGGGATTTACGGTAGGGGCATGGACGACAAGGAGATCTTGGCTCACATCGACGACCTCATCCAGACCGAGCACAAGCTCCGCGGGCAGCTGGCCGCAGGTCAGCTGAGCAGCGCGCGGGAGCGCGAGGAGCTGAAGGCCGCCGAGGAGGCCCTCGATCAGTGCTGGGACCTGCTGCGCCAGCGGCGGGCGCGCCGCGAGTTCGGGGAGAACCCGAACGAAGCCGCCTCCCGGCCCGTCGGCGAGGTCGAAGGGTACATGCAGTAGGTCGGCGGACACCGCCTAGCTAAGGAGTGGCGTGCGTATCGCGAGATTCGCCAAAGGCGACGGAGTCGCGTACGGCGTGGTGGAGGGCGCCGGGCCCGGGGTGACGATCGCGGAACTGTACGGGCACCCGTTCGGGGTGGATCCGGGCGGCGTCCGGCTGACCGGGAACCGGTACCCGCTGGCCGAGGTGCGGCTGCTCGCGCCGGTGCTGCCGAGCAAGGTCGTGGCCGCGGGCCGGAACTACGCCTCCCACGCGCGGGAGATGAACGCCGAGCCGCGCGCCGAGCCGGTGCTGTTCCTCAAGCCGTCCACGTCGGTGACCGGGCCGGGGGATGCGATCAAGTACCCGGTCAAGCTGGCCGAGCGGGTCGACTTCGAGGGCGAGCTCGCGGTCATCATCGGCCGGCTCTGCCGGGGCGTGCCCCGGGAGCGGGCCGAGGAGGTGATCTTCGGTTACACCTGCGCCAACGACGTCACCGCCCGGGATCTGCAGGCCCGGGACGGCCAGTGGACCCGGGCCAAGGGCTTCGACACGTTCTGCCCGCTCGGGCCGTGGATGGAGACCGGGACCAACCCGGCCGACCTGGAGCTCGTCACCACCGTGAACGGGGCGGTCCGCCAGCAGGCCCGCACGTCCGAGCTGCTGTGGGACGTGCCCGTGCTGATCGCCTACGTCAGCCAGGTGATGACCCTGCTGCCGGGGGACGTGCTGCTCACCGGGACGCCGGCCGGGGTCGGCCCGCTGACCGACGGGGATGAGGTGTCGGTCACGATCGAGAGCATCGGGACGCTGACCAACCGGGTGGTCATCGGCGACTAAGCGGCCGCGCGGCGGCTGGCCCGACGCCGGCGCTCCGGGAGCACTGAGCCCGGCGCCGAACTCCCGCAGGTGCCTGAGCTGGCGCTCCACGTGTGCCGTCGGCACGTCGTGGCCGGTGAACGGGTGGATCGAGATCTCCTTGCCCGCGGCGATCTCGTTGTACGCGGCGAACACCGTGGACGGCGGGCAGATCTCGTCCATCAGCCCCACCGACAGCAGGCACTGCGCGGTGATCCGGCGGGCCAGCAGCGCGCAGTCCACGTACCGCAGCGTGTCCAGCGCCGCCGGGACCAGGTCCAGCTGGTGGGCCAGGAACTCGGGTACCTCGGTGTAGGGGGCGTGCGGGGCCAGCGTGATGGCGCGCTGGATGTCGCACAGGAACGGGACGTCGGCGTGGCACACCGCGACCCGTTCCGGGGCCAGCGCGGCGGCCGCCAGCGCGAGCCCGCCGCCCTGGCTCATCCCGGTCACCGCCACCTGCCCGGCGCCGGTCAGCGCGCAGGCCGTCTCGACCGCCCGCACCGCGTCGGTGAGCAGGCGGGTGAAGTAGTAGTCCTCGGGCCGGGCGATGCCCCTGGTCATCACGCTGGAATTCTCCGGGCCCGCGTGCCACCCGTCCGCGTGGTCGCCGGTGGCGCCGGTGCTCCACCGTCCGCCCTGGCCCCGGGTGTCCATCACCAGCAGCGCGTAGCCGAGCGCGGGCAGCAGGACGTGCTCGGCCGGGAGCCCCCGTCCGCCGCCGTAGCCGATGAACTTGACCACGGTCGGCACCCCGGTGTCCGGTCCCCCGGTATCCGATCCCCCGGTGTCCGGTCCCCCGGTTTGCGATGCACCGCCGGGCCGCAGGTACCACGCCCTGATGCGGTCGCCGCCCGCGCCGGAGAACTCGGCGTCGTACACCTCGACCGGCGCGTACGTGCCGGCCTCGTACCGGGTCAGGGTCGGCTCGCGCGCCGCGGCGCGGGCCTCGTCCAGCCGCAGCCGCCACCACTGGTCCAGGCCGGCGGGCTCCTGCGTACCGGTCCGGTAGTCCTTCAGCTGCTGTTCAGGGAGGTCGTACCAGGGCATCGGTTCCTCTTTCAGTCCTAGCGCCGATCTAGCCAATACCATTCTCCTTGTGACGGCGGACCCCGAGGCGAGCGGCGATCTGCCGCGGGGTGCCCGGGGCCGCCGGGCCGCGGCGGTGATCGCCCTGGCGCTGGGCCTGGCGGGCTTCGTCATCTCAGCCACGGGGATGGCGACCCAGTTGCTGCCCCGGCAGTTCAGCGCCGCCCAGCAGCAGCAGATCGAGAACTGGGAGGTCGCCGGCCGGTGGCAGCAGCTGACCGCGGGGCAGATCTTCCCGGCCTCGGTCGGCTACCAGCTGTCCGCCACGGCGCTCCAGGACGCCATGCCGCTGGACCTGAACGCGCTGCGGGTCGCCATCGCGCCCCAGTCCGGCTGCGGTGCGGGCGTCACCACCTCGGCCGCGGCCGCGGTGCTGCGCCGCGACGGGTGCAAGGCGGTGCTGCGCGCCACCTACGTGGACGCCACCCGGACCTACGTCATGACCGTGGGCGTGGCCGTGCTCCCCACCGACACGGCGGCGGCCAAGGCCGGCCAGAGCCTGTCCCAGCCGCGGCTGACCGCGGCGCGCGACACCCGGGCCAGCCGGCTGGCCGCCGGCGTCCTGGTGGTCAGGTACCGCGGCACCGCGGCCGCGGTGCTCGACTACAGCCGGCAGATCTCCGCGAGCTTCGCCGACGGCCCCTATCTGGTCATGTACGCGGCCGGGTACGCGGACAGCCGGCCGCGCGTGCCGGTGGCCTCCGATCCCTACACCTACGCGGAGATGACCAGCCTGGCCGAGGGCGTCGCCCAGTCGGTGGCGGACAAGCTGGCCGCCTCGCCCGCCAGCCCGCACTGCCCGGGGACACCAGGATGCTGAGGGGGAGGGCGATCCTGGCTGGGCTGGCCGTGCTGGCCTGCGCCGTGCCGCTGGCCGTGCTGCCCGGCACCGCCGCGTCCGCCGACAGCATCCGGGACAACCAGCAGTGGGTCCTGGACATGATGAACGTGCCCGCCGCCTGGCAGCTGACCCAGGGCGGCGGGGTCACCGTCGCGGTCGTCGACAGCGGGGTGAACCCGGACGTCAGTGACCTGGCCGGATCGGTCATCACCGGCCCGGACTACACCGGCGTCAGCACCCCGCCGTCCAACCCGGACTGGGGCGTGCACGGCACCTGGATGGCGTCGCTGATCGCCGGCCACGGCCACGCGCCGGACGGGGAGAGCGGGGTCATCGGCATCGCGCCGCGGTCCAGGATCCTGTCCATCCGGGTCATCCCGGACCGGGCCGACCCGCACTACGGCCGCTATTCCCGCGAGCAGGAGCCCAGCATCCAGGAGTCCCTGGCCAGCGGCATCGACTACGCGGTGCGCCACGGCGCCAAGGTGATCAGCATGTCGATCGGCTACAGCGCGCCGAACGGCGCGGTCAAGCAGGCCCTGCAGGACGCCTTCTCCCACGGCGTGGTCGTGGTCGCCTCCGCGGGCAACTCCGGCGCCCCGGACGGGACCACAGACTCCGGCCAGGCGCCGGTGTCCTTCCCCGCCGACTACCCCGGCGTGATCAGCGTGGCCGCCGTCAACTCGGCCGGAGCGGTGGCCGGCTTCTCCAGCGACAACCTGTCCGTCCAGGTGGCCGCCCCGGGCGTGTCCGTCCCGGCCCAGGGCCGGGACGGACAGTACTGGTGGGTCAGCGGCACCAGCCCGGCCTGCGCCCTGGTCGCCGGCGTCGCCGCCCTGATCAAGTCCAAGTACCCGGACCTGGCGCCCAACCTGGTCGTCCGGGCGCTGACCTCGACCACCACGAGCCGGCCGGCCGGAGGCTACGACAACCAGATCGGGTTCGGCATCGTGGACGCGGCCGCGGCCCTGGCCAAGGCCGGCCAGCTGGCCGGTGACCCGCCCGCCCCGGCCAGCATCGCGGCCGCCACCCGGTTCGGCGGCGGTCCCGCCGCCGTCGCGCAGCCCCCGGTCCACCCGCGCGGAACCGGCCAGCTGGTCCTGTTCGCCCTGCTCGCGCTCACCTCCCTGCTCCTGACCGGCGCCGCCAGCCACCGCCTGGCCATCCTCCGCCGAGCACCCCGGTGACCCCCCGCCCCCGCCCCCGCCCCCGCCCC
>Ga0335074_10010486_pt1 | contig 12973 bp, 10 predicted proteins | sample Lox_Sample_23_FD_206715 | JGI IMG/M metagenome (GOLD analysis project Ga0335074, IMG submission 206715) | Soil microbial communities from Loxahatchee National Wildlife Refuge, Florida, United States - Lox_Sample_2.3 | ecosystem: Environmental > Terrestrial > Soil > Wetlands | place: USA...
GCGCGGCACCAGCCGGAAAGTTCGAGGGTGGCCGCGTCTTCATATTTTTTGAAATTCGAATGGATGCGGCCGGTGCGAACATCGACGACCGAGGGCAGGCCCATGGCGAGGCCTTCGCACTCTGCGGTGTTGGCGTGAGATTCGGCAAGCAGGCGGCGCAGTTCCTGCTCGATGCCGGGCAGCAGCGACTGGAGGCTGCCCGCGCCCTCGGAGGCCAGCGAGGACGAAGCGAGGATGGCGCGGTCGCGGACGACGGCACATCCGATGTGCGAACCTCCCATGTCGAGCGATAAGGCGAGCATGCGAAATCTCCGTTGGCGGGATCAGGAAAAGTAGCGGCTGGTGGCGGCGAGCAGAAAGACAGCGAGCACGAGCAGCGCAACGCCGCTCCACTGAATGGCGAGCGGCGCGCGGCCGCTGTTCTTCCATTCTCCGGTAAAGACGCCGAGCAGGCTGGCGGTGATGACGATGAGGGACATGAAGAGCGGCCAGCCGAGGATGGGTCCCCATGTGCCGAGGAGGGCGGCGGCGAGGCCATAGAGCAGGGTACTGCCGAACCAGAGAACGGCCATGGCGAAGGCGAGCATCCAGTGGCTGGCGCGTCCGGCGGGGAACCTGCCGGCGGTGCGATTTTTTCGCAGCAGGAAAAAGCAGTAGAGCAGGTTGGGGATGGAGCCGGCGAGCATCAGGGGAACCCAGACCGTATTTTGCGCACTGAGAGCGCCGGCGCCGAGCAGGCGGGCGGAGTGGATGAGCGGGGCTCCGAAGGCGAGGCCGAAATTGACGAAGGAAGCACCGAATCCGCAGAGGATGGCGAGCACCAGGCCGGCGGTGGCGTTTTTTTGCGGAGCGGTTTCGAGGTGGAGGATCTTCTCGCGCTTGCGGCCGGCAATGGCGCAGAGGGTGACTCCAGCGATAACGAATGCGACGCCCAGCAGAACCCCGTGGCCGGCGGGCGTGTTGAGGCGGCCGGGGTGGAGACGCAGCAGGGGCACGAGCGTTCCGACCGCGGCGGAAGTGCCGAGCACGAGTGAAAAGGTGAGCGCGATGCCGATGGCGTCGACGGCGAGGCCGAAGAAGACCTGAGCGATGCCCCATCCGAAGCCGAAGCCGACGACGGAGGCGAGGACGGCGGTGGGAGTGGTGCTGAAGGCCTGGCCGAGATGGGGGATGGTCGAGAAGGCGACGAGGGGCGGGAGGACGAGGAGCGCGAAAATGGTCCACGCCAGCCAGGTATTTTCCCACGCCCAGCGGTGGGTGAACTTCATGGGCAGGGTGAAGCTGGCGTTCATGACACCGGCGGCGATGAGGAGGGTAAGGCCGGAGAGTGCGCTGTTCATGCCTGCGTTCCTTTCAGCAGAAAACGGCGAAGACCGGGAGCGGGGACCTGGATAGCGGAGGAGCCGATGAGGGAAATGGCGTCGTCTGCGATCTCGAGGCGAGCGATGTCGGTGGTGCCGCGGGGAATCTCGGCGATGCCGACAGCGTAGCGCGCCTTGAGCGAAGCGCCTGCGCGGAGGCCGCGGGAGACGGGCGTATCGAAGAGCGAGCCGAGGCTACGGATAGCCTCGCGCCCAATGGGCATGGGGGTGGTGCCAAATTCCATACCGCGCACCTGGGCGGTTTTGTTCCAGGGAGAGCCGCGGCGGGCTCGATTCTCTTCCCAGATGGCGACCCAGGGGAAATCGACGCGGCGAAAACAGCAGAGCAGCGCGAGGCCCAGATCCGGATTGAGTGCGGCGATCCAGGCGAATTCCTGCGCGGGGTCGACACGCGCGGCGGCGACGAAGCCGGTGCGCAGACGCTGAAAGGGGACGCGCAGGTCGACGGATTCGCCGGTATTGGAGGGTGCGTTGGGCCAGGTAAATTCGGCATCGTCGCGCAGCAGCTCGCGGCCTTCATAGCCGAGTGGCCAGGTTTTCGCGCGGTCGAGCGAGGCATAGATCCGACTGGTTCCCGGGGCCAGCAGCGGCGGTCCAAGGGAGAGATGCTGGACCCAGTGAATCTCGCGGTCAGAAGCGCCGTGATTTGTCACAGTTTCGGTGACAAACAGAAACGGCGCGCCATTGGCGAGGAAAATCGCCCGCTCAACGGCGAGCCGGGCGACGGGCAGATCGACCTGGCCCGCGCAACCACCGGGAGCAGGCTTGAAGCTCCATCGGAGCGTGGAGGCTTCGCCGTGCAGTGCGACTCCGCGCGCCGCTTCGCCCTCGTCGGGCATTCCGAAGAGGTCAAGACAGAGCGCGTGGCCGGTGAATCCTGCCAGGCAAGCTCCTACGGGACCGCCTCCGTAGGCGGCGGCGAGTGCGGGGCGACGGCTGTCGCCGGGATCGGCCGTCGGCCAGGGCGCGGTCCAAACGCAGTTGATGGCGGAAGGGCGTGCAAGACGCAGCTCGGCGATATGGCCGCCGCCGGTGAGGATCAGCGCTTCGACGGCGCCGTTGCTGAGGCGCAAAGCATCACGACGGTTCCAGCGCTCGGGTTGGAGGCTGATGCTCAGGCCAAACCTCCAGTGGGCGATGCGCAGGACATGGAGAGCAGAGTCACTGGCCCACCGATCCGGTGCCGCTGTCCTGGAAGTCGGCACCACCCAGGGGCACCAGCATGCCGCCATCGACGGCGAGGGCGGTTCCGGTAATGAAAGAAGCCCAGTCGCCGGCCAGGAAGGCGATGGCGCGGGCAACGTCGATGGGCTGGCCGATGCGACCGAGCGGATGGGCGCGGCGGCAGGCTTCGAGAACGGAGGCGGGATCGGGCGTGAGGTTGGCGACCGAGCGCAGCATGGGGGTGTCAATGGCGCCGGGCATCACGCAGTTGACGCGAACCTGATGGCGAGCGAAGTCGAGCGCAGCAGAGCGGACGAGGCCGAGCAGGGCGTGCTTGGCGGTGACATAGGCGGCGGAAGCGGCGACAGCCGTGACGCTCTGCACCGAGCCGACCACGACGATGGAGCCGCCGTGCGCAGCGAGCAGATGCGGGAGCACGGCGCGCATCGCGAACATGCAGCCATCCACGTGAACGCGCAGCGTCTCGTGCCAGGTATCGAGATCGGTGGTGAGCACGGTGCCGTAGCGCTGAATGCCGGCGCAGTGGGCCAGGATGTGGATGGCGCCGTGCGTGCGGGCGGCTTCGTCGACGGCGGACTGCACACTGCCGAGATCGCCAACGTCGCAGGCGTGAAAGGATGCGGTGTGGCCGGCAGCGGTGAGACGAGCGGCGGCCTTCGGGCCCTGTTCAGCATCGCGATCGAGGATCGCAAGGCGCGCGCCCAGCTGGGAAAAGAGGTCGGCGGTGGCCGCGCCAATGCCCGACGCACCACCGGTGACGACGGCGACTTTTCCGTCAAGTCGGATACTCACGAGGATCCTCCATCAGGCGGCGAAGATGAGCGGAGCGGCGGGTTCATCGGGGCTCACCATTTAGGTTGCACGGCGACAACGCCAGGACGCCGCGGGTCTTCGATCCATGAGCCCATTTCCTGGTTTTTGGCGAGCTCGTGATATTTTGCCAGCTTATCGCGGTCCAGCTCCACGCCCAGGCCCGGGCCGGTGGGAACGGCCATGCCGCCGTCGCTGGTATAGGGCAGCTTGCCGCCGACGATGATGTCGTCGGTGAGGTGGTGGTAGTGGGAATCAGCAGCCGCGGTGATGTTTGGGACGGAGGCGAGCAGGTGAAGCGCGGCCGCCTGGGAGATGCCGAATTCGGCGCCGCTGTGCAGGCCGAGGTCGAGACCCAGGGCTTCACAGACACCGGCAGCGATGCGCGCGCGGGAGATGCCGCCGTACCAGTGGGGATCGAGCAGCACCACATCGAGGACGTTCATGCGCGCGGCGGGGGCGAGATCCTCGAAGGCGAAGACGCTCATGTTGGAGGCGAGGGTGATCCAGGGAACCTTGGCGTTGACGCGCTCCATGGCGCGCATGCCCCAGACGGGATCTTCGAAGTACTCGACATCGTGATCGGCGAGGCGGCGGGCGACGCGGACGGCGGTGGTGACGCTCCAGGCGGCGTTGGGGTCGATGCGGAGTTTAGCGTGCGGGAAGGCGCGGCGCAGGGCGATGAAGGTTTCCACTTCCTCATCGGGCGGCATGACTCCATTTTTGAACTTGAGCGTGGCGAAGCCGTGGCGGTCGACCAGCTCGCGCGCGCAGGCGACCATCTGCTCGGCGTTGCTGACTTCACCGGCGCCGCGCTCGTTCGGGTAGCGATAGAAAAGATAGCCGGCGAGGGGGATGACGTCGCGGACGCGGCCGCCGAGGAGGTCGCAGACGGGGCGCCCGACGGCTTTGCCCTGCAGATCGAGACAGGCGAACTCGAGGCCGGCGTAACCCAGCACGTTGCCGAAGAGCTTTTGTGCGCTGGGCGAGGAGAGTTTCCAGCGAATGCGTTCGAGCTGAAAGGGATCTTCGCCGATGAGCAGAGCGCGCATCTCGCGGAGCTGACCTTCGCGGCTGGCGCCGCTGTAACACTCGCCGAGGCCGATGAGACCCTCATCGGTGTGGAGCTCGATGACGAGGCGCGAGAAGCCGGGGTGGGAACCAAAGGCATAGCGCAGAGGCGCTTCGATCGGGATAAAGACGGGGGTCCACCGGACATCGGTGATTTTCATTTCGTTCCACTTCCTGGAGTCGTTGACATCATAGATTGACCAGCTTCTGGCCGGGCACGTCGAGATGGGCGCGGCCGATGTGCCAGCGGCCGAGGTTGGCGACGAAGATATCGTCGAAGTCAGGGCCGCCGAAGGCGAGGTTGGTGGGGCGGGCAATACGGGTACCCTCGCGATCGAAGGCGAGGAGTTCGACAGTGCGCTGCGGCGAGACGCGATAGATGCAGTCGCTGGCGTAGCACGTGACGTAGAGATTGCCGAGCGCGTCGAGAGCCAGGCCGTCGGGGATGCGGGCCATGCCGGAGACGTAGATTTCGGGGTCGCCGGCGCGGCCATCGGCGAGGATGGGAATGCGGCGGACAGAATCGCTCTGGCTTTCGGCCACAAAGAGGAAGCGGTCGTCGGCCGACAGAGCGAGGCCGTTGGCAAAGGCGAAGGGCCCGGCGAAACGCTCGAGCGCGCCGCCGGCGCGGAGACGATAGACGCAGCCGTTGGCGCCGTCCCATGTGCCGGAGTCGCTGAAGTAAAGATTGCCCACGCGATCGAAGACGGAAAAGTTGGGTGTCATGAGGGGCACGCCGTCGACTCGATCGATCACGTCGAGGACGCGGCCGCTGCGATCGACCCGCATGAGCTGATGCAGGCCGGAGTTGCAGACCCAGAGATCCTGTTGCGCGGAGAAGGTGAGACCGAGGCAGAATCCGCCAAGGCGCGCGATCTCTTCGACTTTGCCGCGGGGGTCGATGCGGTAGATCTGACCCAGTTCGCCGCCTGCCCAGAGCTGCTGCTCGTTGTCGAAAGCGAGACCCTCGGGGTGGTCGAGGCCCTCGCAGAAAACGGAAAAGGCGTGTGCGGGAAGCACGGGAAGGCCGAGGTTTATAACGTCAGTCATTTGCGGCCGTAAATGTCAGACAGATTCCCTCCGTATATATACCCGCTGACGCGCAGGCGTCAACCGGGGAAAGAGGCGGAATGTTGGCGTGCACAACTAAATAATGCTGTGCCGGCCGAGGGGTACGGAGGATAGGAGTGCTCGGCAAAACGCAGTTGACAACCCTCTTTGCCGGGGAATATTGTCTGACCGATTCCTGCAATATGTCAGACAAACTTTTCAAAAGTAGCACAACGGCGCCGGCAGAACCCGGTGCACGGCGCGAGACCGTGATGGAGATGGTTGCGGGCCGGCTGGAGTCGCTGGTGCGGAGCGGACAGCTGGGGCGGGGGAGCCGGTTGCCGTCGGAGCCGCGTCTGGCGGAAATGCTGAACGTGAGCCGCGCATCGCTGCGCGAGGCTCTGAAGGGGATGATGTTCCTGGGCCTGCTGAAGGCGCGGCCGGGAGACGGGACCTACCTGCGACCTTCGCTGAGCAGCATGGTGAGCCGGCATTTCCAGTGGATGCTGCTGCTGCAGGAGATCAAGTATCTGGAGCTTTACGAGCTGCGGCAGATTCTGGAACCGGCAGCGGCGGCTCTGGCAGCGAGACGAGCCACGCGCGAGGATCAGGAGCGGATGCGGGCGGCGCTGGAGGGGATGCGGGCGGCGATGCACGATCCGGAGCTCTTCGTACGCGCGGAGATGGCGTTTCACGACGCGATTACGAGGGCTTCGAACAACGCTGCCATCGAGGCCACCATGCGCATGATGTATGGGGCACTCGCCGAGGGGCGGCATCGCGTGCTGCCGCTGGTGGAGAGCATGGAAAAGCACTGCGCGCACCACGAACGGATTTACCGGCTGATCGCCGGGGGCGATGCGGCCGGGGCGCGGCGGGCGATTGCCGGAGATCTGAAGTATGCCGAGGCGCTGCTGCGCAGGGATCTGCGCACCAGCGAGCGCAGCGGGCCGCCGGCAGAGCAGCCGATGACGCCGATTGCCGTGACGTTGAGGCGTTCGGCGCCGAAGAAGCGGTCGGCTGCGCGAAACGGCAGAGCCACACGCCACGGAAGGAAAGATGGTTCTCGTGGGTGACAAAGTTTGCAGGGAGAACCACGGAGCCGCCAATGGCAGCTCTGATGAAACGGCCTGTGCCCCCGCAGGCGATGACAACAACCAGAGGTGGGGTAGTTCCAGGAGGCAGGAGATGAACGACAAAGCAGAAATCCGCCGAGCGGCCAGCCTGGCCAGGAGCATGGGGCTGGCCATGGTGGCGATACTTTGCCTGATGATGAGCGGGCGCGCGTGGGCGCAGTTTGACACCGGGACGATTGCCGGTGCGGTAACCGATCCTTCGGGTGCCGTGGTTCCGAACGCCGCGATCACCATCACCAACGAGGGGACGGGAATCCAGACGAGGCTGCACACCGACGGCGCGGGGAACTTTGTGGCGTCGGCGATGCCCTTCGGCCATTACGTGGTGACGGCGGAAGCGGCCGGCTTTGCGAATGCGACGACGGGCTCGTTTGTCCTGAATGTCGGCGCGGCGGTGCGCGTGAACCTGACGCTGAAGATAGCCAGCGGGACGCAGACGGTGGAAGTAACGGGAACGCCGACCAGTGTGGATACGACCACCAGCACGGCCGGCACGACGCTCAGCTCGACGCAGGTGGCGAACCTGCCGGTGAACGGGCGCGACGTGAGCGATTTTCTGGAGATTTCTCCGGGGTCGGTGGATTCGACCGGCTACTTTCAGGGCAGCGTGAACGGCCTGGATAACATCTTCACCGGCCTGAACATCACGGTGGACGGCCAGGCATCGAATCGCGGCGACGTGAACGGCTTCCTGGACACGGAAGGCCAGGAGGGCGCGCGCATTACGCGAGCCAGCGTGGACAGCGTTCAGGAGATCGACTTTGCGAACAGCGGCTACAGCGCGGAGAACGGCTTCTCGCTGGGGCCGCAGATGAACATCATCACCAAGGGTGGCACGAATGCGTTCCACGGGACGTGGTACGACTACTTTCGCAACGACGCGCTGGACGCGAGAGACTACTTCGACAACGGGGCGAACGAGCCGCTGAAGCTGAATCAGTTCGGCGGCAACCTGGCCGGACCGGTGCTGCGCAACAAGCTGTTTTTCTTCGTGAACTACGAGGGCGATCGCACGCATCTGACGAACCTCGAGCCGGACTACGAGGTGCCAAGCGCCTATGTGCGCAGCCAGTTCGTGCCGTCGATGGCGCCGATCCTGGCGCTGATGGCGCCGCTGCCGGCGGGCTGCGGGCTGGGCTCGACGACGGCGACCTGCCACTACGACACCAATTACCCGGACAGCGGCACCTACGATCTGGTGTTCACGCCGGCAGCCTTCCCCGATATCACGCGCGAAGATACGGGCTCGGTGCGCCTGGACTACAACATCAGCGACAAGGATCGGCTGATGTTCCGCTACAACATCAACGATTCGCTGACCACGGACACCTACGGGAACGCGCAGGGGCAGGTTTCGCCTCAGGCGCTGCGGACGCAGCTGGGAAAATTTGACTGGACGCACACATTCAACCCGACGCTGCTGAACGAATTCAGCGCGTCCATCGACCGCTTCGACTCCAACACCGCCTCGAACACAGCACAACCGTACTTCGCGATTGCAGGATTCTTCGTCAATCTGGGCGCGCTGCCCGGAGCGCAGAGCTTCAACCAGCAGAACGCGAACACGCTGCCGGAGATCTTCGACAATCTGACGAAGACGATTGGCACGCACACGCTGCACCTAGGCACGCAGATCCGCATCAATCGGCTGAACACGTGGCTGCATCCGATCGAGAGCTACGACTACTACAGTTTCTCGAGCCTCGAAACCAACTTCCCGTTCGCGCTCGAAAAGGAAGGGACGCCGGGCTCGATCGGGAACGACAGCACCAACTGGAGCTTTTACGGGGAAGACGACTGGCGCGTAACGCACAGGCTGACGTTTAACCTGGGACTGCGGTACGACTACAACACCACGTGGAATGTGGCGCACGGCGATCAGCGGCAGTTCGACTACGCGACACAGACCTTCGGACCAACGGGCGCCAGCGCGTACAGCGCTCCGGGGACCGACTTCGCTCCGCGGCTGGGCTTTGCCTGGGATGTGACCGGACAGGGCAAGACGGTGGTGCACGGCTACGGCGGGCTGTTCTACATGCCGCTGCAGCCCTCGCCCAACACGCTGGCCGACAACATGCCGCAGAATGCAACGATTACGGATACGCTCTTCAATTTGACGCTGTTCGGCGGCACCGTTCCCTCGATCTCGTATCCGACGCCCAATCCGCCGCTGCTGCCCAGCAATCAGAACGTGTTCATCTACCCGACGAATCCGAAGGATCCGTACTCGACGAACTGGCTCTTCGGCGTGGAGCAGCAGCTGGCTCAGGGTACGGTGCTGACGGTGAATTACACCGGCAACAGCGTGAAGCACACGCAGGCGGGCGTGGCGTTCCAGGGCATCAACCTCAACCCTTCCAACCCCAATACGAACGTGAACCGGCCCCTGGCGGCAACCTCGCCGTACCAGAACGAGAACTACCTGCCGGGCATCCTGTTCTCGAACTACAACGCGCTGCAGGTGCAACTGCGGCGCGATGCGCGGCAACTGCAGCTGGAGGCGAACTACACCTGGTCGCATGAAATCGACGACGAGGTGAACGTGTTCGCGGGGTTCTCCGATCCGTTCGACGTGGCGCTGGATCGCGGCAACGGCGACTGGGACACGCGGCAAAACCTGACGGCCAGCGCCGTGTATAACTTCCCCGAGCTGCAGGGTTCCAGGCGCCTGATGCAGGAGACGCTGGGCGGATGGCAGGCTTCGAGCATTCTGCAAACGCGCTCCGGCCTGGGACAGAACGTGGAAGTGACCAACGGGTTCTTCGGTAACTACATGCGGCCGGACAGCGTATCGAGCGCGCCGCTGAGGGTGTCGGGAGCGAGCTGGCCGGGATCGAGCTACAACATCGACGCGTTCACGCTGGAACCCGGATTCGACGGGGTGTGGGGCGATCCTTCGACGATCGGAAACGTGGGACGCAACTCGCTGCGCGGACCGGCATTCTTCCAGTGGGACATGTCGGGGATGAAGAACTTCGGCCTGACGGAAAAGCTGAAGATGCAGTTCCGGGCGGACATTTTCAACATCCTCAACCATCCGAACTTCGCTAACATCAACACGGGCATCTGCAGCTCGGTCAGCTACCCGAACGCGACGTCGGCCGTGTGCACGCCGGACGCGCGGCAACTGGTGAACGGGTACTGGACGGGGTTCGGCACCTCGAGCGCAACGATCGCGGGCGCCGACACGAACCAGATCGGCAACGGCACGGCGCGCCAGACGCAGTTGTCCCTGCGGTTCCTGTTCTGAAGAAGCGGTCCCGGGCGGCAGGGAATTTCTCTGCCGCTCAGGCCGCACATCCTCCGCCAGGTGGACGATCTCCGCGCACGCTTATCCTGATTTGAGGTGAAGGGCATGATGGTGGGATCTCTGCGCCGGAGCCGCCGGTGGCTGCTGGCGGCGCTTGGGTGCCTGCTGGCGCTGGCTGGATCGGCACCGGCGTTTGCGTCGCAGGCGGTGTGCACGCCGAAGTTCGGGCCGCAAGCAGGACAGGCGTACGGCTGGGAGGGCGCGGACGCCGCGTACTCGATCCCGCTACCCGGCGGCCGCGATGTTTGGATTTTCGGCGACACGCTCTGGGGCCCCAGCCGCGTGGTGACGAAGAACCAGCCGAAGATGGTGCGCAACAGCGTCGGCATCTCGACCTGCAATGCGCGCGGGCATTTCCATCTGACCTATGTGATTCGCCGCGACGCGGCGGGACATCCGCGGGACTTCTTCACGGCGCAGCATCCGCACACCTGGAACTGGGCGCTGGATGGATTCGTGAACGGGCGCGAGCTGTGGGTAACGCTGCTGTGCGTGCGCAACGCGCCGGCGCAGTCGGGGGCGATGAGCTTTGCTACCTGCGGGACGGATCTGGCGCGGGTGCAGTATGCCGGGGCCGATCCGCAGAAGTGGAAGATCGATTATTTCCCGCTGGTGCCGGACGGGGTCCACGCTTATCCGTCGGCCACGGCAGTCGTGTGGGGGCCGAACGCGTACATCTTCGCCCAGCAGGAGTCAGGCACAAGGCCGCTGCTGGCGACGCGCATTCCGCTGTCGGGGCTGGACGATCCTAAGGCGCATCTGGAATACCTGGCGGCGAGCGGCGCGTGGGAAAAGGGATTCGATCCGGCGACGGCACAGCACGTGATGGAGCACGGGATGTCGGAGCTCTCGATCCGCTATCACCCGGAGCTGAAGAAGTGGCTGGCGGTGATGTTCGATCCAGCGGGATTTTCGAGCAAAATCCTGCTGCGCAGCGCGCCCTCGCTGACCGGGCCGTGGACAGAGGGCCAGGTTATCTATCAGGTGCCGGAGATGCAGCCTGGGAAGGCGGGGTACGACAAGGACACGTTCTGCTACGCTGCCAAAGAGCATCCGGAGTTCGAGCGCGGCGACCTGGTGTTTACGTATGTCTGCAACACGTTTGCGGTCCCGAAGCTGACGAAGGAACTGAATATCTATTTCCCGCAGGTGGTGCGCATGCCAATGCCATCGCTGAGCGGGCAATGATCCGGTTGGACCGGCCGAATGCACGGATGAGGAGAGGTGACACGCAGCGATGCGTCTGGTGAATTTCCGCAACGCAGGAAAAATCGAGTTCGGGATCGAGCGCGATGGACAGGTGCGATCGCTTGCCGACGCAGGCTACGCGACGGAAGCGGAGTTTTTTGGCGCGGGCGATGTGGCGCTCGCCGCCGCTCGCGAGTTGCTGAAAGGGCCGGGTGCGGAGTGGATTCCGCTCGGCGAGGTGCAGCTGCTTTCGCCGGTGCTGAAGCCGGGGAAGATCCTGTGCGTGGGGCTGAACTACCGCGATCACGCAGAGGAAGCGCACATGGAGATCCCCAAAGTGCCGACCATCTTTCTGAAGCTGCCCAACGCGGTGACGGGTCCTGAGGCGGAGATCGTGTTGCCGCGCCTTTCCACACGGCCGGACTACGAAGCGGAGCTGGCCGCGGTGGTCGGGCGGGGCGGTCGCAACATTCGCGCCGAAGACTGGGAGCGGCATGTGCTCGGCTACACCATCCTGAACGACGTGAGCGCGCGCGACGTGCAACTGGCGACGTCGCAGTGGACGCTGGGCAAGAGCTTCGACACGTTTGCGCCGATCGGTCCTGCGATCGTGACGAAGGACGAGATCCCGGATCCTCATGCTCTCGACATACAGCTGGCCATCGGCGGCGAAGTGCTGCAGCACTCGAACACGCGGCACCTGATCTTCCGGGTGCCGGATCTGATTGCGTATATTTCGGCGGTCGTCCCGCTGGAGCCGGGCGATGTGATCAGCACCGGAACGCCGGCGGGCGTGGGGCTGGGGCGCAAGCCACAGCGCTGGCTGCAGCCGGGCGAGGAGATCGTGATCACGATCGAGGGCATCGGGGAACTGCGCAACCGCGCGGTGGCTCAGGCGGCATAGCGCAGAAAGGGGATCGCTGGGGTGAGGGACAAATTTCGGCTGGATGGCAAGACGGCGATCGTGACCGGGGCCGGCAGCGGCATCGGGAAATCCATCGCGAAGACCTTCGCCGCGAGCGGCGCGCGCGTGTACCTGATGGATGTGAAGGCGGAACGCGTGGAGGAGACAGCGCGCGAGACCGGAGACGCGGGCGTGCCGGTAGTCTGCGACGTGACTGACAGCGAGCAGATGCGCCGGCGCTTCGCGGAAATCGCGGCGGAGCGGCGCATCGACATCCTCGTGAACAGCGCCGGAATTTCGCACATTGGGCGGCTGGAAACCACCTCAGAGGCGGACTTCGAGAGGCTGTTTCGCGTGAATGTGAAGGGCGTCTTCCTGTGCATGCAGGCGGCGATCGAACCGATGAAGAAGGCCGGCGGTGGAGTGATCGTGAATCTTGTTTCGGTCGCGGCGACGGCAGGGCTGAGCGATCGGTTCGCGTATTCCATGACCAAGGGCGCGGTGCTGTCGATGACGATGTCGGTTGCGAAGGACTATTTGGCTGATGGGATCCGGTGCAACGCTATTTCTCCGGCGCGAATCCATACGCCGTTTGTGGATGCGTACCTGAAAGAGCATTACGCGGGCAGGGAGGCGGAGATGTTCGCGCAGCTCTCGAAGGCGCAGCCGATCGGGCGGATGGGAGAGCCGGACGAGGTTGCGGACCTGGCGCTGTTCCTGTGCTCGGATGCAGCGGCGTTCCTGACTGGCGCCGATGTGCCCCTGGACGGGGGATTTCTGAACCTGCGCTGATTGCGGCAGGGCACTCCTTTGCGCCTGCCGAGCGAGGACGACCTCGGGGCGGATTTAACCGCTGACAATCTATCTGTAGTTGACATGTGCGGTGGGGACGCGTACAAGGAAGCGGAGGCGTGGAAATCGTTTACACGCGCTGCTG
>Ga0335074_10010488_pt1 | contig 12972 bp, 12 predicted proteins | sample Lox_Sample_23_FD_206715 | JGI IMG/M metagenome (GOLD analysis project Ga0335074, IMG submission 206715) | Soil microbial communities from Loxahatchee National Wildlife Refuge, Florida, United States - Lox_Sample_2.3 | ecosystem: Environmental > Terrestrial > Soil > Wetlands | place: USA...
ATCGCCGGGACCTCCTCGGCCCCGTTCGGTGGCCGCGGAATCGCGGTTATCTCAGCAACGTGGCGAGGGTCGCCAACCGCGACGCCACCCAGCGTCTGGATACGCTCGGCGATCATGTCGATCAGCTCGAGCTGCTCGCCCGCGTGCTTGTCGAGTAGCAGATGCAGCTGGTAGAAGGTCGCGCCGCGCATCAGCCAATGATGCTTCTTATACAGGGCGTGCAGGATCTGAGAATCAGCCAGTGTCTGATTGAGAAGCTGGCACGAGTACATCCGGGTGTCGTGGGACAGCCCGATCGGGAACTGCCTGACGGTGCCGAATTCCTGGAGTTCGACCCCTTTTTGATGCAGCCATGGCTGGCTGGTCATTGTCCGGGTGTGGCCATCCGGGCTCGGGGAGGGGCTCGGCACGCGCGCGCCCGACGTGGCTGGGCGCCGGGTACTGGCGGCAGGACGCCGGGACGCAGTCGTCGCACGCCGCGTGGTGCTCGTGGTGGAACGCTTGGCGGGCAAGACATCTCCTCTGTTACCGCGGCAGCGCACCCGAGGTGCGACGCCGGCTTGCTAGGACGCGCCGAGGACCACCCGGTCAGCTGTCGGCAAGCCGCTTTGTAGTCGGCAACCCGCACCGCCGCTCATAAGCACTGCGTAGCGGTTCTAACGCGTTGCGTGAGTGCCCGGCCCCACCAGGCATGCCCCCGCCCGTTACCGTGAAACCACGGGAAACGTGCAAGCGCGGCTGTCAGGCGGGTACCGGATCGCGGTTGTACAGTCGCCTCGCCCACAGATAGCTGGCCAGTCCGATGCCAGCGCTCCAGGCGATTGCGACTATCACGTTGTCACCGGCCGGCCTCGCCAGCAACAAGGCCCTTACCGCGTTGATGACCGGGCTAAATGGCTGGTACTCAGCGAACCAGCGCAGCCCGGCCGGCATGGATGCGGTCGGAACGAACCCGCTGCCGAGGAAGGGCAGCAGCATGAGCGGCATGGGAGTGTTGCTGGCTGTCTCCGGCGTCTTGGCCAGCAGACCGAGTGCCACTGCCAGCCAGGTGATTGCCAGCACGAACAACGCCAGGACGCCAGTGGCGGCCAGCCACTGCAGGAGATCTGCCGGAGGCCGGAACCCGATCAGCACAGCGACCCCGGTGACCACCGTCATCGCCAGCAGCGCCTGTATCAGGCTCCCGGCCACATGGCCAGCAAGAACGGACGGCCTCCAGATCGCCATCGTCCTGAAGCGCGCGACGACGCCCTCGGTCAGGTCGGTGCACACCGATACAGCCGTTGCTGTAGCAGCCACTGCAACGGTCATCAGGATGATCCCCGGCGTGACATACGCGATGTAGGCGGTGCGGCCGGTCGATGCTTCGCCAAGACCGGCGCCGAGCGTGGCGCCGAATACGTACACGAATATCAGCAGGAAAACGACTGGCATGCCGACGAGCGTCCCCGCCATCGCCGGGTAGCGGCGCAGATGCCTCAGGTAACGGCGCAGCATGGTGGCGGAGTCGCGGAGGGCATATCGGAGGTCGCTCATCCGGAGAGCTCCTTTGTCGCAGACGGGAGGCTGGTTAGGGCGAGAAACACATCGTCCAGGTCGGGGGTGTGGACCGAGAGTTGCTCAATCTCAGTCTGCGGGTCGTCCAGCCGGGCTAGCAGCGCTCGCAGCGATGCGACGCTGCCGTCGCTGGGTACTTGCAAGGTCAGCGCTTCGCTGGCTAGTGCTCCGCCGCCCAGGGCACGCATTGCCGACTCGATCCCGGCCGAGTCGGCAAACCTCAGGCTGACGTGGCCGCCGGGCACCCGTCGCTTCAGCTCTTCAGCCGTCCCCTGTGCCGCCAGCCGCCCGTGATCGAGCAGAGCGATATGGTCGGCAAGCTGGTCAGCTTCCTCCAGGTACTGCGTCGTAAGGAAGATGGTGACGCCAGACGCCCTGAGCCCGGCGACTTTCTCCCACAGCGCCCGTCTGCTGCGCGGGTCCAGCCCCGTCGTCGGCTCGTCCAGGAAGATGATGCTCGGGCGCCCGATCAGCGTCATAGCAAGGTCCAGGCGCCGCCGCATCCCGCCGGAGTAGGTTGCAGCTATCTTGCGGGACGCGTCGGCCAGGCCAAACTGATCAAGCAGCTCAGCCGCGCGCCGTCGGCCTGCGGCCCTGCCCAGGTGCAGCAGATCTGCCATCAGCAGCAGGTTTTCCTCGCCAGTGAGTAGCTTGTCGACAGCGGAGAACTGACCAGTCACGCCGATCGCGCTGCGGACCGCTTGAGCTTCCGCCGGAAGTTCGTGGCCTGCGACACGGATGTCGCCGCCGTCCGCGCGGATGAGGGTGGTGAGGATGCTCACCATCGTGGTCTTGCCCGCGCCGTTGGGCCCGAGCAGCGCGCAGATCGTGCCTGCGCCGACTTCGAGGTCCACGCCATCGAGCACGACCTGGTCGCCATAGGACTTCCGCAACCCCCGGACCGCGATCGCGGCCGGGCCGCCCGCGTATGTCATTGCCTGCTGCCTTTCGATTTCCGCGGCCGCGAGGCGCTAGCTTGGCCGGCGCTCGCATTGCTTGAACTTTGTTCAAGCCCAATGCGACGCTACCGAAGGCTCGAACTTAGTGCAAGTAAAATTGCACAAAGTGCAGCACCGCTATCCTGGGGTATGCCCCGCACCACGCTGACCACAGATCACATCGTCAGGGCCGCTCTCGAGGTGCTAGACGAAGAGGGCCTGGAGGGGCTGAACATGCGCCGCCTGGGAGCTCGACTCGGGTCGGCGGCCACGGCCGTGTACTGGCACGTCGGGAGCAAGGAAAAACTGGTCGAGCTGGCCGCCGACTCAGTCTGGGGGGAAATCGAGTTCCCCGACCCTGAGGCCCTCGGCTGGCGCGCCGCGGCGACCATCATGGCGCGCGGCTTCCGCGCCATGATCGCCCGGCACCTGTGGCTGGTGCCGGCGATGGGCTCGTATCTCATCTACGGGCCCGGCAAGGCGCGGCACGACGAGCACGCGCTAGTGGTCTACGAAGCCGGCGGTTTCACCGGCACGGAAGCGGACAAGGCGCTCAACGTTGTCTACATGTTCGTCGCGGGCCAGGCACTCAGCGATGCCGCCGAAGCGGCCTGGAAGCGCCGGCTCACCAGGGACGGGGCCAGCCTGGAAGAGCAGAGCCAGGCAGTCATGGCGCGAATCACGGCGGTCACTGAGGAGTTCCCCCGACTTCACGCGCTCGCCGCCAGCTACGAGCTGATCGATCCAGCGGCAGCCGACGAGCGGTTCGAGTTCGGCCTGAGCGTCATACTTGACGGCCTGCAGGGCAAGCTCGCTGACTAGCCCGGGAGTTCCGGTTCGCGCTCCACAGGAAATCAGTCACCTAGCGTCCGGTCGATGCCTGCCCTGATGTAGGTCCTAGCCAGCTCACCTCTTCTGGCCCGCTGTTCGGCCGACAAGGCCCGCGCGGCTCGGTACCTGCGGTCGCGGATATCTCCGACCACCTCGGCCGGGGCGCCCATAGCGGCGGCCACGTCGAGGGCTTCTCTTTTGGTGATGAGCCGCCCTTCCCTTAGCGTCACATTCGCCCGGGCGAGCGTCAGTATCCCCAGATCGACCCAGATGTCCCGAAGCCAAAGGTCGGCCCGGCTGGTTCTGGGATACCAGTAGTCCCGGAGGTCGGCGCGCACATAGTCGGCTAGTTCGGTATCGGTAACCGCAGGAATGACGGTTTCCGGAGCGGGGCCGAACAGGCATATCCCGCCGTCGTCCAGCTCCCGCCGGGTGACCTGCGAGACTGGCCGGTCGAACAACTCGCCGTGCGCCCATGTCAGGTGAGTCCGGCTCGGGTCGGCCTGTTCGCCGCTGACCACGTACGCGCAGTGCAAGCCAGTCGCCAGCGGCTCATCGCTGATGAGCGTCTCGTGCAAACCCTGCAGGCCCTTGCGCTGCTCGCTGGTGACCGGAACGCCAGTGAGTGCCACTAGGTCCAGGTCGCTTCGGCCTGGCACAAAGTCACCGAATGCCAGCGACCCGTGCGCCCACAGCGCGACCAGCGGCAGTACGCCGCAAATGTCGGCCGCGAATCTGCCGAGCAACCGTGTCGCATCGTCGCTGACCGAGAGGTCTTCAAGAGGCACTGGGACCTGATGCCTTTCCCTTGTCAGACCAGGTCGTTCCAGAGATCGTGCTCGTCGTAGAACCGTTCGAGTTTGTCCAGCTCGACATCGGCCTCCTCTGCGCTGGCCGCGACATTGCCGGCGACCCACCAGTCGGCGCCCGGCAGGCCGGCGGACAGGTACGCCCGAGTTCCTGGCGGCCGTAGCTGCTGCCCGCGGCGGGGCTGCGCAACGACTTCGCCGTGTGCGGGCTCCCACATCCGGATCAGGCCCGCAGTCTCCTCACCGAGCACGACGGCGTCGTACCACCGCCAGACCACCACTTCGGAGCCATTCGGCGCGGTCGCGACAGCTACCAGGTGACCCGGAGACACCCTTCGCGTCCGCGGCGACGGGAAGCGACTCGCGTACCGGACGGAGCAAGGCTGGCCATTAGAGAAGATGTGGCAGGTGTCGTCCTCAACGCGCAGAACGATGCCGCGGCGGAGCCGCGTCGGAATGACAGCATTACCGGCCGAATCACCCATGCGCCCGACTATGCCGTAGCGGGCAGGTTCGAGTCATCTGAAAATGTCACAGCTCGGGCCGGTCGCCCGCCGATCCGCTCTGGTCGCCGTGGCGATCCCAGGACCTTATGTCCGGCCCCGCGTGCTCCTCACCTGGGTCGGGCTTACCGAGGCGGTCGAGGTCGGCGGGCGCCGCAGGGCCGAGAAGCCGGCGCGTGGCCGTCACAAGCTCTTCGCGAGTAGCCGCGCCGACCGCGGTCACCGTGCCGTCAGCGTCAACGAAGACGTTCGTGGGCACGCCATGCAGACCGAGCCGGTCGGGGAGCTCGCCGCGCTCATCGACCAGCACAATGCCGTCCATGCCCCACAGCTCGCAGAACCCACGGGCCTCAGTGAAGGCGTCCGTGCCTTCCCACACATTGACCGAAATTATTTCCAGGCCCGACCGGCCTGTACGACGGCGCAGATCCTCGATGACCGGCGCGGCCGCGTTGCACGGGCCTCACCAGCTTGCGAAGAAGTTCAGGATGTACTTCTTCTCGGCCCACTCACGACTTTCGCGCACCGCGCCCGACCGCAGGTCGGGCAGCGAAAAACTCGGCAGGTGCCGGCCGACGAGTGGATGGCGGGCCTGGCGGGCCACGGACGCTGGCGGCCCGTCGAGCAGATCCCGCGCTACGGTCAGCGAGGCGTCGCCGGAATTGGCTACAAGCAGCAAACGCGGGTCGCCCGGATGGACGGTCACTCCGCCGGGGGCGGCGCCCACGGGGATCCGGGCCCACTCGAGACCGTCCAGGCCGAGGACGCTAACGCTGCCGTCACCCCGGTTGCCCAGGTACAGGCGGTCGCCGGCGGGGCCGACCGCGAGGCCGACCGCGGCCGCTGGTGCCGATATCTCACCGAGCGTCTCGCCGTTGGCGGCGGCGATCCTTGTTACCCCACCCGGGAAGGAACGGACGACGTAGTACTCATCTAGGTTCGGACTGACTGCCGCTGCGCAGGGCCACCCGCTGAGCGGCACTCGTCCGGCCACCCGCATGCTGTCGGTTTCCACCACCGTTACCGACGAGGCGACGAAGTTCACGCAGTAAGCCCGGCCTCGGCGGGTGTCGACGGCCACGTCGCCCGCCCCCAGCTCAGCCGGGACGGTCCCGATGCGCTCCAGGCGGTCGAGATCGATCACGCTCATGGTGGAACTCATGGTGTCGCCGCAGTAGAGCCGACGGCCCCGCACGTCGATGTCGAGGCCGGCCGGGTATGAGCCGACCGGAATAGACGCTATGACCGATCCGGAGCGAATGTTGATAACGCTGACCTGGTCGGAACGGGCGTCGGCGGTGAACACGTGGCCGGCGGGCTGGTCGATCGCAATCCCTATGGGCTCCCGGCCTACCGGGATGGTCGTATCGGCCGTCATTGTCTGCAAGTTCACGACGGACACAGCGTTCGACCGCGCGCAGGCCACATAGACCCGGTTGGTAGCGATGTCGACAACCGCGCCCTCCGGGCCCAGCCCAATGCCGACTTGGCCGACTATGCGGTAACCGGCTGCCCCGGCATCGTCTTTCCCGTATGCCTCGCCACGCGCGTCGTCAGGAACGCCCGCGGAACCGTGCCCTGCTTCAGCGCTCACAATGCCCCCGGCGGACTCGGCCTCGCCTTGCGGGGACCAGTGCCAGACGAGCCAGCGGCCTTACCCCCACCCCAGGCGCACTAAATACCGTGATCTTCAGGATTCACCACCAGCCGCCCTGTACCCACTTTGACGGAGTACATTCGCCCGGCGGATCTCCGCCGCGTCAGTCCTTGATGCTGGTCCGCGGAAAGGTGAGCAAACCCAGATGATTGCTAACACTGGGTGAGCAAATCGCAGGTTTGGTGCGCGACGGCTAGTTCCGGCATTGCGCTGACCTGCAAGATTTACATTTTGTGATCGGTTGCGGGCGTTGCGTAGGCACGCCGCTCACCGCAGCCAAACTCCGCACGTTCGGCGCACTCCCGCGCCGCCGGGTCGTTTCGCTACCGGTCTGTCACCTACATTTCTTGCTCACAACCCCCGGGAACGTTGCGGAGTACCTTCAAGAACAGTTCATAGAATGGTTCCTCGCGGACTCGGTGGACCGCGGAAGCTTGAGGCCATGTCTAACTAGGGAGTGCGGTGGCGCTGCAAGACGAAGGGCCGGACGGGGACGCGGTCCAGCCTGACGACGGGGTAGGGGCGACGGCCCCCACCGAAGCTATTCAGGTTCGCGAACACGACGACGTGGCTGAATCCGCCGAGGCGGAGGTCGAGGCCGTCAATGCAGCAGGCCCTGCGGACGAAGCCGAACGCAAGGATGCGGCCGGACTCGGGGATGACACACCTCCGGATGAGGCCGGCTCCCCGCAAGAGGCCGGTGCCGACAGCGACGACGACACAGCCGAGCCCGTTCATGCTCACGAGTCACCTGAGGCGGTCCCGGCGGCTGTCACAGAAGTACTGCCGGCGGTAGCGCCGATTGCAGCCGCCAATGCTTACGCCCCAGCCGAGCCAGTCACCGCAGCCGATCCCGTCACCGCAGCCGAGCCCATCGCTCCCGCCAGCGACTCCGCAGCAACGGTTGTCGACGCGTTTCCCGGCGCGCTCGCAGGCGCCGGAGCCGCGGATGCCCAGGCCACCAGCGCTGGGACCGTGCCCGCGAGCGGCGGGACAGGAAGCGGCAACGTCCGCGGCGCGCGGCGGATGTCCTGGAAGATCGCCGCGGCGGCAGCCGCCGCGGCTGTGATCGTGATCGCGCTGGTCATCGTGGTCGCCAACTCGGGCACAGCAGCGAGCCACAAAGCGAGCCAGAAAGCGAGCTTCGCGAAGAAAGCTGAAGCGCTCACCGTAGCCTCCGTCAGCCCGGGCAACGGGTCGACGGGCGTGAACGGCGCGTCCCCGATCACTGTCACGTACTCGGGGCCCATCCCCAAATCCACGCCAATGCCCACGTTGTCTCCCAGCATCGCGGGGAGCTGGCGGGTCTCCAAAGACAAGGCGATCTTCACCCCGCAGGTGGGCTTCAGCGAAGACACCCACGTGACCGTGACCATCCCCCCGACGGCCGCCACGGCGACGACGGCCGCCACGAGCTTCAGCTTCACTACAGGTCATTACTCGATCCTGCGGCTGGAGCAGCTCCTGTCGCAGCTCGGGTACATCCCGGTGGCCTGGACGCCGACGAACTCATCTGGTGACATCCCCGCCACCGACGCCAGTGCGCAGCTCGCCGCCGCGTACGACCCGCCGGCTGGCGCCTTCACCTTTGACTCGGGGTACCCCGCCGCGCTGACCAGCCAGTGGTCAGTCGGGAGCGACAACGAGATCATCGACGGCGCGGTCCGTACGTTCGAGTACGACCATAACCTCACGATGAACGGCGACGCCGGCCGGAAGGTATGGTCACACCTGCTCACCGCGATCGCCAAGGGCGAGCGGAACCAGCACGGCTATACCTACGTGTGGGTGACTCAGAGAGGCACCGAGCACCTGGTCCTGTACCACAACGGCCACGTCGCGATCCGCTCGCTGGTGAACACAGGCATCGCCGCCAGCTCCACCGCGGACGGCACCTTCCCGGTCTACCTGCGCTACACGGTGACCCAGATGATCGGCACCAACCCGGACGGCACGCCCTACGACGACACCGTCTACTGGGTGTCCTACTTCAACGGCGGAGACGCGGTGCACGCGTTCCCTCGCGCCAGCTACGGGTGGTACCAGTCGCTTGGCTGCGTCGAACTCCCGAACTACGGCACCGTGGCGCAACGTGTGTGGAACCTGATCACCTACGGGACTCTCGTGACGGTTACCGGACCAGTGGCCTGACCGGGCTACTGCCGAGCGGGTCCGGCCCGGACCCGCTCGGCGTCCCGCCCTGCGGCAGCGCGTTGCGCCACCAGAAACCGTCACCGCAATCTTGCTGCGGTACTAGTAGGGCAGCAGCACTTAGAAATGATGCGTCGCTGCGGCGGGCAGGTGCGTGGTTGCTGGTTAGCTGGCGAGGGCCGATAGTGCCTGGACTGCGTCGACGAGGCCGGCCAGACATCCGGCGGCGGTGACGGTGGCGGTGGTGACGGCCTGCTCGCAGGCGGCGACCAGGCTGGCCGGCAATTGGTCGCGGTAGTTGCCGGGCTGGACAGCGGTGGCGAGCTCGCCGGCGAACATCAGCACAGGCAGCCCGACTTCGGGGGCGCCCAGCTCGCCGCCGGGGTCGTCGGTGACGGCGCGGGCGGCCGCGACGGTCAGCGCTAGCAGGCAGGCCGCGTGCTGGGCGACCATGGCGGGCCATGCGGCGGCTTGTTCGCGGTCGAGTGCCTCGGCCAGGCTGACTGGCTCGGAGTACCGCTTCTGCTTGCCGCGCCGCCGCGCCCACGACGGGGTGCACATGCCGCATTCGCAGTCCTCGGGCACGGCCAGGACGTGACGGGCGGGCTGGGGAAGGTCAGTGACTGCGGTCATGACGGGATCGTCGCGCGCGGGCGGGCCGCGGCCCAGCCGGCGCGCCGGCCCGCAGAGCGCGAACTCACTGCCGCAGCCGCCGCCGCTGGTAGTGGCAGTGCCGGGCGCGGGCCTGATGCCGGCGCCGCCACGCCGACCAGCGCAGGTGATGCTCTGCCGGGTGGGCCGGCCGGCACAAGACCGCGTGCAGGCGGCGGATCTCGTTCACGGTCAGGCAGATCATCTGCTGGCCGTTGCGGCCGGTGACCAGGCAGTCACGATCACCCGGCGCCGGCCCGGAAAGTTGCCCGCAGGCCGCCGGCCCCCTCTCTGGCCCGGCCGCCTGCACCGGGCCCGCCGCCAGGCGCCGTAACAGGTGGCGGGCGGCTGGCGGCGGCGGTGACCGCGAGCCACGCATGGGCGCACATCGCCAGGGTCACGTGCCGGTACCAGGCCGGCAGCTTTCTGACCTGGTAGTGATCCAGCGCGGTCTCGTTCTTGGCGGCGGCGAAACACTCTTCCACCGCCCACCGGGCGCCGGCCACTCTCACCAGCTCTGCGAGGATGACGCCGTGCGGTGACCAGCACCGGTAGTAGGCCAGCTCGCCGCTGGTCAGCGACCGGCGGATCAGCAGGTAATGCCACTCGGGCCCGGCGCCGGCCAGCGCCCAGTCATACAGCCGCTCGCCTTTCGAGCCCGGCCCGCACGACATCCGGTGCCAGCCGCGGGCCGCAACCCTGGCGGCAAGCGCATCGGCGCGGATCCTCCGCCCGGCCCCGGCGGGCACCCGGTGATCGCAGGCCACCGCGACCACGAACGGGATCTTGCTGGTCTGCAGCCAGTCCCGCAGCTCGCCGTTATCGCCGTAGGCCTCATCGGCGGTAAACCAGCCGAACGGCAGCCCCGCGGCGACGGCCCGCCCGATCATCTTCTGCGCCAGGGCCGGCTTGGTCGCGAACGTGATGTCCTGGCCGATCCCGGCGGCCGCGCACCGGTCCCGGACCCAGGACCGGGGGACATACAGTTCCCGGTCGATGAGCACCCGGGCGCCGGTGGCCGGCACCGCATACGCCAGGAACACCCCGACCTGGCAGTTGGTGATCTTCCCCGCCGTCCCGGTGTACTGCCGCTGCACCCCCGCCGAGTGAGCCCCCGTCTTGCAGAACCCGGTCTCATCGGCGATCAGCACCCCGGCCGGATTACCCAGATGGCGCGCCACGTACCGGCCCAGCGCATCCCGGACCGCACCAGCATCCAAGACCGCCGCGGCCAGCAGCCGCTGCATCCCATCCGGCGTCCGATCCCCGGCGAACTCCGCCAGCGTCCACCCGTTCTTGCGCTCCAGAGCCGACACCAGCCCCAGCAGACACGACGCAGCCCGCAGCCGGGGCTCGCGGCGGTAGAACGCCGGGGCCACCACCTCGGCGAACATGTCATCAAACCCGGCCAGCCACCGGACCGGGTCAATCTCCTCTGCGCTGGGCGCAACGGCCGCAGCGTGATCAACAAGGGCAGTCACATCCCGATGATCACGACGCGGCCGCCCTCCGTCACGCAGCCACGCCGCCAAACATCTCTAAGTGCTGCTGCCCTACTAGCCCTTCTTAAGGCCGTAAACGTATTGGCCAGGCAGCGCGTCTAACTATGGAAAAGCCAGGTGATGGCTATGCCATTTTTCAGGGTTCCATGATGGCTTGTCCCGTTTGGCTATGCCGATAGTCGGCGCTATTTGGCACCGCCAGTGAACTCTAAATAGAGCACGTTTAAAACTAGCCGAAGAGTGCGGCCGGGTCTGTGACCTGTGTTAGCTCCACCCCGCTTGGCAGAGCGAGACAGGACCTGGCACAGGTGGGGGGAAGTAGGGCGATGATCGTTGCTGTAGGGCCGAATTGATGGCCGGGCGAGGAGAAGTTAAGTATCTGATCCTGGTCGACCGCGCTGTCCCATATCTCCTTGCCCGAGTTCGCTGGCCAGATGTCGCCCAAGCGTTAACGGCAGGCCGGCCCGACTGGCTGGACGACCCCGGCCTGTTCGATCTGCCCTATAGCCAGGGCGCCGTCGGATTAACCTTCCGCCAGGCGGCCTGCGTGGCCGCGGGCTGGGGCAGGCAATTGAGCCATGAGGCAGTCGCCGGCGTACCCTCCTTCATTCGGCGCCTGCCTGCCAACTGGTCTGACCTGTCGCCAGCCGAGCGGCACGCCTGGGGCATCGAGTCTGCTCCGAGACAGCGGGCGTCCGCTCGACGCGTACGTCGCCTGCGCGCTTTGCAGGCCAAAAGCGGCAATTCAGCAGAGACTTTGCGAGCGGCAGGCGGCCCGGCAAATGGCAGCCTAGGGATTGTGCCGACCGAACGGCGCCGCCATATGCGCGTGCGCGTCGACGGGCAGGCTCACGTCCGATTCAGGCAAACGACCATTTCCGCCGGGCTTGTCGATCTGAGCGAGGGCGGTCTGCGGTGTGTGCTGCCCGGGGCGTCATCGGTGCTGGCGCCCGGTTCGACGCTCGATGGACCGTTCCTGCTTGAGGCCGAAGTACCTAGATTGCGGATCTGCCTCGACGTGCCGGGCCGCGTCATCTGGCAGCGCAGCACCGGCGCTCGTACGCAGTTCGGCGTTGCCTTCGGGCGGCTCGACGACGGCGAGACCGACGGCGTGCAGCGGTTCCTCTCCGCTGCGGTCAGCAGGAAGGGCTCACGATGAGTACGTCGTCCTTCGATAGCGGCGATTCTCCTGGCGTCAAGTCCGACGATTATCCGGACCTCCCTGCGCCGCGATCGGATCCTGGCACCGGAGTCGGCCGCCATGCCCGAAGCGCGGGCGCCCATCGGGCGACCGCCGTCCGGTTGCCGCAAGAACTCGACTACCGGCTGCGGGGTCTGGGCGTGGGGCCGACGGAGCCCGTTCCGAGTTCGCCAGCCCGAACGGGCAAACTTCCCGTCCCGCCCGGCCAAGTGGGCCTCAGCCAGCGCGGCCGCCGGTACGGCCCGTTCCTCGTTAAGCTGACCATCTTCCTCGCAGTGGCGGCAGTAGCGGCTTGGCTGCTTCAGGCCTTCCTCGTCCAGCCCTTCTCGGTGCCTGGGGACGCGATGGCACCCACCATCCAGCCGGGCGACCGGATCCTCGTCGCCAAGTCGGGCCTCATCGAAAGCCCCATCCACAGCGGCGAGATCGTCGTCTTCCGCCCGCCCCGGTCACTTGCCTGCGCCGTCGCCGGAGGCGCTGGCGGTGACCTCGTGCTCCGGGTCGTGGCGCTGCCCGGCCAGACGATCTGGTCCGCCGGTAAGACGATATACGTCGACGGGCGGCCGTGGCATGACCGCGGCTGGTACAGCCCAAAGTCTGGCCAGCTCGGGTCAACGCCGATCGCCAGTACTACGCTCAGGCCGAACCAGTACTTCGTGATGGGCGACAACCGCTCAGACGCCTGCGACTCGCGGGTCTTCGGGCCCATTGGCAAGTCGTCCATCGTCGGCGTCGGGATCGCCGTTGTCATGCGCCATGGCCATGTGTTCCTTCGCACGTTGTGAGGCGCAGGCAGGTGGTCGCTTCGCCAGGCTCCCGCGGCAACTGCCAGGGCGGATCCGGCAGATACGTCGGCGGTGGCTAGCCTCAGTCCCGATCGCAGGGCTCTCGTTGACACTGCTTGTTACCGGCTGCGGCGGTGCCGACCCCCATCACGATGGCGTCACGATGCTGCCGGATCCGGCGGCGAGCAGTCACGCCTGGCACTGGACGGCTCAGTGCCCCGTTGGTCCCTCAGCTGGCAAGGGCTGCGGCAAGGCAGGCCCGATCATCGGCTTCGCGCAGCTGAACGGGGACGAGTGGAACCTTGGTCGCGACAGGGGCACTGGCTCCCTCAACATGTCGGTAACCTCGGGCGGCGCTGTGAAGATGGACGGCCGGTTCGCCCAGGC
>Ga0335074_10010489_pt1 | contig 12972 bp, 10 predicted proteins | sample Lox_Sample_23_FD_206715 | JGI IMG/M metagenome (GOLD analysis project Ga0335074, IMG submission 206715) | Soil microbial communities from Loxahatchee National Wildlife Refuge, Florida, United States - Lox_Sample_2.3 | ecosystem: Environmental > Terrestrial > Soil > Wetlands | place: USA...
CGACTGGTACGAGCAGCATGGCATCGCGGCGATCGAGAACACCTCGGCGCACAGCGTCACCGTGCCGGGCGCGGTGAACGCATGGGAGACGTTACTGGCGGCGCATGGCCGGAAGGGCCTCGACGAGCTGCTGGTCCCGGCGATCCGCTTTGCTGCCGATGGCTGGCCGGTGCACGACAAGGTAGCCTGGGATTGGGCGCTGCTGGAGGACAAGCTGCGCAAGAACGGGACGCACGCCTTCCTGCCGGGCGGCAATGCGCCGCGTCCCGGCGATCTGTTCCGCAATCCAGCGCTGGCCGAGACGCTGCAGGCGATCGCCCGGCATGGTGCGCGCGCGTTCTATGAAGGGCCGATCGCGGCCGACATGGTCGCCACGCTGCGCGCCCGCGGCGGGCTGCACACCGAGGCGGATTTCGCCGCCGGCTTGACCAACGCGGAATTCGTCGAGCCGATCTCCCTGAACTGGCGTGGCTACGATGTGTATCAGTGCCCTCCGAACGGGCAGGGGCTCGTTGCGCTGATGATTCTCGGCATTCTCGGCGGGATCGAGACAGCGCCGGACGGCCCGCTCAGCGCGCAGCGCTATCACCGGCATATCGAGGCGGCGCGGCTTGCTTATCGTGACCGCGACGCGTTCATCGCCGACCCGTCGCAGGCCGATGTGCCGGTGAAGAAGCTGCTCGACCCTGCCTACCTCGCCAGGCTGCGCGCGCTGATCGACGACGCGCGCGCGATGCGTGGCTTGCCGGCGGCCGGGGAGGCGATGCTGCCGCCGCACAAGGACACGACCTATCTTTGCGTGGTCGATCGCGACGGCAATGCGTGCAGCTTCATCAACTCGCTGTTCCAGGGGTTCGGATCGGCGATCCTGGCAGAGAAGTCGGGAGTGATGCTGCAGAACCGCGGCTTCGGCTTCCACCTGAAGCGCGGGCATCCGAACTGCATCGCCCCCCGCAAGCGGCCGATGCACACGATCATCCCGGGCATGGTGATGCAGGGCGGCCCAGGAGGATTACTGCCGGTGATGCCGTATGGCGTGATGGGCGGGCATTTCCAGCCGATGGGCCACTCGTTGTTCCTGACCAACCTGATGGAGTTCGGGCTCGACATTCAGGAAGCGATTGACCTGCCGCGGCTGTTGCCGCTTGGCGGCAAGGTGCAGATCGAACGCGGGATTCCACCTGAGATTTGCGACCGGCTGTCTCGGCTGGGCCACGAGCTGGAGCTGGTGGAGCGCCCGCATGGCGGTGGTCAGGCAATCTGGATCGACCGCGCGCGCGGCTGCCTGATCGCCGGCTCCGAGCCGCGCAAGGATGGGCTGGCGCTGGGTTACTGACGACAAGATCGGAAGCAACACCATGCGCGCAACTGTATATGCGTGCTCGTCGCGGCGGCAGATGTGCGGCGAGGGCAAAGCCGCTCGTCGGCGATTTTCAGATGACCAGGAACGGAACTCGCCGTGTCCGCAACATTACGGAAACAAATATTCCAAACGCAGATACAAGAAGATGCACGCCGATAGAGGCAGGCTGGATGATCCATCCGAGCGTGCGATCGGCAAAGCCTCCATGGCGCTCGACATGCTCGGCGCCAAGGTTCCTGGAAAAGGTCATGAGAATGTGGCGCGCGGCACGAACTGCTTGTGCCGGCCTGGCAGCGACAACGTGTTGGCAGGCTATACTTCGCCTGGACCCGCTGGTCGAAGATGTGCTTGTTCGAGCTGAAGGCTGCCAGAAGCGCTGCAAATCGCTGCTGAAAACCAGACGCGTGGCTAACGGCCGGTTAGGCCGCACTGGAGCATCTGCATGAATTTGCGTGAATCGTCTGCCTTCATCTGCGTTAGAAACGTTCTCTTGTATTATGGCGACGCATTCAATCTGCCGACCAATAAGGGATTAATATCAACCGCCCGAGCTATCGACCCTCGGGCACTCGCGGCCCCCACCGTCATGGCCGGCCTTGTGCCGGCCATCTCCCGACAGTTCCGGCACGCCGACGACGGCGGTAGAGCGTCATTCTTTCGGGCGCGTGGTATAATTTTCACGATCCTTCATTGCGTCGCCATGTACAGCAGCGCTCCAGCGCCACCACGACGCCATCTCTTCCGCGTAGGTTTCTTTCGAAGCAGCAGATACCCGACCCGCCCCCAAGGGCGATCTCGATCACGTCCCCCATATCTTTCGGTAAATTCCCTTGTACCCATTCTCCGGATCATAGATATTATGCTCCCCGCCGTCGCGGTTAATGTTCGCATGAACAAACAGATGCGGAGGAGGAACAAACCCGCTGGGACCGTCGCCAGCCAAAGCCCGATTCAGTTCATCGATGCACATCCATCCATGCAGGTGCAGCGGTTCAGCGACCGTGCCGATCTGGTAATGCCGGTTGCGGATGCGCTCGAACGCCGGCACCGAGCCGTCGCCGGCAGAAATCTGCCGCGGATAGCCGACCGCCGGATCGACGCCGGCCGCCTGCAGCGATGGAGCCATGAAGTCGAACCACAGATCATTCACTGCGATCGTGTAGGTCCACTTCTTGCCGTACCGTGCCAGCAAGGTGGTGGTAAGCTGTGGCATCCGGTTGGCGGCCTCGGCGATGGGCGTGTCCTCGAACGTCAGCACCGTGCATCCTTTAAATTCCTTGATCGCGGCGATCGCCGCATCAGTCTTCACGGTGCTGATCGCGTAAAGGTTGTCGCCGATCACCACCGCGCCGGCGGTGCCATTCGAATCCACCACGGCGTACAATGCGGCCAGCCTGCCCACCTCCTTCGGATCGGTCGTGATGTTGGTGAACACGGGCGGCTCCTGCAGCGGCCCGGGTGCCCCGGCGGCATGCCAGCCCACCACCTTGATGCCGAGCTTCACCGCATGCTCCACCACCGGCGCCTGCTCCTTGGCATCGACGGTGCCGAGGATGATGCCGTCGGGCTTGAGCGCGATCGCCTCATTCAGCGCTGAGGTGCGCAGCGCGACCGAGCCCTGGCCGTCCAGTATGCGGTACTGCCAGCCGATGATCTTGGCCGCCTCTTGCGCCCCGTCACCGACTCCTTGGGCACCGCCGTTCCGCTGGTCGGCGGAGACATAGATCACCAGCTTGTGCCTCTGCGCTGTCGGCCCGGTGGTCGGGCCAGTCCATGGCGCACCTGGCTGTGTCGCCTTGCCGATATAGGCCCTGGCCTGCGCCAGGTTGTCATCCTGGGCCCGGGCGTCGGTCGCGCCGCCGGCCAGCGCGGCGACTGATGCCAACAAGGTCCGCCGCTGGATGCGAAGTCCTGACATCGTCTTGTCTCCTCTCCCTTGGTCGGCAGCTTCTGTAACGCGGCGCGGCTGCCGTGCGCGCTGAACTCATGAGGCGGGCGGTGCGGGGTTCGCCACCTTTGCAACTGTGATCGACCGGCGGCGCTGCGCAAAGCCGGCCAGCGCGATGGCGATGACCAGCGTGGCCCCGTTGAACAGCGGCTCCACGAAAAATGCGCCGCCGAGCTGCTGGATGCCGGAGATGCCGATCGCGAGGATTAGCACGCCGACAATCGTGCCTAACACATTCACCCGCCCCGGCTTGATCGTGGTGGTGCCCAGGAAGGCGCCAACAAGCGCCGGCAGCAGATAGTCCAGCCCCACATTCGCCTGCCCGATCTGCAGCTTGGAGGCGAGCACGCAGCCGGTGAACCCGGCAACCAGTCCGGAGCCAACGAACACCCCGATCACGTTGGCCCGCACCGAGATGCCATTCAGCGCCGCGGCCCGTTCGTTCGCGCCAATCGCGTAGATCTGGCGCCCGAGCGGCAGCCGTTCGGTAATGACCCAAAGCACGGCACTCAGCACGATGACATAGACGGCCGGCATCGGTATCCCAAGCGGCGCCAGCGCATTGATGTCGATGAAACCGGGCGCAAGGGTGCCCATCACCTGCCGCCCGCCGCTAAGCCACAGCGCCAACGCGTACAGGATCGTGCCGGTGCCGAGCGTGGCGATGAAGCTGTCGATCTGGGCCACTTCGACCAGCAATCCGTTCGCCAGTCCCGCCAGCGCGCTGCACAGCAGGACCACCAGGATCGCCAGCGGCCACGGCACATTGTACCAGACCTGTAGGCTGATCGCCAGGATGTGCCACATAACGATGCCGAAACCGATTGTCAGGTCGATGCGCCCGGCCATCATCGGCAGCATGGCGCCGAGCGAAAGCAAGGCGATGATTCCCTTGTCGCTGAGCATCGAGCGGATGTTGAGCGCGGTCGGAAACGAATCCGGCAGCAGAATCGAGAAGAAGACCGCCAGCGCCATGGCCAGCAGCGGTAGCCCGTAAACCGGCAGCATCCGCCCTGCCGCACCCCAGCGCGTAAGCCCGGCCAACTCCGAGCGCGTGGGTTCCAGAGCGGTGGACTTAAGCGATTGCATGGCTGGCCTCCGGTTCGATCCGGGTCAACGCTTCGGCCACCTGGCCGACGCTCGCGGAGGCGGCGGCAAGTAGATTCTCGACCGAGATGTCGCCGACGCCAAGTTCCGCGACGACCCGTCCGCGGTCGAACACCAGCGCGCGGTGGCAGACCTTCGCAACCTCCTCGAAATCAGTGGAGACAAGCAGGATGGCGGCGCCGCGCTTCAATGCGACGTCGAACAGACGGTAAATCTCCGCCTTGGCGCCGACATCAACGCCGGCGGTCGGATCCTCGAAGATATAGACCTTGCCCCATAGGTGCAGCCAGCGGCCGAGCACGACCTTCTGCTGGTTGCCGCCGGAGAGCCATTCGATCGGCAAGGCCGGATCGTTGGGACGCAAGCCGATCTCCTGCCCGAGCCGGAACGCGGCGTTATGTTCAGCCGCGGGTCGGATAAGCGAATGCACGCGCGACCTGCCGGCGAGCGGGTTCAGGAACAAGTTCTCGCGCACGCAGAGGTTCGGCGCGACCGAATCTGCCATACGATCGGCACAGACCAGGTTGATCCCCGCCCGCATTGCTTGGCGCGGCGTAGCGAACGCGACCGGGCGGCCATCCAGCAGGAGGCGGCCGCCGTCGAGCGCCACGAGGCCGAACATTGCTCTTCCGACCGCTTCCTGTCCGGCGCCGCGCAGGCCGATCAGGCCGACGATCTCGCCCGCGTGCAGCTTGCAGTCGATGGGCCCGACATCGCCGACCACGAGGCCCGCCAGCTCCAGTCGCGCCGACCCGCTGCGCGGCGCCGGCCGGCGGAATACCTGGGACGGTTCGCGGCCGACGATCAGCAGGATCACTTCCTCCGGGCTGGTGCCGGCTGTCACGCGCTCGCCGACAACGCGGCCGTCGCGCAGGACCACGATGCGGTCGGCGATCTCGAAGACCTCGTCCAGCCGGTGCGAGACGTAGATCATGCCGACACCCTGCGCGCGCAGGCGGCGCAGGGCCGCGAACAGCCGCGCCACTTCGTTGGCCGGCAGGCTGGCGGTCGGCTCGTCCAACACCAGCAGCTCCACATCCGCCGCCAATGCACGGCTGATGGCCACCAGCGACTTTTCCGTGCGCCCGAGCGAGAAAACCCGCGCATCGGGGTCGATATCGGCCCCCACCGCCGACAACGCGCGCGCCGCGCGGCGGCGTGCCGCATTCCAGTCGACCAAGCCCAGACGGCGCGGATAGCCCAGGGCGAGACAGATATTCTCTGCCACCGTCATCCACTCGATCAGGCCAAGGTCCTGGTGGATGAAGGCGATCGGCAAGTGACGTAGGCCGTCGGAGGCATCCTGTCGCCGATAGCGGACGCTGCCGGCGTCAAGCGGATGCACGCCCGCCAGCGCTTTGATCAGGGTGGATTTCCCGGCGCCGTTCTCGCCGAGCAGCGCCACGATTTCGCCGCGCGCGACCTGCAACGAAACGTCATCCAACGCCCGGGTCGCGCCAAACTGCTTCGAGGCACCTACAACTTCGAGGAGCCAAGCATCCGTGCCGAGAGGGATACACGCGGTTTCAGCCTCGCCGCCGGGAATCATGCCTTCGCCTCCCTAATACAGCGATCCGGTGAAACCGCTCCTATCATCGGGCACCAACGTGGGTCGCGAAGGAATGGAAAAAGCCCGCGATAGGTGTTCGCTCCAGGAAAACCTGGCTGACACTGCACAGGCGACTTCGGGGTCCATGCGGTCCAATCCGAGAAAAAGCAATCAAGTGGACACGGAGTTGCACGAAGCTTGCACGGAGTTTCACCGGGAAGGGATCAATGTCCTTTGCACGGATAAACCGCGTGCGGGGCAGATCGCGACCGCACACTTTTGGCCGCCTGGCCAGGGTCATTTCACCATTCAACTCCGTGAAACTCCGTGTGGTCTCCGGGCAACTCCATGTCCACTTGATTGCTTACGGGCGCCGCAAGCGGGGCAGCGAAACGCGCAAGCTCTTTGTCAGCGCCATGACGCGCTCTCAACCGCTGTACTCCATGATATACAGTCCGGCCGAAAAGTCCGTGCAGTAGACGATGCCATTCCTGTCGACGGACACGTCCGCCGAGTGCAGGACCTTGGGCCGATTCGGCCGCGGATCGACCAGTTTCGCCGGCGGCGGCGGTACGCAGGCGCCCACCTCCACCGGACGAAACTTGTCGCGGATATCGTAAACGCGGACGCCGGCGTTCTGGTACGTGGCAAAGATCAGTTCTTCGCTGACCAACTGGTCAGGCCGGTTCTCGTACACATTGTGCGGCCCGAAATGCCCGCCAACCTTCAGATAATCGGTATCGTTTGGCTCCGGGAACGTGGCAATGCTGATCGGGTTGGACTTCACGCGGTTGTCGAACACCCAGATCGGCTTTTCGCCGTCCTCGCGGTTGTCCAGCACGGTCTCGTCCACGACAATCAGCAACTCGCGGTTCGGCAGCGGCAGCGCGTTGTGTGTGCCGCCGCCAAACGGCGGCGCCCATACCTTGCGCGTGATCAGCCTGGGCGCGGCGCGGTCGCTCACATCCACCACCGCGAGACACGCATCGCGCCAACTGCAATAGGCGATATCGCCGTGCACTATCGCATGATGCAGGCCGAAGCGACCGACTTCGGTCGGCCAGTGCGCCACCTCGCCGGCCGCGACATGCATGCCGGGCAGCCAGTACTTGCCGGCAAGCACCGGCTTCGTCGGGTCCGCCATGTCGATGGTGATCAGGATGTAGTCGGAGAACCCGTCCAGCAACGCCGACGCATAGGCCCATCGGCCGCCGGTGTACCACAACCGGTGCAGTCCACCGCCCTGCACCGGCATGAAGCCGATCTGTCGTGGCGCCTCCGGCTTGCTGACGTCGTAAACCGCCATGCCGGCCGACCAGGTTTGCTGTGCCGGCGCGTCGCCGTGGGAACTGATCTTGCCCTTGTAGTAGTTCCTTTCATCCGCCAGCTCGGGCTGCGCGAACATGTCCTTCGCGTGGATCACCAGCAGCAGATCGTTGAATTGCTGCAAATGGATCGACCACGTATTCGCCGGCGCCTCGACATAGGCCACAGGCCTTGGCTTCGTCGGGTCGCGCACGTCGATGACTGAAAAACCCTTGGAGAATATGTGACCGACAAAGGCATGACCCTTGTGGACCATGATCTGCACGCCGTCGGCGCGCCCGCCGCCTTGGTCGCTGTGGCCGATGATACGCATGTTGTGCGCGTACGTGGGCGTCATCAGGTCGCTCATTTGGCGTCTCGCTCGTGTTTTCCGGTCATTCTAGACCATGCGTGGCGCCTGTCGACCGTGGCAGCACTGGCTGGCCCACAGGCCGCCAGTGTAGCCCCCTCGCGGCCGAGTTCCATCGGCTGTTCGACGTCTTGCGCTCACGTCCGATAACACGTTTGGTCAGTCTGCCGGGCGCGCTTAAAACTTTGCACAAGTTTGCGAATGGTCAAACGATAGCGCGTTGAATCCTGGCTCCACTTTTTTGCGCTGCTATGACCTCGGACCATCGATCAATGACGGTTTTAGAGCAGCGGCCCGTCAAGTTCGATTCGGCCATCGCACAAGCCTTCACAGCCGTTCGTCAAGTGAGCGAGGCACCGGATTTGCACGCCGAAGGAGTCGCGCATGTCGAGTAGTATCAACACATGCCGGATCTCGGTAGCCACAAGCATGCGTCAGCCCGCCGCCACCGGCAGCCTGGGGTCCGGCTGGAGGCGTCCGCCAACCCCGCTTACAGAACCGACAGAATGGGCATGGATGGATCGTTGCCGGTGCACAGTGCTACTTTGCACCCATGACGTTGCCCTTCAATCTGCCCCTGTGGCTGCCCTGGTGGGTGCCCCTCGTCCTCCTGGTTCCAACCCTCCTCTGGGTGCTGGCCTTCCTGCTGGTGCCGTTCAGCGTGATCGGCGTGAAGTCGCGGCTGGACGGGCTGGAGGCGCGGCTCGACGAGATCCAGGCCGAGATTCGTACGCTGGCGCTGCGCCTTCCGGAGGCGGCCAGGGCCATGGAGTTCGACGAGCTCTACACCCCACCGGAACCACAGGAACCGCAACGGCGCGCTCCGGTCATCACCCGCCCACCAATTCCCCCGGCTGCATACGAGCTCGAAGAAAATCAGCCCCCACGCGAGGCACCACCCCCCGGCAGCCTGGCACGCGCGGGCAAGCGCCCCGAGCCCCCCCGCCGCGAAGGCCGTCTGGAGCCCAGGCTGGACTGGCCAAGATAGCGACGATTGCCACAACCCCGCCGGTCGGGTCATCTCTGCACTGGATAAACCCATCACTGGAGGATCCCGATGCGCGTCAGCGTCGTGCAGATGAGCCCGGGCGCCGACAAGAGCGCCAATATCGATCAGGCGCGCCGGCTGGTCGGCGAGGCCATCAGTGCCGATCATCCCGATCTCGTCAGCCTGCCCGAGATGTGGACCTGTCTCGGTGGGACGCGCGCCGCCAAGTTCGAGCAGGCTGAGGAATTGCCCGAACCCGGCTCCAACCGGCCCGGCGGCCCCGCTTATGAGTTCCTGCGCGACGTCGCCCGGCACGAGAAGTTGCATGTACACGGCGGCTCGATGGCGGAGAAGGGCGGCGACAAGCTGTTCAACACCACTGTCGTGTTCGGGCCGGACGGCGACGAGATCGCCCGCTACCGCAAGATCCACCTGTTCGACATCGTCGCCCCAGACGGCACCGGCTACCGCGAGAGCAACACCTACGGCGCCGGCGATGAAGTCGTCACCTGCGAGGCCGACGGTACGAAGCTGGGCCTGGCGATCTGTTACGACGTGCGCTTCCCCGAGCTGTTCCTGTCGCTGCGCCGCGCCGGCGCCGAGGTGGTGTTCCTGCCGGCCGCCTTCACGCTGCAGACCGGCAAGGACCACTGGGAGACGCTGATCCGCGCCCGCGCCATTGAGACGCAGTGCTGGTTCGCCGCCGCGGCCACCTGGGGACAGCACACCGAGGGCGCCAAAAATGACCCGCGCTACACCTATGGGCACTCGCTCGTCTGCGATCCCTGGGGCCACGTGGTGGCCAAGGTGTCCGACGGCACCGGCTGGGCGACCGCGCGCATCGATCCGGCGGTGACCGCGCGCGTGCGGCGTGACATGCCCGTGCTGGAGCATCGGAAGCTGGGGTGAACAGCCCGCTGGTCGCTCCGGTGGCGGGCACCGCCACGCTGCCGTCGCGCGGCGTGGCCACCGCTCCAGGGCGGATCGCGTTCGCCGCCGCCCCCACCGCGCCGGCGCACGAGGCCGAGCAGCGCCTGATCGCCCGCTACGGCAATTGCCCGTTCGAGCAGGCTGACGTCGTCGTGCCCCTGGGCGGCGACGGCTTCATGCTGCAAACCCTGCACCGCGTCCTCGGCGGGCCGACCCCGGTCTATGGCATGAACTGCGGCTCGGTCGGCTTCCTGATGAATCCGTTCCGCGAGGACGGCCTGCTCGAACGGCTGGCCCAGGCGCAGGAGGCGCTGCTGCACCCGCTGCGGATGCACGCGGTCACCGCGAGTGGGGCGGTCGAGGAGGCGCTGGCATTCAATGAAGTGAGCCTGCTGCGCCAGCTTGCGCAGACCGCCAAGATACGAATCACGGTCGATGGCCGCGTCCGGCTGCCCGAACTGATGTGCGACGGCGTCCTGATCTCGACCCCGGCCGGCTCGACGGCCTACAACCTCTCGGCACACGGCCCTATCGTGCCGTTGTCCGCCAACCTGCTGCCGATGACCCCGATCAGCGCCTTCCGGCCTCGGCGCTGGCGGGGAGCACTGTTGCCGAGCACGGCGGACGTACTGTTCGACATTCTGGAAGCCGACAAGCGCCCGGTGGCGGCGGTGGCGGATTCAACCGAGGTGCGCGACGTGGTCTCGGTGGCGGTCTGCGAGGACCGTGGGGTGAGCGTAACGGTGCTGTTCGACCCCGATCAGGGTCTGTCGGAGAGGATCATCGCCGAGCAGTTCACGGTGTGAGGGTGAGCCCGACCTCTCCCGCTCTGCGGGAGAGTCGGTTCGCGAAGCGAACCGGCTGAGGGTGCCGGGGGTGAGGCTCACCCGCTGCACTGCGGACGGCGATCTCTCACGCTCTGTGGGAGAGCCGCCCTGAACCGCAGCCCTTTTTCGGGTCGCGTCCCAACGTCAGAACAACGGCGCGGAACCATTGGCACCGAAAAGAATGACGCTCGGCTAAGGACAACCAAATCACGACGTGGCCGACGGTGCGCGTTTGGTCGGAACGGTATCGCCGCTCCGGCATGCCAGGCTATAATCACGTCACGGATGAACCGATCCCGCGCAGGTACAGCAGCCTCAATGAAATGAAGGCTGACGAATATCGATACTGGCAAAGTCGGCCCGAGCATGAGCGACTGGCAGCTCGCCGGTAGGCCTGCGCGCTCTATTGACTCTGTCCAGACCGGCTCTCAGCATCAGTAAGGTCGTTTTCAGCTTCGGACCAACACACACCATGAGCCCGTCGGACGCTGCGTGGCGAAAATTGGTTTCCGCACTGCACGCCTCCGGCCGCAAGGCGGCGATCGCGATCACCGGGGGCGGCAGTGGGGCGATCGGCGAGTTGCTTCGTGTTCCTGGCGGCTCCCGGCTGCTCATCGAGGCGCAGGTTCCTTACGACGAGCAGGCGCTCGCGACATTTCTCGGCTTCGCACCGGCACAGGCATCCAGTTCCGACACCGCCATCGCTATGGCACGGACCGCACGGGCACGCGCGGCGGCGCTGGCGCCCGCGGGCACCGATCTGGTGGGCCTCGGCGCGACGGCCGCGCTGGTGAGCGATCGCCCGCGTAAAGGCACGCATCGATGCCATATCGCATTCGCCAACTCCGCCCGCATCGCGCACTGTACGTGCGTGTTGGCGAAGGGCCGGCGCGATCGCGCGGCTGAAGAAGACCTCGTTTCACGCGTGATCATCCTGTGGCTGGCCCGCGCATGCGGGATTGCCGCACCGTCACCACACAGCTTGCTGGATGCGGACGAACATTTCGCCGAGACGGAGGTCGCGGCCGTGGACCCGATCGATCAGCTCCTGGCCGGCGGCCTCGATCACGTCGTCATCCAGCCCGATGGACAAATAATGCTGTCAGCACCGCGGCCCGTTGTGCTGTTCCCAGGTTCTTTCAACCCGTTGCACCAGGGACATGAACGGCTGGCACGGGTCGCCGAGGAGCACAGGCAGCAGCCGCTGGCGTTCGAAATCTCTGTCATCAACGTGGACAAGCCCCCGCTGGAGGGCGAGACGGTAAGATACCGGCTTGCGCAATTCGCCTGGAAGGCCCCCGTCGTACTCACGAGAGCGCCCACCTTCCTCGAGAAAGTGCGGTTGTTTCCGGGAACAACATTCGTGATCGGCGCGGATACGGCAGATCGGCTTGTCGCGCCGAGATATTATGGCGACGACCAGGATCGAATGCACAGCGCACTCGAGGAAATTGCCAATTCCGGGGCCAACTTTCTGGTGGCTGTGCGCATTGACGCAGCAGGGCGCGTGCGCACGCTGAACGACATCTCCGTGCCCTGGCGCTATGCTGACCTTTTTATCGAAATCCCAGAGCACCGTTTCCGCCTCGACACCTCGTCATCCGAGATTCGGACGCGGGCGCGCGCCATTGGTAATGCATAGTAAGTGGGGCGGCGCTACGCCTCTCCCGCTCGTCGCTACGGCGCGCCTCGCATCTGATGTCTGTAGCGGAATGAGGTTTGTTCGTAACTGGCAAAATACGAGTCCCCACCTTCATCCCTAATCTGGAACAGTGTCGTTTCGTCGCTGCTCAACACGTCGGCAGCGACTCTCCGGATTTGGTTGATGTTGCCCAGTTTTCTGGAGATGTCCGAATCCCGCAGCGCCCTGCGGGAGAGGTCGCCGCGTGTTTAGCGCGGGTGAGGGTGCAGGCGATCCTTGTCACCCTAAAACCTGCTCTCTGGTGAACTGCGGTAAATGACGCGAGCTCTCGCTCAGGCTGCTTCGGACAACGCCGCATCGAGCCGGAAGGATGCAACCCATCGCGCCCATGCCTTGATGAACTGTAGAAAACACTCATCGGTGGCAACAAGAAGGCGATAAGTACTTGAGATCGTCTGCTGTTCTGGTGTTTCCTCGTAACGTGACAAGAAGCCGAGATACTGGAGTTCGCTATTGCGCAGTTCCAGCCCGTCAGAGTTCAGATAAATCACATTTCCATGAGCCAGTGCGTTTCTGATCACCCGCAGTACCTCGTATGCATTTCGGTTCAATATGGAGTTCTTGGCGCCTGGCGCCATGGGATGGGTGCCGTTCTCATCGATCCAACGGCTGGAATCGTTTGGGAATTGCATGATCCTGGACAATCGCCACTCGCCCGGGTCCTTACTATTCCAAAAGGCAGCTTCGCAAAACCGCTCCTTCTTTAAGCGACTGAGAGCGACGTTGAGATCGTTATCTCTTCCGCGCCGCTGCATCGGATGACGCATCTGCATGCGCTCGAAAGGAATAATCAAGACTGACGACGCAATAAGCAAACAGAAAGAACCTACAAGATATTCCTTGCGTGCTGTCGGCTCCAAAGCCGCCAGAAGGGTAAGCATCT
>Ga0335074_10010493_pt1 | contig 12969 bp, 9 predicted proteins | sample Lox_Sample_23_FD_206715 | JGI IMG/M metagenome (GOLD analysis project Ga0335074, IMG submission 206715) | Soil microbial communities from Loxahatchee National Wildlife Refuge, Florida, United States - Lox_Sample_2.3 | ecosystem: Environmental > Terrestrial > Soil > Wetlands | place: USA: Florida...
TTTGGGTTTCATTCGCAGTCAACGAGATGCGTTGTGCAATACCACTTTAGCAACGGTAGCCCTAAATACTTTAGAGGCCTTTAGGCTCATGGCGGTATTTAGTGATTTCGCTCACAAATCAACTTTGCGCTGAAGTTAGCACATAGGTCAAAGGGATTGCAATTGAACTATAACTTTAAAAATGCTAGTTATTAAGAGGATTTACAAGATATGCTCTATCATTAAAATTTAATCTTTTGTATCCAGATAGATTCTTTGCCAGTCCTAAGTGGGAATCGCTCAATGACGATCTTTATTAATAATGATACTAGTTGTTAGCGAGCCATTCATCTCGCCAGTAGTTATCTGTTTTGCTACAGCCACACCTCCTTCGTCATCACACGCAGAAGCGTGCAGCAGCAGGGATTCTATCAGCATCCAACATGAACCGGCCAATAGTGTGCCTCACCGGCAACTGAAGTCCGGAGTTTCGGCAAAAACTAGAAAACTGACGCAACAGGCATATGACCCAAGTACTAGGCGAGACTGGCTGCCCATATAAGCTCTCTTCTCCGCATGTTGCCGATAGAATCTTCCCTCCAGAAAAGGGAACCTCACGGCGATCTACGCCTTTTGCCAACTTCGTGCGTCCGTCTCTCCAAGTTCCATTAGGTATCTGCTATTCTGATTACCTACTGCCATACGTTCTGCTCTCCATACTTTCTCCTCCAAGCGGAGAAGGCGTTGAAGATTTGGTGAGTTCGAAAACCTGCCAAGCTTGTTCTTAGCCTTGAATAACTTATACTAGAGCCACAGAAGAACGATACCTGGGGAACTAGAGGGAGCGACTAATATAACCATGCCGCTTCCTCTTGATCGTCGAGGGTTGACCGATGAAAATGGCCTTATAAACTCTACCATTCCATTCCCTATGATCATGCTCCTCCTGGGTCTGGTCGTTTTAGTTGTTGGAGCTATATTACGCAACGCGTTCGCGAGATCAGGTACAAGTTGAAGGGTTTTGCTTGTTCAGAATGCTCAACGCAGGGTCACGGTTAATATGCCGGTGGTAGAAATGTTCTGGTCCATCTATGGGCAGGAGCTTTCTAGAGTTTACGTTTTAGACTCTTGCGCTGCGTTGCGCATCTGCCTGTGCTATAATCAGCACCTCTTCCCGCTTATGTATGTAGTGGATGCAAGCAGTTGTTGAGGGATTTGCGAAAAGATTACCGCCATCGTCAGACCGACACCCCTAATATCGACGAGAGACTATATATCTAAGTTGGAAGGAGGTCATCGCCGTAGAGATTAGCAATCGCCGATAGAGCTTCACTCGTACGGCATAAGTGACCTTGGCAACGTGGCAGGTGATAAGTCAAGACTGATAGTTCTATAGCCGCCCTAGTGGCAGAAATATACACTGTGAACTCATAGGTGTAGATGAATCTAAGAGACGTTAGGACAGATATGAATCTAGACGTGGTCAAGGAGGTTTAGGGACTGAATATAATTTATTATTGCTCCGGTGCTGTCTAGTGCTTTTCTCATAGGTGCGATAGAACTTGAAATCCAGTAAAAGCTAGTGCGCATTCACACTTTTTGCATATCAACATGGGCCTTATACGGTCGAGGAACATATCCATTAAGGCTAGTCAATTCTCTTCATCAACCGCAGCCGTTCTTATAATGAACGAGAGCAATATAAAGGGGAGATCTTAAGAGCTATATCTAATATGTGAAATACAAAGATGGATAGAGTACAGAAGCCTCTATACAGTGGTTTTGTTGGACTTTGAGCGGTTCAATGGAACAATCTCATCGATTGAATTGTATGTAGCTCCTATTTATCTATGAGAAAAGGGGCTTTAGAGGATATTTTCTCAGGTATGGGTAGGTTGACACCATGGGTGTCAGTTTTTCTACCGTTCCATGAATTGTAGCCATCAATGTCTGTTACAGTTCTGATAACTGCAGTTGTCACAGACACTATTGCTTACGGACGGGCTTACGGATGGGTTTGCGGACTTACGGATCACTTTACGGACCGTACCAACTATAGGAGCATTAGCTAACATGTGACCCGCTAGCTGACCCGTTAGCTAACGCACGTGATTGGGTAGCTGCTTATAAGCACATCTTCTGCTCTATCACTTCTCTTTTTCTTTTCTTCTTCCTTAGCTTTAGATTCTTGTATTTAGAACTACCAATTGCAGAGGTTGTTGGGTGTTATATGCGCGACTTATACCTCGATTGACTGAGTTCGTAACAATGTCTACTACAGAACGACATCGTAAAATCTGCTTAAACTCAAGGATTTTTAGATATTGTACCCCTTTAATATTTGAAAACCTTAGCCATTTCTATATGTATCATCATCAAATTTCGTTCTCTCTGCCCCTGTCGCTGTACATTACGAAGACCTTAAAAACGTCAATGTTGCAATAAAGAAAGTCATAAAGCTTTTTGGTAAGGTACCTTAGTTAAATCATAAGGACTTTATAAGTTTTTGGTATGCAGAAGCCTGTAGATAACGTAAATAATTTATAATGGTCTGAGCAGTAGCGCGACCCAGCAGCTTTAAATAGAATAGGGAAGTGGTGTACCTAGTTCTGTGCTAAAAGTCGACACCATCGTGTCAACGTACCTGCACCCTTACGTGAGGCATTCAGGACATATGAGAAGACAAATGAGAGAAAGATAACGTTATATTCAACACTAATTCTATGTGGAGGAGCATAAAAGGCGAAATCTTTTGTTCAAGTTTGGAGAGTGTACCTTATGAAGCGTTATCATATGCTTTGGTTGACCCGCGTATTACTGAGCTCAACAGATCAACATTTTCAGCACCAAAAACCGTCACTTAGCTTCGAAATATCTGAGATATAAAGACAAGCCGCGAATTCTCTGAGTTGGCGCAATTTACATCGACTGAATTGACGATCAGAAACGAAGCCAACAGGCTCAGCAGATGCGAGAAATATATGACACGCTTCGGGGGCCACTGTCTGGCTTGAGTCCGGTCTAGCGGGATCAACCGGGTGTTTGCTACAGGCTACAAGCCAGAGCAGGGCAAAACCCCCAAAGAGATTAAAAGAGAATCTCAAGAACGACTCCAGTCCATTCTAATTGGGTGAATTCAAATCTTCGACCAAGGATTAGTATAACCAAAATTAAGAATATCAGCTTCGCTGCTCAATAATGTTGCTGCTTTTGTGCCTTTTAGTAATGTAAGCATTCTATTAATTTGTGTCACCATGCTATTTAATTTACCAAATAACCACCAGATCTCACAATATTTGTGAAGATCTACAGATCTTATTTAGCCTAATTGTCTGCATTATGGGAGTTCTTAAAATTACGAGAACACCGGAGATTTTGAAATCCTTGTTGCATGTGCAACTAGGTTGGGCAGTTCTTAGGAACAGACTCATCAATTTGATTGCTACCACTATTGCATATGGAGATTGTAGTAGGACCTTAGGTCCTTTATATACACAACTCAGTTCGACCTTCCCGACGCCATTGATCAAAAGTAGCTGAAGCAATTTGCCATGTGGCAAATTGCTACTTGTAGGAAGCTGAGAACTCAGCTGGCTTGGCAACTCATTAATGATTCCAACAATATAAAAGGACAGATGTAGGGACAAATGAGAGAAAGGGAATGTTATATCCAACAAGCCTGACCTAGGGCATTAGTCTGGATTAGACTAAGGTTCATTTTCATTGGAGCCCCTTACATCTGTTTGTTTTACTACTGGGATTTGCAGTTAAAGGGGACACTGGGGGGCTCGACGCTATTGTGCGGCGAATATGGGCGTTCCTAATACTTTGCACCACTTTTAGCGGCTTAGCATGAAAATGAGACTCCGACCTATTAAAATTCTCCATCCGGGAGCTTCAAGCTCTTCGTATCTTGGCCTTTTAAGGCATGCGCTAGTAAGTTTCTTGCTTTTCGGCGACATTGCCACAATTCATTTTACCCGGTTTTGGGCCAAAAGCGGGGCATTGGGTGCGGAGATCTAGCCTTTCAACGGGAAAAGAAGCGGAGGTTATTTGTGCAGAGTCTCCTTGCCTCGACAGGGGCATATTTATCCATTTTACCAGCTTCAGATATTACATCGTCTTTTCAATTCGATCATTGATCTTCAGCTCGCATAGTGTGGTGGGGTTCCGTGTGTTATCTAAGCGAGCTGATAGACCAGCGAAAACACATGAGCCAAAAGGTCAATTAAACGAATAACTGGTTATTCGTTCACTATCAGCAGTTAAATAGCTTTCAAACTAAGCTAGTCATCCGAAAATGACACGTGGTCCCTACAAAATCACGTGATTTAGGCGATAGTTCCTGTACCAGGAGCATTAGCGTATTAGGCTACCTTCGAGCATCACCTTTACGGACGGGTCATCTTTAAGTTTATGGGTCGGACAGGGTTTTTACGGATGTTTTTACAGTTTGTTTTACGGGTTTACGAACGTAGATTAGTTTTACGAGTTTTAATAGGAAGCTTTATGGACATGGAATACAGTTTATTGCCGGCTATTTGTGACTTTGAGCTTGTACGCTGTCCTACCCATTATTTTGATGAGTGCACTTCGACGGCACATTCATTCATTCCCTCCACAATACTGATCCCGTTACTTGCATTGCGAATAATGTTCAACTAATCATGAATAGTTATGTCAAAGTCCCATGTGATCATAATCATTTTCGGGCGACTTACGCTTCCAGACTCAATAAAGGTTTGCTCCAACTTACGCAGACACTCTAAGAACTCGGAAACAGGTTGAGATTAGGGGTTCCAAGTCGAAATCTGGCAGAAAGTTTCGACTTCGCTTTTGGCCAAGTTATCGTTTCATTTTTCAGTGAAAGATGGTCAGCTGATGCGGTGGTATAACAGAATCAGAAGAAGACGATTACTACGCCTGATGGAGAGCTTCTACTGATATATTTCGTAACGGCACAATAAAATCAGTTCATGGGGCAGGTTTGTTGAACACCCTGTCACCTTCCCGCTTTCTCACCACTGATACTCCGATCTGACACAGACCACAGCAACTGACGGCAGCTGCACGAAAAAGAATCTAACGAATACAATTACCAACTACTTCACTGCCGAAATCGGCCACTGGGAAGGAAAATAATGCACATGGAATGGCGCTAACGAGGCGCTCGAAGAAATTGCGGCCTTCAGGTGTCTTCCACAACACCACGGGCTCAGATTATATCGCTAGAGCCTGTACTGTAGCGGCTACAGCAAATCCAGGCGCAGAGCTCTACTACAATAATTACAAGCAACCCTCCAGGTCAGAAATCTGAAAATCCTGCTACTGTAGTGAAGTTGCATGCGAGATTTGGATTGGTGGGATAGGCTTGCAGAGCCATTTTTGGTTGAACTCCAAGTTAAGAGGCTCAAGTCGCAAATAAAAAGCGGCTCACGGCTTTAGAGATGAGATAGCTATAAAGAAGCCAGATATCAGGATTTTCCTACAGAAACGGCCAGGGACATAGTATAACAGAGAGCTGACTGTATTAATGCAACCTGTGCATATGTGACTGCGAACGAATGGGTGGGTATGGCGCTTTAGGTTGTGAGCCTTTTTTTGGAACTTTATGATAACACAGGCAGGGATAAAAGTACTGGATTCCTATGTGAAATGCGCCACTGAGTAGCAAGTTTACGGAATTCGAATTTGGAGCTGGCTTATCATAGAATCATTGACGGCTGAGGCATAAGAAATGCTCTTTAGCCGCGAATTAGAGCCTTATAGATAGCGTTTATACGTACTTAAGGGTACGAATTCGGCAAAAAGATACATTACACCACTGATAAGGGAGCCGGACTTGAAAAATATGGTGTCCGTCGGGCCTTGGAGACTGATCATTGAAGCCTTGCGTTCCAGACATGTGCGGGCTACAAAAGATGTCAAAGACTGTTCGCCTCGTTACTATATCCTCGATGATTTGTGATCCCCCATTTCTACAGCATGATTGGTGTATGAAAGCGGTACCCGACCCGTGTATGAGAATTTTCACTCTCCACTCGAACCTAACACTTTTTAGTACAGAGTGCCACTACAATACATGAATAGAGTATTCCATATTAATTGATCCGGCATTTTTGTTGAAATCACACGTAGAGTAGTGATATATGCGCAGCATAGAATAGATTAAATTGCTTAAGTTGTATATAGTTTACGGGCCTGCTACGGTCCGTATTTATCTATCCTTCCATTGCCACCGCCCGTAAGCTTGTTTGCCATCCGTAAGACGACTTTGCCCCCCCCTACAATATCTGCTGAACACTCAGCTTTGATGGTCCGTAATTGCCACGCTTCCCAGCTGGACAGGGTTTACGGTCCGCGAAGCTGTAATTCCAACAATTTTTAATGTTGCTATTGTTGATGTAAAGTTCTCTTTCCCCCATTTGTAGTCTCGAATGTCCGGACTGCCTCATGGTTAAGGCGAACACTCAGTAACCTAATGTAATCTACGTTTCAAGAATAACTCCTTAAACCCCTATTCTCGTGGGGATAGATAGATTGATTCTACACATATAATACAATTGTTCCTAAGAGCCGCCCAAACCTGCAACAACCATAGAAGTACAGTATAAAGCGTAAAAACTGTAAGCTAGACCACTACATTCTTTCTTCTTCGACCCAAATTGGGAGGGTCATGCCCACAAAGAAGCGATTTACCACGTGGTTGCTAGTATCGTCAGAATAATGATTTGTCTCTGTTACAGAATATTGGCACTCTTAGGCTCTCTAGGCTGCCGTAGGCAGCACTCAGGAGCAGCGAGTCAGCTTGACGCTGCCTCAATGAGTCAATACTACTATTTTGTGTATTTAATCACCTAGAACTCCTGCCTTAATTCAATAGAGCGGTAGGCACCTCCGAAATTCTGCAACAAGTCTCCACTCGCTAAATTGTACCCCATAATAACCCATCATCCCGCTCTCCTTTCCCCGCATTTGGTTTGACAGATCCAGCCCCGTTTCCTTCCGCCTGTAGGACATTTAGGCTAAAAGGAAACTGCTGGCGAACATTAAAATTCGGAGATTTCACCCGTTACTCCGAATTTCTACGCGCGCATGTTTACGACTTGGAACGGCGCTGATCCCTACGAAATGGTCACAGCCCAGTGTTCCCCGCCTCTAGTCTACCAGACTGCACTTCTACCATCCCGGCCAGTAAACCAAGTCAGGCTCTGGATAAATAGAGCTGGTGTGGCTGGTTCAAGGAGCGAATATGGGGGGGAATACAAAATACAAGCAATCCCCTCAGCCTACACTCAAATTTCAAACAGACTTTTCTTAATCTTTTCCTCCCCTCGCCGTCTCAAAATTCCGAAAACCAGGTGCTTCAAGTCACAGCAGCCATGCGGTTTTACACACCAAGCAAAGCAACCTTCGAGATCGGGGGTCGAGAATTCCCTCGAATTTCCTGGTGGCGAGAACCGGGCATGAGGAGTCTATATGTCAAACTTATGTTTGCGATCTTGACCTCTGCCACCAATGGGTACGATGGATCCATGATGAACAATCTGCAGGCTCTTCCCCAGTGGCAGCAGTGTTAGTTTCATCGTAGTCATATCATGCACATATTCTTGCTTACAAAATCTCAGCCTTCAACTACCCCGATGATGCTCAGCGTGGCCTTCTGAATGCCATCATGTCTGCAGGCTCTATCTGCGCCCTCCCCGCTGTTCCATACGCTGCCGATATCCTTGGTAGGCGTATGGGCGTTATGACAGGCTGTATCATCATGATCATCGGCGTTATTATGCAATCTATCGGCGTCAACATTCAAATGTTTATTGCGGCTCGATTTTTCATCGGCTTTGGCGTAGCTATTTCCCACGGATCTGCACCTTTGCTGGTTACTGAATTAGTTCACCCTCAACACCGCGCTATCTACACAACTATCTACAACTGCACCTGGTACTGGGGTAGCATTGTCGCTGCCTGGTTGACATATGGTATGGGGATCTACGATATAATTCTCTCGTGAATACTAATCGCTTGTAGGTACCTTCAAGATTGATAATGCTTGGTCATGGAGGATTCCATCGATTGGCCAAGCTCTTCCATCTGTACTCCAGATCATCTTTATTTGGTACGTAACAAGGATGCCTCCTCGATTGGAATATTAACATCAGTGTAGGCTCGTTCCCGAATCGCCGCGTTTCATGATCGCGAAGGGCAAGCATGAAAAGGCTCTTCAAATTCTGGCCAAATGCCACGCACAAGGCAATGTGGAAGATGAGGTTGTGCAAATTGAGTACAGAGAAATCCAAGAGACCATTAAACTTGAGCAAGAATTCGAGGGTAATGGGTGGACTGAGCTCTGGAGAACTCCCGGAAACCGTCACCGCCTTGTCATTCTCATTTCCCTTGGCTTTTTCTCACAATGGTCTGGCAACGGTCTTGTCTCCTATTATATGACCAATGTCTTAGATACCGCCAACATCACAGATCCATCAACTAAGCTTGCGATCAACGGCATTCTCAACATTATCAACGCGCTGGTAGCTTTTATTATGTGCTTCTTTGTTGATAAGGTCGGACGTCGCCTTCTGTTCTTAGTTGCCACGGGTGGAATGTGCTTCTCTTTCATTATCTGGACGATTGCTGCAAAATATGCCACCGATGACATCAGCTCCGCCGCAGACGCCGAAGTCGCCTTTATATTCATCTTTTATGTGTTCTACAACCTTGCCTGGTCCGGACTTCTCGTGGGTTATGGAGTGGAGATTCTGCCATATAACATCAGAGCCAAGGTATGCTTTCCGAGTAAACTTATAGGACAAATAAAAGCTAACGAATATTTAGGGGATGACTGTCCTATTCTTGGCTGTTGACCTTGCACTTTTCTTCAATAGTTATGTCAATCCAATTGCCCTCGGCGCTCTGTCGTGGAAATACTATATCGTATATGTCTGCTGGCTCGCCTTCGAACTCGCTGTTGTCTGGAAGTTCTACATTGAGACACGAAATACGCCTCTCGAGGAAATTGTCAAGCACTTCGATGGCGATTCTGCCCTTCTTGGAGGCGATGTCGCCAATGAAAAGTCTAGGCAGCTTGTCGACGAGCTCGATCTCCACCATGGCGCGGGTAATGAGCAAGAGCTTCACGGTGATCTTCGTCACAATGAGAAGACAACGGATTCAACTATTCATCAAACTGACGAGGGGCTCGCTGAGGATTTGAAGATTTAAGGTGCTTACTCCGTCGACTTGTCCCTGTCTATACTCAGCTACAAATTGATGAAGCTCAGTCATGGTTGACTTATACTAGAATATATACTTGCGATTTCGTCTAATTAACGGGTATTTACGCGCACCTATATCCTTTTCTTGATGAGCCTCAATGTGTGGGAATCATAGTTCCTAGGTGGCTCTTCTGCAATGAAAGATGAGGATTTTCCTTGGTTTACCATTGCTTGTACTCACTCCCTGAATCAATTCATATCTGTTCTTATCAACTAGTATCTTCTTGCTGCAACTTAAATCTAATTTATGTAAGTCTCCGAGTAAAAATCGTCGCTATAAACCCCGGAGCCCTAAATCCAGAGCTGTTGCACTTTTCCTACATCATAAGAAATTGTTATAACGAGTTACATTGCCTAACCTGCCACTATGCGAACTCGTGGCCACATAACAACACCTTATATCTCTAATGTTATGTATATAAGTCTACTTATCTTCCTGTTTGCTAATCTCCACCGAACAAAAACCATCTCCCTCTTATGCCTCACTGAACATTTTAAATTTTGCACTTCGAGTGGACCATCCACCTCCCTTGTTTAACTTATACCCTTCTCTATACCTCACTTGTGCCTCTGAAGCAAACTCCGAACGTAACTCCCACTGACCACCTTCCCATTTAGCCGATCCTCATCACCTTCTGTATTCCCCTTTTCATTTCTTGCCAGAGACACATTCCCTAACTAGCTCACCGCCAGCATGCCAAACCACATAAACGCCGAGATTTCAAAAAAGCTTAACGTGATCGAGCTCTTAAACTTTCCCCTAAGATAAGCTTGCTCCGTGGGAGAAAGAGAGGAAATTGCATCTAGTGATGGCGTTGCACTGTGCGGCCGCGAATAGGCACGAGGTAGTAGTGCGGCTGCTGCTGGAGAAGGGTGTGGACGTTGACGCAAAGGATAAGAGGGGTTGGACGGCGTTGCACTTGGCAGCCCAGAATGGGCACGAGGCAGTGGTGCAGCTGCTGCTAGAGAAGGGGGCAGACATTGGCGCTAAGGATAAGGATGGAGCGACGGCGATGCACTATGCGGCCGCGAATGGGCACGAGGTAGTTGTGCCCCTATTGCTAGAGAAAGGGGCAGACATTGATGCAAAGGAGGATGCTGTGGGAGCGACAGCGTTGCACTTGGCAGGCAGGTATAGGCACGAGGCAGTAGTGCAGCAGCTGCTAGAGAAGGGGGCAGACATCGACGCAAAGGATAAGAGGGGATGGACGGCGTTGCACTTGGCAGAATGGGCACGAGGCGGTGGTGCGGTTGCTGCTGGGGAAGGGGTCGGACGTTGACACAAAGGAGTATAAGGAGGGAGTGACGGCGTTGCACTTGGCAGCCCAGAATGGGCACGAGGCAGTAGTGCAGCTGCTGCTAGAGAAGGGGCCAGACATTGGCGCAAAGGATAAGGATGGAGTGACAGCGTTGCATGGGGCCGCCGAGGATGGGCACGAGGCAGTGGTACAGCTACTGCTAGAGAAGGGGTCGGACGTTGACGCAAAGGAGGATAAGGAGGGAGGGACAGCGCTACACTTGGCAGCCGCGAATGGACACGAGGAAGTGGTGCGGCTGCTGCTAGAGAAGGGGGCGGACGTTGACGCAATGGACGATAAGGAGGGAGTGACGGCGCTGCACTGGGCAGCTAGGAAAGGGTGCGAGGCAGTGGTACGTCTGCTCACTCCGCTCACGTCGGACTCTGAGTTAGCCATTCACAAACTCCCTACCCCCGCACCATAACAGCTGTCTTCCTTTTATATGCGATCGTCTTTCTTTTGGATTCTAGAAGACACTGTAACCGTAATGTGTTTCTTCTATGATAGTCTATATTTGGAAACTCGGTTAGCGACTCGCAGTGATATAGTACTATATAATAGTTTAACTCAACTCCTTACATACTATCGGTGCGGGGCTAGACGGTCGTGAGCTGAATGCCTACCTGCCATCTTCCAGCTGTGCATTCGTTACATTCTCGCAGCCTTGCGTACGGAAGAGTCAGTTGCTTGCATGACAGAATTGGCGCGTTAATGATCGATCTATCTGTATCCGCGAATCCCGTGTATGCAGCGACCAGATTTGAGCACAAGAGTTAAACGCTAGAGTTTGATGGCAGCGGTTACAATTAAGACAAACTGACAAGTCTGAGTTCTTTCCCTTAGGTGTCTCCGCATGTGGTTCGAATGAAAAGGTGCGACATACGATATTGAGCCGAAGTACCATCTCCTGGCCAATTATAATCCAATGTATTCACTTGTCAATAACTTCTCTGCCATCAATGCGCGCAAACTCATGCACCCGACCCTTAGCAGATTCCGAGCGACCTCAACTCTTCCAGATTTGAAACCGTCTTCATCAACCTTTGTCAAACACCTCGTAACCTTATCCAAATCTCCCCAAAACGCATGCCGTGTATGCGCTTCCCGCTTGTGCTCCAATATAGCGCAAACAACTCCATTAACAACTATATACAACCTGTGTTGCACAAACTGGGAGGTGCCAACCGCTCTATTGAATTAAGATAGTGGTTCTAAGGGATTAAATACACATAATAGTGGTGTTGACTCATTAAGGCTGACTCACTGCTCCTCAGTGCTGCCTACTGGCCTAGAGAGCTTACGAGTGCCAAGAATTTGCAACAACCTGCAGTTAAGATATAGATCACGTGAGGTGATGGCACTTACTAAGCAGGAATGATATACGCCCACGGTATACCGTAGGTTTAGTGTCACGTGTTGGCCTATGCGCCACCCATTTAGGGAGACCAGTAGGAACCCGTAGGAACCCATACAGACCCATAGAGCTAAATACCAAGTATACTAAAGCTAGAGGCTTGTTTTCTAGTCTCTGCAGAAAAGCAGCTTCTTTAGAATTATATTTACTTTAAAGTTGAAATACGCATAAAGGAGTATTCGTTTACTTTAGTGACTAGTTCGCTAAACTTCAGTGACTAGTTCGCTAAACTTCAGTGATTAGTTCGCTAAGCTTCAGTTTTGTCTCACTAAATTTAGTGGACGGTCGCTAAAATTTTAGGGCTATGATCGTCTAGGGGCTCTGCATGCTAATTCTGTTACTGGCCTTTAGGCTTTGAGTCTCTAATTTCTAAGGCTCTACTCACTAATTCTACAGCGCATTTAGTAATCGCCTTCGCTGAATTTTTATAAATTCAAGAATTCTTAGTATAAAACTAAATAGCATGTTAGTTATTGTATTACTTGCAACTCTTTTTAATGCAGAGTGTTGTATTTTTAGAAATGCATAATCTTACATGCTGGTATAAGAACGTAAACGTGTAGTCTTAATTGTTTATGATTGCCTAATCGGGTGGTGCACGGGCCAACACGTGACACGGTATACCTTGGGCACTTGGGTAAAGGAGATTGAGAATCAGTATTGCTCCGCTAATACTAATCACTAAGGCCTGAATGCTAAGCGAATCACACAGAACAAAGATTCCATAAGGGAAACTTGAGCGGTATATATAGACACTGTGTCGTGGGGTTCTGTGGAACCAGGTTGGTTTTCGATTATATAATCATCGATTAATTGAGAGTTTCTCACCGCTGCTTCCTCTCATTTGTCCTCTCATCTGTCCTCTTATATTGTTGGATTCATTAATGGGTTGCCAAGCCAGCTGAGTTTTCAGCTTCTTATAAGTTGCAACTTGCCACATGGCAAATTGGTTCAGCTGCAATGATCAATGGCGTCGAGAACGCCGAACTGAGTTGTATATATA
>Ga0335074_10010494_pt1 | contig 12968 bp, 12 predicted proteins | sample Lox_Sample_23_FD_206715 | JGI IMG/M metagenome (GOLD analysis project Ga0335074, IMG submission 206715) | Soil microbial communities from Loxahatchee National Wildlife Refuge, Florida, United States - Lox_Sample_2.3 | ecosystem: Environmental > Terrestrial > Soil > Wetlands | place: USA...
CCCTCGCCCCAGCAGTGCCAGACCATGCTGCCTTCGCCGCACGGCGACCGCAGCACCAGCGCTGCTTTCTCCAGGCGCTCGAGCAGCGCCGGGGATGGGCTCATCTCTCGCGACGACATGGGCTTCGCCGGCTCCTCGCGCTGATTTCAGGCGGCAGCAGACTTACCGGGGAGCGCGGCGAAAGCCAAGCCCGGCCCCGCCGTACCGGCACGGCGCCGCGGCTTGACGCGCCTCAAGGGCGGTACAAAATGGAGACTCCGGGGTTGTGCGGGGTCCGATCATGTATGCTGAAACGACCCGATCGATCAAGGTTACGGTTAAGCCCTTTTACCTCGAGGACCAGTCTTCCCCCGGCGAGAACCACTATGTATGGGCCTATCACGTGCGCATCGAGAATCAAGGTCAGGAAACCGTGCAGCTGCGCCGGCGCCATTGGCGCATCACCGATGGGCTGGGCCGCGTGCAGGAAGTGCGCGGCCCCGGGGTCGTCGGCGAGCAGCCCGTGCTGCAGCCCGGCGAGAGCTACGAATACACCAGCGGCACGCCGCTCAGCACGCCGTCCGGCATCATGGTCGGCAGCTACGAGATGGAAACCGATCGCGGCGAGAGCTTCGCCGTGGCGATCCCCGCCTTCTCGCTCGACAGCCCGCATCAATCGATCCGGCTGAACTGACCGCCGGCCTCGCAGATCCTCTGGAGCATCCCGACATGGCGTCGAAACCCGAATTGCGGCCCGTTTCCCCGAAATCCGCCGCCGCGCGCAACGGCGCGGCGCGGCGCCCGTCGCGCGCGGAAGCGGAAGCGGCGGTGAAAACGCTGATCGAATGGGCGGGCGACGATCCCGCGCGCGAAGGCCTCAAAGGCACGCCGGCGCGGTTGACGCGCGCCTTCGAAGAGTATTTTTCCGGCTACGACACCGACCCGGTCGAGCTGCTGCAGCGCACCTTCGAAGAGACCGACGGCTATGACGAGATGGTGGTGCTGCGCGATATCCGCTTCGAGAGCCATTGCGAGCATCACCTCGCGCCGATCATCGGCAAGGCGCATGTCGCCTATCTGCCGCAGAAGCGCGTCGTCGGCATCTCCAAGCTCGCGCGGCTCGTCGAGGTCTATGCCAAGCGCCTCCAGATCCAGGAGAAGATGACGGCACAGATCGCCAACACGCTCGACGAGGTGCTGCAGCCCAAAGGCGTCGCCGTCGTCATCGAAGCGGCGCATCAATGCATGACGACGCGCGGCGTGCACAAGCCCGGCGTCGCCATGGTGACCTCGCGCATGCTCGGCGCGTTCCGCACCGACGCCTCCACCCGCCGCGAATTCCTCGCCATCATCGGCCAGCCGGCGGGCGGGCCGTTGGTCAACGTCTAGTTCTCAGTCGTCAGTTTTCAGTTATCAGTAGGCTGCGGCCAGACTGAAAACTGACAACTGACCACTGACGACTTTCTACTGAAAATACCCGCCGAAATGGGCGCTGATCTCGGTGCTCATCTGGTGGTCGAAATCGGTCATCATCTGCTTGGTCATGTCGTACCAGGTCTTGTCGCGGTCGTTGGGCGTGATGCCTTCGAGCACGCTTTGCGAGCGCGTCACCTTGACCGAGACGCTGCGCACCGGCAAGCCGCGGTCGTCGACGATGTCGAGATGCGCCGCGATGCTGGCGTCATAGCGCTCCGCCGGCTCGGTGGTGAAAGCGGCGGTGATGCCCTCGGTCTTCTTCTTGAGCTCGACCTCGACGACCGACGCATCGGTGATGACGAAGCGGGCATGGGCATTGCTGCCGCCGGCGGCGACCAGCCGGTCATGCGCCCAGTTCTCCAGCGCCCGCTCCGGCGGGATGGGGAAGAGATGCTCGACATGCGGCGGCTGGTAGCTCGGCTGGAAATTGGTCTGCACCTCGACATTCGAGACGGCAAGCCGGATCGGCGGCTCGCCGGTGAAGTGGATGTCGGGGAAGGTCGGCGGCGGCGGCGGCGATGTGCAGGCGGCGAGCGTACCGGCGAGCGCGCAGGCGATGACGAGAAGGTGCAAGGAACGAAGCTGCATGAAAATCCCCGACGGTCCCGACGAAGCGAGAGGCGGAGACTGGCATGAGCGGTTTCAGCTGTCCACCAGCGCGTTGATTGCCGCCTCGTCGAAGCCATAGGCGCTGCTGCAGAATTGGCAGGTGACGGTGATCCGCCCGTCCTGCTTCATCGCCGCGCGCTCCTCGGCGGGCAACAGGCGCAGCACCGCCTCGACGCGCTCGCGCGAGCAGCGGCAGCGCGCGGCGAGATCGTGGCGGCGATGGACGCGGACGCCGTCCTCGTGGAAGAGACGGAACAGCAGCGCCTCGGGCGCAAGCCTGGGATCGACCAGCTCGGCCGACGTGCTGGAGCTCATCAGGATGACGGCGCGGCGCCAGCCCTCCTCCGCCGCCTCGCGCCGCGGCGCCTCGCCTTCCGGCGGCAGGCGCTGCACCATGAGGCTGCCGCCGCGCCAGCGCGGCACACCCTCGGCGTCGGGGAGGCGCGCCACCGCCACTTTGAGCCCGGCCTCGACCTGCTCCGACTGGCGGAAATAGTGATGCGCGCAGGCGGCGAGGCTCGCCCCTTGCAGCTCGACGATGCCCTGGTAGCGGTCGGTATGCTCGCCCTGATCGACGGTGAAGGCGAGATAGCCCGCACCGAGGAGGCGCGGCACCGAGCCCCAGACCTCGCCATGCGCCATCGCCTTGGCGAGCTTTGCCTCGTCATATTGCGCGTAACCGCGCACCGCGCCGTTGCTGGCGATGTCGGCGACAAGGAGATGCACCGGCCCGTCGCCCTTGGTCTGGAGCGTAAACACGCCGTCATATTTGAGCGCGCCGGCGAGCGCCGCGGCGAGCGCGATCGCTTCGCCGAGGATCCCCGCCACCGGCTCGGGATAGGCATGGCGGGTCAGGATCTCGTCGAGCAGCGGCCCGAGCCGCACCAGCCGGCCGCGCAGCCCGAAAGGATCGATCTGGAAGGGCTGAACGAGATCGTCGGCGATCACACTCGGCATCGGCAACACCTCGCCGCGCGCACACGCGGCCATTTTGGGGGTGGCGCCGGAAGAGCGGCTCGGCCGCCGCTCAGGCGAGGCACCAGGACAGGATGCCCTTCTGCGCGTGCAGCCGGTTCTCGGCCTCGTCCCACACCACCGATTGCGGGCCGTCGATGACGCCGGCGGTGACTTCCTCGCCGCGCTTGGCCGGCAGGCAGTGCATGAAGACGGCGCCGGGCTTCGCCTTCGCCATCAGCCGCTCATCGACGCGGTAGGGAGCCAGCATGTTGTGGCGATTGACGTTGGCTTCAACCCCCATCGACACCCAGGTGTCGGTGACGACGCAATCGGCGCCGGCGACCGCGTCGTAGGGATCGGTGGTGAGGCGGACGCGGCCGCCCTGGGCGCGCGCCCAATCGAGCACGCGGCGCGGCGGCGCGAGCTCGGCAGGACAAGCGAGGCGGAGCTCGAAATCGAAGCGCGCCGCCGCCTGCATCCAGCTGACCGCGACATTGTTGCCATCGCCGCTCCAGGCGACAACGGCGCGGTCGAGCGGCCCTTTATGCTCCTCGAGCGTCATGACATCGGCCATGAGCTGGCAGGGATGGCTCGCATCGGTGAGGCCGTTGATCACCGGCACGGTGGCATGCTGCGCCAGCTCCTCGAGCTTTGCCGCCTGGGTGGTGCGGATCATGATCGCGTCGACATAGCGCGACAGCACGCGCGCCGTATCGGCGGCGGTCTCGCCGCGCGACAGCTGGCTGTCGCTGGCCGAGAGCACGATGCAGTCGCCGCCGAGCTGCTTCATCGCCACTTCGAAGGAGAGGCGGGTGCGCGTCGAGGGCTTCTCGAAGATCATCGCCAGCATCTTGCCGCTCAACGGCCGCGAGCGGTCGAGGCCGCGCTTGAAGGCGAAGCCGCGATCGAGAATGCGGCGCAGCTCGGCGGCGTCGACCCGGTCGAGATCGAGGAAATGCCGCGGCGTCGCCATGACCGGCGTGGCTCTTACTGCGGCCATTGCCGTGCCACTCCCTCGATGATGCCCATCGCCTCGTCGATGTGGCGCTCCTCGATGATGAGTGGCGGCAGCAACCGCACCACGTTGTCGCCGGCGCCGACCGAGAGCAGCCCGGCGCCGCGCAGCCGGTCGACTATCTCGGTGTTGGGTACGACGCATTTGACGCCGGTGAGCAGGCCGCGGCCGCGCCGCTCGGCGAAGATCTTGGGATATTTGGCGACGGCCGCGTCGAGCCGCTCGCGCAGCATGCCGGCGACCCGCTCGACCTGGGCGAAGAAGCCCGGCGCCAGCATGACGTCGAGCACGGCGTTCGCCACCGCCATGGCCAGCGGGTTGCCGCCGAAGGTCGAGCCATGCGTGCCGGCGGTCATGCCGACGGCGGCGCGCTCGGTCGCCAGGAAAGCGCCGACCGGGAAGCCGCCGCCCAGCGCCTTGGCGGTGGCGAGCACGTCGGGCGGCACGCCTTCCCATTCATGGGCGAAGAGCCGGCCGGTCCGGCCCATGCCGCATTGCACCTCGTCATAGACGAGAAGCAGGCCGAACTCCTCGCAGATCTCGCGCAAGCCCCGGAGATAGCCCTGCGGCGCCGTGGCGAGGCCGCCTTCGCCCTGCACCGGCTCGACCAGGATCGCGGCGGTCTCTTTGGTCACCTTGGCGCGCATCTCGTTGAGATTGCCGAAGGCGACATGGTCGAAGCCCGGCGCCGGCGGCCCGAAGCCCTTGAGATATTTCTCGTTGCCGGCCGCGGCGAGCGTCGCCAAGGTGCGGCCGTGGAACGAGCCGGTACAGGCGAGGATGCGGTATTTCTCGCCTTTGCCGGTCTCGGCCTGGTATTTGCGCGCGAGCTTGATCGCGCCTTCCACCGCCTCGGCGCCGGAATTGCAGAAGAACACGGTGTCGGCGAAGGAATGGTCGATGAGGCGCTGCGCCACAGTCTTTTGTCCCGCCACCTGGAACAGGTTGGAGGTGTGCCAGACCTTGTGTGCCTGGCGGGTCAGCGCCTCGACGAGATGCGGATGGCAATGGCCCAGGCCGGTGACGGCGACACCGCTGGCGAAATCGAGGTATCTCTTGCCGTCGGTGGCAAAGAGATAGGGGCCTTCGCCCCGCTCGAACGTCACATCGGCCCGAGCATAGGTCGGCAAAACGGCTGGAATCACGGAATCTCTCCTGCGCGACAGGGTTAAGGGATAGGGATCGAAAAACGACCGCCTATCGTCGTCGCTGCCGCGACGCCGTGCCCCTCTTCCATTCGAGCCGGCGAAGCCGGCGCTTTTCGCGCGTCATGATCCGCTCCGCTTCCCCTGCCCGCCTGCCCGACTGGACCGAACCGCAGGGAGAAGCGCCAAAGTATGGGGAGGCCGCCAACCCCTGTCAATGCGCGATGGGCGTTGGCCGGCGCCCGAGGCGGACGTCGCTTGCGGATTAGGCTAGCATCCGCCCGGCATGAGGAGGAGGCGACCCATGGGGAGCGCCTGGCGCCTTGGGCGGTTTTCGACGGTGCTCGCCGGCATGATCGCCGCGGCGCTCGCCGTGGCCGTGCCCGCGCCGGCACAAGCCACCGCGCAGGCCGTGGTGCTCGAGATCGACGGCGCCATCGGGCCGGCGACGGCCGAGTACGTGACAAACGCGTTGCACAGCCTCGATGCGCGCGAAACCCGGCTGGTGGTGCTGCGCCTGAACACGCCGGGCGGGCTCGACAGCTCGATGCGCGCCATCATCGCGGCGATGCTCGCCTCGCCCGTGCCGGTTGCCGCCTATGTCGCGCCGAGCGGGGCGCGGGCGGCAAGCGCCGGCACTTATATCACCTATGCCGCCGCCATCGCCGCCATGGCGCCCGGCACCAATCTCGGCGCCGCGACGCCGGTGCAGCTCGGCCTCCCGACCGGCGCCGGGACGCCGAAAGGCCAAGCCCCTGAGGACACCGAGACGCGGAAGATCGTCAACGACGCCGTCGCCTATATCCGCGGCCTCGCCGAACTGCATGGCCGCAACGCGGATTGGGCCGAGCAAGCCGTGCGCTCGGCGGTGAGCCTGCCGGCCAGCGAGGCGCTGAAGCTCAAGGTGATCGACGTCATCGCCGCAAGCCTGCCCGATCTGCTGCGCCAGATCGACGGGCGGCAGGTCATCGCCGACGGCAAGCCGGTCACCCTCGCCACCGCGGACCTCGCCATCGTGAGGCGGCCGCCGGGCTGGCACACCAAGCTGCTGGCGATCGTCACCGATCCCAACATCGCCTTCATCCTGCTGCTGATCGGCATCGCCGGCCTGGTCTTCGAATTCACCACGCCGGGCGCGATCGCGCCGGGGCTCATCGGCGTCATCAGCCTGCTGCTGGCGCTTTTCGGCCTCGACCTGCTGCCGGTCGATTATGCCGGCGCCGGCCTCGTCCTGCTCGGCATCGCGCTGATGATCGCCGAGGCGCATATCGGCACCTTCGGCGTGCTCGGCATTGGCGGCATCGCCGCTTTCGTCATCGGCGCCTTGATGATGTTCCCGGGCACGGCGCCCGGCTTCTCGCTGTCGCGGCCGCTGCTCGCGGCGGTGACGGTGGTGGCCGCCGGGCTGTTCCTGATCGCGCTCTCGCTGCTGCTGCGCGCGCGCCGGCGGCCGGTGATGACCGGGCGCGAGGCGCTGATCGGCGCCGAGGGCGAGACGGTGAGCTGGAACGCCGATCAGGGCCGCGTCCGCGTCGCGGGCGAGGTGTGGCGGGCCCGCGCGGCGCGGCCGCTCACCCCCGGAGCGCGCGTCAGGGTAACGGACCGGCGCGGCCTCATGCTCATCGTCGAACCGATGTGACGGCAGCACGGTATATCTAGAAGGAGGAAGCATCATGGTCGCGTCCGTCGCCACTCTCATCGCCATCCTGGTTCTGGCGCTCATCGTCGTATCGCAAGCGGTCCGCATCCTGCGCGAATATGAGCGCGGCGTCGTCTTCACCCTGGGGCGCTATACCGGCACGAAAGGGCCGGGGCTCTTCCTGCTGGTGCCGGTCGTGCAGCAGATGGTGCGCGTCGATCTGCGCGTCATCGTCGACGAGGTGCCGTCGCAGGATGTGATCTCGCATGACAACGTCTCGGTCAAGGTGAACGCGGTCATCTACTACCGCGTCGTCGATCCCGAGCGCGCCGTGATCCAGGTGACCAATTTCACCGCCGCGACGAGCCAGCTGGCACAGACCACGCTGCGCTGGGTGCTGGGCAAGCACGATCTCGACCAGATGCTCGCCGAGCGCGACAAGCTCAACGCCGACATCCAGGACGTGCTCGACAAGCAGACCGAGGGCTGGGGCATCAAGGTCTCGAATGTCGAGATCAAGCGCATCGATCTCGACGAGAGCATGGTCCGCGCCATCGCCCGCCAGGCCGAGGCCGAGCGCGCGCGCCGCGCCAAGATCATCAACGCCGAAGGCGAGCAGCAGGCGGCGCAGAAGCTGGTCGAGGCCGCGCGCATCCTGGCGCCAACACCGCAGGCGATGCAGCTGCGCTATCTCGCGACGCTGTTCGACATCGCCGGCGAGCGCACCTCGACCGTCGTCTTCCCCTTCCCCATCGATCTCATGCAAGCCTGGACGAACCGCTCGGCGCCGACGGGCTGAAGCCGCGGTCAAGCGTAGAACGCCGGGAGGGGCCTACGCCCCCGGTGTACACCGGGAGCATTTTTTTCGAGTCAGCGCGCAGCAATGTTGCGCGTGAAACATGGGGTGTACGATGTCAAAGAGCGCGGTACCAGAGGGTAGCACGGCACCCCTCAACGCGACGCCGTCGTCGGGATGCCCGCGTCACGGGCTGGCGGCGGTGCTAATCTCCGACATCAGGGACGGCCAGTCGCGGGCCCAACAGCAGGCATGCGTGAAGCCCGGAACTTCCACCAGGCGGGCGGGCGCATCGGCTGGCAGCCGGGCAAGATAGGCGCGCGCGACATCGGTGCCGACGATGTCGTCATCGGCACCGGTGAAATGGAATTGCGGAATCGCCTTGACCGCGCCGGCGACATCGGCGGGGTCGAGGGACCCCGTGAGCGGCGACAAGTGCTCGCGCCGCGTCCAATAGCCGAGATCCAGATCGGCGGCGACGGTCACGATCAGGGCGACATCGCGGCGGCGAGCTGCGAGCAGGACAGCGACCGCGCCGCCGCCGGAATAGCCGATCAGGACGAGCCGGCGGGCGCCGCTCTGCCGCTTCAGCGCGTCGAGCGCGGCGCTGACACTGTCCAGTATCTCGGGCGCGTGGCGCCGTAAGGTCCATTCCGCGCTTCGACAATTGCGCGCGTGGTCCGGCAGCGTGTATTGGCAGGGCCGGCCGATCCAGGCCACCGGCATCTTCCCGGGATCGGCCAGAGCGAGCCGCAGCGCCACCGGGTCGGTCGGGGTCGGGTCCAAGGCCGGCTCGCCACGCCAGGCATAAGCGAGGCCGTCGCCTTCGAGATAAGCGGTCAGGGTGTCGCCGCCGCTACGCTCGGACGAGGCCACCGCCAGATCGAAGGCGCCGGCCGGCATGATCCGCCAGTGCCAGCCGGCGGCGCGCGCCAGCTCCGGTGCTTCGGCCTGGCGGGACGAGGCGCACGCCGCGAGCGCTGCCGGGACGAGCAGCGCCAGCAGCAGCGGCGTTGCGCGGCGGAACGCTTTCACCGTCCGTCGCGCAGCGCGGCCAGCGCCGCCCCGGCGCGAGCGAGCGCGCCGCTCCAATCGCCCCTGGTGTCCTGGCGGAACAGCCTGACGCTGGGATACCAAGGCGTGTCGCCGCGCTCCAGCAACCAGCGCCAGTCGGGCACGAAGGGCAGCAGCACCCAGCAAGGACGGCCGAGCGCTCCGGCCAAATGGACCGGCGAGGAATCGACGGAGATCAGCAGATCGGCAATGGCGAGGATGGCGGTGGTGTCCTCGAAATCGCGGATCTCGTCGCCGAGCGGCACCAGGCTCATGCCCGGTGGCGGCGCTTTGGCGTCGGCAGCCTTCGGTCCTTTCTGCACGGCGAGGAAGGTAATGCCGGGCAGCGCCAGCCGCGCGAGAGCGGCGAGCGTGGTCGACCGGTTGGCATCGTTATGATGTTCCGGTCGCCCGGCCCAAACCAGAGCAACCAAAGGACGGGGAAGCTTCGCCAGACGTCGGCGCCAGCGGGCGAGTCGCTGCGGATCGGGCGCGAGATAGGGGATTTTGCCGGGCAGGTCGGCGAGCGTCAGCCCCATCACCATGGGCAAGGACATCATCTCGCAATGGAAATCGAAGGCCGGCGGGAGGGTGCCGCGGGTGATGATCTGGTCGAACCCTTCGGTGCGACGCGCCAGGGTCAGAAGCTCCGGAGCGATCTCCAGGATCAGCCGCGCTGCGCTGCGCGCCTTGGCCCAGGGCACCATGCGGATGAACTGGAAGGTGTCGCCGAAGCCCTGCTCGTCGTGAATGAGCAGCGTCTTGCCCGCGATGCGCCGGCCGTCCCAGCGCGGGCGCTGCACCTTGCGTTCGATGAGCGTGGTGTGGGGCAGGCTGTAGCGCCAGTGATATTCCCGCCAGCCGCGCTCGAAATCGCCCAGCAGCAGCGCGGTCTCGGCGAGGTCGAAGCGGCCCGGCAGGTCGCCGGGAACCGCCTCGACCAGCAGCTCCTGAATCGCCCGCGTCTCGGCGATGCGCCCTTGCGGCCGGAGCGTGCGCGCCAGCAGGCGCCACAGCGGAATCGGCCCGCTGCCGGAAGCGAGGTGCGGGCGGAGGAGCGCCTCCGCCGCTTCGAACCGCCCCGCCGCGATCAAGCCCTGGACCTGTCGCTCCAGCGCCGCGATCTCGGTCATCGCGTCGCGTCGATGCCGAGCGCCGTCAGGAGCGGGCCGAGATGGGCGGCGTGGGCCTTCCAGCGGCCGGCCGAGGTGCGATAGATCGGCTGGCGCACCTGGTTGACGCTGGCGGTGCGGACCGGGCGGCGGGTCGCGTGGAAAGTGAGGCAGGACTCGTCCCAGGGCAGGCCAAGGAAGGCGATCAGCCGCCGCGCCTCGCTCTCGAGATCGCCAACCACGGCCTCGTAGTCCACCTCGATGAAGCGGTCCCGCGGCAGCACGGCGCGCCAATGATCCATCAGCCCCTGATAGGCGCGATGGAAGCGGCCCAGCTCGGTCAGGTCGTAGGCGAAGGCCTGCTCGGCGCCGAACAGCTTGGTGTAGCAGGAGAGACAAGTGTCCACGGGGTCGCGGCGGCAATGGATGATGCGGGCGTTGGGCAGCATCAGATGGATGAGGCCGGCATGGAGGAAATTGGCCGGCATCTTGTCCACGACATGGGACCGCCCGCCGGCGAGCGGCTCCAACGCTGCAAGATAGGCCTCGCTCATCCGCTTCAGCTCCGCCGGCGCCAGGCGCCTCACCGCGGCGGGATAGTCGCCGAGCCCGTCGACCAGGCGCTGCACCCGGCGCAGCTCTCCGGCCCCTTGCACCTCAGCGTGCGAGGCCAGGATCTGTTCGATCAGCGTCGTCCCGGAGCGCGGGATGCCGAGCACGAAGACCGGCAGCGCCGAGCCGTCGCCCGCTCCCGCCAATTGCGCCATGAGGGTCGGCGTGAAGGTGTTGGCGATGTCCAGCATCCAGCGCGCCGTCGCGTCGGCATCGAAGCTGTAGGTGGACCGTTTCATGCGGTTGCCTTCCCCGAGATGGCGGAAGGCGCGCGCCGAATCGCCATGGTCGAGATAGGCCTTTGCCAGGGCGAAATGCAGCGTCATCCGGTCCTTGAATTCGCCGATCCCCGGCGGACCCAGCAGCGCCTCCATCCGGCCGATGTCCGGGTCGTCGGCGGCGAAGGTCTTGAGCTCGGCGCGGTTGCTCCAGGCCGAGGCACAGCGCGGATTCGCCTCCAGGATACGCTCAAGCAGCACCGCCGATTCGCCCGCCCGCCCGATCTCCATCAGCAAGGCGGCCTGGTTGATGCAGGCGGACTCGCGCTCCGTGCCGGGCAGGGCCGCCGCCTTCTCGAACGACGCCAGCGCCTGGTCGTGCCGGCCGAGCGCCTGCTGGATTTCGCCGAGGGCGTTATGCGCGTTGGCACTCTGTGGCGTGGCCATGATGGCGCCGGCTGCCGCGGCCAGCGCCTCGTCCAGCCGGTCATCATTCTTCAGTGTGCGGGCGCGCGCGGCGAGGCCGCCCGGATGGTTCGGCGTGAAGGTCAGCAGCGCGTCGAGCCAGCGCAACGCCTCGCCCTGGCGCTGGCGCGTCAGCTCGACCTCGGCGAGATTGAGGTAGGCGTCGGCCATGCGGGGATTGAGGTGGATCGCCTGTCGTGCCGCCGTCGCCGCCTCCTCGTAGCGGCCGAGCGCATGCAGCAGAAAGGCGAGGTTGCTGTGCGCCTCGGCATAGATTGGCTGGAGCGACAGCGCCCGCTCGTATTCGGCCGCGGCACGCGTGAGGCGTTTGAGCCGCAGATAGGTGTTGCCGAGATTGTTGTGGGCCTCGGGATTGTCGGGCTGCAGCCGCGTCACCCGCTCCAGGCAAGCGGCGCTTTCCTCCAGCTTGCCGGCTTCCTGGAGCACGATGCCGAGATTGTTCCAGGCGGGGACCAGGTCCGGGTTCAGCGCCGTGGCACGCCGCGCCGCCTGCTCGGCCTCCGCCAGCAGGCCTTTCTGCCGGCACATCTCGGCGAGGTTGCTGAAGTAGACCGCCGGGGCGCGCGGCGCCAGGCAGGCCTGTCGCAGATGCTGAAGGCCGAGATCGAGATTGCCGAAAGCGTGGGCCATCACGCCCAGCAGATGCAAGGCGTCCGTCTGCCCCGGCCAGGCCGCTAGCACGCGCTGACACAGCAACTCGGCCTGCGGCGCCTGCCCGGCTTCCCAATGGGCATAGGCGCGTTTCAGCGCCTCGTCGATCGTGAGGTTCTGATCCTGGCTTTCGGGCGGAGGGGAGGACGAGCGATTGCGGCCCATGAAGGAGCTTGCTAGTGGGACAAGGATCCCAAGGCGGCCGTCAGCCCCTCGAGACGGATGGGGATGTCGGTGGTCTTGGCGTCGGCAATGGTATAGCGCACGGTCAGGGTCTTGCCCTGCTCGAACTTGTCGACCGCGTCCTGGTCGAGCACGGCCGAAGCATCGCACCCCTCCGCGCTGCAGCGCTCATAGGGCAGCGTGATCGGCTTGCCGTCATCCAGGATCAGCTGGAGCCCCGGGATCAGCGCCACGCCGAGGGGCGCGAAGACGATGATCCCGGTCTTGCCGCCTTGCTGAAGGTCGAAGCGGATATGGGCCACCACGACCTTTTTGGGCATGGCGATGGCGAACTGCTCGACCCAGCAGGGATGCTCTGCCGCCGTCTGGTCGCACTGCTTCTGCCAGAACTGCGGCGGAATCGGCACGAGCGATACCGAAGAATCGGCGGCCGGCGCCGCCGGGCTGCCGGCCAGCAGGATCGCAGCCGCGCCGGCCAGGCGGGAGAGAATGGGCTTGCCTTGCATCGGCTGAGAATGGCCCGAAAGCGCTCAGAATTTCCAGAGCAGCTTGAGGAGGCCGGTATGGCTCTGATAGCCGGAGCGCAGCTCGCCGTCATATTCGACGCGGAAGGAGAGGCGGTCGCTGTGGTCGAGGGTGACGCCGGCGCGCAGGCGGGCGCCGTCGGCGGCAATGCGCGGAATCGAGACGACGAAGGTCTGGCCGCCGATCACGCCGCTGGTGGCGATGGGGCCATGGGTGTAGTCGTGCACCCATTCCCCCGTCAGCTCCGGCGTGATCCGGCCGAGGCCGGTCGACAGGCTCCAGCTGGTCTTCAGCCCGAGCACCTGGGTGAGGCTGTTGAGGGTCTCGTGGTTCACGCTGAGGTCGGCCACGCCCGCCCCGCTCTCGCCATAGGCGTCGTCATGCGCGTTGATCCAGCGCAGCCCGACCAGCGGCGTCACCACCAGATCCTGCGCCCGGCGCAGCGGCAGGTCGTAGCCGAGGAGCGCATCGGCGAGGTATTGCTGGCCGTCGTAATTGGCCGACGCGGTCTT
>Ga0335074_10010495_pt1 | contig 12967 bp, 9 predicted proteins | sample Lox_Sample_23_FD_206715 | JGI IMG/M metagenome (GOLD analysis project Ga0335074, IMG submission 206715) | Soil microbial communities from Loxahatchee National Wildlife Refuge, Florida, United States - Lox_Sample_2.3 | ecosystem: Environmental > Terrestrial > Soil > Wetlands | place: USA: Florida...
ACGGCATCCTGCCGCTCAACCCCAACCCGAGCACCAAGGAGACGATCGCGGTTATCGGCACCGACGGCGGCGCCGCGGTCGAGCTGGCCGGCGGCGGCAGCGGCGGGGTGGACAGCTCCAACACGGTGTGGCCGCTGACCGGGATCCAGGACGCGGTCGGGCCGAACGTCACCGTCACCTACACCGCGGGCGACGACAACGGCACCACCGACATCCCCGAGGCGGTCGCGGCGGCCCAGGCCGCCACCGACGCGATCGTCTACGTCAACCTGCCCGAGGGCGAGGAAAGCGACCTGACGTCGCTCGACCTGTCCAGTGCGGACGAGACGATGATCGCCGACGTGGCGGCGGCCAACCCGAAGACGATCGTGGTGATCAACAGCGGCGGCCCGGTCGTCATGCCGTGGCTGAGCGACGTGGCCGGGGTATTCGAGAACTGGTACGGCGGCGGCGAGACCGGGGCGGCCACGGCCGCGCTCATCTTCGGCGCCGTCGACCCGTCGGGCAAGCTGCCGGTCACCTTCCCGGCCAGCCTGAGCCAGGTCTCGGCCCAGACCGAGGCGCAGTGGCCGGGCACCTCGACCGGGGTGACCTACAGCGAGGGGGTGGACATCGGCTACCGCTGGTACCAGTCCCAGAACATCACCCCGCTGTTCCCGTTCGGGTTCGGCCTGTCCTACAGCAGCTTCTCGTTCTCCAACCTCTCGGTCGGCGCGTTCAACGCCGACGGTGAGGCCACGGTGACCGCGAAGATCACCAACACCGGGTCGGTCGCGGGCGCTGACGTGGCCCAGATGTACGTCGGCGACCCGGCCGCAAGCGATGACCCGCCCGAGCAGCTCAAGGGCTTCGATCGGGTCACGCTGAGCCCGGGGGCGAGCGCGACGGTCACGTTCCCGCTCACCATCCACGACCTGGCCTCATGGTCGTCGACCGACAACCAGTGGGAGGCCCAGGCGGGCACGTACTCGATCAAGGTCGGCGACTCCTCCGCCAGCCTTCCGCTGAGCGGCTCCGCCAGCCTCGCCGAGACGCTGACCGGGCAGGTCGCGGCGGGCACGTCCGGCGCGGGCACCTCCGCCGCCAACATGGCGGTCAGCGCGAACGTCACCGCGAACTCGGGCGTGCCGGGCGCGGAGACCGTCGGGGTCGTCAACCCGTTCGGCTACAGCAGCCCCAAGGGCGACCCGGTCTCGTTCCCGATGACGGCGGCGGACTCCAACTCGGCCCAGACCCTGACGTTCACCGCGACCGGGCTGCCGCCGGGCATCTCGATCGCGTCGAACGGCACGATCTCCGGCACCGGCAGCACGGCCGGGACCTACACGGTGACCGTGACCGCGACCGACACGAAGGGAGTCTCGGGAACGGCCACGTTCGTGTGGTCCGTCGTGCAGTGAGGTAAGTCATCGCTAGACGGTGATCCACGGCGCCCCGGTTGACCGGGGCGCCGTGGACCGGCAGCCGCAGCTTTCCCTGACGACGAGCCGGGCGGGCAGCCGTTCGACCTGGCGCGGCAATCCCGGCGCGGCGATCCGGTCAAGCAGCAGCGCGCAGGCGCGCTCGCCGAGCAGTCGCGTCGGCTGGTCGACTGTGGTCAGCGGGGGCGAGAACAGGGCTCCCATTTGAATGTTGTCGAAACCCGTCACCGCGACATCGGCCGGAACCCGCATCCCGGCCGCGCGCAGTTCCAGCATCGCTCCGATCGCCATCTGGTCATTGGCGCAGACGATGGCGTCGGGCAGCTCGCGCCGGGGACCGGCGAGCATCTCGCGGATCGCGTGCTGGCCGCTGACGGCTGCGAAGTGGCCGTCGAAAGATCCGGCCAGCCGGACCCCCGGATATCGGGCCAGGGTCTCGTCGAACGCGGTGCGCCGTTCCCGCGCGTCCGGTGCCTCAGGCGGTCCGGCGACATAGAACAGCCTGCTGCTGCCGTGCTGTTCGACCAGGTGGCTTAGCAGGGTGTCGATGCCAGCCCGGTTGTCGACGCCGACGACGTCGGCGGACGGCTCGTCCGGTGAGCCGGAGACAAGCACGATCGGGGTCCGCGACGCCAGCCTCTCCATGTCCCCGGCGGAGTCGAGGCCCTCGACGATCAGCAGCCCGTCGACCTTGGCCGAGATCTTCTGCAGCCAGCGGAAGGCGTCCGTGCCGTCGGTGGCGCGCCGCACCGAGATCAGCACTGACCAGCCCAACGGGGTCAGCGAGGACTCGACCCCCCGTAGTACTTCCTCGACGAACAGCAGGCCCTCGTGCTCGATCGCGGTTTCCGGGCCGCGCGCCTCGATGGCGACGAGCCCGACCACTTCCTTGCGCCGCAGGACCATGCTTTGCGCCGCGCTGTCGGGCACGTAGCCAAGAGCCTCGATGACCTCAAGCACGCGCTGCCGGGTCGACGGGCTGACCGCCTGCTGCCCGTGCACTACCCGGGAGACGGTCGCCGTGGACACGCCGGCCTCGCGCGCCACGTCGTACAGCGTGCAGGCCGACGAGCTACCGGGCCCGCTTGGCGCGTGAGGGTTCACAGGAAAACAGACTACGGCGCGGGACCCGTCAGGTCGTCAGCTGATCCAGGACCTCGGTCTTGATCCTGGCCAGGGCGTCGGTCAGCCGGTCCGGGCCGAGGTTCCAGTCGGGCAGGATGAACTCGTCGAAGCCGAGCTCGGCGTACTGCCCGAGCTGATCGACCACCGCCGCCGGCGAGCCGGAGAGCATCGCCCGGCCGCCCGGCACCGCGGCCCCGCCGAGGTCGATGAAGGCGTTGGCCGAGGTCCGCATCGTGGCTGGATCCCGGCCGGCCTTGTCGCAGGCCGCCAGCAGCGCCGTGCGGTGCACGGAGGCCTGCTCCGGGGTTCCCCAGGTGTTCCACTCGTCCGCCTGCCGGGCGGTGATGCCGAGCATCCGCGGGCTGCGGGTGCCGACCAGGATCGGCAGCGGCGACTGGACTGGCTTGGGGTCGCAGGGGGCGTCGGTGAAGTGGTAAAACTCGCCGTCGAAGGTGGTCGAGTCCTGCCCGAGCATCGACCGGACGATCGTGATCGCCTCCTCGAACCGGCTCACCCGCCGGCCCGGCGGCTCGAGCTCGATGCCGTAGGCGTGGTGCTCGTTGATCTGCCAGCCGGCCCCGAGGCCGAGGACCATCCGGCCGTCCGAGAGCCGGTCGATCGTGGCCGCGCGCTTGGCCAGCAGGGCCGGGTGGTGGACCGAGGTGGGCGAGACAAGCGTCCCGATCCGAACCCGTTCGGTGACCGCCGCCATGGCGGGCAGCAGGCCCCAGCACTCGTACGCGTCGCCTCGCGCGGGCGTCGCGTCCCCGGTGTTGGGCATGGAGTGGTCGGCCAGCCAGACGCCGTGCCAGCCGGCGGCCTCGGCGTAGCGCACCTCGTCAAGGAGCTCGGCGGGCGGGCGGTCGTTATCGGGCCACAGGGAGAACTTCATAGCCCTCACCTTAGAGATACCTAGACGTAGGCGGGCTCGGGGCGGGCGACCTCGCGGGAGGGAGCCCCGGGGGGCGCGATCGCGGGGCGGGATGCCTCGGGGTGCGGCGCGGTGCAGGCCAGGCGGGCGAGCGCGAGGCTGGTGACGAGCACGGCCAGGCCGGCCGCGACCGCGCCGGCCACGCCGATCCGAGGCGTCTCGCCGAGCAGCCCGACGCCGACGGCCACGCTCGCCACCGGGGTGACCGCGGCGATGATCGGCAGCGTGAGGATGGGCCGGCCGGTCTGGTAGGCGCTCTGCGTCAGCAGTACGTTGCCCGCCCCGCAGACGACCACCGCGTAGACGGTCCACGAGGTGGCGAGGGCGGCCGCTCCGTGGCCTGCCGCGTGCGAGAACCCCATGGTGACGACGGCCGAGCAGGCATCGGCGAGCCCGGCCGCGACCGCCAGCAGGATCGCCCGGCGGCGCCCGGCCGCCCGCAGGCCGGCCACGGCCGCCGCCAGCGCGGCGCCTCCGGTGGCGGTCGCGGCCAAGGCCAGCGCCGCGCCGTGGCCGGGCTGGGCCGCCAGGTGACCGCGGCCGGGCGAGGTCAACGCCAGGAACGCCGCCACCGAGGCGATGACCGTCAGCGCCGCGGCCCACGAGGCCCGGCTGAGCGGACGCCCCGACCAGATGCGCACGATGATCACGGCGACGACGAACTCGGCCGACACCAGCATCTGCACGGTCGCCAGCGATCCCGACCGCAGCGCGACCGCGTGCGCGGCGAAACCGCCGATCTGCAGCGCGATGCCGAGCAGCCACAGCGGCTGGCGGGCGAGCAGGAGCAGCAGCCGGGGGCGCCCGGCCGCCGACTGCGGCGCCGCCGCCGCCTGCCGCTGCTCCACCGCCGCCCCCGCCCCGTAGAGGACGGCGGCGGCCAGCGCGGTCACGATCATCACCATCATGGGAACCACGCTAGAAGCGATGCATCGCGTCAACCATCCGGAAGGTCCCCCAATCCAGGGTGGGGTTAGCCCCCCTTCATCCCTGACGCGCGGGCGGCGGCTTTCTCATCGGCAATGCCGCAATTCGCGGCGTAATGTCCCGGCTATGGGCAACGGGAATGCCAGTGGCTGGCGCTATACCGCCCGCTACGGCTGGAATTGGCGCTCGGCCCGGGCGGTGAGCGGGGCGCTGGCCAGCCTCGCGCTCCCAATGCCGCCCTGGTTCCGCGCGGTCGTGGCGCGCTGCCTGCTGACCCGAACCGCGCTGCACGTCGACGGCGAGGGCATCTGGGGAAGTGGGGGGCCGCCGTCGGCCGGACCGTCCTGCTGCCCGTGGAAGGACGTCACCGACGTCGTCGTCTGGGACTACCACCACCTGCGGATCATCGGGCTCGCCCGCCGCGGCGACGCACTCGGCGGCGGGCCGGCGGCCAGGGCGCTGGCGTCCCGCGCGCCCCGGCAGTCGCGACCGCCCCGGCGGCGGGCCGTGCTCCGGCATCCGTCCTATGCCGCGTTCATCGCCCCGGACGGGTCGCCCTACGGCGCCGCGAACGTGCTGACGGCGAACGGCTGGTGCGTCGACAAGGCGCGGCTGCAGGCGACCGTGCGGCATTTCGCCCCGCACGCGCGGTTCGTCGACCTGTCCGGCGTGAGCGTCAGCGTCGGACCGGAAGCGGGCGGGCCGTTCGGGTTCGCCTTCGAGGTTGCGGCCGGCCTGACCGAGCTAGTCGGCTGGCGGCGCCTCGGCTGGCTGCTCGGCGTCGGCGCCGCCACCGCCGTCCTTGCCGTATCGGCCGCCAACCTCGGTGCAGGCGCAGCCCCGATCGGGGTTGCCGTCGGCGCGGTTGCCCTTGTCGCGCTCGGCTGGCGGGCGGTCTCCGTGCGCCGCCGGCGGCGTCGGGCCGAGCACCCGGAGGCCTGGCTCGAGTACGGCCGCGAGGGCGCGGAGGGCTCGCCGCTGGCCCGGCTCCGCCGGGGCCGGCTCGCCGCCTGGACGCTGCGCGGGCTCGGGCGATCCACTAGAAGGTAACTGAGTTCTCACTGCCGTCACGTCTGCTGGGGGTAAGAGAGCCGGACGGAGGAGCCGGCTCGCCCTTACCCAGGGAGCAGCGCGATGCCAGTGATCTCCGTCGGGACCGAGAACTCCGGCCCCATCGACCTGTACTACGAGGACCACGGCAGCGGCTCGCCGGTGGTCCTCATCCACGGCTACCCGCTCAGCGGTCGCGCGTGGGACAAGCAGGTTCCTCCGCTGCTCGCGGCCGGCCACCGGGTCATCACCTATGACCGCCGCGGCGCGGGCAAGTCCAGCCAGCCGGCCTCCGGCTACGACTGGGACACCTTCGCCGCCGACCTGTCCGTGCTCATCGACACCCTCGGCCTGGACGGCATCGCGCTGGTCGGCCACTCGATGGGGACCGGCGAGGTCACCAGGTACCTCAGCAACTACGGATCGTCGAAGGTCAACCGGGCGGTGCTGATCGGGCCGATCCCGCCCTACCTGTCGCAGGCGCCGGACAACCCGGAGGGGGTGCCGGCCAACCTGTTCGACGGATTCCGGCAGTCCGCCGCGGCCGACGGGCCCGCCTGGCTGAAGGGGTTCCTCGATCTCTTCTACAACATCGACCAGTTCCGCGGTAACCGCGTCAGCGACGAGGCCTACAACGCCAGTTTCAACGTGGCGGTCGGGATGTCAGCCATCGCCGTGGTCGAGTGCGTGACCACCTGGCAGGCCGACTTCCGGGCTGACCTGCCCAAGATCGACGTCCCCGTGCTGGTCGTCCAGGGCGACGCCGACCGGGTGCTGCCGTTCGACAAGACCGGCAAGCGGCTGCCCGGCCTGATCAAGGACGTCAGGCTCGAGGTGATCGAGGGCGGGCCGCACGGCATCCCGTGGACGCACGCCGACCAGGTCAACAAGGCCCTGCTCGACTTCCTGAGCTGACCATGCACCCGAGCTGACCGCGAACAGGAGGGGAAGCGCATCGACATGGCGACTCGAGCACTCAAGAAGGTCCTCATGACCGGGGCGGGCACCGGCTTCGGGCACGAGGCGGCCATGCGCCTGGCGGAGAAGGGCTTCGACGTGATCGCCGGGGTGGAGATCTACGCCCAGGTCCAGACGGTGAAGCGGCAGGCTGCAGAGCGAGGGGTGACCCTCCAGGTCGAGAAGCTCGACGTGACCAACGACGGCGACCGCCGCAAGGCCCTCGACTGGGGAGTGGAGATCCTGGTCAACAACGCGGGCGTCGGCGAGGGCGGCTCCACCGTCGACATTCCCGCGGCCAACATCAGGCACCAGTTCGAGGTCAACGTCACCGGGCCGCTGCTGCTCACCCAGCCGATCGCCAAGCAGATGATCAAGCGGGGGGCCGGCCGCATCGTCTGGGTCTCGTCCCGGGAGGGCCTGAACGTCAACCCGTTCACCGGCATCTACTCCGCGTCCAAGCACGCGGTCGAGGCGATTGCCGAGACCATGGCCGACGAGCTGCAGGAATACAACATCGAGGTCGCCACGGTCAACCCCGGCCCGTTCCTTACCGGCTTCAACGACCGGATGTTCCAGACCTGGGAGAGCTGGCAGGACGACCCGTCCCAGCGGCTGTTCGACTACGCCAAGCTCGCCTTCCCGCGGGCGCAGTTCGATCCCGAGGCGGTCTACCAGACGCTGACCGCCGTCGCCGCGGGCGAGGTCGACCGCTACCGCAACCTGGAGCCCAAGTCGATGCTCAAGGAGACCGAGCACCTCCAGCAGATTCCCTGGCAGCGCAAGGTCACCGACGGCCTCGGGACCCGGCATCAGGCCATCACGCACTCCTACGAGATGCAGCCGGAGACCCCGGTCGCCAGCTGACCGTGACAACCGCCCGCAGAAGGGGGCCAGCAATGCCAGTCAAGCCGACGCCGGTCTGCCCGCCCAGCGACGGGCGGGGCCGGCCGTGACCGCGGGCGACCGGCGGCCGTCCCGGCTGCAGGACCTCCCGATCGGGATCGAGGCCGCCGGCCAGCGCAGGGAATTCGACAGCATGGGCACGGTCGAGGTCCCGGCCGACCGGTACTGGGGCGCGCAGACGCAGCGGTCGCTCATTCACTTCTCGATCGGCGGCGACCGGATGCCGAAGGAGGTCTACCACGCCTACGGCTACGTGAAGAAGGCGGCCGCGCTGGTGAACGCGGCCGCCGGGCGGCTGCCGGAGTGGAAGAAGCAGGCGATCGCGCAGGCGGCCGAGGAGACCATCGCCGGGAAGCTCGACCAGGATTACCCGCTGTTCGTGTGGCAGACCGGGTCGGGCACTCAGAGCAACATGAACGTCAACGAGGTGATCGGCAACCGAGCCTCGCAGCTGCTCGGCGGCGAGCTCGGGTCGCAGCAGCCCGTTGGCCCGAACGACGACGTCAACATGGGGCAGTCGAGCAACGACAGCTTCCCGACGGCGATGCACATCGCCGCCGTCGGGGAGATCGACGATCACCTGCTGCCGCAGGCCAGGGAGCTCGCCGCCGCGATCGAGGCGAAGGCCGGGGAGTGGGCCGAGGTCGTCAAGATCGGCCGCACCCACCTGGAGGACGCGGTGCCGCTGACGGTCGGGCAGGAGTGGTCCGGTTACGCCGCCCAGCTCCGCGCCTGCGCCGAGGAGGTCGAGCACGGCCGGGCCGGGCTGCTCGCGCTGGCGCTGGGCGGCACCGCGGTCGGGACCGGGCTGAACGCGCCCAAGGGGTTCAGTCGCGACGTCGCCGCGCAGATCGCGGAGCTGACCGGCAAGCCCTTCGTCACCGCCGAGAACAAGTTCATGGCCCAGGGGTCGCTCGACCCCATGGTCCGCGCGCACGCGGCGCTGCGCGGGCTGGCGGTCGCGCTGATGAAGATCGCCAACGACATGCGCTGGCTGGCCTCCGGCCCCCGGACCGGGTTCGCCGAGCTGCGGCTGCCGCAGAACGAGCCCGGTTCCTCGATCATGCCCGGCAAGGTCAACCCGACCCAGTGCGAGGCGATCGTGATGATCGCGATCCAGGTGCTCGGCGACGACGCCGCGGTCGCGTTGGCCGGCAGCCAGGGGAACTTCGAGCTCAACGCGATGCGCCCGGTGATCATCAACAACTTCCTGCACTCCGCGCGCATCCTCGCCGACGGAATGGAGAAGTTCCGCACCTACTCCGTCAGCGGCACCGAGCTCAACCGGGGCAAGATCGAGCAGTACGTGAACGAGAGCCTGATGCTGGTCACCGCGCTGAGCCCGGTCATCGGCTACCAGACCGCGGCCCACATCGCCGAGTCGGCGCTGGCCAAGGACCAGACGCTGAGACAGGCCGCGCTGGCCAGCGGCCACGTCGACGAGAAGACGTTCGACTCCGTCGTCGACCCGCTCTCCATGGTCGGGCACGGCGTTTCCGGCGCCTGACCACTGGAGTCCGCTTTCCAAGGAGGGAACATGAGTACTGCAGCCGGCCCGGTCATCACCGGGGTGCACCACGTCTGCCTGACCGTCACCGACATCGACGCGAGCATGAACTGGTACCAGCAGCTGTTCAACGCCGGGCGCTGGCCGGGGCGGCTGCCGCACTACGCCCGGGAGGAGACCGGGTACGCCGAGATGCTCGTCGACAACGACACCGGCCTGCTCATCGGGCTGCACCACCACAACGCCAACCAGGGCGAGAAGTTCGAGGAGAGCCACACCGGCCTCGACCACATCTCGTTCCAGGTCGCCGACCGGGCGGCGCTCGAGGCCTGGATCGACCGGCTCGACGAGCTCAACATCGGCCACACCGGCATCCGCCGCCGGCCGAACGGGCCCTACGCCACCGTGGTGTTCCGTGACCCGGACAACAACCAGCTCGAGTTCGCGGCCCCGATGCCGACCGACGCTTAGCGACCGGGTCCCGGCGGCGCGTCAACGTAGTTGACCTGATACCTAAGGACATCTTAAGAAGTGATCGCGGTACTCGATGGCCAGGGGTCGCGGAAGGTCGAGAAGACCACCAGGGATTGCCGCCACGCGTCGGCGGCCGCTTCCGCCAGGCCCTGGGCCGACAGCGCGTTTCCCAGCGCCAGCAGCGCCTCCGCTTCCTGGGGGCGATGGCCGGCCTGGCGCAGCAGCGTGAGCGCCCGGGTGAGCTCGTCGACGGCCTCGTCGTGCCGCCTCATCCTGGACAGCACGATGCCTAGTTCCTTGCGCGCCTTGCCCTCCTGCTCCGCCATCGCCGCCGCCTGCCCGAGCGCGATGCCGGACTGGATCTGCGCGACCGCCTCCCGATACCGGCCGAGCTTGCCCTGCGCGATCCCGATGTCGGTGATCGCGCGCGCCTCGCCGCACCGATGGCGGCCCTCCCGGTGCAGTTCCAGCGCTTTCGTGCTGTGCTCGATGGCGAGCTCGAGCCGGCCCTGCCGGATGAGGACCTGGCCGAGAATGGCATGCAGGTAGGCGTGCTCGGTGGTGTACCCGAGTTCCCGGTAGGCGGCCCGCGCCCGCTCCAGGTAGCGCAGGCTGTCGGCGTGCCGGTGGAGATGGAAACTGGCCTCGGCCAGGCTCCTGAGCATATGGCCCTGACCGGGCAGGTCGCCGTCCCGCCCGGCCGCCTCGAGCGCGATCCCCATCGTGTCGATCCAGTCATGGAAGTAGCCCCGCGCCCGGTAGAAGGGCTGCATGGTCAGGGCCAGCTGCCAGGCCGGGAAGCCGAAGTCGGAGTCGGTCGCGAGGGAGACCGCCGCGTTGAGCACCCGTCGCTCCGAGCTGAACCAGGACATGGCGGAGCGGTAGTCGGCGAACTGCTCGGGCGTTACGCCCGGCCGGGGCGGGCCGGGCGCGGTGCGCCTGCGGTGCGGTTTCACCGCCAGCTGAGCGGCGTGGGCCGAGTGCAGGTAGTGATCGAGCAGCCGGGCGGGCGCGGTCTGCCGGTCGATCTCCAGATCGGTGCCCGCCAGCAGCTCGGCCGCGTAGGCGCGGATCAGGTCGTGAAAGGAGTAGCGCCCGGGCCGGTCCTCGGTCAGCAGCGAGGTGTTGGCGAGCTCCGCCATCAGCCGGTTCGCCTCGTCGGGGGAGGCGCCGAGCAGGCTGGCGCTCGCGGCGGCGGTGATGTCGGCCCCTGGGTGCAGCGAGAGCAGCCGGAAGAGGCGGCAGGCGCGCGGGCTGAGGTGATGGTACGACCACGAGAACACGGCCCGGACGTCGGCGGCCACGCCCGCCGGGCCGAGTGCGTCGAGTCGGCTCTGGGTCCGCTCCAGCTCGGCCGAGATGGACTCAAGGGTGAAGCCGGGATGGGCGGCCCGGGCGGCCACGATGGCCAGGGCGAGCGGCAGCTGCCCGCACAGCCGGATGATTCCGTCCACCGCCTCCGGCTCGGCCGCGACCCGGTCGGCGCCCAGCCTGCGCTCGAGCGTCTCCCTGGCGGTGGACACGGACGGCAGCTTCAGCGTGAGCAGCCGGGCTCCGTCGGTCATGGCCAGACCGGTCAGCGGGTTCCGGCTGGTCGCGATCACCAGGCAGCCCTGGGCACCCGGCAGCAGCGGGCGGACCTGCCGCACGTCGCGGGCGTTGTCGAGGACGACGAGAACGCGCTTGCCTGCCAGCACGCTCCGGTACATGCCCGTCCGGGCGTCGACCCCGTCGGGTATGTGCCCGGCCGGCACCCCGAGCGAGCAGAGCAGGGCGTACAGCGCGTCGGCGGGGGCGGTCGCGAAGCCGCTCGAATCGAATCCGCGCAGATCCAGGTAGAGCTGGCCGTCGTGAAAGTGCCTGGCCACCCGGTGCGCCCAGTGGATCGCGAAGGTGGTCTTCCCGATCCCGGCCATCCCGTCGATGACGCAGATGCCGACGGTGGGACGGCCGTCGTCGCGGCCGAGCATCTGCTCCGCCTGCGACAGCTCCGCCTCGCGGCCGGCGAACGAGGGCAGGTCGGCGGGCAGCTGGGCCGGCGCCACCAGCGGGACCGGGACGCCGGGGGATGAGCGGTCCGCGGCCGGCCGGCCGGCCATCGGCAGCTCCTGCCTGAGCACGCTGGTGTGCGCGGCGCGCAGCTCCGGGCCGGGGTCGACCCCGAGCTCAGACTCGAGCCGCTCGCGGACCTTCTGGTAGTGCTCAAGCGCCAGCCCCTGCTGCCCGTTGGCGGCCAGCGCCAGCATCAGCCGCGCCTGCAGCGATTCGTCGAGGGACTCGCTGGCCGCGAACTGCCTCAGCAACGGCAGGATCTGCTGCGGCTGGGCGCTGGCGAGGGCGGCGTCGGCGGCCAGGCCGACGGCGGCGACGTACTCCTGGTCGACGGTCGAGAAGTGAGCGCGGGTCCGGCCGTACAGATCCAGGCCCTCGCCGCACGCCCCCCGCCGCAGGCCGAGCGCCTCGGTCAGCAGCCCGAGGGCGTCTTCGGGCTGGTTGGCGGCGTGCGCCGACGCCGCGTCCTGCACTAGGCGGCGGAACGAGATCAGATCCGACGTGTCCGCGTCGGCGGCCAGCCGGTAGGCGGTGCCGTGCCTGGTCAGCCACCGTCCGCCGGCCCTCGCGGCGAGATCCGGCTCGAGCACCCGCCGGATGGCGCCGATGTGCTTGTGAATGACGTTGACCGCGCTGGCGGGCGGCCGCTCCTCCCACAGCAGCTCGGTCAGGTCATCGATGCTGACGAGGTAATTGGCCCTTATCAAAAGCAGCGCGAGAATTGCCCGCTGCTGGTTAGAGCCCAGATTCAGCTCGGTCGGACCCCGCCACGCGCGGATCGGGCCGAGCATGCTGAACTGCACCTGATCGGCGGGCAGGCAGGGTCCGGCCCGGCCTCCGGCCGGACGTGCTTCCAGGTCTGAGCGGTTCATGCAAGCGACTGTCGCAGATACGCGGGACACTATAAATGCCTCCGCGTAGCGGCTTCCTGCTCAGTTATTGCCCATTCCACTTGGCATACCGCGTTCCTGCTAGATAATGTCGCGGTCCTGCTGAATTGCAGCGGGATCGCTTGACGCATCGGTCGGCTCGTCCCGCTGGACGCGCAGCTCCCGGCGCAGCGCGCGCGAGTCGCTGTAGGTGCGCGGGGTGACGCCGAACCGGCCGCGGAACTCGCTGATGAAGTGCGACACGCTGCCGTACCCGACCTCTTGCGCGACCCTGACGACGGTCAGCTGGCCGTCGATCAGCAGCTCCCGGGCCTTGTCGAGCCGTATCTCCTTCACGAACTGGTAGGGCGACCGGCCGGTGATCTCCCGGAACAGGTGCGCGAACGCGGACGGGCTCAGGCTGACCTGCTCGGCCAGGTCGGCCACGGTCAGGGGCTCGGACAGGTGCGCGCGCACGTACTCGAGCACGGCCGAGACCGGGTTGCTGGCGGACTCCGCCGCCGCGATGGCGAGCAGCCGGGAGTACTGCTCGCGCTGCAGCACCCGGTACACCATTTCCCGCAGGTACATGGGGGCGAGCACGCGACGGTCGGCGCCGGTGTCTATCGAGCCGAGGAAGCGCAGCGCCGCGCCCGCCAGCTCCTGATCGAGGGCCGACACGAAGCCGTTCGGCTCCGGCGGCTCCTCCTTGCCCGGCCGCTGACGGAAGGCCGTGGTCCGGCGCTCG
>Ga0335074_10010496_pt1 | contig 12966 bp, 17 predicted proteins | sample Lox_Sample_23_FD_206715 | JGI IMG/M metagenome (GOLD analysis project Ga0335074, IMG submission 206715) | Soil microbial communities from Loxahatchee National Wildlife Refuge, Florida, United States - Lox_Sample_2.3 | ecosystem: Environmental > Terrestrial > Soil > Wetlands | place: USA...
ATTCGCTTGACAGACGAGGGCGGGGTTCGCAGAATCGCGCGTCCCGGGGGTGAGGTAGCTCAGCTGGTTAGAGCGTGGCACTCATAATGCCGAGGTCGAGGGTTCGAGTCCCTCTCTCACCACCAAATCAAAGGGGATTGCGTTTTTTCGTGTTGTGGCGCGATCTTTCTCGCAAGCGCCAGATGCACGCTGCGAGTCAACGTACCGGCGGACATAGAAGGGGAATCGCCTCACGCTTGTTTCGCCGATAGACCTGGAAGTCAGTACGATCGATCGTTATCACGGAGTGCTTCGGAAATAACTCACTCATCCGGACCAAGCACAAATCAGCAAGATCCGGATTTTGGTCCGCGAAGCGATCGGCCAGACGGGCAAGCTGAACGAGATGCTCTCGGCAATCGAATGCCAGCGTGACGAGTCCTTCATTGATCATCGCCAGAGCCACGGCCGCACTCTCTAGGTGGAATGCCGTCTCTGCGATAACCGCCTCACAAGTCAACAGTGGCTCCGTCACTCCAGTGGCAATTTGCGCTGCCCACTTGTGATGTTTGTCATTGGCATTCGCAAACGCCACCAAGAAGCCCGTGTCAGCGATGCCTTTCACGAACGCGAAAATCCCTTGCGCGTCGACAGGTCGCGCACCCCATGCACAGAACCAGCGAGCCTCATGAATGAAGGCTCCTTGCCGCCGTCGCGCGCTTTCTCGAGTTGCTCACGGACAATGCGTCCCTTTGGAACCCCGGATTGTCTTGACGCCTGCTCAAGCCAAGTCGCAAGCTCTTCCGTGAGTCGAATTGTTACTGTCTTACTCATATGGCGAAAGTGTAACACATCTGGGATGTGGGCCGATCAGTCTTGCGGGACCCGGTGCTGCTTCGTTATGACTCCACGCGGTAAGGTGTTGAAAACATTAAGCCTATTTACTGAGTGGCTGCTCCCGAGGCTGAGGGTTGAGCGCAAGTCGGGACATTACTTTAGGCCGCGCCGCGCAATGAATGGAGTAGTCCCCCGATGCTCATTGCTCGAGCCCCTAGTGCCAACACGGTATCGTCCTTGTCTTCCGCTGTTGTAGCGTGCACTACGATGCACCTAGTTGGGTGATTGCTGATGCTTCGCGCCAAACTCAGCACGCTCCTTGCTGCGTCGGGGTATACGGTCCGCGACGCCCTGGCCTCGATCAGAACGAGTTCTTGTGCACGAGAAGGCACGATAAAATCGACCTCTAGTCCGCGCTGATCGCGGAAATAGTAAAGCTCACGGCGGCGCCCTAGATTCGACTGTTGCTTGACGATTTCGGACGCCACAAATCCCTCGAAGACAGCTCCCGAGAAGGGTGATCGGCCCAGTGCGCGAGCGCTGTCGATGCCCAGCAAATGGCATGCGAGCCCCGAGTCTGTGAGATATACCTTGGGGGATTTGATGAGACGCTTGCCGAAATTCTCAAAATACGGCGGAACGAGGACGATTTGGCCGGTTGTTTCCAATATACCGATCCACTCCGTAATCGTCGGCACGGACACGCCTAACGGCGCGGCTAGGTCGGTTTTGTTGAGGATCTGGCCGGTGCGGCTAGCGATCAAAGACAGGAAGCGCCGGAAGGTGGCTAGCTCTCGGATCTGACTGACTTGACGAACGTCGCGCTCGAGATACGTCTGGAGATAGGATTGGAACCAGAGTTCGGAATCACGTGGTCGCGCCAGAATCTCCGGATATCCTCCACGGAACAGCGTCACCTTGGCTGTTTCGACAGTTGAGAGGGGTAACAGGTGCAGCACGGCGGCTCTCCCCGCCATCGATTCGGTAACCCCGTGCATCAACGCAAAGTCCTGCGATCCCGTCAGCAGCCATTGACCCTTGCGGGGCCCACCCAAGTCGATTCGAGCTCGTATGTAATTTAACAACTCGGGAGCATTTTGGATCTCATCCAGAATGACGGGGAGTTCGAGACTGTCGAGAAATCCCTGAGGATCCGATTGAGCGGTCCCAACGATCGCCGGATCTTCCAAGAGGCGATAGCCCGCCGAGGGGAACAGGCGGCGAAGCAGCGTCGTCTTTCCCGCACGCCTCGGTCCTGTCAATACTACCGCGGGGAACGCGCGCGCAGCCCTGGTGAGAGTTGCTCCAAGCTGTCTCTTGATGTACCGCATCGTGGTGTAATATAAACCAGTACCTTAGAAAACACCATAGTAAGTAAGTGTCGGCCGTCCCGAAATAGGAGCTTGCAGTTAATGGATTCCGTCATCCGTGCCTTGGACGCCGGAGCGGGGTTCATTGATGAAAGCCGCACGAGTGCGGCCGTGGTGGGATAGGGCGCATCGCGTTTCGCCGAAAACCCCATAAAAAGCCTGGCGCTGTGATTGATGAGTATTCCATCGGTGGCGCGCGTGCCGGCGACGATACTATGCTTGCAGCGGCAACCTTGAAATGGAAAGTCTATGTCGAAGAAAGCGATCTCAACACAACGCGGCAATGCAAGATCCAAGCGCACGGTCCTTGAATCGATCACGGGCGACGACGCACTCGCGATTCTCAAGAGTCTGGCGGCGCGCAATCGAAGTCTGGCGCGAGAAATCGAGGAGCTCGCCAAAGCGCGTTTCAGTCCCGCCGAGATGGATGTAATCGCGGCGAATGTGGTGATGGAGCTCGAATCCCTGGACGTTGAGGAGGTATGGGACAGATCGGGCAGCAACCGCGACGAATATGTGGAACCCAGCGAGGCGGCTTGGGAAATGTTCGAGGAAGCATTGCAGCCATTCCGGGATGAAGTCGCCAGGTTTCAGCGGTTGTCGATGTTTCGCGAAGCAGATTTGGCCTGTCGGGGAATCCTGAAGGGGATTTACGACTTCAACGCAGAATCCTCTTCGAAGCTCAAGGAGTGGGCGGTGGATGCACCGGGCGAGTACTTTGGAACGGTGCTCGATGACTGGCAGAGGCTTTCCCGACAACCTCCAGCCGTGGACAGCATGACAGAATTCCTGAAAACAAAATGTCCGGAGTGGGCCGAACGGGCGGCAAAATCCTTGCGTCGGAGGAGGCGATGAACACCAGGAATAGGACTCGCGCTCGCCACTTCCAGAGACCGCGTGGCGTGCTCTAAACGTGCTCTAAAACAGGGAGCGCTCTGCGCAGCCGGCGCCGAAAGCGGTATGCCCTTTGTGTGCTGGTGATACCCGGTATTTGGTGGTCTCAGGCAGGCTGTGACCTATGACTCAATGACTTGAAAAAATCGGCTGACACTCATCATGCCGAGGTCGAGGGTTCGAGTCCCTCCCTCACCACCAAATCAAGCGCTTGCTACTCCAGCGCGACCTGCCCACGAGCGTCGGCGCGTGTCCCAGCTCCAACCCCCTCCTTCTTGCGAAGCCCGGTGGCCAGTGCTGGTACGCCGCCGCATGCCGCACCCCGGCGCGCGGTGACGCCGTCGGTAAGGCCTATTGACAATTGCAAACGCCGCGATACTCTACCCGGCCGTAAATTCGCCGCAGGCGAACAACCGTTCTTTCGGAGAAGGCCAATGACCTCACGGTCACTGCAAACGACGCGTAGTCATATGTTGACTTGACCGCTTCGGGTTCGGCTCGAAGCGTTAGTTTCGAGCCGGGCGGCCGCACTTTGATGAAAAGCCCCTGGCGTAGCAAACAGGGGCTTTTTTTTCTGGGTGGCGCTCATGAACCGGTTTAAATTCGATCTCGAAGGTATCTCAACGCTTGGCGAGGGGTTTCCGCTGCGTTTGTCGCTGCAGGGCGACCTCGCGCAGACGCTCATCCAGCTGCGCGCGATTCAGACTTTCGATACACGCGCGATGAGCTACGCAATCCAGCGCACGGTGCGCTGCGCCGCGCGGCGTCCGATCGACGAGCTGTTCGATGACCTTGCGCTGCACATGGGGATGACCGCACACCGAGTGCATGCAACGTCCCTGCTGCTCGACGCGCCCGGCGTCTTCATATCGGCAAGTGGGCGGCGCAAAATCGACTATGGCTCGCTGACTTTCGACTTCTGGGCGGACACTCTCCAGCGGCTCGAATGCGCCCGGGATCGCATGTTGCGATTGGTCGGGGAGCAGTTGGCGCGCAGAGAGATGTTTACCATCGATTGGCACTTCCACCAGGCGACGGGATTGTCCAGCGCCTCCTTCGATGAAATGGCCGACCCGCAGCCTTTCAGCGAGGCCTACCCGACGCTCGGTGAACCGGTGGCTGCTTTCGTGGCGCGCTACCTCGGGTCCCGCGAGGCCGTGCTCATCCTGCAAGGCCCTCCAGGCACGGGCAAGACTCGTCTCGTGCGTGCGATTCTGGCGGCGCTCTCCGCTCGCAAGGGCGACAGCGCGCGGGTGCTCTACACTGCGGATCAGCGAGCGCTAGAGAATGACGAGATTTTCGTCGAATTCATTACCGGCAGCCACGATGCCTTCGTGATCGAAGACGCCGATCACCTGCTCATGGCGCGTGCCAACGGCAATGCGGATTTGCACCGCTTTCTCGCGATCGCGGATGGCGTGGTGCGGGCGCAGGGACGAAAGGTCATCTTCACCACGAACTTGCCGAACGTGGGCGACATCGATGACGCGCTGGTACGGCCCGGGCGCTGCTTTGCGACAGTACGCACCCGTGCTCTGGAGTGCGGCGAGGCCGCCGCACTCGCGGCGCGCTTGGGCGCGGATTCGCTAATGCCGGCAGGGCTGCGCTCTATTTCCTTGGCGGCGTTCTACAAACTGATCGACGACGCCCGGGCCGCCGCTACTTCGCGCTGAGGTGAATCATGGGAATGTTCGACGAGATCCATTGTGACGCTGCGTTGCCAGACGACGCCTGCGAAGCCGGGGCGTGTTTCCAGACTAAGTCATTGCCGGACCCGTGCATGTGCCGCTATCGGATCACGGCGTCGGGGCGATTCATCGATTCAGACGGTAATGATCTCGAGCCGAGCGGGTACATAACTTTCTATGCGTACCCGAAGGATCGTGCATCCGGCGACGGCTCTTTCGAGCTCGTCGAGTATCGCGCGAAATTCTTGGATGGAAATCTCGACAGTGTCGTTCGCGTGCGATCGGCAGAGCCGTGCGAAGTCCGCTATGGACTCGCCTCGTTCCGCTGGTTTCCGTTGGCAAATAGGCGGCGCGCCGGCGGGTCGAATTGCTTATAGCGGAGAGGATGCTTGATGATCCGACTGATCACGTTGGTTATCTCATCATAGAAGCGACGGCCCAACGGTTTGCTGGCGTCGGTGTAACGCTGTTGCGCCAGGAGAAATTCAGCGTCGGCCTGTGGATGTAGGACCACCTTCACCGGCCGGTGATTTTGCGCGCTTTTGCCAGCGTCTCGTCGAGCGGTATTCCCTGTACTTTGCCGCTCTCCATATCTGCAATTCGGCGCCGTGTCTCATCCTGCCAAGCCTTATCGACCGACGGGTCGGCTTCACCGTATTTGGCGCGCAGTATCCTATCGACCAAATCGGCGACTGCATCCTCGGGCCAATCGCTGGTCTCTTCGACGATCTGATCTGCGCTCAGTTGCATTTAGCGAGTCTGCATCGGTGCTCGATTGCCTGCAACATTGTGCTCACTGCGAACATGAAATTTTGCGTGAGTTTTGCGTGACTCAGTGCTGCTTCGTCATGCTTCGGGGCCAATTGCTGCAGAGCAATCCGAAGTTCTGCTCGGGACACCTTGGAAAACGCCACTCGTCGCGGGCCTTTCGAAGAATCGCCCGCAGAAGCGCCAAAAGCGGGGAGGAGGAAGATTTTTGAGGTTTTGAGGGGACGCCGAGCCGCAGGTTTTTCATGAGGCCGCTCAATCGACAGGTCACGAGCGAGTCTGCGGCAGCGCCGCAAACCGGTCCGGGGATTGTTGCATAAAAAATACGCGACCCCCGGGGATCCCGATGGGCTTGCACGCCGCAATGCTATAACGTATCGTCTTTCCTGGAAGTCGTAAACGTATAAACTTTGGATCGACTTGAATAGGGGTGATCCCATGCGCAAGCTACTCGCCGTTTTTGCCCTGCTGATGTTGTCGGCCTGCGCATCGATGCCGATGATGGAATCGTCCATGCAATCCGATTTCAACGGCCAGCGATACGTTTCAGGGCCTACCAACATCCAAGACGCCCGCTTCGGCAATCCCGAGTTCTATTCAGACTCGGATGGCCCGTTGCCGCAGTTTCCGCAGTTCTAAGAGCTCGCTCGACCCGAAGCGCGCCGAAATCGCTAGTGAGCGGGTGCCGGGCCGGGCGGATTGGGCGGCCGCGCGGCGGGCGGGGCTTGCACCGGGTGCATCAGCCGCCATTGCGGCAACGGGCCCAGAACCTCGCGAACAGCCTCCCGCGACGCATCCTGCGCAAAGCTTGACGCCGCGAGCAGACACTGCGCCTGGATCGCGGGCAGTGCGCCCACCCATCGCCGGCCCACGGGACTGCGAAAAAAGCCGATCATCGCACGCGTATCGTCCGGCGTAAGATGCCGCGCATACGCCGGAACCCAGGATTCCATCAGCGCATCGCCGCTCGAAAGCCGCCGCTGCGCCCTGCGGATCAAAGCCTCATCCACGTTACTGTCGCGCAAACGCGAGATTATCTCGGCACAGATCGATCGTGCTCGGGCACGCGCGCCGGAGACCCGTATCAGTTCGCGCACGGCGCGCGCCTGTCCAGGCTGCGGGGCCTGCAAGGCGGCGGCTGGCGGGTCCTGCTCGCGCAGCAAGTCGTTCGCCACCGATACGGCCCACGCTTTCGCCGCCGAGTCGGTGTCGCGGGTGATCTGCGCGAGCGCAGCAAGGTACCGCGACCCGAGCGGCGATCGAAAGAAATCCGCCAGCGCGCGGGCGTCGGCGTTCGATACATGCCGCCGGTAAATGGGCGCGTACAGGCGCAGGAGCGATGCGTGGTCGTTGATTCGCGCGGCATAATTGTCCCAAAGCGCCGGCGGCACCTCGGGGTATTTCGCCCTCAAGTCGGCCGTGACGGCCTGCATGGACGCGGGCGCGTGATCCAGGACACCGGTCAATACCATGAGCTGCTCGAGCGGGGAAAGGCTTGCCGCTCGGCCCGGATGCATGCAGCAGCAGAGGAATGCCGCCGCGCCGACGAGGAACCAGCGGCGTAGCGGCGACGGTTTCAGCATCGATGCGGGTCGGCTCGTCGCGTCGGGACGCATGCAGCTCCTGTGATTCATCCAACTCATGTTATAGTGTATCACCCATGGGTATACGCGGACCCACCGACGCTGCGTGCAGGGATCATCGGGACGAGCGTGCAGTTTCTTCAGCTCAGTTTGCTCGCGTGCGCATTTCTAGCGAACTGCGCCGGCGGTATGTTTTTCGGGCAGGTCGCCGACCGCATGCATCTGGCACTCGGATTCAGCGCCGGGACCGTGCTTGCGGCGGGATTCTTCATTTTCATGCCGCAGGCAATCCTCAGCGGCGGTTCCATCCATGGCGCCGATCAGCTGCTGGCCTTCGTGGGCATCGGCTTCGTGATCGCCTTGCTGCTCGATCGCTTCGGCTTCGGCTGGATTGCCGGCAACGGCAGCCATGACGCGATGCGTGAGCGCCATGCCCGCAGCGTTCTGAATGGCGCAGCGATCGGGACCGCTTACCATGTATCTTTTGCCGTCGGTGGACTGGTCGCGGCGGCTTTGTTGACTCACGAGTTCTCCGATAGTGCGGCTCGCACGCGCGAGTTGCGCGAACAGCGGCCGCGGGGCACGCTGCGAGCGTCCGCCATCAGCACGCTTTGCTTTGCGGCGGGTCTTGCCGCGACGAGCTTTTACGGCATCTCGCCGTTCATCCTCAGCGCCGAGCTGGCGCTATTCGGCGGCTATTTTACCTATCTCAGCGCGAGTGACCTCATCCCCGAAAGCCAGCATGCCCACCCCCAGTTGTTGACCGTCGGCATGACGTTCAGCGGTGCGGCGGCGCTGTATCTCGCGAGCTATGTCCTCGAGCGCTGAGGGCGGCCGGGAATCCGTGCAAACCGCTTGGTTCTTCTGCGACAGACTGAGGTAAAATGAGGCATGAGATCAGCACGCCGCTTTGCCGACGCGCGCGGCAAGCACGACCATCAGCGCTGTATGTCCAGGGCCCTGCGGGCCGCCGAGCAGGTATGCGCCGAACGGGGGCTGCGATTGACGCCCATTCGCAAGCACGTGCTCGAGCTCATCTGGAAGCGCCATGCGCCTATCGGCGCGTACGACATCCTGAGTCAGCTGAGCAAGGCAGGCGGCCAGGACGCACCGCCGACCGTCTACCGTGCCCTGAGCTTCCTGTTGAGCGCGGGGCTGATCCATCGCATCGACACCCTGAACGCCTACCTGCCTTGTGAGACACCCGAGCAACGGCATACGGCGCAACTCCTGGTGTGCCGTTCCTGCCGCGCGGTGACCGAGCTCGGCGACCCGGCGATCACCCGATTGCTGTCGCAGCGGGTCAAGGCGGCCGGCTTCACCGCCGATGCGCGCGATCTGGAGATCAAGGGACTGTGCGGGACCTGCCGCGCCGAAGCCACGACGGGCACGGCAGAGCGCTCACTCGAATAATCAATTAGGGGCATGATAGTATCGAGGGATCATGATCCGTCCATGGGCTTCATTCGCGCCATACCGCAAGTCCTTCATGACGCGGACGGTGGTCGTGATCGCGGTGGCGCTGATGCTGGCGCAGTGGGGGGCGGAGCACCACGCCCATTCCCACGACCGGTTTCCCGCGCCCGGCCCGAATCAGCATTCCCACATCAAGCCCTGTCCGCAGTGCCCCAGCTTTGCGCCCGTGGTGACCGTCGCGGGCGGAGCCGTGCCTCTCGCGGTCATTCGCCCTGCACCCACCCGGCCGAGTGAGTCGAGCTCACCGGCCGCGCTTGTCGAACTTCCGATCACCCTCGCGTTTCGCTCCCGCGCCCCACCCATGGCGACCTGAATTGCCGAACGAATGATGCCGTCCTCTGGACGGTTTCTGCGACTCGCTGATTCCGGAGATTCTCCATGCGGTCATATGGGCGCGCTGCCGCGCTGCTGGCACTCGTGCTGGGCTGTGCGGCGCACTCACGAGTAACTGCCGCTGAGTTCCGCTCGCGCGGCGTCCATGAACACGGCTCGGCGACGCTGGACATCGCACTGGACGGCTCCACGCTCGATATTGCCCTGCACTCCCCCGCGATCAACGTCATCGGCTTCGAGCACGAGCCGCGCAGTCCGCAGGAGAAGGCGGCGCTCGCACAGGCGAATCGGGTGTTTGGCGCGCCGCAGGGGCTGTTCGTGCTGCCGGAGCAGGCCGCCTGCGCTTCCACCGGGGTTACTCTCACGCCGATCACCTACGAACACGACGGCGAGGATGAGAAGGCCGGGGCGCCGCATGCCGACTATGACGTCAGTTACCGATTCAACTGTGCACATGCCGATCATCTGGACTGGATCGCCGTGAAACTGTTCGGCCGGATGAAAGGCATGCGCAAGATCACCGCCAACGTGGTCACCGCGACGCTGCAGACGCAGGTCGAGCTCACCTCCGACGGCACGCGCATCGCGCTGCGGCTTTGAAGGCTTTATGACCGACCTGGCGATCGAGCTCACGGATGTCCACTTTGCCTGGCCGCGCGGCGAGCCGGTGCTGGCAATCGCCAAGTTCGAGGTGGCGCGCGGCGAGCGCGTCTTTCTCAAGGGCGCGAGCGGTAGCGGCAAGAGCACGCTCCTGGGACTGATCGGCGGCGTCTTGCAGCAGGCACGCGGCTCGATCCAGATCCTGGGCACGTCGATGCGCGATCTGCGCGGCTCGCACAAGGACGCGTTTCGCGCCGCGCACATCGGCTTCATATTCCAGATGTTCAATCTGCTGCCGTTTCTATCGGTGCTCGACAACGTCACGCTCCCGGCGCGGTTCTCGCGCGCCCGCGCCGCCCGCGCCGGCGTGGATCTCAAGGCGGAAGCGAGGCGCCTGCTGGCGGCGCTCGGCTTGAGCGATCCGCAATTGCTGCTACGCCCCGTGACGGCCTTGTCCATCGGACAACAGCAGCGCGTCGCCGCGGCGCGCGCCCTGCTGGGGCGCCCGGATCTGCTGATCGCTGACGAGCCCACCTCGGCGCTGGACGCCGAGACGCGGCTCGGTTTCATCGAAATGGTCGAGCGCGAATGCGCCGGCGCGGCCACGACGCTCTTGTTCGTCAGCCATGACACCGCACTCTCGAGGGGCTTCGACCGCACCGTCAGCATGGACGAGATCAACCGTGCCGCGAGCACACGCTCGTGGCCCTGATCGCGCTCGCGCTGCGCAGCCTGTGGAATCGACGCACGACCGCCGCATTGACGGTGAGCGCCATCGCCATCAGCGTGGCGCTGCTCCTCAGCGTCGAGAATCTTCGACTCGCGGCGCGCGAGGGTTTCGCCAACACGCTCTCCGGCGCCGACCTCATCGTCGGCGCGCGCAGCGGCCCGATCAATTTGTTGCTGTACTCGGTATTTCGTATCGGCGATGCCACCGCCAATGTCACATGGGAGTCCTATCAAAAAATCGCCAAGCATCCGGACGTCGCCTGGAGCATCCCGATCTCCCTTGGCGACTCGCATCGCGGCTTTCGCGTCATGGGCACGAGCCTCGACTACTTTGCTCATTACCGCTTCGCCGGCGACCAGACACTCAGATTCGCGCAAGGAGGCGTCTGGTCGGACCTCTACGACTGCGTGCTGGGCGCCGACGTGGCCTCGCAACTTCGCTACCATCTGGGAGATTCCATCGTGCTCGCTCACGGCATCGGCAACGTGAGCTTCGCGCAGCACAAGGACAAACCGTTTCGTGTCGCGGGCATCTTGCGGCGCACCGGCACCCCCGTGGATCGAACCGTGCACGTGAGCTTGCAGGCCATCACGGCCATTCACCTGGACTGGCAAAGCGGCATGCAGGCGCCGCCCGGCGAGCGGGTCTCGGCGGCGGAGGCGCGCCATCGAGATCTCACCCCCGATAGCATCACCGCCTTCATTCTGGGGATGAAATCCAAGGTCATGGTATTCATGATGCAGCGGGCCATCAACGAATATCGCGAAGAGCCCCTGCTCGCGATCATTCCGGGGGTGGCGCTACAGCAGCTGTGGAATCTGGTCGGCGTCGCCGATCAGGCGCTTCTGCTGGTGGCGGGATTCGTCGTGCTCGCCGGCTTGCTCGGCATGCTGACGGCCATCTTGACCAGCTTGAATGAGCGGCGCCGCGAGATGGCGATTTTGCGCTCCGTCGGTGCGCCGCCGGGGGACGTATTCTTGCTGTTCATCCTGGAATCGGGTGTCCTCGCTTTGCTCGGGGTACTGTTCGGCGCCGCGCTCAGCTATCTGCTCCTCGTGATCGCCCAGCCCGTGCTCATCGACCGATTCGGGATCTTCGTACACATCCGCATGCTGCGCACCAATGATCTGGTGATTCTCGCCGCGATCATCGGCGCGGCGCTCGGCATCGGGGCGATTCCAGCCTGGCGGGCGTACCGGAATTCCCTCGCGGACGGCCTCACCATCCGAGTCTGAGGCAATACCATGAGAGCCACCTCCTTTCTCGTTCCCGTGATTGCGGCGCTTGCAATCACCACCGTGCTGCCCGCCCCAGCGCCGGGCGCATCGCCGCCTCCCGGCGACAAGCCGGCCCACAAAGGCTTTCTACTGCCGAACAACGTGCTGCAAGTGGACTGGGATGATCTCCTGCCCCCCGACTCGGGCCAACACGCCGAGAGCGTGCCGCCGCCGCCGCAGCACAACTACCTGGGCAACTACCTGGGCGAAGCGGCTCCCGCCGCGAAGCAGACGGGATCATTCGCCGTGAATCCCGACCTGCACGGCCTGACGCTGCGCATACCGGGATTCATCGTCCCGCTGGACTTCGACTCCGCCGGCCGGGTGATGCGCTTTTTCCTCGTGCCGTATTACGGTGCCTGCATTCACGTGCCGCCCCCGCCGCCGAATCAGATCGTCTATGTGACCACGGTCACGCCCTTCCTGGTCAAGGACGGTACGGATGCTTACTGGATCACCGGAAAAATGCGCATCGAGCGCAAGCGAACAGCCCTGGCCTTCGCCTCCTATGCCATGACTGCCACCAAGATCGAGATGTACCCATGAGAAGCAAGTCATGCTACTGCTAGCGCTCGCCGGCGCGACATTTTGCACCACCTGTATCGGCGGAGTGCTGGCCTTGCGCCTCGCCACGGGTTTGCGCTGGGTGCCCGGTTTCAGCGCCGGAGCCGTGGTCGCCGTGGCGTTCTTCGATCTGCTCCCCGAAGCGCTGGACTTGGGCTCCCGGTCCTTCGGCGTGATCTGGATCTTCGCGTCCGCCGCGCTCGGGTTTCTCCTCTACCTCTCGTTCGATCGCTTGCTGCTCTTCGAGGGCCAGCGCTATCGGGAAGAGCTCACGGCCCAGCCGTCGGGTCCGCAGGCTGCAGCGAACAGTCGGCACCGCGCCACCCTGTTCGCGAGCAGCCTGTCGCTGCACAGCTACCTCGACGGCATCGCCATCGGTCTGGCGTTCCAGGCCTCGGCGGCGGTGGGGGCGGTGGTCGCCATCGCGGTGTTGACCCATGACTTTTCCGACGGCATCAACACGATGGTGGTCGTGCTGCGCAATGACACCAATCGCCGCCGGGCGCTCAAATGGTTGCTGGCCGATGCAGTGGCGCCCGGGGTCGGGATTTTTTCCACACTTTTCTTTCGCGTCCCGCCCGATGCACTCGGAATCGTGCTCGCGGTATTTTCAGGCTTTTTCCTCTACATCGGCGCGAGCGACTTGATTCCGGAGAGTCACCGGGCGTTCCCCAAGGCGCAGACCACGCTCATGACGTTGCTTGGAATGGCCGTGCTGTATGTGGCGGTGAGGCTCGCGGAGGTTTGAAGCGGCGCGCGCGATGCGGCCGCTGCCCGTAGGAAAGTGGAGTGCCATGAGAATCGAGTTAGACCCCGACGATCCGGCGCAGCCGGCGCTGCTCGCGGCGCTGCCGCGCTTCAATAGCG
>Ga0335074_10010497_pt1 | contig 12966 bp, 11 predicted proteins | sample Lox_Sample_23_FD_206715 | JGI IMG/M metagenome (GOLD analysis project Ga0335074, IMG submission 206715) | Soil microbial communities from Loxahatchee National Wildlife Refuge, Florida, United States - Lox_Sample_2.3 | ecosystem: Environmental > Terrestrial > Soil > Wetlands | place: USA...
TGTTGCCTTTCTGGTTACCCCGGGGAGGGGGTGGGGGGGTTATATTTCCGGTAACTGCTCTCAGTTCTAAGTTAACTGATTGGTACTGTGCGCGGGGCGCTCCCGGTTTTCCTGGGAGCTGGAGGTGGAAATGGAGTGGTGGGATTCGCGCGGGAGTCCCCAAGGGCGACCTGGGCGGCGTAGAGCAGGCGGCTGCTGGTGTTTTCGCGGATGGCTTCGATGACCACTCCTCTGGCGACGCAGGCGATGAAAGCGCGGATTCCCTCGCGGCTGGTGAGGGCAGGCATGGCATTGCGGAATTGCTCCTGATAACAGTGTGCGCGTGTTGGGCGTAATTATCGGCAAAAGGGCGAACAGTGGGCAGTGAACAGTGGGCAGTGCGCAGTGGGCAGTGCGCAGTGGACAGTGAACAGTGGGCAGTGCGCAGTGAACAGTGGACAGTGAGGCAGTTGAATGGCGGGTTGGCGGGGCTGGGCTTGCGGAAGGGTTTGGCTGGCGGTTCGGAGGCGCGGCCGGAGTGGATGGAGTGAACGGCGTTTACCAGGATCGGTCCTTTGAACGAGACTCAAGCCATGTTCGATGAGCGCATTGCCCTGTAGGCGACAGTTGACGGTGCATCTACCTAGACCAGACTAAAGCCCCTTTTCTGACAACTTGGTAGCTTTCTAGAGGCCGCATTGTTTCCAGCCAACTAGAAACTGCTTCACTCCGTGGGAACGGAAAACTGCTCAGAGCATTAAGAAGAGGAGCTCCACGGTCGCTTTTCTGCTACTATCTATCCACTTACCGGGAATAGAGAGTATGCAGCCCGCCAACCAAGACGCCACCGCGGCCATTCGGCTCGTGAACGATATCCTGAAAGTCGCCTTGCCCGTCCTAGCAATGATAGCGGCCGCGTTGGGCATATCTGGAGACAAGTGGAACAAAGAAAAAAGGCGTCCTACAAGTGTCGGCTATGCTTCCTTGGTTACGGCGGCGTTGGTTGCCATAGTCAGTATTGCAAGCTGGAGAACTGATACTGAAGTCAAGAAGCTGGACAGCGCAACTTCAGACTCCCGACAGGCTGCCGCTGTTGAAGAACAGAAGAAGGCTGACGACGCTCACTTCGAGCAAACTGTGTCGGACTTGAGAACAATCATCACATCCCTGACTCAGACGAGCTCTGCTCAACAGACAACCATTTCTCTCGCTCTAAGACAATTGCCAATCGACGAGATTGAGCTCATGCTCCGCCGGACAGAGATTGAAAGTGCACTTCCCGAAGAACTGAGATCGGAGACTTTCTCGTTTCAAAAGCCTCAGGGGGACCTAGCATTTTCGAAATCCGATGAGGGTTTCGCCCTCCTCTTCGATATCACATCGCGCGAGCGTAGTGGCGACACGCTCGGGGCCTTACGCTTCGGAAAGCAGGCAGTAGATTCGTTTCATTCTGCTGTGCAGCACATCTGCCAGATCGAAATAACACCAGCATCGATTCCTAATGTGGGAATAAACTCTCATGTGCGTATCGGTAGAGAGTCTTACTTGTCCTTTCTGGTGCTTGACAGAGATGTTCTCAATTATTACTTTGCTCCCGACGCCGTACCGGCAGCCTATTATTATGGCAGCAAGGCTCGCCTAGAAATAAGAAGACCAGTCGTCGCGGCATTAGGGGATGCACCTCTCCCAAAAGTTGAGTCATGCGTCGTGCCTGATGAAATCCGATTGCGCATTAGGTCTTTTGGGTTTGACAGCGATACCGGTTGGTTCAAGGTACATTGGACGCATCGATATGATGGCTTCGTAGCCCTCTCTCCAGTCCTTAATTTCACTACTTCCACATCACAGGACCAGCCTCCTCCATCCCGATCGCGTTGAAGAGCTCGTTGAAAGTACCTGTGACACGTCGGCAGATATTTTGCGCTCTCCGCCATCCTGAAACAGGGCTGAGTATAGGGTCGAGCTCTCGCGAAATGAATCGCGCTAGGAAAGCAGGGTAGACACCGAGAACGGGTTCTGTCTAGGAACCCCTAGCAACCAGGGCAGAGTCTCGTTTTGTACATAATCGCCAAGGCACTCACCGAACCAGGATAGGTCCTCAAAAGTCGGCTAGTATCCCGTATCGCAGCGTTCACTCTGCGGGCAATGCTTGGTTGGGGTCGATGCGGGCGGCGCGGAGGGCGGGCGGGAATGCGGTGAGGCGAGCGGAGTTTGGGGCGGGTGCGAGGGGAGGTCATTGCCGTTTTGCAAGCCCGGCCGGAATTGCTGGAGCGGACGGCGTATTTCGGGAGTAATTCCTGGCCTGGAAGGCATTGTGCTATCCCCGGTCCCCAGAAGCGAGGGACCGGGGGCACGCATTCGTTGGTGGTCGGTTTGCTTCCCTGAGGTCGGGGCGACCCGCCTGGATTGAAGGGCGTCTGCCGTTCTAATCTTGCTCGGCAATCAAATAGGAGGCGCATGAACGGTTCGAGCGTCACACGGCCAAGTGCGGAGCAAACCGTTCCGAAAGGGGTAAGTTTCGGGATTCCCGAAAGGGTTAGATTTCGGGCCCTGATCTTCGTTTTGGTTCAAGTGCCGAATACGTTAGAAGAATGCGGCGGGAATCAGCCAGAACCTGCTCGCCGCCGAGAGATCACTAATGTCGGTCGAATACTCTCCCTGAGCAGCCCCACCAAAAGTGCGCTTTCCAAGATAGTACCCCTTGGAAGTCTGGATAGCGAAAGTGCCGTCATCGAAGGGGGAGGCGAAATTGAACTGCTCCCACGTGCTGGCGACGGTAGCGTCGGTGTGTATGTTGTCCGAGCTCTCAGTTCCATAGTCCAGTCCTCCGCCATCCACTGCGGTGACGTAGTTCTCGTTAATCGTTTGCAAGGCGTATGAACCATTGCTCTGCGGGATGAGTGTGAAGCGCGCCCAGTCGATCGGAATGTTTCCATTTGTTCCGGCGAACTGGATAGTGTTTTGCGTTTGTCCCCCTCCGCCGCGTGCGGCAATTGCCTGATTCTTGCTCGCATCGACGATGAAAAATTCGGAGGCGACTGGGCTCTGATGGCCCGGATCGCCCCATTTTCGAATGAAGAAGGTCTCCCAGCTTCCCACTTTCGTGGCGTCGGAGTGGATGGCATCGGTCGTCTTGCCTCCCGCACCGACTGCGGTTAGGAAGTTATTGCTGGAGGTTTGAATCGACACCGAAAATGCGCCCGAGGGGCCGGTCTGTGCAATCCGGAACTGCTCCCAGGCTCCAATACTGACAGCGTCGGTGTGGAGCACGTCTGTGGTCTGGCCCCCTCCATCGACGGCGGTGATGAAGTTTCCGTTGGAAGTCTGGAGGGCGAATAGATTGGCTGTCGGCTCCTTATAGACGTTGAACAACTCAAAGGCTCCGATGGGTGAAGGGGTGACAGCCCCTACATCCAGCACATATTTAAATTGAGTCTGAATCGCACTGTCGCTAATGTCGCCGCCACCACCGTTAGCTAAGAGAAGATAGCCCCCATCTGTTAACAGGTATACGCCTTCCAAGAACAGAGAAAACTCGGGAGGGGTCTGCGGTTGGGCCATTTCAGTTTTCCTCCTTTCACAATTTTGAAGCTTTTTGCCCGAATGCCTCGATAGTAAACCTCAAGGCATGCGAATAGCTTCTCTGTAACTTAAGTGCTTGTATTTCCGCAAACGTTTCATCTTCGTCGTACAAAATTTTGGTTCTGTTGCATTGCTGAACCTTGCTCATCACTTAGGGAGCTTGCGCGCCGGGGAAGTGTCGGTCAATCCCACCCTTTTCGCAAAAGCGCGAAAAGGATGGGGCACCCACTTGCGACTGGGGTGCCCGGGTTAGTCCCCATATTGTCGGCCAGGCTCCACAAACCCGGCGACCCCGCTGGCCTCTAACTCCGCCGACCCCGCTGGCTCCGCTGTGTTTGCCGAAAATTTCGAGGCTTTATTCAGAATTGCTGCTGCGAGATCGCCGTCCGTTCCGCAACCGATTCCACCGGCTCCTCGAGCGGCTCGCGCAGGGTGAGCACCGGGCATCGCGCGTGGGCCAGCACGCGATAGATGATGCGGTCGCGGGCCAGGTTCTCAAAAGCCGAGCGTTGCGTCGCTCCCAGAACGATCAGGTTGGCGTGGCGCTCCACCGACTCCGACAGAATCTCAATAAACGGATTGCCGTGAATCACCACCGGTTCAACGTCGGAGCAGCAGCCAGCGCCGGTCTCGGCGGCCAGCTTGCGCAGCTCGCGCATGGCCAGCGAATCGATCCCCGTCGGCAATCCCTGGCGCATCATCTCATCAACCGGCGGCAACACATGCAGCAGAACCAGCCTGGCCTTCTGGCTGGCGGCTATCGAGCAGGCAAGAGCTGCGCTCGGTCGAGAGGTCTCTCGCAAACTGGTGGCGTAGAGGACAACGCGGTCGTGTGCTCCAACCTCCGCCGGGAGATGAGCCTCGGGTCCCACGGTCATGACCGGGAGGTTCACCGAGCGCAGCACTTGTTCTGCCACGGAACCAATGAGCAACTTGCCGATCTTGCTCCGGCTCCGTGTACCCATAAGGACGCGGTCCGCATCGAACTGGCGAAGCGCGGCGGTAATCTGTTGGGTTGGATTGCCCTCGCGCACCACGGCTTCGCAAAGCACTCCGTGAAGCTGCCCGCGCTGGCTCCAACCGAGCAGCGCTTTCTCGGCAAACTCCACCACGGTGGTCGTGTCGTAGTAAGGCATGCCGGCCGCGTCTACACTCATTGCGGCGCCCGAGGCCAGCACGTGCAAAAGGATCAGGCGCGCCCCTGTTTCCGTTGCCTGCTCGATGGCATACGGCATCAGCCGCTCGAGATCGCTGAGGTCGGTGGCGACGAGAATCACCCGAGGGTTCGCCCAGCGGTGGCCGTACTCTGACATGCCGGAAGAGTGGCACTGAAATTGGAGCGAAGATGTGCCGCCACGCACCCCTAAAAGTGATACGGCTCACCCGATTGACCCGAAGCGCTCGGCCCGGACCGGGCCTTCTCGCGAAACCCCAGGAGCTTGCGGTACGTTAACGCAATCCCGGATTCTACCGATGATCGAAGGGTAGGTTCTGCGCACCCCCGGAGAGTTGATGCGGGCCCAAATTGACGAACGCCATGTAATTGAAGCGACATCCCGGTTCTCGGAACAGATGCTGGCCATGAAACTCGATCCCGAGCCGATCCGGGGGCAGTTCTGCGTGGGTCACCAGCACCTGATAGGGCGCATCGACCTCAAGGGCGCCTGGATGGGCCGCATAGAGATTCGAATGGCCGAAGACCTGGCGCGCGTGGCCACCGCGACCATGATGATGCAGCCCATTGAGACGGTGGCCGATGCCGACATGATGGACGCGATCGGCGAAGTTGCAAACATGATCGCCGGCGTGATCAAGAGTTCGCTGCCCCAGCCCTGCGGAATGAGCCTTCCGCATTCGGCAGTCGAGGCGTGCAATTTTTGCGGCGAGCAGCCCGCTCAAAATTCGATCGACGTTGCCTTTCGCCATGGCGCAGGCAAGATGGTAGTGCGCGTTTGGGAAGACGAACAGGCGCCTTAATGTCGCGATGCGGACGCCTTGAAAGCCGCCGGTTTGCAGCAAACATGGCCGGACTGCGATGATCGGTGCGTCAATCTGAGAGCCGGTCGTGTGCGATCCAGCCATCAGGCTCTCGCATGGAGCGCTTGCGCATGAAACCAAGCAGGGCGATTTTGTTTTTTGCTGCAGCTGCATTTTCGACAATGTCGATGGCCCAGGGCTGGCCGCCCACTCCCGACCATCTGACCATGCCCATCTGGCCGGGCACGCCACCCGACAACACAGCTCAATCGCAACCCGAAGCAGACACCACCACCGCCAAAGACAATCTGATTGCCGGCCGTCCGGTGATTCGTCTCGGCCACGTCTCGGTGCCAACCATCACGCTTTACCGGCCCTGGGGAATCAATACCGGTGCTGCGGTCGTGGTGTTTCCCGGTGGAGGCTACAGCATCCTGGCGATCGATCTTGAAGGCACCGAAGTGTGCGACTGGCTGAACTCTGCCGGCGTCACCTGCGTGCTTCTCAAATACCGTGTGCCCGGCACAGGCCCTTATCCAAAAAGCCCGGCCGCGCTCGAAGATGCCGAGCGCACGCTGCGCCTGGTGCGGCAACACGCAGCCGAGTGGGGCATCGACCCCGGGCGCATCGGCGTACTAGGCTTCTCAGCCGGTGGACACCTTGCGGCGGCCATCAGCAACTTGTACGGCCAGAAACTCTACGACCCCATGGACGCTGCCGACAGCCTGAGTTGCAGGCCCGACTTCTCGGTGGTCATCTATCCCGGATATCTGGCGCTTGCCGACCAGGACTTCGCCCCGAATTCCGCAATCATTCCGACCAAGGACACTCCGCCCACCTTCATTCTTCAGGCCGAAGACGATCCGGTGCATGTCGAGAACGCGGTGGTTTACTTTATGCAGCTTAAGAAAGCCGGTGTGGCGGCAGAACTCCACGTCTTCGCGCAGGGTGGCCATGGATACGGCCTGCGCCCAACCGATCTGCCGATCACCCATTGGCCGAATCTGGTCGAAACCTGGATGCGGACAATCAAAGTGCTGCCGCCCCAGTAAAATCAGCTTATGATCCTCGCGGTCATCACCATCTCCGACCGTTGCGCGCTTGGGTTGACGACCGACACGGCGGGCCCGGCGGTCGCCGCCAAACTCGCGGCTGTCTGGCCGCAGGCTGAGATCGCCAACCGGCTGGTGCCAGACGAGGAAGAGCAGATTGTCGCCATGCTGCTCGACCTTTGTGCTCTGGGCGCCTCGCTGGTGCTCACTGTCGGCGGCACGGGCCTGGGTCCGCGTGACCGCACCCCTGAAGCCACGCGCCGGGTCATCGACCGGGAGGCTCCCGGGCTGGCCGAAGCCATGCGCGCCACCACCGCGGCCAACAATCCCTATGCGTGGCTTTCGCGCGGAATCGCCGGCCTCAAAAGCTCCACGCTCATCGTGAATCTCCCCGGCAGCCAACGCGGCGCAACCGAATGCTGGGACGCAATCGCTTCGCTGGTGCATCACGGCCTGGAAGTGGCCGGCGGCGGGAAGGACCATCCCTGAACAATCCGGCATCTTGTGGTCAGCAATACCCCAGGATGAAGAGCCCGAATCCTGCGTTTCAACGCGTGGGCAATTCAGAGCGATGGTTTGGTAGCACGATTTCTGGAATCGTGTGACCAGGATCACAGCGTTATACGTCGCGACGTAGCACGATTTTATAAATCGTGTGAGTAGAGCTGTCCTTTAGCGTCAGAGTCGTAGCACGATTTCAGAATTCGTGTGACTCTTGTCGCATCCCTCTGTGACAACTCTATGTAGCTTCCAGAATGGAGCGTTTTGTGAGGCCGGTAGGCGCTGTTTTTCCGATCTGGCTCGTAATATTTGCCGCAGCGAGCGCCGCAAACGGCGCCCAGGAGAAGATGCCAGCCACCACGAGTGAAAAGGCTTATCAGGCTCAGATATCGGGGACTGTCATTGACATAACTGGCGCGGTGATTGCCGGGGCTACCGTGCAGGTTCAAAGCGCGAATGGTACCCAACAAAAAACGACACAGTCAGAGAAGAACGGCGCTTTCGTTATATCCGGGCTCGGGGCAGGCGATTATCGACTCGTCGTATCGAAGTCCGGATTTGAAACCAAAGAAGTCCTTGCCACATTGGGGACCATCGGTGCGCCGGCCCCGTTGCGCATCACTCTGGTAGTGGGCGCCGTGAGCACCACGGTGAACGTGCAGGGCCGTGAGGATGAACTTATTGGAGTTGCCGAATCTGGCACGCAGGGAACGGTGGGTGCAACGGAGATCCAGGACCGGCCGATTCTCCGTTCGGGAGAAGTTCTGGAGACGGTTCCCGGCCTCATCATCACGCAACACGCCGGCGGCGGCAAAGCCAACCAATATTTTCTTCGCGGCTTCAATCTCGACCACGGCACGGATATCGCCATTTATCTCGACGATATGCCGCTTAACCTGCCGTCGCATGCGCACGGCGAGGGCTACTCCGACATGAACACCGTGATCCCGGAGTTTGTCGAGCGGGTGGATTTCGAGAAAGGCCCTTATTACGCCAATGTGGGCGACTTTAGCTCGGCTGCAAATGCTCACGTGGAATTTTTCAAGACTCTGCCCGAGAACTTCTTCAAGGTGGAAGGCGGCACGCATACCTATGGGCGGGCGGTTTTCGGCGCATCGCAGAAGCTGGGTGCGGGCAACTTGCTGTACGGCGGAGAAGAGTATTACTACAACGGCCCATGGGTGCATCCGGACGGCTATAACAAAATCAACGGCATCCTGACCTACAGCCAGGGCGACGACACTAATGGCGCCAGCATCACGTCCCACGCTTACCACGGAAAATGGAACTCGAGCGATCAGATTCCCGATGCCGCCCAACCCCTGGTTGGTTTCTTCGGCACGCTGAACCCGTCTGACGGCGGGCACAGCCAGCGTTATAGCTTGCAGGGTGAGTGGCATCATCAAGGCGATCATTCCGAGTCGAAGATCATGGCCGCCGTCTGGTATTACGATCTGGATTTATTTTCCGATTTCACTTACTACCTGGTGGACTACGGTAAAGAGGACCAGTTCAATCAGCAGGACAGGCGCTGGGTGGATTATCTGGACGCAGACCACACGATTTTCAGCACATGGCTGGGCCGCAAGATGTCGAATACCTTCGGCGTGCAGTTGCGCAACGATTGGATCAACAACGGCCTTTACCGGACGGCGAATCGTGTGCGCACAGCCAAAGCCGATTATTCCGCCACCGCCTGGAACGGCAGCGGCGCCAGTTTCTTCCCCGCGGCAGGAAGCGGTCTTCCCAACGCAGGCGTTCTTCCCACCTGCATCAATGCGCCCAACTCCAACATTACGATCTCTGTTACGTTGCCCAACAGTCTTGCGTTTACAAACGGTGGCAGCGCTGCCGCTGCTGTGACTGTTGCCAACACCACCTGCCCCACTTTGCCTGCGACCACGGAGCGGGATAACTTTACGGACACGATGGGCAGTGCATTCTGGGAAAACAAAATCCAGTGGGCGAGCAAACTCCGCTCGGTTCTAGCCGTGCGCGGCGACGAAGAAAAATTTGTCGTCGCCAGCCTGGCTTACCCCACCGATATGATTACTTTGCCCGGCGGCACCACGGAATCGGTGAACGCGGCCAACTCCGGCTCCGCAGCCAAGTTTCTGCCCAGCCCCAAAGCAAGTTTGATCTTCGGGCCGTGGGCCAATACGGAGTTCTATTTGCAGGGCGGATTCAGTTTTCACTCGAACGACGGGCGCGGATCAACGCAAGTGGTGGAACCGGTTTCTCCCGACTATCCTTATCCCAATACGATCATGCCGAAGATTTCTCCGCTGGTTCAGCAGAAAGGCGGGGAAGTCGGCGTGCGCTCTGTGGCCGTTCCGCATCTGCAAAGCACCTTGGAGCTCTGGTATCTGCACAGTAACTCCGAGTTGACGCAGGATGGCGACACCGGAGGCACGATTGCCTCAGAACAGTCGAGCAACCGCTATGGCCTCGAATTCGCCAACTACTACACGCCAACGGCGCACCTGGCTTTTGATGCCGACGTTGCGGACTCCAGGGCGCAATTTACCCAGTTAGACCCATTCGATGCGACATGGTGGGTGCAGCCTTTGGCGTTAACAGCTACTTCTACCACCACGACCGCGACCCCCGTCACCACCACGTATTACAGTGGCGCTTCATGCCCCGCCACGCCTCCATCGACAGCCATACCTGGCTGCGTCTATGCAAACTGGCAGCAGCAAGGCCCGGGTGGCAAACTTGTGCCGGAAGCGGTAAGGGTGGTGATTTCTTCGGGCGTCACGCTACACGATTATGCAGGATTTACGTCGAGCTTGCGCCTGCGCTACTTTGGTCCGCGTTCTCTGACGTCGGACGGACTGTATCAGTCAAATCGAACGGTGTTGCTCAATGGGGAGATCGGCTATCGAATTCACGGGAAATGGCGCGTTGCGGCCGAGTTTTTGAATATGCTCAACCGCAGAGACGCCGACATTGACTACGCCTATATCTACCAGATCACTCCAAATGCATTCGTCACGCCGCCGGCATTCGGACGCGTTACCCACCCCACCGAACCGTTCCTGGCGCGATTCGCGTTAGGAAGAAGCTTTTGAAAAATGCCGCAACCAGCTTCCGCGCACCGGTTGTCTCTATACCGAGCCTGACGGCATAATCTTCACGACCGGGGAATGCCCGTCTATGTGCCCGTAGGCACGGGCGTAAACTCCTACGTCGACAAACTGGTCCCCGCTAACCAAGTTCAGGAAGTTGTGGGCGTGCGCATTCCATCATATGCCAGCGTTAGTCTCATGTATCGGTTTGGCGGGGAAGGGCGGCGGTAAGGCGGAAAGTTCCGAATAGGCGAAGCATCCGCCCAGAACTCCCAATTGGGGAAAGGTCAGCCCTTCTACCGACCATCGGGGAAATTAATGCCCGGCTTGATACCCTCCATCTCTGGATCCGGGTTTGGAGGAGGGATCCTGTTGGTATTCTGCGCCGCAGTGACCAACCACTCCCCATGCTTCTTTTCGACGATCATCGTGAACAACCCAAAGCGCGGCTTGCGAGGCGTCAGGTCAAAGTTCCGGTCGCCTTCGATCCTCCAGCTCCAGTGAAGTACCGCTACGTCAGGACGCAAGAAACGAACGGAAGTCTCAAGCGGCGTGAGCGTCGAGTCCTTGAAGCGCGCGGAAAGGAGTCGGCTATGGTACAGCGCGAAATCCGCTTTTCCGCGCAGCCAGTCGCCCGCGACGTCCACGAAGTCCACATCGTCGGACATGATTGTTGCCAATTGCTGTCCATCATGTTTCGCCCAGGCATCCGCAAATGCCTGCGGGATATTTCGGACTGCAGCTTCGTCGGCCCTACTCTGGGCGCGAGCCGCACAATCGCTAAGGGAAAACGATGCGATGACGAAGAGGATTGTAGCCAACCGGATCAAGGTGAATTTCATTTGAAGGACTCCTGGGCCTCAACCGATTTTATGCACCGAATGCGCCAGTAACTGACGAAATTCAACGAATGCCAAGTTGCCAACGCACTCAATAAGTGCCGGGACAAATAGGAAACACCCAACTTTCGGATTCCGGGAGAATCACTGCCAACTCTTCAACGACCGACCGGTAAACATGCGGCCGGGTCTGGTGCGGATGGGGTTTCCCCGGTCAATTGCGGCATTAGGCAGTGTCTGACGAATCGGATTCGCTGGCACTGCTGATAAAACGCCACACACAGGGGCTATCGGTCGCTGCAAATAAAATGTCCTAGCGCCTTCCCTACGGGACTGTGCGGTGGTATTGCGGTATCCCTTTCCCCACGCTTCCACCCCAAGAAACAAAGACCGTTTCTTGGGGACCCCGGCTTCCACCCCAAGAAACAAAGACCGTTTCTTGGGGACCCCGGCGAAACGCGGGGCTAACGACCGTTGCGCCTACGGCGCTCATGCCGGACATTACTTATACAGTCCTCAATAAAGCCCACTCATTTTGGGCGCATTATTGGCACGACTGAACAGGTTGCGGAAAAACTCAGCGAGCGCGCTTTAGTGCGAGAGAAACGTCCCTCAGGGGTTAAAACCCCGACTCATTCTCTGGACCTTATCGGCACGGATAAATCCGTGCCCTTGTTACAAAACACCCCAGCGCGAGTTTTTCCGCAACCTGTAAAGTCGTGCCCTTGTTACAAAGCTTCGTTGGCTTGCGCATTGGCAAGTCTTTCCGCGGCCTGTGGAGGCCGGCGCTGCGTCTCGGCCACAAATAGAATGGGTGGATTTCGTCTCAGGGGCTGAAGCCCACTCATTTTTGGCGCGGTATCGGCACGACTGAAGTCGTGCCCTTGTTACAAAGCTTCGTTGGCTTGCGCATTGGCAAGTCTTTCCGCGGCCTGTGGAGACCGGCGCTACGTCTCGACCGCAAATAGAAAGGGTGGATTTCGGCTCGCTCTGTGGCGATTGGAAATCCACCCGAAGGTAATGGCCTCACTACCTAAAAACCTGCCAACAAAAAACTACGACGGCGTCACCAGGTGGTGCGCTATGGCGAACAGCGCCAGCTCGAGGCGCGTTGAAACTCCCGTCTTGTCGAAGATGTTTGAGAGGTGACGCTTCACGGTTTCCTCGCTCAGCGTGAATTGCTTGGCGATGTCGCGATTCGAGCAGCCTTCGACAATGCAGCCTACTACTTCAAGCTCGCGCGGCGTCAGGCCGTAGGTCTTGCGCTGCGGCACCTGGGCCTGCTGCATCAGGTCATGCAGCGCCGAAACGAGATTCACTACGCGCTTGCCGCCGATCCAGTAATCGCCTGCGTGTACCGTGCGGATGGCCGTGTGCAGATGGCTGGCAATGGCATCTTTGAGCACGATGCCGCGCGCGCCAATGTGCAGCGCCTCGATAATCTGCTGCGTGGTGATGGTCGAAGTGAGCAGCAGGATTTTTGCCGTGGGCGTGCCGTTCATGATGGCGCGCATCGCCTCGAGTCCGGGCAGATGCGGCATCTGCAAATCAAGCAGGAGGATGTCGGGCATAAGTTCGAGCGTTTGGGTTATCGCCTCGTTGCCGTCCGCTGCCTCGCCCACCACCTGAAATCCGTCTTCCTCAGTCAACATATTGGTGACGCCGATGCGGACCACCGGGTGGTCATCGGCAATTACGACGCGAATGGGTTTTTCCATCTTTCCGGCTCACTCCCTGTCCCGATTTTCCGAAACCAGCTTTCAAGCCGTGCACTGGCCGACATCGCGAAATCCCCCCGTCAGGGCTCAATGCGCACCGGAATACTGGTCCGCGGCCCAGCCGCAAAATCGCACGAAGGCGCGACCGCTCAGCTGGGCAGTTCAGGATCAAGCATACTCTCCAGCGCCCGTGCGGCGGCACGTAAATCGCCAATCAACACTGCCCCGTTATCCAACTGGTTACCGC
>Ga0335074_10010498_pt1 | contig 12965 bp, 6 predicted proteins | sample Lox_Sample_23_FD_206715 | JGI IMG/M metagenome (GOLD analysis project Ga0335074, IMG submission 206715) | Soil microbial communities from Loxahatchee National Wildlife Refuge, Florida, United States - Lox_Sample_2.3 | ecosystem: Environmental > Terrestrial > Soil > Wetlands | place: USA: Florida...
ACGCCCTCCGCTTGTTGTTTCACGCCATCGAGCGGCACGGGCGGAGGCGTGATTCGATCCGAGAGGCTCGAACTTTCCGCCAGAATTTTACCGTCGGGATCGTAGACGATCACGCCGGCCAGCCGCTGGCGATCCTCGAAGCGGTCGACGATCCGACGAAGCTGCACGTGCGAGCCGTGCTCCACGGCAGGCTCGACGATCTCCCCGAGGCTCTCCCCGAGAATCTCCGCGCGACGCTCGAGGTCGGCTCGTAGGCCGCGCTTCTCCGAGCGGACCTGGTTTCGCGCGATGAAAAACGTAACGAGGCTGATTCCGACGACTAAAGAAAGAATCAACCGAAGGCTCAATCTCACGAGTGGTCCTTTACGGCTGTTCCGGCACGCACGCAAGTGCCAGGTGAAAGGTTCACGACGACGGCCGGCCCCGATCGCGCCGGTGATGCCCCAGTCGCCAGCTGGGAACAGCGTGTTTCAAGAGTGCAGGCACATGAGAGTTTTCGTCACGGGGGAGGGCCGAAAAGAAACTCGGTGCGGCCCCAAGGGGCCGATTCACACGAGTTTCTCCGTTCCGCGCCTCCGCGAGGCCAGCGCAGACTGGGCAACCCCAATTATAACAAACGAAGCTCGAATCGCCCCGACAATCGACCCCCGGATCGAAAAGACTCAAGGTGCGCCATTCGCTGGCGCGCGTGCCACGGGCGCCGGATATTCGCGGCGGACGCTGTGGCTTGGTGCGGACGACGCGCCGGGAACCCGAGGCATCCCTCGGATCCAAGGTTGCCGTACTTTAAGCTCCCATTCATCAGAAATTGATTTGGGCCGTGCACGCTCAAAGCTTCGCGCGCAAGTTTGAAAACGGGCCCACTGTGAAAGTGAAGAAGCTGGTCTTCATCGCGTTTGCGAGTTTAATTCTCGGTCCCTGGCGGCCGGCTCTCCACGCGCAGAATGCATCCCCGAAGGATATCTGCCAGCGCCCGTCCGCCGGCGCTGTCGTCCCCGAACCGGTAGACCTGCGCAGCCGCAACGGCGTGCTCAGGGTCGATCTGACGATTCACAATTACACCGAGGCGGACGGCTCGACTCGCTACTGCTATCTCGACCGGAACGGCGACGAATCGCCAAATTTGAGATTGAAACCCGGCGATTTGCTCATCCTGCATCTGAAGGACGATCTCCAGGACACGAATGTCGCCGCGGCTCAGTCGAATGCCGCCATGCGCGCCGAGATGCACGCCGAAAAAAGCGGCGATCCCTGCGCGGGCGGTCCAATGACGGCGACTTCAACCAATCTTCATTTTCACGGCTTGACCGTCCCGCCAGTTTGCCATCAGGACGATGTGCTGAAGACGCTCATCAATCCCAAAGATCCGCCATTCGAATATCGATTTCGCATTCCGCAAAACGAGCCACCCGGTTTGTATTGGTATCACCCGCATGTCCATGGATTCACGAAAGTGCAGGTTTTGGGCGGCGCCTCGGGTGCGCTCATCGTCGAAGGCATCGAACGCGCGGACAACGCTGTGGCAGGGTTGCCGGAGCGAGTGCTCGTGGTTCGCGATCAGGATTTGCTCAACCCCAACGCCCCGCCATCGAAGTCCGAACCGGTCGTCCCGCGAATGCTTTTCGACCGCGATGGAGACGCCGCCAACACAGGCACGGGATTCGGCAAGCCGGCGAAGGATCTCTCAATCAATTTCGTGCCGGTTCCCTACCCCGACTATCCGCCGGCCTCCATCAAGATGAGGCCGGGAGAACGCCAATTGTGGCGCGTGTTAAACGCTTCGGCGATCACCTATCTGAATCTCCAGGTTCTATTCAATAACGCCCCGCAGCCGCTTGGTCTCGTTGCCCTCGACGGCGTGCCCTTGAACGAAAACGGGGCGCCGGGCGATTTCGTTGACTGGCAAACGCATCTTGGCGTACCTCCCGGCGCGCGAGTGGAATTTATTGTGCAGGGGCCTCCAGCAGGCGTCTCGGGACTCTTTGTGACGCGCAGCGTGGATACCGGACCGGGCGGCGAGAACGATCCGAACCGCGCGCTGGCCACAATCACCGCATCGGCGGACGCGCCCGAGCCGCGCTCGACCCTCGCAGCTTCACCCGAGCCGCTTCCTCGCTCCAAGCTGCCTTGGCTCGGAAGTGTGGCTCCCGTCATTACGCGCAAACTCTACTTCTCGGAAAAGCTGGATGATCCCAACAACCCCAATAGCGCCACGCAGTTTTACATCACCGTAGATGGACAGACACCCAAGGCCTTCGACCCCGCGTCGGCCGTGCCAAACATTATCGCCAGGCAAGGAACCGTGGAAGATTGGATCATCGAGAACAGGTCGAGCGAGTTGCACGCATTTCACATTCATCAGCTGCATTTCATGCTGCTCGATTATATGGGCGTGCCCGTCAACGAACCGTTCCTCCGCGATACTGTAAACGTGCCTTATTACAACGGCAAAACGCTCGTGTACCCCAGCGTGCGTTTGCGAATGGATTTCCGCGATCCGAATATCGTGGGCACGTTCGTGTATCACTGCCATCTTCTCGAGCATGAAGACAACGGCATGATGGGAGTGATTCGCGTGGACCCGGCGGACGGCGCGACTCACGAGGGTTCGAACCGGGGCTCTGCGCGCCGATCCGCGAAATTGTCCGCCCGCGCGACGCCACGTTTGTGCGGCGCGACGGCTCAGTCCGCCGATCGCGGGAACTAATCTGCGCGCCGCCATCGCCCCGGGTTCTCTCGCGGCGCTCCGTGAAAAACGAAAATGCGCGCGCCGCTGCGAATCGTTTCGCGCGCGCGTCCGCGGATCGACTCCGGGGAAAAAGCCCCTAGTACTTTTTGCCCTTTCCTTTCTCCCACCATTCACACAAGAAAAATCTAGCGGCAACAGAAACCGCCTATCAATAGCGCGCTGGGTGGCAGAGCATTTAAAACACATGGAGGGTAAATGTCCTTGAAGCATGTTGCATCAACCGCAGCGACCTGCCTGCGCATCGGACTTGTGTCTATTGCGCTTTTCCAGTTCACGCTCGGCGCGTCTATGACCAGCGCGGCTCCTCCCGCGCCACAGGACGCATCAAACGACGCAAAAACAGTCACTCCGATCAAACACGTCATCGTCATCATCGGCGAAAATCGCAGCTTCGACCACGTTTTCGCAACGTACGTCCCCAAGGACGGACAGCACGTCTGGAATCTGCTTTCGGAAGGAATCGTGAACCCCGACGGCACCCCGGGCCCTAATTTCTACAGGGTCGAGCAAAAGGCCGCCACCGACCAAACGCCTGATGCGTTCTTGCTCGATCCTCCCAAAACCGGGTTCCCGAAGGGCGTTCTGCCCGCGCCGCTCGTGGGGGGGCCGGATCAGGCGGCTTCCTACATCCCAAGCAGCAATCCTCTTACCGGCGCTCCGTATACTTCCAAACAGCTGCAGAGTTTTGCCGCCGAAACGGAAAATGGACTGCCCGCGAGCTATAGCCCGCTGATCCTCACCGGCGGCTCGCTCGCGCCATCCAAGACTCCCGACACACGAATTACAAACGTCAATTCGCTGCCGCCGGGCCCGTTCCAATTGACCGGAGACACTTTCTCCTACGATGACTACGCAGCCAGTCCCGTGCACCGCTTTTACCAGATGTGGCAGCAGTTGGACTGCAGCTTGGCGCATGCCAGCTGGCAAAACCCTTCCGGTTGCGATGCCGCCCTGTTCCCGTGGGTCGAAGTAACGGTCGGCACCGGCGGCAACGGCTTGCCGCCGGCTTCCAACTTCAGTACCGAATACTCACCCAGCGCGAAAACGACGGGCGAAGGCTCCACGTCGATGGCCTTCTATAACGTACAGAAGGGAGACGTCCCCTACTTCAAGATGCTCGCCGACACCTACGCGATGAGCGATAACTTCCACCAGTCGGTCGACGGCGGCACCGGCGCCAACCACATCATGTTTGGCCACGCCGATGCGATCTACTTCTACGATCCCAATAGCGCCACGCCATACACTCCACCGAATAATGCAACCCCGGGACAACTGAACGAGGTCGAGAATCCAAATCCGCTGGCCAGCACCAACAACTGGTACGCGGAAGATGGCTATGGTGGCGGCTCTTACGGTTCACCCGCCTACGGCGGTGGATCCTACAGCGAGTGCGCGGATCCGACCCAGCCCGGCGTATCCACGATCGAAAGTTACCTCAAGGCCGTTCACGTTGAACCACGATGCCAGCCGGGCCACTACTACCTGCTTAACAATTACAATCCAGGCTATTTCGGCCAGGGCGAGGATGCCTATACCGACGGAAGCCCGCTCAACACCATTTTCACAATCCCGCCCTCGTCGACTCCGAGCATCGGCGACGATATGATCGCTAACCACATTTCGTGGAAGTATTACGGCGACCAATGGGACGAATACGCCGGTCTCGGAACTTCGGCTCAGCCCCCCTGCCAGCCAGGAGCAACCACGAACTGCTACATCCCCGAGGACAAATACCAGGTCAATTACGGACCAATCGGATCGGCGAATGAGCTCGGCAGCGCGATCATCGAATACCCCGACGAGTACTGCAACATCTGCAACCCGTTCCAATACGACACATCGATTATGGCCAACCCGACCGTTCGCCAACAGCACATCCAGGACACAACAAACCTTTACAGCGACATAGCGAACGGAACCTTGCCGGCCGTTTCCATCGTTAAGCCCAGCGGGATCGTTGACGGCCATCCGGCGTCTTCGAAACTCGACCTCTTCGAAGGTTTCACGAAGAAGATCGTCGACCTCATTGAAGGTTCTCAGTTGTACGCAGGCGATACCGCAATCTTCATCACGGAAGACGAAGGTGGCGGCTACTATGATTCGGGTTACGTCCAGCCGCTCGACTTTTTCGGCGACGGCACCCGGATCATCTTTCTCGTCGTGTCTCCGTTCTCCAAGGGAGGGCACATCGACCACAGCTACGCAGATCATGTTTCGATCGATAAGTTCATCGAGCGGAATTGGAATCTGCCTCCCATCACCAGTCGCAGCCGCGACAACTTCCCTGATCCGCTCACGACCTGGAGCAATCCGTACGTGCCCATCAACGGCCCGGCGATCAGCGATCTGTTCGAGCTGTTCGACTTCGGTCCGACCTGGGGCAGCGGCGGCGGCTTCGGTCACTAGTCCGCATCTTCAAACTGCACCGTCGAGCCGGGGCGCCGCGCCCCGGCTCTTTTTTTCCCTTTGAATTTCCGGGTGCCCCATTCTCGGTTTGTGAGGGTGGGACTGTGCTCGACGCGCGAAATCGTCCGCACAGCCTCAGCCCTCCTCCGTCGCAAACCCGCGCGCGCTGTCATTCCGAATCCCCGCCCCTGGAGGGGTGAGGAGTCTGCTTCACCACGACATGCTTGGCACACTCGCCGCCATACGTGGATTATCACCCGAGCCTCGTCGGGCAGGTTGCATTTGGCAGTTCTGGTATAGGTGGAGAAGATGGACACCTACCGTCATCATCTTGCGGAAATACATCAACTACCGGGTGTCCGTGTCGCCGGCGGAGGGCGAACATCGTCTTATGCCGGAGATGAAAAACAACCCGGAACCCACCGGCGGATGGAAACAGTACCGGCTTGCGGTTAGGATCCTAATTTTGTTCCCGATACTGATGTTGGGCGGCGTGCTGATTCTAGTGTTATTCTCACACCGTCAACGGCAGGCGTATCAGCATCACCTCGTCTCACCCACAAGCCATGAGCCCTATCACCTTTCGCTGAAAGTGCTGCCGCCTCTAAGACCGTCCCCTGACCAATTGCGTTATCAGCCTGAGAATGTGCCACCGCGATCGACCGATTGAAGAGTGTTGCGTCGATCTCTGAGCTGGCGGAACTAATCGGGAGTTACAAAGCCGCTGCTGCGGTGGATTGTGCGGGTGGCAAGTGATTTCCTGTTCCGTGCGTCCGCTTTGACCCTCACTGCATCCATTCAGCAACCTAAATTGGCGGCATCAATTCGTCAGCTCTCGATCGGGGCCAAATCCAACTTGAATCAGCAGCGGAGGAATGAGTCATGAACAGGATCCTACCCTTGGCGATGTTGATCGTTGCATTGGCGCTCGCTGTCTCGTCCGGCCGCACCAGCTCCGCGCAAGACAAGCAGGACCGCTACACCCTGCGGATCCCCGGCGGCCTCGCGTTCTCTGAGATCCGCGGCTACGAGACGTGGCAGGTTGTCGGCCCCAGCCTCACCGACTCCTCGAACGTGATCCGTGTGATCCTCGCCAATCCCGTGATGATCAAAGCCTACCGCGAAGGCGTTCCCGGCAACGGCAAGCCTTTCCCCGACGGCTCGAAGATCGTGAAGCTCGAGTGGAGGCCGAAAAAGTTGACCACTCCTCCCTTTTCCGCCAGCACCCCGGACACCGTTCCCGGCGACCTCACCGCGGTCGAGTTCATCGTCAAGGATAGTAAGCGATTCCCGGACACTCACGGCTGGGGCTACGCGACGTTCGACTACAACGCCGCAGCCGGCACGTTCGCGCCGGCCAACGAGAACAGCAAGCCGCCCGTGGGTCACGATGCCAAGTGCGGCGCCGCCTGCCACACGCTCGCCGCGCGCACCGACTACATCTTCACCGCCTATCCGAAGCGGTGAACGTCCGGCCGCCAATGCTTTCATGTAGCTCACGGCCGCTTCTGCCGTAAGGCTTTCGTCCGCCGCGTGGCTCGAATGGTTGCTCATCGTCGCCCCGCAAAAAACCCTCAGGGCTTCGCTCCGAGCTTCGCCTTGACCCTGCGACGAGCCGCTGCGTAGAATTGGATATGGACCGACCTACCTGCGCGGCGCTTTCTGTGGCTTGTTGTTGTCCGGCCACAACTCGCGCGGGCGTGTGATCCAAAGAATCTGAAAGTCGGACGGAATCGTAAGCCCGCTGCCTGGAATCGAACCTGGTAAGCGGGCTTTTTGTTTAGCGACGGTTCTCGAGACTACAAAGTGAAAATGACGCGGCGGCACACTATCGGAACGGTACACCTCGTCGGCGCAGGGCCGGGCGATCCCGAGCTGCTCACCGTCAAGGCGCACCGCCTTCTCGTGCAAACGGACGTCGTCCTCCACGACGATCTTGTTCCCGCCGCGATCCTCGCGGTCGCCGGAGCTCAGGCCGAAATCATCAACGTCGGCAAACGCTGCGGCGCAAAAGGCATCACGCAGGGCGAAATCGATTCGCTCATGATCGACTACGCGCGCCGCGGCCTCGATGTCGTCCGCCTCAAGAGCGGCGATCCCGGCATCTTCGGCCGTCTCGCCGAAGAAATCGACGCGCTCACCGCAGCGGGCGTGCCCTTCGACGTGGTCCCCGGCATCACCGCGGCCCTCGGCGCGGCCGCATCGTTGGGCCTTTCGCTTACCGACCGCCGCAAGAGCGCGCGCGTCGTTGTCGTCACCGGCCATCACGCACACAACGACCGCCACGACCGGCCCGACTGGAAAAATCTCGCCCAGGGCGACGCAACCCTAGTCATCTACATGCCCGGCCACGACTTCGCTAGCCTGCGCGAAGAATTCCTTGCTGCCGGCCTCGCCGCCGACATTCCCGCGGCGATCGTTTCCCACGCCACCACTCCGCAGCAACAGCATCAGTACACAACGATCGGCGACCTCGATAAGCTGGCGCGCATGGACTCGCCCACGATCCTCCTCGTCGGCCGCGTCCTCGACGACGCCCGCCTGCGCGCCGCCGAAAATCCGCTGCTCGCGCTCGACGACGCCAGCCTGATTTTCTCCTCTCGATAAACTCTTGGTTCAACCCACCTCAAGCGCCGGAGGCGCGATTGTTATAAGCCCGGCATGAAGCCCGCCTGCCGGCGAGGCAGGCGCAGCGGAATGCCGGGTGCACCCGGCGCGAGCCCCAGTCCCGTCAGGGACGGTTGAGCGAAACCAAACTTTCACGCCTCGTGTTAGATTCATGTGGGCTTCCTGATCCACTCCGGTAACCCGAGGAGCGCGCTCGCGAGATGCTCGACCGCAAGAAATCGCCGATCAGCTGGTTCGACGTCCTCATTCTCCTTTTGCTCGCGGGCCTCGCCGTCCTGCCCGCGGAAGACGAGCTTCACAAGCAGCTGATCCTCCTGATCATCGCAGTCGTTCAAATCTTCGAAGGCCCGCTCATTGCGCGAATGCCGGGGCGCGGGCGCACGTACAGCGTCCTGATCAAGATCGCGCTTTCGACTCTTCTCCTCTACCACACGGGCGAGGTGGGCATTAACAGCACCTACTATCCGATATATTTTCTGCCGGTCCTTACCGCGGCCGTCTATTTCGGGCCGCTCGCCACGCTCGCATGGACCACGCTTTCCTCGCTCGCGTATTGCTCGTTCCTGATCCAGCCTCTGATATCGCAGGAATACGAGATCGGCACGGAGGGCATCACCACGCTGGCCATTCGCATTCTCTTCTTTTTCCTTGCGGCCATGCTGGTGAACCGTTTCGTGATGGATAATCGCCGCCAGGTCGAGCGCTACCGCGCCCTCTCCGAGCGTCTCGAGGAAACGAATCGCCAGTTGCAGCGCGCGGAAGCCGATGCGCGCCGCTCCGACCGCCTCGCCGCCCTCGGTCAGCTTTCCGCGGGGCTTGCCCACGAAATTCGCAATCCGCTTGGCGTCATCAAAGGCTCGGCGGAAATGCTGCAGCAGAAATTGCAAGGCTCGGAGCCGCTCGCGGGCGAACTCGCCGGCTACATTTCCGCCGAAGTGAACCGGCTCAACGCGCTCATCGCGCGTTTCCTCGACTTCGCCCGCCCGGCGCATCTCGACCTGCACCCCCAGCGCGTCTGCGACATCATCGACCGATCCCTCGATTCCGTGCTGGCGCAAACGCCCAACTCGAAAGTGCGCGTCGAACGCCGCTATGCCGCGGTGCCCGACGTTTTGGCCGACGAACATCTTTGCGAGCGCATCTTCGTGAATCTGATTCAAAATGCCTATCAAGCTATGGAAGCCTCGCCGGACGCCCACGACGAAGTTCTGGCCATTTCCGTCGCGCCCGCCTCTTCGGGCGGCCGTTCCGGAGTAAGTGTCGCGATCGACGATACGGGTCCGGGAGTGCCGCCCGAGGCGCGCGAGCAGATTTTCAATCCGTTTTTCACGACCAAGAAAGATGGCGTTGGCCTCGGCCTGGCCGTTGTCGCTAAAATCGTGGACGACCACAGCGGAACGATCAAACTCGAGAACGACTCGCGCCCCGGCGCCCACTTCCGGATTTTCCTTCCGGCAGCGCCCGAAAAGTCATGAGCGCAAAATCCATGTCCAAACCCCGGTCGAGATGAAGCGCGAAAAACCATCGATCCTGGTCGTCGAAGACGAAGCCAAGATGCGCCGCCTTCTCGAGCTGCAGCTCGCCGAAGAAGGATTTCAGGCTCGCACCGCGCCCGACGCCGAATCCGGCCTGCAAATCCTGAACAAAAATCCGTTCGATCTTGTCGTAACGGACTTCAAGCTCCCCGGCATGAGCGGCCTCGACTTCCTCCACGCCGTGAAGCGCGTCGACGCGGAAATGCCCGTAATAATGATGACCGCTTACGGCACCGTCGAATCCGCCGTCGACGCCATGAAAGCGGGCGCCAGCGATTACGTCCTCAAACCGTTCTCGCTCGCCGAACTCGTTCTCGTGATACGAAAAGAACTCGCCGCGCACCAACTCCGCGAAGAAAACCGCGACCTGCGCGAGGCCCTCGGCCGCCGCTACGAATACAAAAACATCGTCGCGCAGAGCGACAAAATGCAGGCCGTTCTCGCCCTCGTCGAGCGCGTCGCGCCCACCAACGCCACCGTCCTGATCGGCGGCGAGAGCGGCGTCGGCAAGGATCTGATCGCGCGCGCCATTCACGAACATTCGCAGCGCGCCTCCGGTCCATTCCTCAAAATCAACAGCACCGCCATCCCCGAAAATCTTCTCGAAAGCGAACTCTTCGGCTACGAAAAAGGCGCCTTCTCCGGCGCCACGTCCAGCAAGCCCGGAAAATTCGAGCTCGCCGACAAAGGCACGCTCTTCCTCGACGAGATTGGCGACGTCCCGCCGCCAATTCAGGTCAAGCTGCTGCGCGTGCTCCAGGAGCGCGAATTCGAACGGCTCGGAGGCACGAAGACGATCAAAGTGGACGTCCGCCTGATTGCCGCCACCAATCGCGACCTCCGCGCCGCGCTCGAAGAAGGCACCTTCCGCGAAGATCTGTATTACCGCCTCAACGTCGTCGCCATCGACATCGCTCCGCTGCGCGAACGCAAGGAAGACATTCCGGCCCTCGCGAACTTCTTCCTCGAAAAGTTCGCGCGCGAATCCGGCAAGCCGGCGCCCAAGATCACCCCCCAGGCGCTCAAGCTTCTGGTGGACTTTCACTGGCCCGGAAATATTCGCGAACTCGAGAATATTCTCGCGCGCAGCACGATGTTGGCCTCCGGCCCCACGCTCGACGTCGCCGATATTCACCTGGACGATGCGCGTCGGTCCCCTCGCGCCGACGCCCCTGCCCCGGTCTTGCCCGACGGCGTCACCCTCGAGCAATGGGAACAGGAAATCATCCGCGAGGCCCTGCGCCGCGCCAACGGCAATAAGAGCCAGGCCGCGCGCGCGCTCGGCCTCTCGCGCAATGCCCTGCGCTACCGCCTCTCACAAATGGGCGTCTCCGATCCCGCCGAAGCCGAAGGAGCCTGATCTCGCGCCGCTGGCTGAAAACCACCATCCCTGCGCGAAAAGCACCGGATTCCAAAAGACTTGCGGCTCTCGACCGCACCAGCCACCGCATGCTTAAACCATTATAAATCAATGGGATGGCGCGAGGATACTCGAAAAATTCCGGTTTGGCACAGGCCCTGCATTAACACCGCTGGGTTCTGGCGGAAGTCCGCCAGAGGTGACACATGAAAAAGCATCTAGCCAGTCTGGCAGTGATTTTCTTGGCGCTCGGCGCGATGTCGCTAAGCGCGCCGTTGGGGGCTCAAGATCAGCAAGCGCCGCCTCCGCCCGATCAAGGCTACGGCCAGTGGTCGGCTCCCTCGGCTCCCGGTCCCGATCAGGGTTACGGCCAACAGCAGCAAGCGCCTCCGCCAGATCAGGATTCTGACCAAGGCCAGCAGGGCGATCAGTCCGGCCCCGCGCCCGGCGTAGCGCGCTTGAGCGTCGTCGATGGCAACGTCTCCACGCAGCGTGGCGACAACGGCGAATGGGTCGCCGCCACCGTGAACACCCCGGTTGCGGTTGGCGACCGTGTATCGACAGGGCCGAATGGCCGCGCCGAAATTCAGCTTGATTCCGCAAACGTGCTGCGCCTCTCGAGCGGCACTACCGCCAAAATCGTAGGCATCACCCGCGAAGACATCCAGGTGCAGGTTGGCCAGGGTCTCGTCACCTACGCCGTGATTCGTCCCGGCGAAGCCAACGCTGAAATCGATACGCCCAACGCCGCCGTCCATCCCGATGGAACCGGCGAATACCGCATTCAGGTGAGTTCCGATAGCGAGACGCAAGTCATCGTGCGCGAGGGTTCCGCCGATGTCACCGAGCCGCAGGGAAGCACGCACGTCAACGCCGGCCAATTAATCACGATCCAGGGAACGGACAATCCGCAATATAAGACCGAATCCGCTCCCGGCGAAGACGCCTGGGATCAGTGGAACATGGATCGCGACCATCGCATCACCGCCGCGAAAAGTTGGCACGACACCGATCAGTACTACACCGGCTCGGAAGATCTCGACACCTACGGCACGTGGAGCGAAGTTCCCGACTACGGTCCAGTGTGGACCCCCCAACAGGGTCCCACTTGGGCCCCTTACAGCGATGGCCGCTGGGTTTGGGAGCCTTACTACGGTTGGACGTGGGTTTCCTACGAGCCTTGGGGCTGGGCTCCGTATCACTATGGCCGCTGGTTCGTCTACGGTGGTAACTGGGTTTGGTGGCCGGGGCCGGTCGTCGGCTATCCGGGCTACTACCCGATCTGGTCGCCCGCCTACGTCTCGTTCTTTGGCTGGGGCGGCGGAGGCTTCGGATTTGGCGTGGGATTCGGATTTGGTTTTGGTTTCGGCCACGTCGGCTGGCTGCCTTGCGGCCCGGGTGACTGGTATCACCCGTGGTGGGGACGCTGGGGCGGACGCTACAACGCGGTCGCGGTGCGCGGCGACGGTTTCCACGAAGGATTCCGTCCGATCGGCCCCGGCGGGCGCGGCTTTTCGAACGTGAGCGAGGCCTTCCGCAACGATCGCGTGCGGGCAGGCATGGTTTCGATGGACTCGAGCCGCTTTGGCCGCGATGCGGTGCACGGCGTCGGAGCGCGCATGAGTGAAGCGTCATTCCGCAACGCCAGCATGGTGAGCGGCAGGATGCCGATTTCGCCTTCGCGCGAGAGTTTCAGCGCATCGGGCCGCGCCGCAAATCCCGCGTCGTATCGCAACGCTCCTTCGAGCTCGCAGCACTTCTTCAGTGCGGCGGGACGTCCAGGCGCAGCCTCGAACGCGTTCGCGGGACGCTCCGGGAATGGTAGCGCGCGCGGCAATAGCTTCAGCGGGCGCGAGTCTTTCGGAGCGAATGCGAACCGGAACGGCTCCTTCCGAGGCGGCTCGACGAACGAGAATCGCGGCGCGATTACCTCGAGCCGGCCCGGATGGCACACGTTCACGCCGCCGCAGTCCGGCGCCAACCGCGGCGCGGACTCGCGAGGCTTCTCAGGAAGCAATCGCGGAGAAGCCAACCGCGGCTCGTACGATCGTGGCGGATCCTACGGATCGAATCGTTCTTTTAACTCGCCGGATACGGCGTCACGAGGGGGCTACTCGAATTCATACTCTCATTCCTACTCGAGGCCCCAACTTAATATGAGGCAGCCCATCGTGACGCCGCGCGGCGGCTACGGAAACAATTCCTACGGTCGCGGAGGATACGGAGGCTACAGCCAGCCGCGCGGAGCCTACAGCGCGCCGCGGGGTAATGGCGGGTACAGCGC